>Ga0307373_10005446_pt1 | contig 20808 bp, 21 predicted proteins | sample OX2MG_FD_202534 | JGI IMG/M metagenome (GOLD analysis project Ga0307373, IMG submission 202534) | Soil microbial communities from Risofladan, Vaasa, Finland - OX-2 | ecosystem: Environmental > Terrestrial > Soil > Coastal area > Acid sulfate soil | place: Finland: Risofladan, Vaasa | collected...
ACACGCGGCGTTGCTCCGTCAGGCTTTCGCCCATTGCGGAAAATTCCTCACTGCTGCCTCCCGTAGGAGTCTGGGCCGTGTCTCAGTCCCAGTGTGGCTGGTCGTCCTCTCAGACCAGCTACCCATCATCGCCTTGGTGAGCCGTTACCCCACCAACTAGCTAATAGGCCGCGACCCCGTCCCGAAGCGATGAATCTTTAGACCAGCGAGGATGCCCTCGCCGGGCCACATCCGGTATTAATCCTGCTTTCGCAGGGCTATCCCAGACTTCGGGGTTGGTTGGTCACGTGTTACTCACCCGTCCGCCACTCGGTCTTGCGACCTCGTTCGACTTGCATGTGTCAGGCACGCCGCCAGCGTTAATCCTGAGCCAGGATCAAACTCTCCGTGCGGCCAACTCGGCAGAGCCGAGTCGGTTGCATAAAGACGTGGGCCCCTCCTTGGGCCCATCGATCACAGAGTCTGCTCCACTCTTCAATTGTCAAGGTGCGAACCGAACCGGCCTCCGGCGCGGCCTGCGCTCACCAAGAGCGCAACTTTCCTATTGTAGTGAGCGGCCTCCCGTCCGTCAAGGCCACGTGCCGCCGGCGGAGGTCTCTCGTCCCGACCGCGCCGGGAGGGTGAGTATAGCAACCCCCCGCCCAGCCCGTCGCCGGCAACCCGATGGTTGCCACCGCAACCATCTGGGGTATGCTGGAGCGGCCCCGCTCTGCCGGGACGACTTCCACGGAGGCCCGCCGCGATGCCGATTCATCGTCTCAATCACGCCGTCCTGTACGTCCGCCAGGTGGCGGCCAGCTGCGCCTTCTACACCGACGTGCTGGAGTTCCGCGCGCTGGTGCTGGTCCCCGGACAGGCCGCCTTCCTGCAGGCGGCGGGCTCGGGCAACGACCACGACCTCGCCCTCTTCGAGGTGGGCGACCAGGCCGCCCCGTCGGCAGCGGGGCGGGGGGCAGTGGGCCTCTATCACCTCGCCTGGGAGGTGGACACGCTGGCCGAGCTGGATCGGATCCGGGGGCGGCTGGCGGAGCGAGGGGTGCTGGTCGGCGCCTCTGATCACGGCTCCACCAAGGCCCTCTACGCGGTCGACCCCGACGGACTGGAGTTCGAGGTCTGCTGGCTGGTGCCTGCCGACCGCCTGAGCCCGGAGGTGGTCGCCGCCAAGGCCTCCACCCGACCCCTCGACCTCGCCGCCGAGATCGCGCGGTACGGGGCGGCAACCGCGGGCGGGGTGGGAGTCTCGGTCGCCGCCGCGCCCGCCCGCGGCTGAGCCGCGCTCAGCTCAGACCGGCAGGCGCCCCGAGATGGCGTGAGCCACGGTGCGCTCGTCAGCGTAGGCGAGCTCGCCACCCACCGGGAGCCCGTGGGCAGGGCGGGTGAGCGGAACTCCCAGCTCCGCGAGTCGCTCGGCCAGGTAGGCGGCGGTCGCCTCCCCCTCGACGTCGGCATCCGTCGCCACGATCACCTCGCGCACCCCGCCCTGGCGGACCCGATCCAGCAGCCGGTCCAGGTTGAGCGCCTCCGGTCCCACCCCGTCGATCGGAGACAGGGTCCCGCCGAGCACGTGGTAGCGACCGCGGAACCCGCCTGATCGCTCGATCGCGAGCACGTCGGTCACACCCGCGACCACGCAGACCAGCCCGTCGTCTCGACCCGCCTGGCGGCAGAGGGCGCAGAGCTCACCGGCGGGCGCGATGAACCCGCAGGTGACGCACCGCCCCACGCCCTGGCGGACATCGGCGATGGCCTGCTCCAGGCGACGGCTGGCGTCCGACGACCATCCCACCAGGTGGAGCGCGAGCCGCTGGGCGGTCTTGGGTCCCACTCCGGGTAGCCGGCCGAGCTCGGCGGCGAGGCGCTCGAGCGGCTCCGGCAGCAGCGGCACGGATCGGGCGGGCCCGGGGGGCTCAGCGCGCCGCCAGCCCGCCGGCCCCGCCCAGCCCCGGGGGCAGCAGGTGAGCCATCGACCGGGCGGCGAGCTCGCGGGAGCGGTGGAGGGCGTCGTTGGCCGCCGCCAGCAGGAGGTCGGCGACCATCTCGGCGCCCTCGGCGAGCACCGTCGGGTCGAGCTCGACTGCGACCAGCTCCTGCTGGCCATTGCAGCGGACCGTGACCGCTCCCCCGCCGGCGGTCCCGGTGACGTGCTGGCTGGCGAGGTCGGCCTGGGCCGCCTCCACCTGCTTCAGCATCGCCTCCTGAAGCTGGCGGAGCTGCTTCGGACTGCGTCCCATCACGCCGGATCTCCTGTGGCAGGCGGGCCCGATCCACTCCGTCCATTGTAGGGGCGATCTCGACGAGCGCTTCTGGCCGCGGAGCCGCCCCGGGCGGCTCCGGCTGATCCCTCCCGAGCGGCTCCCGTCTGCGGTTCGCGGGTCAGGGGTCGCGGAACTGGGATCGGGCGACCCGACTCCCCGGAAACACCTCGAGCGCGGTCCGCAGCGTCCCCTCGGCGATGGCAGCGGGTCGGGCTGGGGCGGCCGGCTCGGCGGCGACGAGGGCCACCTGCACGGGGTGGCCCACCACCTCCGCGCAGGCCTCCTCGAGCAGCCGGCGGGTCGCCGGCTCAGCGATCTGCTGGAGGTGGAAGGCATGGGTCACGGCCACGGTCAGCCGGCCATCCTGGTACGCGACCGGCACCGCCGCTTTGAGCAGGGCCTGGGTGGGCACGTGGCGGCGCCGGATCTGGTCCAGCACCTCGGCCCAGCGCGCCTCCCAGCCGGCCACCGGCACGAGCGCCGCGGGGGGATCGGCGGCGGGGTCAGCCAGGTCGGCAGGCCGCCCCTCCTCCGGCTCCGGCAGCGGGGAGGCGGCGCGGCTCGGCGGGGGGGCGGGAGCGGGCCCCGCCGCGGGCCGCCCGGGGGCGGGCCGTGCCCCGCGGCGGATCGCGGGCGGAGGGGTGAACTGGCGGAGCCCCCCGGCCCCGCCCAGCAGCAGCCCCAGCAGCACCGACTCCAGCGCCAGCCGGCCGTCGTCCGCCCGGCGCACGGTCACGGTCCCCTGGGCGCAGGCGGCCAGGGTCGCCACCCAAAAGCCAGAGGGCGGCGCGTCCGCCTGGGTGGGCGCCGGCCCCTGGAGGAGGCGGACGCGGGCCAGCTCACCCAACGCCCGCAGCAGCTGGCGAGGGTCGGCACCCTGGGCGTGGAACCCCTCCACCGCCTGCAGCACCGTCGCGGGATCGCCGGCGGCGAGGGCATCGGCGAGCTCGCCGACGGCGGCCGGGTCCACCAGCCCCAGCGCGTCCCGGACACTGGCCTGGGTGACCCGGTCCTCGCCCAGCCCGATCACGCGGTCGAGTAGCGAGATGGCGTCGCGCATCGACCCGCCGGCGGCCTCGGCCACCAAGGCCAGCGCCTCGGGTTCGGCCTCCGCTCCCTCGCGGGCCGCGATCGTCGCGAGCCAGGTGGCGATCTCACCCGCCTCGATGCGCCGAAAATCGTAGCGCTGGCACCGGGACAGGACCGTGTCCACCAGGCGGTGCGGCTCGGTGGTGGCGAGGATGAAGCAGACGTGCGGCGGGGGCTCCTCCAGGGTCTTCAAGAAGGCATTGGCGGCGTCCACGGTGAGCATGTGGACCTCGTCGACGATGTAGATCTTGCGGCGCAGATGGGCGGGCAGAAAGCGGACCCGCTCGCGCAGATCGCGGATCTCGTCGATCCCGCGGTTGGTGGCGGCGTCGATCTCGAGCACGTCGAAGGTGGTGCCGGCGAGGCAAGCCCGGCAGGCCTCGCAGGAATTGCATGGCTCCCCCGCCAGCGGGGCCGCACAGTTGATCGCTCGCGCCAGGATCCGCGCCGCCGAGGTCTTGCCGGTGCCCCGGATGCCGGTGAACAGGTAGGCATGGCTCACCCGCCCATCCCGCACCGCCGCCCTCAGGGTGCGAGCGATCGGCCCCTGGCCGACCAGCTCGGCAAAGGTCTGGGACCGGTACTTGCGGTAGAGCGTCTCGCTCATCCTTCCTCCCAGGTCACCGCCCGCGATCGGGCGGGAACCGCCGTGTCAGGGCAGTCGCGCACCCCCCGTCGTGACGACGCCCCCGGCGCGGGTCCGGTGGACGAGCTCGGGTCGGGGGGCCCGACGGCACCCCCGGCGCCCCGCGGACCGCTGCTTCCTTCCGGACCTGACGGGGTTTGCGGGACCGGGTTGCGTCGGATCCGGCCGTCAACGCTCGAACCATCGGGGCTGCCCGACGACGCCGTCCCTCGGGGGGGAGTTCGACCCCGCTATAGCGGTTTGCGGGTACAGGGCACCGCTACCTCCCCGTCTAGCGCGACCACCCCCATTGTAGCCCCGGGGGAGCCGGGCCCGGGCGGGCCCGCCGGGGTCGGAGCCGGCAGCGTCCGGTCAGCGGTCGCCCAGCCGATGCTCCTGGCCGCGGGCGAGCCGCGCGATGTTGCCGCGGTGGCGCACCACCAGCAGCGCGGCCGCGAAGCAGGTGTACCGGCGCACCGAGGGCGCCACCCGGGGAGAGCGGACCGCCACCGCGGCCGCGGTCAGGGCGCCCGCCAGCGAGCCCAGCGACACGTAGCGGGTCAGGGCGATCACGGGCACGCCCCCCAGCAGCGCCAGCCCCGCCGTCCCCGGCTCCAGCGCGAGCAGGGACCCGATCGTGGTCATGACGCTGCGCCCGCCCTGGAAGCCGGCGAACGCCGGCCAGCTGTGCCCCACCCCGGCGGCCGCCGCGGCGGCCGCCTGTGCCGCCTGCCCGCCCCCCAATCGGCGCACCACCACGGGGGCGAGGTAGCCCTTGGCCGCATCCAGGCACAAGGTGGCGACGCCCGCGACCGGGCCCGCGGTCCGCAGCACGTTGGTGGCGCCACTGCTGTGGCTGCCGTAGCGGCGCACGTCCACGCCGGCCAGCAGCCGCCCCACCAGAACGCCGGTGGGAACCGAGCCCACGCCGTAGCCGAAGCCCACCGCCGCGACCCGACCCACACCCATCGTGCGATGGAGTGTAGTCAGTGGACCGCGGCTCACCCGTCGCGGGCCTGGAGTCGCCGGCCGCCCTGGCGGAGCGCGAGCCAGCCGACGCCCAGCGCGGGCACGGTCACCAGCACCAGCGCCATCCCGGCGGCCGGGATCGCGCCGAGGGCGAGGCCGGCGTAGGGGACCGCCACCAGTCCCAAGATGAGGCCGAGATAGCCGCCTCCGACGATCAGGAAGCCCAGGCTGAGCCAGAGGCTGACGGCCCGACGCGGGTCGGTCCACGCCAGCCGGGGCCAGGCGGCACCCAACCCGGTGGCGGCCGCGGCCAGCCCGGACACGGTGACGCCGACCACCAGCGTCGAGATCAGCACGCCGCCCGGGCCGACCCCCTGGCGCCAGTCGCCGATCCACAGCAGCACCCACGCCACCGTGATCGCCACCGCCACGGTCACCGCCAGCTTGGCGCGCAGCAGCTGCGGCGCCGGGGTCGGGCTGGCCCGCAGCACCCAGAGCTGGAGCCCCTCGCTCCCGATCCCGCGAAGCCCCAGGCCGCTGGCCGCGAACAGGGCGGCGAACCCGGCGGTGAGAGCGGGACCGTACCAACGGGGCAGCTCCGCCACCCGGTCGAGCCCGGAGGCGCCCGCCTGGGGGGCGATCGCGTAGACGGCGAAGAGCGCGACCGGCAGCAGCAGCTGGCTCAGCTGAACCAGGTCGCGGCGCAGCACCCGCAGATCCTTGGCGGCGATGGCGACCCAGGCACGCCGGGGGGAGGCCGCGGGCCGCTCCCGCCGCACCCGCGGCGCCGGCCCCTCCTGGGCGTGGGCCCAGCCGGCCCGCAGCAGCGGCCCACCCCACCCCACCGCCCCCGCCACCGCCAGGGCCGCCAGCCCCGTGAGCCCGACCGCCCAGCCCAGCGCGGGGAGGGCGTGCCCGCCCCAGGCGGCGACCAGACTCCGCGCCGCCCAGCCGGTGGGTAGCCACCGGGACCCGAGCGGGCCCGCGCCGAGCTGGAGCAGGCCGAGGTCGTGGCCGGTTGCCGGCACCGCGGTGGGACGGAGCGCGACGTCGACGGCGGCGAGGCCGAAGCCGACCACTACCGCCACGACGCCGGCGCCGGCGCGGATCCGGGCGGCGGGGAGGAGCCGGATCGCCGCCACCGTCACCAGCGTGGCGACCGCCATCGGGATCGCCGCCAGCGCCAGCACCGCCGTCGCGGTCACGGGCAGGAGCCCCAGCGCCGCGGTCCGCCACGCCTCGGCCACCAGCACCGGGCCCAGCAGGAGCACGCCCACCCCCGCCCCCAATCCCAGCTGCGCCAGCAGGCGCTCGAGCAGGAGCGCGGTCGGGCTGAGCGGCTGGGTCAGCAGCCAGGGCAGATCGCGCGCAAAGGCCACCGCCGCGAGCACGAACCCCACCGTGCTGACCAGGGTGAATCCCACCAGCACCGCGCCGGCCCCGGCCAGCAGCCGCTCCAGACTCGCGCCCGGGGGCGGCAGCACCGCGGGCAGCAGCATCCGCAGCCCGAGAACCGCCCCACCCCAGCCGGCCAGCCCGACCCCCCCCGCGACCGCCCAGGTCAGCCGGCGGCGACGGCCCTGGCTGAGGGCGGCGTGGGCGATCCCGAGGAGGCGCGCCCACAGCAGGGCTCGCACCGCCACGACCATCAGCCGGCCAGGGCAGCCAGCAGCAGCTCGGTGCCCTCCCGGTCGTCGCCGGTGAGGGCGAGCACGGCGGCCTCGAGGGCGGAGCTCGTTGACCCCGGGCCGGCGCCCGCCGCCGCCAGCTCGGCGACGGTGCCGCAGGCGACCAGGCGGCCGTGATCGAAGATGCCGACCCGATCGCAGAGCACGGCCGCCACCTCCAAGCTGTGGGTGCTCAACAGAACTGTGCGCCCGCGGGCGCACAGGCCGCCCAGGACCGCCCGCAGCTGGCGTCCGCTGCGAGGGTCGAGCCCGACCGTGGGCTCGTCCAGGATGACCACCTTGGGATCGTGGAGCAGGGCCGCCGCCAGCGCGAGCTTCTGCCGCATCCCGCGGGAGTAGGTCTGGATCAGCTGGCGACGGGCCGACTCCAGGTCGAGCGCCCGCAGGGCGGCCGCGATCCGAATCCGGCGGGGGCCGGCCGGGACCCCGTGGAGGTCGGCGGCAAGCTCCAGCAGCTCCTGGCCCGTCAGCTTCTCGTACAGGGCGGCGTGGTCGGGGACGTACCCGGTCACCCGACGCGAGGCGACCCCGTCCCGGTGAACGTCGTGGCCTGCGATGCGAATCCGGCCCGCGCTCGGGCGCAGCAGCCCGACGGCCAGCTTGATCGCGGTGGTCTTGCCGGCCCCGTTGGGACCGATCAGCCCGAAGCACTCGCCGGCGGCGAGGGTCAGCCAGAGGGGCTCCACCGCCGCCCGATCCCCATACGACTTGGCCACGCCCTCGAAGCTGACCGCCGCGACGGGCCGCACGATCGGGGTGGCCACCGGGGCATTGTGGCGGCGAGCGCCTCAGCCCGTGCCCCCCGCGACAGCTCCGTCGCCACGGTGTACGCTCGGGGCATGACGATCACCGCTCTCCCACCGACCTCGGCCGCCCGCTCCGGTCCGCCCCGCACCACCCTCGACGACCTCGATCTCCCGCTCGGGAAGAAGGCCCGCCTGCACACCCTCCTCCACGACCACGGTCCCGGCAACGGCACCCTGCTGCTGCTGCCCATCGACCAGGGTCTGGAGCACGGCCCAATGGACTTCTTCGTCAATCCCCCCGCGCTCGACCCCGACTTCCAGTGCCAGCTCGCGCTGCACGGGGGCTACTCGGGGATCGCATTCCAGATCGGGCTCGCCAGCCGGTACCTGCGGCCCTACGCCGGCCGGGTGCCGCTGGTGCTGAAGCTCAACGGCAAGACCAACGTCCCCGCCGGCGACGATCCGATCTCGCCCCTCACCGCCACCGTCGAGGACGCGGTGCGGCTGGGCGCCTCGGCCGTCGGCTACACGCTGTACGTGGGCTCGCCCGCCCAGGACCGCGACCTCCGCCAGATGCAGGAGGTCCGCGCCGCCTGCGACCGGACCGGCATGCCGCTGATCTGCTGGGCCTATCCCCGGGGCGCCGCGATCGAGCAGCGGGGCGGCCAGACCAGCCTCTACGCGGTCGACTACGCGGCCCGGGTCGCTGCCGAGATGGGCGCCGACGTGATCAAGCTCAACATGCCGCAGCCGCACGGCGACGCCGATCGCGCCTCCCCCGCCCCCTACGACACCCTGGTCGAGGACCGCCGTGCCATGCTGGCGCGGGTGATCCGCTCCGCCGGCCGCAGCCTGGTGATCTTCGCCGGGGGCAGCAAGCTGGCCGACGACCAGCTGCTCGGCCGCATCGAGGACGCGATCGCCGCCGGCGCCACCGGATTCATCTTCGGCCGTAACATGTGGCAGCGGCCGATGGACCAGGCGCTGGCGATGACCGCCCGGGTGCGCGAGGTGCTGCTGCGGGGCGGGAGCTGACCCGCCCGCGCGCACGCCGGCTCAGAACCCCAAGAAGATCGGGCGGGCGGCACGGGCGGCCAGCCCCACCAGCGGCCCCGCGACCGGGCCGCCGAGCAGCAGTGCCAGCCCGGTCAGCCCGAGGCCGGCCACCACCAGGGGTCCGGGCCAGGCCACCGTCGGCCCCTCGACGTCGGGGTCGAGCAGCACCGCCACCCAGCGCAGGACCGCCACCGCGGCCACGGTGGCGGCCAGCACGGCGACCCAGGTGACCCAGCCGAAGCCGGCCGCCATCGCCGCGCCCAGCAGCTGGAACCAGCTGATGAAGCCGGCGAGCGGCGGCAGACCCGCGAGCGCGGCCAGCACCACCACCAGCGCCACACACGGTCCGGGCGCGCGCCCCCACAGGCCGCGCAGATCCTCACGCCGATCGCCGACCGCGCCCACCCAGCCGACCATGCCCAGCCCGCCGGCCGCGAGCGGGGCGAAGACCAACGTGGCCAGCAGGGTGGCGGCGGCGCCGTGGTGATGGAGGGCGGGAAGCGCGGTCAGCGCCAGCCCGGCGTCGCCGGCCACAAGGAGCAGCACCAGCTGGCGCAGCCGGGACGCGCGCAGGGCGAGCAGCGCCGCCCCCAGCGCGGTGGCCGCACCCAGGGCGGCCACCAGCACCGTCCAGGCCAACGGCACCCGGGCAAAGCCGGTGTCGAGAACCCGCACCAGGGCCCCCAGGCCGGCCAGGCCGCCCAGGGTCGTGACCGCCAGGACCGCGGCCAGCGGGGCGGGGTCGGCCGAGCGTCGGCGCCACCCGAGGAAGGGCCCGAGTCCGAGCAGGCCGCCGGCGCCGAGGATGAGCAACGCCGCCGCCAGCACCGCCGCGGTGTCGGGACGAGTCAGGCGGGCGGCGATCCCGGTGAGCTGGGTGGTTCCGGTGAGCCCGTAGAGCACCACCACGCCGGCGAGGAAGAGCGCGACCGCCCCGGCCAGCAGGCAGAACGACTGCACCGCGGCCTGGGCGGCGGCGCCCTCGCGCTTGCGCAGCCCGAGCAGCAGCGCGGACGCGGTCGCCGCCAGGGTGAGTCCCACCCCGATGGTGACCAGATCCTGGCTGGCGGCCGCGACCAGCCCCCCCAGGGCGAGCAGCAGGACCAGCGCGGTGAACTCCCCCTGCAGCGGGCGCAGCTGCTCGGTGCTGTCACCGCTCAGCAGAAGCACCGCCACCGCGGCCGCCAAGATCACGGCCTCCACAAAGAGGGCGTAGCGGTCCACCAGCAGGCTGCCGTGCTCGATATCCGGAACCGCCGGCCCCAGCGACGCGTGCCAGAAGAGCAGGCTGTCGGCAAAGGTGAGGCAGCAGGCGGCGATGCCGACCGCGGTCACCTCCCAGGCGATCCGGTCCCCCCGCCGGCGGGACACGGCGAGCGCGGCGGCGGCGCCCAGCACGAGCACCGCCTCGGGGCCGAGATCAGCCAGGAAGGCGAGGCTCACCGCGCTCCCCCCTGCCCGTCCAACAGGCTCAGCCCGGCGGCCCCGATCAGAGGGGCCACCATCGCCGGAGCCTCGGCTGCGAGCCGGCCCGAGATGAGGTCGGTGCCGTTGACCATGTACGGCAGGAAGCGGCCCGACCCCAGCCCGAAGAGCAGCAAGAAGGCCACCAGGATCGCCCCCGCATAGAGCTCCGACCCCTGGGCGTCGCGAAGCCGCTCGACATCCTCTCCCGGCGGGCCGAGGAAGATGCGGCTCCCCGCCCGGAAGAGGGCGGCCCCCAGCACCACCAGCGCCAGGCATCCCACCGCCACCCCGTAACGATGGGCCGGGAAGGTTCCGCTGAACACCTGGAGCAGGGCGGGGAAGCCGGCCAGCAGCGGGATGCCGAGGACGCCGGCGGCACCGATCGCCCACAGCAGGCTGAGCCGGGGCGCGACCTCGGCGCAGCCCCCGAGCTCGCCCAGCCGGCGGGCCCTGGTCCGCTCGGTCACGGCGCCGACCACCAGCAGCAGCAGCGGCACCCCGAGGGTCGCCGTCAGCAGCAGGTAGAGCGCGCCCGCGATCGACGTCTCCGAGTAGCCGACCAGGCCCAGCACCACCAGGCCGCCGAGGCAGATGACGACGTAGCCCGTCAGCCGGCGCAGCTCCTGGACCGCGTAGGCGCCGAAGGCGCCCCACAGCATCGTGATCACGGCCAGGCCGAGCAGGGGGGCCGCGAGGTGGTCCGCCCCCCGGGGAGCTCCGTCCAACGCCACCCGCGCCAGGGTGTACCCGCCCGTGAGCAGCCCGGATCCGACGGTCAGCATCGCCACCGCCGGGCTGGACCCGGCGGCGGCATCGACCACCGGCAGGTGGGCGGGCACCAGGCCCATCCGCAGGATGCACGCGGCCACCACCAGGGCGAACACCCCGGTCGACACCCCCCGCGGGAGGGTGAGCACGGTGGTGAGCGTGGCGAGGTCGAGCGAGGGGTGACCGGCGCGCAGGCCGAGGAGCAGGACCGCGGCCAGCAGGCACCCACAGCTGAGCAGCCAGCTCACCAGCAGGCGCCGGGCGGCGGCCGCGGCTCGTGGCCCTCCCCCCTGGCGCACCAGCAGCACCACCGGGGCCACCGGCCAGACGAAGAAGAGCAGCAGCAGCCCGAGGTCATAGGCGGCGAGCACGCCCAGCAGCCCCACCCCGCTGAACAGGATCAGGCCGAAGTGGATGCGGCTGCGGTCGCGCACCCTCCAGGACGCGAGAACCAGGACGAGGAGCAGGATCGTCGCCACGAACAGGAGCGGGAAGCTCACCCCGTCCCCGGCAAGGTGGTAGCTGACCGGCACCGGCAGGCCGGGGATCCAGCCCACGTGCTCCTCGGGCTGGGGCAGCCCACCCTGGCCAACGTTGGCGAGCTCGCCGAAGAGGTCGAACCCCGCGAACAGGAACGAGACCAGCGCTGCCCCGAGGGCGGTGACGCGGACCCGGAACCGCTGCAGGTCGGTGTCCGCCGGCAGGAAGGCGATGAGCCCGGCGCCCAGCAGGGGCGCGAACACGATGATCGACAAGGTGATGTCGGGCGGCGCCGCCGACCCCGCCAGCGCGACCAGCTGGGCGCCGATCACGGGGCCGTCCCCCCGGTGTGCTGCAGCCCCACCCAGAGCACCACCGCAGCGACCCCGATCACGCAGCCGGCCAGCAGCGCCGCGGCCGGCGCCCGGCGCCGGGCGCCCACCAGCCGCTCCACCTGGGTGGCCAGCCCGCGGGCACCGTCCCCGATCGCCGCGATCGCGTCGGTCTCGAGCCGGGCGTCAATCGCGAGCAGGAGCCGGCCGGGTGCCGCCAGGCCGATCCGCTCCAGCGCCGCCAGCCCCCCGAGCCAATCGGGCATGGCCAGGCGTGGGGGCGCCGGCGGGGCGGGGAGCAGCTCGCCCGCCGGCTCGGCGGGCGCCCCCCACCGCCGCCATGCCAGCCACCCTCCCGCGATCGGCAGCAGCAGGGCCGCCAGCAGAGCGATCCCATTGACCGCCACAGCCGGGGCGGCCGGCGGCGTCGCGACGTAGGCGCCCAGGCTGGGGCCCACCCCGGGCAGCACCGCCAGCCCGCTGCAGGCCGCCAGCCCGGCCGCCGCCACCAGCGTGGGTGTGAGCCAGCCTCCGAGCCGCACCGGGCGGGAGCGGGCGGCCCGGGGGGCGCGCCGGAGCCGGCCGCCGTGGACCGGCTCCGGCTCCGGCACCAGCGCCCGCACCAACGCCGCCGCCGTCAACCCCCCGGCGGCCGCAACCCCGACCGCGATCAGGATGCGGGCGGGCACATCGATGCTGGTGCCGGCGGGGAGGCGACCGGACCAGGCCGCGGTGAGGATGGCGGAGCGGGCGAAGAACGATCCCGCCCCGGCGGCCCCGGCCAGCGCGACCAGGCCGGTCAGGACCGACTTGCCGGCCACCCCCGTGCCGGTGCCCAGCGAGGTCCAGGACACGCTGCGCCCGCCCCCCTGGATCGTGACCACCGCCAGCGCCCCCAGGATGGCCGGGGTGGCGAGCGCCACCGTGGCCGCCAGCGCGACCGCGCCCGCCACCGCGCCCAGGCCGATCCCGGCGACCGCCGTCGCGAGCGCGCTGGCGGCGACCCAGAGCACGCGCCGATCCAGCGGGGCGGGCGCGAGCGCGGCCAGCCCGCAGGCGACCGCCGCCGCGGCCCCCACGATCCCCAGCAGCGGCAGCACATGGCTGGCCACCTCCAAGAGCACGGCAGTGCGCGCCAGCAGTCCGACCCCGCCGAGCCCCAGCCCCACCACCGTGATCCAGGCCACCGCCACTCCCGCCGCCCCGGTGGCACGCCGGGACCCGGCCGCCAGCGCCACCGACCCCACCAGCAGCAGCGCCACGACCAGCTCCAGCACCGCCGCCAGGACCAGGGTGCGCGACCCGACCCCGGTCACAGTGCCCCGCGGCACGGCGAGCCAGCGCGCCGCCAGGGCGACGAAGTTGGACCCGGCCGGGTAGGTCGCCGCGGGATGGCGACCACTGGTGGCCGCGGCCTCGATCGCCCCGGAGAACTTGGAGGCGAGGAACACGGCGGTGAGCAGCAACCCCACCGCCGCCAGCCAGCCGGTGAGAAACAGCCGGCGGGCCGCGACCCGGAGCCCAACCGAGGTGGCGTCATCGGCGGCGGCCAGATAGAGCGCAAGAGCCAGCAGCCCCACCGCCCCGGCGGCCTGGACGTAGCCCGGGGCGAGCACCAGCCCGAGCGCGGCGCTGACGGCGAGCGTCACCGCCCGGTGAAGCATCACGCTCTGGCCGGCGGCCCGCGTCGCCCCCACCAAGAACAGCTGCAGCGCCAGTGCCGAGACCGTGACGGCGAGGGCGCAGGCGGTGCTGAGCGGGTCGACCAGGATCCCGATCGAGGGCTGCAGAGTCGCCGCCAGCAGAGTCTTGGTGGCGGCGTTGAACGGGGTCTGGATCACCGAGTAGCTGAAGATCGGCGCGGTGCTCTGGTAGACCGGGCGGCCATGGGTGAGCTCCACCCCCAGCAGGATCACGGCGGCCAGCGCGGCGAGCGCGGTCCCGAGGGTGCAGGTGATGGCGATCGACCGGCGCGTCTCGACCGCGTAGCTGAGGACGACGAACACCAGCGGGAGGAAGCACACCGCCCAGCCGAGGTTGAGCAGCCCCACCTCAGCCGGCTCCCCGGTCGAGGAGGTCGGCCGCAAGCGCGTCCGCCTCGGGGTCGGGCGCGGCCACCAGCTCCTGGGCGCGACGGCGCGCGACCGCGCCCAGGGCACTGCCGGCCGCCAGCATCGCGGTCGCGCACACGACCACGACCAGCGCCAGCACCTCCCCGGTCGAGCGGCGCCGCGGATCGGCCAGCGCGAACCCGGCCGCCCCCAGGGTCACCCCGCTGAAGACCACCGCGAGCCCCACCAGCTGGCCCAGCTGGTCGCCACGCGCGACCATCGCGTAGGCCCCCAGCGCCAGGAGCCCGACGGCGAGGGCGAGCGCGATCAGGGCGACCGGGGTCACGGGCGCACGCCCCGCCGGGCGGCCCGGGCCGCCGCCCGCTGGGCCGCCCGGGCCCGCTGCGCCGCCACCCGGCGCTGGTGCGCCAGCAGGGCTGCCGCCTCGGCCGCCTCGCGCCCGTCGCGCACCGCCACCGCGGCCCCGATGGCGGCCACCATCGCCACCAGCACGACCGCCAGCGCCACCGGCACGGCATACCCCAGCAGCAGGGTGTGCCCGGTGGCGGCCGAGGCCCCAGTGGCATGCGCGAAGGCGCGACCGGTGCTGACGCCCACGGCGACCAGGAGCCCGAGCAGCGCGGCCGCCGCTGCCGCCCCGGGCCAGGAGCGCACCCATCCGGCGCCGGCGGCGGTCCCGGGCCGGTCGGACGCGGCGAGCGGTCCCAGCAGGACCACCTGGGTGGCGCAGCCGAGGGCCAGCTGGGCGATCCCGAGGGGGATCAGGCCGGCCACCAGGCAGAGCAGCCCGAGCGCCAGCTGGCTGAGACCGAACCCCGCCAGGGTGGGCGCGCGCCCACCCCGGACGATCGCAGTTCCCGCCGCTCCCAGCGCCACCACGCCCAAGACGGCGACGACAACGGCCGTCATCGGCGGAGGCGGAGCGCCGCGCCCCGCCGGCGCACGGTCGGCGGAGGCCCCGCCCGGCCGCCGGCGGGGCGCGAAGGGACCGTCGCGCACATCCGCGCCATTGTAGGGACCGGGGGGCGCGTCGCAGGGACCGGGCGGGACCTGTCAGCGGTCGCGCACCACCAGCCGGTCGGCAAAGGCGGCCAGCCGCCGGTGCGCCCGAGGCGGCAGGCCGGTGAGCTGATCGAGGGCCGCGGCCGACCATTCGTCGGCCAGAGCCCGAGCCGCGGCGAGCGCGCCACTGCCCCGCACCAGCGCCACCACGCTGAGGCTGGCGGCCTCGGTCTCGCGGCCCAGATCGGCCTGATCGAGGCGGCGGAGCGCCTCCATCACCGGTCCCCGCGCCGCGCCCCGCAACGCGCAGATCACCGGCAGCGTGCACAGCCCCTGGGCCAGGTCCAGCCCCGCCGGCTTGCCGGTGCGCTCCGGGTCGGCGAAGTCGAGACAGTCGTCGATCCCCTGGAAGGCGAGCCCGAGCAGCTGCGCGTAGCGGACCAGCGCCCGCCGCTGCTCGGGCGTGGCGCGGCCGAGCCGCGCGCCGGTCTCGACGCAGGCCGTCAGGAGGGCTCCCGTCTTGCCCACCGCCACCTGCCGGTAGGGCCCCAGCTGGGCGGACCACCGCCGCCGGCGCTCCAGCTCGCGGAGCTGCGCCTCGGCGATCCGCACCAGCGCCCGGGTTACGGCGCGCGCGATCCCGGGGTCGCCCAGGCCGCAGAGCAGCTCGGCCGCGCGGCCGAGATAGTGATCCCCGACCGCCAGCGCCACCAGCGCCCCGCGGTCGCTCGCGACCGTGGGGGCGCCGCGGCGCGAGGAGGCGCCATCGACCAGATCGTCGTGGCACAAGGTGGCGGCGTGGAGCAGCTCGATCGCCGCCGCTCCCACCACCGCCCGGTCCGGATCGTACTCGGGGCCGACCTCGGCGGCGAGCAGGACCAGTCCCGCCCGCAGCCGCTTGCCCCCGGCGCCCAGCAGGCGCGCCATCGGGCCAGCCACCGCCGGCGGGTCGAGCAGCAGCCGCCCCCCCAGCCAGGCCTGCACGGGGTCGCGCGCCGCCTGCAGCTGCGCCAGCGCCCCGAGGTCGCCGGGGCGCGACTCCGGCCCCGTCCCCCAGGTCTCGCGGGGGGGTGCCCCGCCGGCGGCGAGGGCCGCGCCGGCGCGCCACCAGCGCGCCTGGACGGTCCCCGGCAGGCGCGCTGCGACGGCCCCGGCCAGGCCGCAGGCGGGCAGCAGGCAGCGGGCCGCCTGCGGCGCGTCGCCGCCGGCGGCGAGCGCGGCCGCGGCCGACGCCACCCCGCGCGCGAACGCGGTCTGGACGACGAGCCCGGTGTGGCCCGCCAGCGCCTGGGAGGCGCGCGCCAGGCAGTAGTCGCCGGCAAGGGTGGCGAGCGCGACCGGCTCCTGCCGCGTGGCGGCCGCGTGGTGCCACTCCAGCGCCCGCTCCACCAGCTCGGCGGCGGCGGCGGCATGGACCGCCTCCACCCCGGCACGGTCACCGGATGCGGCCGCGCGCAGGGTGAGGCGGGCCGGCAGCCCGAGGCTCGAGCGCGGCAGCCCGAGGCCCCGCGACCACGCCAGCCGCGAGACGACGTCGGCGGTCTCCCTCAGCATCGGCGCCGCGATCGCCATCGCCCTCCCTGCGACCGCCTCCAGCGGCCGTCTGCCCATTCTGCCGCGTCGACCCCTTGCGGGCGGTCAGTGGCCGGGCGCGTCCCGACCGCCCCACGCCTGGAGCACGGCCCCGGCACCCAGGCCCAGCAGGAGCAGCGCCCCCACCAGCAGCACGACGAAGAGCCCGGCGGGGTGGGCGCCCGGGAGCCCGGGGACGATCGCCACCAGCAGCGTCAGGGCGGTCGCCGCCAGCAGCAGCGCGTAGCCGTGCAGGCGCAGGCGCCCGAGCCGGTCGGCGAGCGCGGTCGCCCGCCCCCTCACCCCAGCCACTCGTGGGTCGGCTCCGAGGGCGGCGCGGGGGCGCTAGGCACCCCGCGCGCGGCCCCTGAGCTCCCGGTGATCACGAAGGCGAGCAGCAGGAAGGTCACGGTGGCGGCGAGCAGGGTCACAACGCTGATCCCGCCCGCCAGCACCGGGCCCACCCCGGCATTGAGCTGGGCCAGCTGCGCCCCGCCGGCCAGCACCAACGAGCCGGCGATCAGCCACAAGGTGAGGCGGCGGCGCCGCCAGGCGGCCCGCACCGCGACCACGATGGCGAGACAGCCCGCGCCGGCGAGGCCGAGCAGGCCCGCTCCGACGATCCAGGGGAAGGTCATGCGGCCAGGGTCCCGCCGGCGACCACCCGCTCGCCCAGGTAGCAGACCGCGGCCTGTCCCGGCGCCACCATCGGCTCGGGCGCCGCGAACCGCACCAGCGCCCGTCCGCCGCGGCCCGGCTCCCAGGTCGCCGCCACCGGCCGGCCGTGGGCCCGCAGCTGGACGTCGGCGGCCAGGGGTGCGGCGGGCGCCCGGCCGTCGAGGTACACACAGTCCTCGACCACCGCCGCCGTCACCGCGAGCGCCTCCCGCGGTCCAACCACCACCTGGTTGGCGACGGGATCGAGACGGAGAACGTACCAGGGCCGCTGCTCCGGCCCCCGCGGGTCCAGCCCCAGCCCCTGGCGCTGGCCCACGGTGTAGAGCGCGAGCCCGCCGTGCTCGCCGACCACCGTCCCGTCCTCGGTCGCGATCGGCCCGGGGACGAGGGTAGAGGCCAGCCTCCCGCGCAGCCAGCCCCGGTGGTCGCCGCCGACGAAGCACAGGTCCTGGGAGTCGGGCTTGGTCGCGAGGCCCAGTCCGCAGGCGGCGGCGATGGCGCGCACCTCGGACTTGAGCACGTCCCCCAGCGGCAGGAGCACCGCGCGCAGCTGCTGGGAGTCGAGGTGGTAGAGCGTGTAGGACTGGTCCTTGCGACGATCGGCGGCGCGGTGAAGCCCGAGGCGGCGGTGGAGGTCCACCCGCACCCGGGCGTAGTGGCCGGTGGCGAGATGGGTGGCGCCCACGGCCCGGACCCGGTCCAGCAGAGCGCCGAACTTGATCCACTGGTTGCAGCGCACACAGGGGTTGGGAGTCCGCCCTACCAGGCTGGTGGCGGCGAAGTCCGCCACGACGCGGTCGGCGAACCCGGCCGAGAGGTCGAGCACGTAGTGCGGGATCCCCAAGCGGGTGGCGGCTCGCCGCGCGTCCTCGACCGCCTCCACCGAGCAGCAGCCGCCCCCGTTGCGGGGGACCTCGCCCCAGAGCCGCATCGTGACCCCGAGGACCTGGGCTCCGGCGCCGACCGCCAGCGCCGCCGCCACCGCGCTGTCGACCCCGCCGCTCATCGCGACCGCGATCACGGCGTCGCGGGGCAGCGCTTGGCCCCCGAGCCTGCCGCCAGCGAGCCGTCGGCCCGTCGCCCGCGCCACCGCACCGACGATCTGGTCTCGGTCCAGCGGGGACCCCGGTCCGCCCCCGTCGCTCGCCCGGCCGGCCCCGTGGCCGCCGGACGGCTCAGACGGCGAGGTCACCCTCGACCGGATCGACGCGGACACCCACCTCCTCGCAGAATCGAAGGCCGCGCTCGATCTCCTCGGCGGTGCCCTCGACCTCGAGAACCACCCACCCTTCGTCCCGGCTGACGTCGGCGCGCCGGATGTTGGTGACGAGCGCGAACTGGTGGCCGAGGCGGTGGATCACGGGATCGCCGACCAGGTCGTGCGCGAAATGCAGCGTCACCCGGCGTCGCGCCACGGGGTCAGTCGCCCCCGGCGACCGCCGGCACGATCGAGAGGTCGTCGCCGTCGGCGAGGCTGGTGCCGAGTCCGTCGGCGAAGCGAATGTCCTCATCGTTGCGGTAGAGGGTGACGAACGCCTTCAGCTGCCCGTCCGGCTCGTGGAGCCGGGCCGCGAAGCCCGGGTAGCGACCATCCAAGTTGGTCAGCGCCTCGGCCACGGTGCCACCCTCGACCTCGACCTCGGCGGCCCCGCCCGTGAGGGTCCGCAGGGGACCGGGAACCCGGACCGTCACCGCCACCGGGTTGTCCTTCTCACAAGGACTCAGTATACGGTCGCCGCCTCCCGGATCCGGCCAGGCGAGGGTGCCACCGCCCAAGCCGGATGCCCGGGGGCGGGCGGCGACCGGCGGCGAGGGGCGGGCCGCGCGAGCGGGGCCCGGGGCGAGATCAGCCGGCGGCCCGGGCCCCATCGAGCTGGCTGATGAGGCCGCCGGGGTCGAGGGCGGTGAAGGCTCGCAGCCGGGCGGGGATCGGCTCGGGAAGCTGGGATCGCCCCTCCAGGGCGCCGATGGTCTTCAGCCCGTGGCCGGTGATGTAGGCGACCACGGTGTCGTCGCGCCCCCAGCGGCCGGCTCGGGCCAGCCGCGCCAGCACCGCCACCGTGACCCCGCCCGCGGTCTCGGTGAAGATCCCCTCGGTGCGCGCCAGCAGCTCGATCCCCTCCAGGATCTCCTCCTCCTCCACCGCCACCACCACGCCCTCGGACGCGCGCGCGAGCCGGACCACGTCGCTGCCGTCGGAGGGGTTGCCGATCGCCAGCGACCGGGCGATCGTGCGCGGCTCGCGGACCGGCAGGATGTGGGTCTCGCCGCGCTGGAACGCGTCCGCCACCGGGCTGCAGCCGCGCGCCTGGGCCCCGGTCAGTCGGGGCACCGGGCCCTCCTCGACCAATCCGAGCGCGCGCAGCTCCTGGATCGCTTTGGCATGCTTGACGAACTGGCAGCCGGACGCGACCGGGATGACGATCTCGTCGGGCAGCCGCCACCCCAGCTGCTCGCAGGTTTCGAAGGTGAGGGTCTTGCTGCCCTCGCTGTAGAACGGGCGCAGGTTGATGTTGCAAAAGCCCCAGGGCATGCGGTCGGCCAGCTCGCTGCAGAGCCGGTTGACGTCGTCGTAGGTGCCCCGCACCCGCACCATCACGGGGTCGAAGACCGCGGTCGAAGCCACCTTACCCGGCTCCAGGTCATCCGGGATGACAACCAGTCCACGCAGTCCCGCGCGGGCGGCGTAGGCGGCGACGGCGTTGGCGAGGTTGCCGGTCGAGGCACAGCCGAGCACCGCAAATCCCTGCTCCCGCGCCCACGAGGCGGCCACGCTCACGACCCGGTCCTTGAACGAGTTGGTCGGGTTCTGGCTGTCGTTCTTAACGAACAGCCGGCGCAGCCCCAAGCGCTCGCCCAAGCGCTCCGCATGCACCAGGGGGGTGAGCCCCTCGCCCAGCGAGACCGGCGGCTCGGCCGCCTCGTAGGGGAGCAGGGCCCGGTAGCGCCACATCGAGTGCGGTCCCGCCTCGATCGCGGCCCGGGTCGCCTGACGGGCCACCACCGCGTAGTCGTAGGCGACCTCCAGCGGTCCGAAGCAGTGGTCGCAGACGTGGGTGGGCGCGAGCGGAACCTCGGTGCCACAAGCGCGGCACCGCAGGCCCTTGACGCGCGGAGACGGCTCGGGGTGCGACCTCACCCTGGGAGTGTAGACGGGTGGGCGGAGGCGCTCGTCTCCGCCGCCGCGGGGGGCAGCTGCAGGCGCCAGGCGGGCTCGGGCGGCGGCTCCAGCTCGCCGGCGACGAGGGCGTCGTAGACGAGCTGCGACCACGACTCCAGCTGCAGGTAGCGGCTCCGCAGCGCCGCCGGCGCCAGCACCTCGCCCGCCAGCTTGCGACGCTCCCGGACCGCCACCGGAGCGGCTCCCGCCTCGACCAGCAGGACCAGCCCGAGGTGCACCCGACCGACCGGGGCGGTGTCGTCCTTGAGCAGCCCCACCAGCGTCGCCGCCAGCGCGACCGGGCAGAGCACCTCCTCCTGCCACTCCCGCACCGCCCCGGCGGTGAGCGGATCGCCACCGCGCGCGGCGTCCGCCCGGTTGATGTGGCCGCCCACCCCGAGGGTGAGCTGATGGTGCAGCCGGGCCTCGCTGGAGGCGGTCAGCCGCCGCATCACCAGCAGCCCGTGGTCGGTTCGCACCACCATATGGGGGATGACCTGCTGCCAGGAGGGCTCCTCCTCGACCTCGCCCCGGGGACGGAACTCGCCGCAGGCGGCGATCGTCTCCAGTGCCTGTCGCAGGCCGGTGGTTCGCACCCCGTGCCAGCCGCCCCCGGGCAGGACGCGGGCGCGCGGGACCACCAGCACCGCCTCCCGAGCGGCCGCCGCCGAGCGCAGGGGCGGGCGCGTCCCGGCTGGCATCGCACGCAAGGATACGAGCGTCGGCCGGCCCGGTCGGCGCGGCTAGCCCCGTGCCGCGGCGCGCCACCATCGTGATCGTGGGCGCGGGCCTCGCCGGCGGCCGCGCCGCCGAGGCCCTGCGCCAGCTCGGTTACGACGGGCGCCTGGT
>Ga0307373_10005447_pt1 | contig 20807 bp, 17 predicted proteins | sample OX2MG_FD_202534 | JGI IMG/M metagenome (GOLD analysis project Ga0307373, IMG submission 202534) | Soil microbial communities from Risofladan, Vaasa, Finland - OX-2 | ecosystem: Environmental > Terrestrial > Soil > Coastal area > Acid sulfate soil | place: Finland: Risofladan, Vaasa | collected...
GCCGGCTACTTCGGCTTCTTCATCAGCCTGGGCTGCGACCTCACCGAGCCTGTTGCGGCCGCCTGCCTGCTCGGCGGAGTCCTGGCCTATCGCTGCGGCAGCCCGGCAGCCGCCGGGCTGCTGCTGGCCTACGGGGCGCTGACCAGGGAAACCGTCCTGATCGTGCCGCTGGTGCTCGGCGTGACGCGGCTGACTGAGCTGATCCGCCGCCGCTCGAGGCCGGCTGCCGCTGATCTCGCCTGGCTGCTGCCGGTGGTCGCGTTCGGTGCCTGGCAGCTGGTGCTGAGAGCGGCCACCGGGCAGTTCATCCTGCTCGCGGGCGTGGGCAGTAACTCGGGCGCGGGGCTGCCGTTTCGCGAGTTCGCCGATGCGGTCCGGATGAATGTCAGCCTGCTGTGGCCGCCGACCGGCGCGGCCTACATCTGGTTCCTCGAAGTGGCAACGCTGGCGGCCTTCGTCGGCACCGCGCTGGTCACGCTGCGCGCCAGCGTGGTGCCCGCCTACGAGCGCGCTGCCTTCGTGGTGTTCATCATCGGGCTGGGCTTTCTCTCGGCCGACATCTGGACTGGCCACGCCGATCTGCGGTCCATCGACGAGTGCTACCTGTTCGCCGTGCTGGTCCTGCTCAGGTCGAGCCGCCGCCTAGCGGTGCTCGCCGTCTGCGCCGGCCTGGCATCCGCGGTCGCGGCCACGCATCAGGTGATCCACCTTTAGGCGCACCGAATGGCGCAGCGGCGGTGGCGTTCCACCTTTTCGCCGTTCTCCGGACGTTCAGGTAATTCCGCCCGATACTACGGATCGCTTCGCCAGAAGCAGCACCGATGGAATCCGTCCTTTTATTCCTCAAAATGGCCTGGCGTTGAGAAGTGACCCCCCAAAGCTGTCCTTCCGGCGTACGGTACATACGTCAGAAGTGTCCAGGAAGGGGTGACAGATGCGGCACACGGGTTCATCCGGCTTAGGCATCGGTCATCGGATAACACGCGGCCGGTGGAAGAAGGGCCGCATCGCCGCGGCTAGTGCAATGGTCCTCGCCGTACTGGCTGGCACCTCGGCAGCTGGCGTTCCGGCGGCATCGGCAAGCCAGAGCGAGACGGTCATCGTCACCTCAACCGGGCTTCTAAGTCCCGTCCTGGCGGTACTGAATGCGGGCGGCACCATTCTGACGCAGTACCACCTCATTGACGCGGTGGACGCATTGATCCCCACGGCTGCGGAGCCGCTGCTAGCCGCGCTACCGGGTATCACCGTGACAGCTGATATCTCGGTGAGCGTGCAGTCCACGACGGAGTCGACAGGACCCCACACGCCCTCTGACGCGTTCTTGCAGGAGACCGGCGCTACGCGGCTGGCATCAGCTGGCGATGTCGGCCAGGGAGTCACCGTGGCCGTGCTGGACACGGGCATCGACAACCTGCGCGACTTCTCGGGACGGCTGATCGGCGGGGTGGACTTCACGAACGAGGACAACCCGTTTCAGGACAGCTACGGGCATGGCACCTTCGTGGCAGGTCTGATCGCCGGGAACGGGGCCTCGTCGAACGGACAGTACTCAGGCGAGGCGCCTGGCGCCAAGCTGGTGTCGATCAAGGTGGCCGGGGCAGACGGCACGACTCATCTGGGGACCCTGATCTCGGGCCTGCAGTGGGCGGTCGATCACCAGACCAGGTACGGCATCAAGATCCTCAACATCTCCCTGGGGTTCAAGCCCAGCCAGTCCACGGTTATCAATCCCCTGGACAGGGCGGTGGAGGCGGTCTGGAACTCAGGCATCGCGGTGGTGGCCTCGGCGGGCAACGCCGGGCCGTTCAACGGCACGGTCCTGTCACCCGGCGACGACCCGCTGGTGATCACGGCGGGAGCCCTGGACGATATGGCCACGGCGTCGACTACCGACGACGAGATGACCGACTTCAGCAGCGTCGGGCCCACGTCGCCGGACGGCTGGGTCAAGCCTGACCTGGCAACCTCAGGCCGGTCGGTGGTGAGCCTGGCCGCTCCGGGCTCGACGATCTACAACAGCAATCCCTCTGCCGTGGTCGGCACGGCGAACTTCGTCGGCTCCGGCACATCGTTCAGCGCGGCAATCACCAGCGGGGCGGCAGCGCTGGTCCTGGCCGACAACCCGGGTCTGACCCCCAACCAGATCAAGGCCCGCCTGCTCGGCACCACCGACCCTGGTCCGGTCGGCAACCCCTTCGCCGACGGCCACGGGGCCCTTGACGCTTACGCCGCCGCCACCGCTGGCCCGATGAACTTCAGGCAGTCGGCCACCTGGCTGTTCCCGACCTGGCCAGGCTCCACGGTCTCGCTGGTGCCCACCCGCCCGGTCGACACCTGGAACGCGAGCCTGTGGTCAGGGACCTCCTGGAGTCAGGCGCCAGCCACCGGCTGGGCGTGGAACGGCATCGAGTGGAACGGCGGCGACTGGAACGGCCGGGCCTGGAACAACGGAGCGTGGAACAGCGCTGCGTGGAAGGGCGCGGCCTGGAACGGCGCAGACTGGAGCGGCTGGGCCTGGAACGACTCAGCCTGGAGCGGGTCCGCCTGGAACGGCTCCGCCTGGAACGGCTCCGCCTGGAACGGCTGGGCCTGGAACGGCTGGGCCTGGAACAGCTCAGCGTGGAACTGACATGGCCCGATCCGGCAGTCGGGTCATGAAGGTGCCGCGCGCGACCAGAGCCGTCATCGCCGCGTCGGTCGTCGGCGGTGTGCTGACGATGTTCGTCGCCAGCTGGAAGCAACCGGCCCCCTGGCACATCGATGAGAGCCAGTGGGTCGTTGCAGCCGCGGTGGCCGCCCTCTTCCTGGGCAGCTGGGTGTGGCCCGTCGTGGTGTACCGGGGAGGCGAATCCGCAGCCTTCAATATGGACGAGGGTTTCTTCGTGATCCTCGCCCTCCTGGTGCCGCCGCTGGTCACGCTGGGGACTTTTGCCCTGGCGACGGTCCTGGCTCAGGTCGTCCGCCGGCGCCCGCTGCTCAAATCGGCCTTCAACGTCGGGCAGGTTCTGATCGCCGCCGGCCTGGGGCTGGCCGTGAGCCGCGGCATAGCTGCTCCCTCGAACTCCCTCAGCGCTGGTCAGATCGCGGCCGTCATGCTCGGCGCCGGAGTCTACTTCGTCGTTAACACCTCGCTCGTGGCCGGCGTCATGGTCTCGATGGGCACGAGCTGGCGAGAGCTCACCGGAGATCTTGCGATCCAGGTGACTCATACCGGCGCGGGAGCACTCGTCGGCGTGTTCTTAGCCCTGGCGATACAGGCTCACCCGTGGGCGGTCGCGCTGGCCATCCCGGGACTGGTCGTGGAGCGACAGCTCATCAGCGCCCGGTTCGCGGCGCAGTATGACCGTGCCAGGATGCAGGGGCTGTACGAGGTCGCGCTGGAGGCCAACCGGGGGCTGCGGCAGCAGGCGGTGCTCGAGACGATCCTGGCCTCGGTACGGCGGCTGCTTCGAAGCCCGGAGGCGGCCCTGACAGCTGGCGATCCGGGCCATGGTCAGCTGGCGGCGCCGGTGACCATTGCCGATCAGCAGCAGTGGCTGGTGGCGTCGGGGAGGCGACGGGATGAGCCCTTCGACGAAGCCGACCGGGCTCTGCTGAGAGCCCTGGCCGCCGTGGGCAGCGGGGCGCTGAGCAACGCCGAGCTTTACCAGCAGGTCCGCCTCGAGCGCGAGAGGCTCTCCTCGATCACCCTGAATATCGGCGAGGGCGTCTGCGCCGTTGACGCAGAAGGGAAGCTGACCTTCGTCAACCGGGCCGCGGCCGAGATGATCGAGCTGCCGTCGCTCGGCATCACTATCGACGACCCGGTGAGCGACGGTGCTCGCACCGCGCCCGACTTCCTGCTCGTGCCGGCCCGCGAAGCCATGCGCACCGGCCGCACGATCCGGGAGGACGACGCCCGGTTCCGCGGCAAGAACGACGGCACCATCCCGGTTGCGTATACGGCCTCAGCGGTCATCAGCGACGGCACGCCGTCAGGCGCCGTGATCGCCTTTCGCGACATCACCGAGCGCAAAGCCTTCGAAGACGAACTCCACCGGCACGCCTTCTACGACAGCCTCACCGGCCTGGCGAACCGCCGGCTGCTCGTGGAGCGCCTCGAGCACGCGCTCCAGCGATCAGCCCTGGACCGCAAGACCCACGCGCTGATCTTTGTCGATGTGGACCGCTTCAAGGGCATCAACGACAGCCTTGGTCACGTGACGGGCGACAAGTTCCTGGAGGCGATCGGGGCCCGCATGATGGCGGTGGTGCGCAGTGACGACCTGCTTGCCCGGTTCGGCGGCGACGAGTTCGTGGTGCTCCTGGAAGACGTAGCCGGAGTGGAGGTGGCGGTCACCGCGGCCAGGCGCATCTGCGCCGCGGTCGAGCAGCCCATGGTGCTGCCCGACGGGTACGAGCTGGTGGCCAGCGTATCGGTCGGCATCGCCCTGACAGAGCCAGGCGTGACAGCCGACGACGTGCTGCGCAACGCCGACGTCGCCATGTACGACGCCAAGGCCAAGGGGCGGGGCGGCATCTACCGGGTGTTCGACCAGGCTTCCATGGGAACCCGCTCCTCCGAGCGGCTCCAAAGCGAGGCCGATCTGCGCAAAGGGCTCGAGCGAGATGAGCTCGAGGTGCATTACCAGCCGTTCTACTCGCTGGACGAGCAGCGCATCGTGGGTGCAGAAGCGCTGGTGCGGTGGCGCCACCCCACGAGCGGGCTGATCAGCCCCATGAGGTTCATCCCGATGGCGGAAGAGACGGGGCTGATACTGCCGCTGGGCCGTTACGTTCTGGACAGGGCATGCCAGCAGGTGCGCTCGATCCGGGACCGGCTGGACCTGGACCTGCCTATCAGCGTCAACCTGTCCCCGCGCCAGTTCCAGGAGAGCGCGCTCTTGTCACAGGTGGCGGCGGCCCTCGATGCGAGCGGCCTGCCCTCGGAGCTGCTCATGTTCGAGATCACCGAGAGCATGGTCATGGAAGATCTTTCCGGCGCTCGCGAGGTCATGAAGAAGCTGAACCGCCTCGGCGTGCGCCTGGCCATCGACGATTTCGGTACCGGCCACTCGTCACTTGCCTACCTCAAGCAGTTCCCGGTGCACGAAGTGAAGGTGGACCGCGCGTTCGTGCAGGGAGTCGCGGAGAACCGGGTGGACTCGGCGATCGTCCGGGCCGTCATCGACCTGGCTAACGCCATGGGCATCTCGGCGCTCGCCGAGGGCGTGGAGACCAAGGAGCAGGTCGCCGGGCTCAAGATGCTGGGCTGCCAGGTGGCGCAGGGGTACTACTTCTCGCAGCCGCTTCGCGCCGCCGAGTTCGACGACCTGCTCACCCGCCACTTCGCCCCGGCCGCGGAGGCGGCCGGGGCGTTGCCGCCGGCCTACCCGGCTGAGGGACGTGAACTCGGATCCCTGGCTGCCGGGTCAGGTTGACGGCTACTTCGTGGTGCGGGGGCGGTTCATACCACCGGCCCGGCGTCCGCCGGGCAGCTTCCTCGACAACGGCCGGTCTTTCCGTATCACGCTGACTGGGGGCAATGTTGTCGTCGCAGGACCTGCACGGGAGGCTTTGATGAGGTTCACGCTCAACGCGGAGCATTTTGAACTGACGGCTGACGGCGCGCAACGCCGGTTGCGCGATCTGAGTCCGGAGCCTGTCCGGCAGTACGGGGTTAGGCTCGGCGGTTGCGGGCCACCTGCAGGTGACAGCCATTGAGCCACCGGAGGGCACTGTGCGCAGCGGGCGGCGGGTGCCAGTCGTAACTGGAACATCTGCGGACAACGGCGACCGGGGGCTGGATGAGTTCGGCGAACCTGCTGGTTTCGCTGAGACCATCGCCGAGGTCGCGGAGTCCAGCTGCATTGCCGCCCGGAGCGTCCAGCCTAGTTAGGAGTACAGTTCTAAGGAACGTAGTCCTAATGATTGGCAGAGCATGACTGGACCGCAACCGAGGGCTGCGAAGCCGGTGCATGTCTTCGACAGGAACGTCGAGTGGGAGCGGCTGGCCTCGTTCTCGGCCAGCCCCGCTCCGCGCGCGATGCTAGGCGTCGTCAGTGGCAGACGGCGCATGGGCAAGACATTTCTCCTGCGCGCGCTAGTCGAGCAGCAGGGTGGCTTCTATTTCGGGGCAACGGCAGCAACGGAAGGCGAGTCGCTCCGCCAGTTCGGCGCCGCACTGGCCAGGCACGCCGGCTCACCGGTGTCGTTCTCGTTCGCTAGCTGGGACGACGCGATCACATACCTGTTCGACCTCGCCGTTCCTGGTCGAGTGACCCAGCCGTTCCTGGTGGTGATTGACGAGTTCCCGTATCTGGCGAAGGCCGTGCCGGAACTTCCCTCGATCATTCAGCGAGAGATCGACCGTTTCCAGGTAACCGAGAGCCGCATGCGGCTACTGCTCTGCGGGTCAGCGATGTCCGTCATGGGCAGGTTGCTCGCCAGCGCGGCGCCGCTACGAGGGCGTGCGCAGCTGGAGTTGATCGTCCGTCCGTTCGACTACCGCTCGGCGGCCATCTTCTGGGGTGCTGCCGACCAGCCTGCGCTGGCGGTCAGGCTGCATGCCGTGCTCGGGGGCACGCCTGCATACCGGCGCCAGTTCCTCGCTGAGGACGTGCCCGTCGGCCTGGACGACTTCGGGGACTGGCTCTGCCGGACGGTGCTGTCGCCGCTGAGCCCGCTCTTCCGTGAGGCGCGCTATCTCCTTGCCGAGGAAGCTGATATCCGGGACACCGCGCTTTACCACTCAGTCCTCGCCGCTGTAGCCGAGGGCAACGCCACCCGAGGAGGGATAGCGAGCTACATCGGGCGGAAGTCGGTGGATATCTCCCACCCCCTCAATGTCCTTGAGGACAGTCACCTGCTCGTGCGGGAACCGGACATGTTCCGGGCCGGGAAGTCGCACTATCGGATCGCCGAGCCGCTGATCAATTTCTACGAGGCGGTGATGCGCCCGTCATGGGCACGGTTGGAGAGCGGTCAGGCGCGAGACGTGTGGGCCCAGGCGGAGCCACGCTTCGCCGCGCAGGTCGCGGGTCCGCATTTCGAGGCGATATGCCGGGAGTTCATGCGCGGACCCGGCCGTTCGCTCGTCGGAGGTCATCCGGGGCGGGTGGGATCCGGGGTCGTCGCCGACCATGCGGGTCGACAGCAGATCGAGATTGACATCGCCGTGGCCGAGGACGGATCGGGCGGCAGCAAGGCCTCCGTAGCGATGCTCGGCGAAGCGAAGTGGGGCACAGCGATGGGCCTGCCGCACCTGGAGCGACTGCTCAGGGCGCGTGGTCTCCTCGCCGACCGGGGCACGGATGTCAGCCAGTGCGTGCTTGCCTGCTTCAGCACCGCCGGCTTCAGCGAAGCCCTGCGAGCCGAAGCCGATCGGGGAGGAGTTCTCCTCCTGGGCCTCGCCTATCTGTACCAAGGATCTCAGCCTCTCGCGCACTGAGCTCTCGTGACTCCTAGTCAGGCTGGGCGCAGCCCTCGGAGGCTGGCTGGCGTGGGTGAATATCCCTGGGGTCCGCCAGTGGCCGTGCTGCTGATCGGCGAGTCGCCGGTCAGCGCCCCCGGACATGGGTCAGGCCGGTGGTCGGGGGTCTCGGCCCTGGGCCGCGGAGCGGCCAGGAACGCCGGGCTGGTGTCGGCGTCGCTGGCGATGGACGACCTGATCGCGAACGGCCGCGCTGCCAGCCGGTACGCCCGGTGTGGGTACGGTCGAGCCATGGCAGCGGGCCGGCGGGTGAGCCGTGGCGGCTCTGCCCATCAGGTAGCGACCATGCCCGCCGTCAGCTGGCTTTGAGACCGCCCGTCAGCTGATCGCGGAGATCGGCGAGCCAGGAGGTTGACTGGGCTACGGCCACCTGGATCGTGACGTGACGCCGGTCGATGATGCGGAATCGACCGGGATGGTCGGCGGCGAGCAGCGCGAACATCCCGACGGCCCTGTCATGGATGCCCTGTTGGTCGGCGGTGAATTGTCGACCGTCGCGCGTCTCAGCACGGCCCGCCGCAGTGGCGACATCGTCGAGGATGAGGATCGTCAGGTCGGCCAACGGCCGCCAGGTGTTGCTGTAGCGTCTCGTCTGAGGCATTGGACTGCGGGTCCGTGTCGCCACGCGCGGAGGCGACTCTGGTGGAGCCCGTCCGAGGATTGATCGTTGGCCGCGAAGCGGAACTTGCGGCCGTGCAATGCTTCGTGGGCGATCATGCCGATGGTCCGGCGTCGCTGACCCTCACGGGAGAGGCCGGCATAGGCAAAACCGCGATCTGGGCGCAGGCTCTGCTGGATGCTGAGGCCGCCGGTGTCGCGGTGCGCGCCTGCCGGTGCAGTCAGTCCGATGCCCCCTTGTCCTTCGCGGGTCTTGGTGACCTCCTCGATGGGCTGGACCCGTCGGAGCTGACCGCTCTGCCCGCCGTCCAGCAAGAAGCGCTGTCTGCTGCTCTGCTTGTCTCCGATGACGGCGGCCGTGAGCCAGGCAGCAGGGTCGTGGGGGTCGCGCTGCTTGGCGTGCTTCGCGCTCTCGCACGGTCTGGGCCGGTGCTGCTCGCCGTCGACGACGTGCAGTGGCTGGATGCCAGTTCCAGCGGCGTTCTCTCCTTCGCGCTCAGACGGCTGGACCGCGAGCCGGTGCGGCTCATCACGTCTTTCCGCACAGGCACTGTCGGCAATGTCGCATCGGACCTGGGTGTACCGGGCGAGCGGCTCGTGGTGGGTCCGGTGAGCGTCGGAATCATGCAGCGGATCGTCCAGACCCGGCTCAGCCAGACGCTCGCCCGCCCCACGCTCACCAGGCTGCACCGCGCCACTGGCGGGAACCCGATGATGTGCCTGGAGATGGCCCGGGCGCTGCAGCGCCGGGGAACCGTCCTCTCGGCTTCCGATCCCCTGCCGGTCCCGGCCGACCTCAGAGTCCTCGTCACCGAGCGGCTCCGCGGGCTTGCACCGCAGACACTCGAGGCGTTGCTGATGACGGCCGCGCTCGCGCAACCCACGGTGACTGCCGTGGCCGCCGCGGTCGGGGATGCCGTCGAGGCCGAGCGATTCCTGGAGGAAGCCGTCACAGCGGGCGTCCTGGAGGTCGACGGCGAGCGGGTCCGCTTCACGCATCCGCTGATCGCGTCGATCCCGTACGCGGACCTGAGCCCGGCGGCGCGCCGGGCGCTGCACGAGCGGCTGGCGACGACGGTTACCGATCCGGAGGAGCATGCTCGGCATGCCGCGCTGGGCTCGGACGAGCCGTCGTCCGTGGTCGCGGCCGCTCTTGACTCCGCAGCCCGGCACGCCCGCCGGCGTGGCAGCATCGACGCTGCCGCCGAGCTCGCTCAGCTGGCGCTCAGCCGTACGCCGGCCAGCGACCCAGCCGGGCAGCTACGCCGGACTGTTGACACGGCACGGTACCTTTTCCTTCTTGGTGACCCGGCGCGAGCGCGAGCGCTGCTGGCAGCCGGGCTCGATGCGGCGCCGCCGGGGCCCGCGCGGGTGGACGGTCTGCTGCTGGGCGCATCGATCGCGTCCTGGGAGAGCGGAGACGCGACCGTCGCGCACTGGTGCGAGCAGGCCCTTGGCGAGGCGGGCCAGGATGCGCTGCTGCTGGCCCGCAGTCATGCCACGTTCGCCGAGACAAGCCCGTCCGGGGCCGCTGTCGACCTGTTCCACGCGGAAGCGGCGGTGGAACTGCTCGAGACCATGATCGCCCCGCCCGGCGGCCTGATGGCGAACGCGCTGACAAACGTAGCCATGCACCGACTCCGGCTGGGGCGCGGACTCGCCGTCTCGACCCTGGAGCGCGCCGTGGCCCTGCAGGCGCAGGCGGAGCCTGTCCCGGTCAGCGACCGAGCCGGCCTCGGCCTTGGCATGTACCTCAAGGTCGTTGACCGCTTCGAGGAATCACGCGCCTGGCTGGAAGTCATGCGAACCTGCGCCGTCGACGAGGGGGACGACAGCGCGCTGCCCATCACCCTGGGGCACCTCGCCGCCCTCGAGTGCTGGGCAGGTGAGTACGACCTGGCCATCGCGCTGGCCAGGGAGGGACGAGAGCACGCCGAGCGGATGGGGATCCGCGCCCCCATGCCGGCCTCCGTGCACGTGCTGGCCCTCGCCCATCAAGGGCACGTCGGGAAGGCACGGGCGCTGGGCGAGCGAGACCTCGCCGCGGACCAGTCCGCCGGCTTCCTGTCTGCTGTGGCGCTGGACCTGCGAAGCCTGGGCACCGCGGAGCTGATGGCCGGCGACGTTGCAGCGGCCGCCGATCACTTGCTCCGCGCCTTGTCCATCTCATCCGAGGAGATCGGCATCAACGAGCCGGCCCTGCTGCGGGTGCACCCGGACGCGGTCGAGGCCCTGGTCGCGCTGGCACGCTTTGAGGAAGCGGAGAAGCTGACCGGGCAACTCGACGCCGCCACCGGGGCCAACCACCACCCGTGGTCAACGGTGATGGCCGCGCGCTGCCACGGCCTGCTGAAGGCCGCCGACGGCGACCGAGCCGCAGCTATCGAGCTACTCGAACGCGCTCTCGCCGACCATCAGCGGCTGCCCATGCCTTTCGAGGAGGCCCGGACGCGCCTGCTGCTTGGCAGCGTGCTCCGGCGGGCCGGCCGCCGAGCTGACGCCCGCCGCGAGCTGGAGACCGCCCGCGCCATGTTCCTCAGGCTCAGGACACCGATCCAGGAGCGACAGGCGAGCACGGAGCTGGACAGCATCGGCGGCCGGCGGCGGCTGGAGAACGAGCTCACCTCCGTTGAACAGCGGATCGCCGACCTGGTTGCGGCCGGCCAGACCAACCGAGAGGTCGCCGCCGCGATGTTCACGAGCGTCCGGACCGTTGAGAGCCATCTCGGCCGGATCTACCGCAAGCTCGGGATCCGATCGCGCACCGAACTCGCTGCGCGGTCATCCAGCCGGACCAAAGTTACGTAGTAACCCCGATGCCGCGCCTCGCCCTACGCCCGTAGCGTCCCAGCATGACCACACCGCGCCTCCGCGACCCGGACGGCCCGAGCTCGGTGTTCCTCGTGGAGCGGTACTTGCCGCCTGCGGCAGCCGAGAATCTCGCGGGTTCGGTCTCCCGCGCGGCCCAGCTCTGCACGCTCTCCGCCGAGTCCGCCGCCGCCTCCACGGTGCAGTACCTGCACTCCGCGTACCTGCCCACCGAGGACACCTGCTTCTGCCTGTTCCGGGCCGCGACGGCTGACGCCGTCCGTGCGCTGAACGATGAGGCCGACTTCGCGCTCGACCGAATCACGGCCGCAGTCCTGCTCTACCCGACTAGCCCAGCACCCGGCGAGCCGCGCAGCGGCCAGACCGACATGACGGCATCCGCGGCAGATCAGTTCCCTATCAGGCCCGAATGAACGCCCGCCACACGCATGCCGCAGCCCCGCACCCGCAGGGCTGAAGGAAAGAGGAGACCCCCATGCCGCACGTCCCGCATCTACTCGCCGGCTGGCCCGCCAGCCCTCCCGGCAAGAGACCCGCTCGCCGGATCGCGTCGCTCCTGCTGGCCGCCGGGCTGGCCGCCGGCGCCCCGACCGCCTTCGCCGTGGCACCGGCAAGCGCCGCCAGCATCTGCGACCCCGGCACCGACTACTGCGTCGTCTCGGACACGGTGCAGACCCCACTCGGCCCGGCGACAGTCACAGTCAGCGCTGGGAACGTCGTTACCGTGCAGCTCACCCCGACCTCCCCGGGCTCCCTGGTCTACGGGATGCCGTTCGCCATCCCGCCCGGTCCGCCGGCGCTGCCCGGGTACACGCGCACGAGCATCACAACCATCGGCGGAGTGGTAGACATCGACACGTTCCAGACGCTGCCGGGCTCGCCGAACCGGTTCGATATGTCGAGCCTGGCGATCGTCTCGATCCACCCGCCCAGCCCGTGCCGGGTCAGCACCAGCGGGACCACAGTGGTGTTCACTCCGATAATCCCACCGGGACCGCCCGGCTAACCCCGTACCTGGGCGCCGCCCGGCGGCGCCCAGGAGGAGCCTCTCGCCCGAACACAGCCACGCTTAAGCGGTGCACCCGCCCGAGGTTGTCGACCCAGGCCCGCTCCGATGACTTAACTCGGCAGCGGGATCATCCCGGCGGCGCCTGTTCCCATGTGGCGACCGACGCCGACCTCGCAACCGCCGGTCTCTCCATGATCCAGTTCGAACTCGGCCGTGTGACGGTCGATTAGACCCAGCCCGGCCACCTCAGAAAGAGAGCACATGACTATCACAGCGAAGGCTCCTCCCCGGCACGCCAGATCCGGCCTGCCTGCCGCGCTGCTCGCTGGGCTGGCCCTGTCCTTGACAGGTTGCGCGGATGCCGGGGCGGGTGGTGCCAGCCCGTCCGCCCCGTCGGCGGGAACGGTGACATCTGCAGGGAGAACCGGCAGCGCGCCTGGCGCGCCCGCAGCAGCCATCAAGGGCATGTCCGCATGCACGCTGGTGACGGAGCAGGATGCCAGTACCGCGCTCGGCACTGCCGCTGGCCCTGGGAAGTCCGCCGTGGCGTCAGGTGGATCGCGGTGCATCTACGGCAGCGGCGCTCTTATCATATCCACCGATGCTCAGGGCAAGACGGCGTACGACAAGGGCCGGGCCGCGATCAAGAGCGCGCCGGCGGGGACCTGGGCGCAGGTAAGCGGTCTGGGTGACGGGGCCTTCGTCACGCACGGCGGGCTCACGGCATCGGTCGAGTTCTACAAAGGCGCCACGATGGTCTCGATCATCCTGAGCGGGTCGGCGCCACCGCCACCGACCGCCGCGGCTCTTACCATCGCCAGGGCCGCTGCCGCGCGCATGTGACATCTGCCATCCGCCCCGCAACTACCGGGGTGGTTCCTCCTCGTGCTCGGGCCAGGCGCACTCGGCCCGAGTCGCCGTTGGTGACGACGAAATTCGCGTGGTGGACCAGGGCGTCGAGGAGGCTCACGACGGGGTGCTCGGGCAGGAACCAGCGACACTGGTCAAAGGGCCGGTGGCTGGCCACGCCGAGCGCCCGCCGTTCATAGGTGCTTCGCCCTTTTCGCGCGATTTCCATTGGCGCGCTCGTCGGCAGCGCTCCCACCGATCTCTAGGAGAGATAATGACCGTCATGCCGCCGATCCAAGGATCGAACCTGCCGGCCAGCCCCGGGCCGCTGGACCCCGGCGGGAAGCCTGCCGTGCCGGTGAAAAGCCAGGAAGACACCGACGTCGGCTGGGGCGGGCAGCTCGAACCGGACGACGACGAGAGCCTCCTTCGCGAGCGCCCACCCCACTGGGACTCCGCGTAGCCCACATCGTTGCCGCGGCAAGATCGAGAGCGCTCATCGCTTTCGTCTAGTTGGGGTGAGGGTGCGATTCCAGAACTTCCATGCCAGCCGCCAATGCCCGGCTTCCTGAGCCAGGCCTGGCGGCGGAACGGCAAGCACCGGGCACCGGGCACGGGCCAGGCAGTAGCGGCTCACCTTCCCGGAGCGGGCCATCCGGACCAGCGCGCCACGGCGGCCAGCACCCACGACCAGCAGGTCTTCTGGGCGGGATGCTATCTGCAGCAGGACCCGGCCAGCCTCGCCGCGCTGCACGACAGGCTGCACGACGGGCTGCACGACAGGCTGCACGACAGGCTGGACCGACAGGTCGTCAGGGACTTGTCCCAGACCGCGATCAGAGCGTCCCGCCAAGCCTGTGAGCTGAAACTGCATTCTGGGCACTCATCGCGCCTCCTGGTGGACGAATCCGACAGTCACGAACATGGAAGGAAAGGAAATCGCTGGTATCCGGGTGGCCGGTCAGGCAGCTCTGGTTCCTCGGCCTGGCGATATCGGTCGTCATCGCGATCATCGATGCCGTGCTTGCCACCGCGTCATACTGATCGGGCTGCTGATTGCCGGGCCTTGCTGCGTGCTTCTGACCGGCCGATGGATCCCGGCCGGGCTCACCGGTTTGTGGGTGATCGGCCTGGCCGTGGTCCTTGGCCTACCAGACAGCATCGGGGGCACCAGCACCCACCTGGCGTTCCTGGCCACGGTAATCGCGGTGGCAATGGTCAGCACACTCGCCGCAGCCCTGATCGAGATCCGCGCCCCTCCCCATCCGCCCGCATTGAATCACCCGGAAACCGGCGCCTCGCGTCAGCTACGGGCTTAACGGAGAACGCGGTGCCTTACGGAAAACGAGGTGCCTGACGAGCTGACCCCTGATGCGCAGGCTGTCGCGGGGCGGACGGCATCGGCGCGGAATTTGCGCCGCCGCTGCGCACATTCCGGCAGATCGCGAGAAGCGTTCGCGACCTACGGTCAGCCCGGTGCCGGACTACCGCGCCCGGCTGCTGTGGACGCTGCGCTCGTGCCGGTGCTGAACCTCAAGGGAGCTGGCCGTCGCGGCATCCTCGCCCGGATACTCTTCTGCAGGCTGAGCCGTTGCTATTCTGCCTGTGCCCGATGTCCGGCGATCCTCGTCCCGCCGCCCGCGCTTGCTCGCGAATCGGGAATGGCCCGCTCGCATGGGCGTTCTGGCATCGGACGGTAACCCCCGCGCATCTCCTTCGTGGCCAAGGCTGGCCAGCCGCCCACGGCGCGGTGGATGCCTGCGATGTTCATTTGGCGTTACGCCGGACCCCGGTGGTACATGCCTCGCGCGCAGTCCGTGGTCCGCGCGGCGTCAGTGCTGGTCGTCAGTGAGCCGGGTGGCCTCCAGGTCGAGGTTGTGCTGCAGCAGCTGCCGGGTGCCGTCGCTGATGGTGCCGCTGTCGAAGAGGCGGGCGAGTTCGGTGTTCTCGGCGGCGATGAGGTCGCGGCGTAGTTGCCGTTCGGTCATGCCGTCCGGCTCCTGTTCCTGGGTGCCGTCCATGCGGGCGCGGGTGTTCCCGATGCGGGTCTGCAGGCTGGCGCGGACGCGGTCGATGACGGCATCCGGCGCGGCGCCGGTTTCGGCGATTTCGTCGAGCCTGGCAAGACCTGCCTCGGCCAGGCGGAGCCGGGCAACTGTTTCCTGGTGGCGGGCGGCAGCCGGCCGGGCAATTCCGGCGAACCGGACGAGCGGCTCAAGGGTGAGGCCTTGCAGGACGAGCGAGATCACGATGACGGCTGTGGCGAGGACCAGGATGAGGTCGCGCCGCGGCAGCGGGGCGCCGCTTGCGGCGGTGAGCGGGATGGACAGCGCCGCGGCGAGCGGTACGACGCCGCGGGTGCCGGCCCAGGAGACGACGGCTGGCGCCGACCACGAAGGCCGCCGGGCGCCGCTGCGCCACTGGAGGATCGCCGACAGCGGGAAGACCCACAAGATCCGCGTCGCGATCAGCGTGCCGGCTACCGCGAGCGCTTGCACCGGCCACGCCTCGTTATGCGACAGGGAACGGATCAGGGCCGGAAGCTGCAGTCCGATGAGGCTGAAGACCACGCTTTCGAGCAGGAAGATGACGGTCTGGTAGACCGAGTGCACCTGTAGCCTGCTCTGAGCGGTGGTGATCCGCGTCCGCTGGATGCCGATTGCCAGCCCAGCCACGATCACCGCCATAACCGGCGAGACGTGCAGAGTCGCGCCGAGCACGTACGCCGCGTACGGGGTGATGAGCGCCAGCACCGTCTCCAGCACCGGGTCGGTCACCCGCCGTCGCACGGCGATAACCCCGGCCGCGATCAGGCCACCGGCTGCCGCGCCGCCAGCCGCCAGGAGCACGAACTGCCCGGCGCCATGCAGCAGCGTGCCGGCCAGCGTCGTCCCGGCGGCTCCTCCCGCCACCGCGAGCGAGACCGCGATCTGAAAGAGCACCAGGCTGGTCGCGTCGTTGAACAGGCTCTCCGCCTGCACCAGCGCCTGAAGCCTGGGCGGCAGCGACAGCCGCCGGCCGAGCGCGCTGACCGCCACCGGGTCCGTGCTGGCCAGCACCGCCCCCAGCACGAACGCCATGCTCGCCGGAATCGCAGCCACCACTCCGGCCACCGCGGCGACCGCAGCCGCTGACGCCAGCACCAGGCCCACAGCCAGCACGGCAACCGGCCGCCATACAGTCCGCAGGTCGCGCCACGGAAGTTCCTCGCTGGCCGCATACAGCAGCGGCGGCAGCACGACCAGGCTCACCACGGAAGGAGACACCCGCACCGCAGGCACCCCAGGCACCAGCCCGACCAGCACGCCCGCGAGCACCAGCAAGGAAGGAGCCGGCACGCGCAGCCGGCTCGCAAACACCGCGACCACCGTGCCCAGCACGACAAGAAGCAAGACGATCTCTACATCGCGCACACTGCTGCCCTCACCCGCTCGATGGACAGGGTGCCGACCAGACTTCCCGGCGCGCCACCACAAGCCTACCCAGGGCATCCGAGACGGCCCCTTACAGGGGAGCCGGCCTCCTTCTACGCCGACTGCCGTCACGAAGTCAAGCCGGTCAGGACCGGCTACCGGGTCACCTTTACCTTCAACCTGCTGCTGGACTCCGCTCCAGCCGGTGAAGCTCAGGTCGCGCCGTCGCCCGCCGTCGCCCGGTGCCTCACTGAGCACTTCACCGCCAGGGTCTCCCGGTGGGAACGCGACGACCGAGAGCCGCCGAACCGGCTCGTCTACCTGCTGGGCCATGAGTACACTCAGCGCGGGCTGAGCTGGGACCGGCTCAAGGGCGCGCCGACGCCGAACGGGCCGCGCTCCTCAGGGCCGCCGCTGAGGATGCGGGTTGCGAGGCGGTACTCGCGCTCACCAAGGTCAAGGAGACCTGGGACACCGAGCCGGGATGGCGGGGCCACGGCATCGATCTCACGTACATCATCACCTCCGAGCTGACCCTGAGCTGGCGGACCGGGGTCCCTGGCGGGGAGCCCATATCGCTGTACGTGCCGGATGAGCAGGTGTGCGCATCGACTCCGTCGGCGGCACTGAAGCCGTACGACTCTGATTACACCGGTTACATGGGCAACTACGGCAACACGATGGACCGCTGGTGCCGGCGAGCCGCGATCGTCGTCTGGCCCCGGCAGCATGCCTTCGCGGCCCGGGCGGAGGCGTCGCCTTCGTGGGCGCTGACCGAGCTGAGAGCCCGGCTGGACGCCGGGGACCTGGCAAGCGCGCGGGCCGCCGCGGAGTCCCTCGCGCCGTTCTGGAAGGCACCCGGCTCTGGGCTGCTGGAACCGGCACTGCATACGGCCGCAGGGCTGGAGGATCCAGGCATCGCGCTCATATTGCTGCGGCCGTTCGCGGTCGAGTCGGTGACGCCCGCGCACGCGAGCGGGCTGGCGGCGCTCGCCGCGCGGTACGACGAGTCCTGGCACCGGATCCTGCTGGATGCGTGGTTCGGGTCGCGGGACACGTGGCGGGACACCGGGGACGTGGATCGCAAAGGCTGGGCTGGTGCGCTGCCTGAACTCGCGGCGGCGCTGCAGAACGCCGGCGGGGCGGCCGCCGCCGGGTGGCTGCTCGCCGCGTCGTGGGACTGGCTGGATGAGGACATCCGGCGGTGGTTCAGCTACCCGCACCGATCACGCGGCGCAAGCAGCTCGCGGAGCTGGGCAGGCCGCTCGGCGGGCTGCTGGCAAGCGCACCCTCGAGACGCTGGCACGGGACTGCGAGCGGCGGCTTACCGCGATCACCGAAGGCCCAGCCCGGGCCGATGACGACTGGTCAGTACCCTGGCCCGGCAGCTGCGGATGCGAACTGTGCGGCACGCTCAGCGGGTTCCTTGCCGACCGCGTCGGGCGCACGCTGGAGTGGCCGCTCGCAGAAGCCCGTCGCAGGCACGTCAATGAGCAGATCAGCGTCGCCGAGTTGCCCGTCAGGCACGAGATCTGGAAGTTCGGCAGCCCGTACACGCTCGTGCTGACCAAGATAGACGAGCTGTTCCGGCGCGAGGCCAGGACACGCGAAGACGCGGCAGCCAGCCTGCCTGGCTGGCAGCCGCGTCAGGGCAAGGACCGCCGATCGACTCGACGCGGCCTGGCTTGAGCATCCGCCGCCGTGGAGGGGCCGGTTGGCTGTCGCCGGTTAGCTCGATCGGATGCCCACCCGCCGTCCGCCGAAGAAAGCCGGGAGCCGCTGGTCAGGTACGGTATATGCCGATCTCTGCCGATCAACTGGCCGTAGGCTGAGAAGGCTCCGCGCGGAACGAGGTCGGGCATGAGTGATCAGCTAGGCGAAGTCGTGCCGTCAGAAACTGCGCAGGCATGGGACAGTGTGCGCCGGGTCCGCGAGCCGGTCGCCTGGGCGCTCCTTGCTGTCGTGGCCATCGCGGTGCTCGCCAGCGCCTGGCAGCTGTTTGGCCTGGCCGGTAACGGCCTGCCCGCTGGCCCGGTTGCCACCAGTGTCCCGGTTGCTACCGCTCCCAGTCCGGTCGCCGTGACGCCCGGTGCCCCGGTTACTACCGCTCCCGGTCCGGTCGCTGTGATGCCCGGTACCTTCGGGTTTCGGGCATCGGCTGTGGCGATGCAATTTGTCGCCGGGGGCATCTTCACGCTGCCAGTCCTGTCGGTGATCCTCGTAGCGTTCGCGGGCGGTCTGACGGACCGTGCTCGCCGGGTGGTACAGACCGCGGTATCGATTCAGATCGTCGCGCTCGGCCTTGGCGTGCTCAGCTGGGTGGCTGCCCTGGGCGCCCACACGCGGCCTGGCATCTGGTTCATCTTCGACGCCACGGATCTCGCGGCCGTGGCGGCCGCGCTGATCTTCGCCGTCGCGGTGCTCCGGTCGCACGCACTGCGCCGCTGACGCCGCGGTTCGAGGATTTCGGAGAAGACGACGAGGATTTCGATTTGGGAGAAGATGTCTAGGGTGGTGATAGCGGCATGACCGTTGCCGTCACTTGTGCTGGTCATCGACAGCCGAACGGCGCTCCCGCGCCTGGCACATATCGTCTGACCTGGGTGGGCCTGCGAGGACTTGAACCTCGGACTCTTCCTTATCAGGGTGTCGGCGTCCAGGCCGAGATATCGGTCCCAACCTCCTGAGCTGGGCCTTTGGCACTGCGCGGGTTTAGCGCGACCTGGACCTGCCCGCAGTTACCCATGTTGTCCTGGCTGCTGTAGGGCCAGCCCTAGGGCTGTGCCTATGCTCCGCATGTGAAAGCGCGGAGTAGAGGCAGCGGTTTTCAAGACCGGGTGTGGCCGGACCCTGAGAACTGATCCACTCGGTGTGAGAGTGGTTCATCGGTGGGTGCCAGGTCCAGAGAAGCCACGATGACACTGGAGAGCATGACCATATGGCTGACACGATTCTGACGGAAAGCGAAGCGTCGCTGGCAGTTGAAGACCTCGGCTGGCGGTACCTCCTCGACTGCCTCACCACCGCTGTCACGGTCGACTCTCTCTTCGGCGCGTGCGAAGTCATCCGCGCTGCGGTCGACATCGCCGGCCCGCACGCGAACGACCATCTGCGTCTGCGCGCGACCGCCAACCGAGTGGAATTCACGCTGGAGACACGTGGCAAATTTCGAGTGACTACGCAGGACGTTGATCTAGCCCGCTCTATCACGCAGGCAGTTCGCACGGCCGGTTACCAGACGGTCGCGCACCCTGCTCATCATTCGGTTCAGTCGCTTGCAATCGCGATCGATGCGATGGACATCCCCGCAGTGCGCCCGTTCTGGAAGGCGGTACTCGGGTATGACCACGTCCATGCGCCCGCCGACCTAGTGGACCCGTCCGCTGGCGGTCCGTCTCTCTGGTTCCAGCAGATGGACGAACCGCGCACCCAGCGCAACAGAATTCATCTTGATCTGACTGTTCCGCACGACGATGCCGTTGCCCGAGTCGAAGCCGCCCTCGCGGCCGGCGGTCGGCTCGTCAGCGACGACCATGCGCGGGCATTCTGGATCTTGGCAGACTCCGAGGGCAATGAGGTCTGCGTGTGCACATGGCAGGACCGTGACTGACGCGTCGTAGACGGCAGAACGCGGGGCTAGCGGCGTGTGCGCAAGCTATAGAGCCCGGCCAGCATCTGCTCGTAAAGAACATCTACGGCCACCTGTGTTCACCCAGGACCGCACCGCGATCCTTGACGCCATGAACCAGGCCGTGAGCCGGTTGTACGTCTACGAAACGGACGACAGCAGCAAGAATCAGGCCGTCTGACGGCTGCCAGCCCTATAGACCGTAGGGCCAGGAAGTTGGAAAACGTAGGGCCAGAACTTGCTGACCTGGGTGGGCCCGCGAGGATTTGAACCTCGGACCTCTTCCTTATCAGCTCTGGCCCGGCGCAACGTCGGGCCTTTTCGGCTGCGGACTGTCGGCGGTTACGGTGAGGCCGGTCGGCCCGATGCGCGATGCCGTTGCTGTCACCGTTGCTGTCATGCTTTCAATAGGCAGCCCCAGCTTGGAAGGCTGCGCCTATCAGATCGCTGCGCAGGCGATACCCAGGTCAGCGTGTGGCGATTGCCCGCGAGTGACCGTCAGTTCGCAGGGTTTACCGTTCGATCGGGCGCGCAACGGGCACGACACTTGATCCGCAAGTGGGTCTGCTGCAGGTTCGGTTGACACCGGTTGTGACTGATCGGGCAGCTTAGCGCGGACAACTTCCATCGCGTCTGGGTGCGGGGCGTGGCCGCGTCCACCTCTCGCCACCCGACTCCGCAGCGGAGGCCGTGCGAGAATCCGAGGCCGCCGATTCTTGAACGCTGAGACGCAGAACATCAATGTGCCGGGCATGCTGTTTCTACCGGCGGATGGGATGCTTCCAGCGAAGCTCCGCGATGAAGGACCCAAGCTTTGACACCCCCTCCACCACTGCCCAGCTGGTTCGGGCCAAGGGCCAGCACCGATGACCCCGCGGTCGCCGCGCTGCTCGATCAGGTCGCGCCTGCCAGGACGTGGCAAGACATCGGCGGCGAGTTCAACCTCAACGTCCGGCTCGACGCCGCTGCACCGCTCGTCCTGCGTGT
>Ga0307373_10005449_pt1 | contig 20804 bp, 18 predicted proteins | sample OX2MG_FD_202534 | JGI IMG/M metagenome (GOLD analysis project Ga0307373, IMG submission 202534) | Soil microbial communities from Risofladan, Vaasa, Finland - OX-2 | ecosystem: Environmental > Terrestrial > Soil > Coastal area > Acid sulfate soil | place: Finland: Risofladan, Vaasa | collected...
CAGGTGAGCGCCGAGGAGTGGGCCAGGCGCGTCGATCTCGCCGCCTGCTACCGGCTCGTGGACCTGTACGGCATGTCGGAGATGAGCGCCAATCACATCACCACGCGCATTCCGGGCGAAGAGGGGGTTTTCCTCATCAATCCGCACGGCATGCTCTACGAGCAGATGCACGCGTCGTGCTTCATCAAACTCGACCTGTCCGGAAAGGTACTGTTCAATCCGGGCGCCTACGACGCCAACAAGGCAGGCTACGTGATCCACAGCGCGATCCACGCCGCGCGCCATGACGTGGACTGCATCATCCACACGCACACCATCGCCGGCATGGCCGTGTCGGCGATGAAGTGCGGCCTGCTGCCGCTCGCGCAGACCTCGATGCGCTTCGCGAAGATCGCCTACCACGACTATGAAGGCGTGGTGCTCGAGCTCGACGAGCAGGCGCGCCTGGTGCGCGACCTCGGCGCGCACGACGGGATGATCCTCGGGAACCACGGCCTGCTCACGGTCGGGGAGAGCATCGCCGAGGCGTTCAACAGCATGTTCCGACTCGAGCGCGCCTGCCAGGTGCAGGTGGCGGCGCTGTCGTGCAACACCGAGATCGCGCTTCCGGCCGCCGAGGTTGTCGAGGCGTCGTGGCGCCAGTATCAGCCCGGCGTGCGGCGGCGCTTCGGCGTGCTCGAGTGGCCGGCGCTGCTCGCCAAGCTCGATCGCCTCGACCCGTCCTACCGCGACTGACGCGCGAGGTCGGTCGCCCTCTCGAGCAGAGTCTTGTCGCCGCGCAGCTTGAACTTCGCGACGCGGTGCGTGGCGGTCTGCGGCAGCGAGTCGACGAAGGCGACGTAGCGCGGCACCTTGATCGCCGCGAGGCGCGCGCGGCACCACTGGGCGATGTCCTGCGCCGAGACGTCCATGTCCGGCTTGCGGATGATCGCGACCAGAATCTCGTCCTCGCCCAGTTCGGAGGGCACCGGTAGGGCGGCGCACTGCACCACTGCCGGGTGGTCGCCGATCACGCGGTCGATCTCGGCGCCGGAGATGTTCTCGCCGCGGCGGCGGATGATGTCCTTCTTTCGGGCGACGAAGTAGTAGTAGCCGTCGGACTCGCGCCGCACGAGATCGCCGGTGGCGAACCAGCCGTCATGCAGCGCTGCTGCGGTCTGTTCGGGGTCCTTGTAGTAGCCCTGCATCAGGATCGGCGTCTTCACCCACAGCTCGCCGACCGTGCCGTCGGGCGCATCGCGTCCGGCGTCGTCGACGACGCGCAGCGCGGCGAACTCGACCTGCGGGTCGGGGTGCGTCGCGGGTCTGCCCATGCTCAAGGGGCGCCGCACGCCGTCGAACGGGTTGTTCGCCGCGCCCGGGATCTCGGTCATGCCGTAGCCCTCGATCAGCACCGGCACGCGGAACTCCTCGCGAAAGGTCTTCTCCAGGTCCGGCGTGATGGGCGCGCCGTAGAGCACGCGCAGCCGGTGGCGCGCATCGAATTCGCTCCGCGGGCGGCGCGCGAGAATGTTGCCGATCGCGGCGATGATGTTGACCTGCGTCGCGCCGCTCTCGGCGGCGGTGCTCCAGAACGTCGACGCCGAGAATTTCGGCACCAACACCAGGCTCGCGCCCGCCGCGCAAGTGCCGGCGATCGAGTAGAACAGGGCGTTGATGTGGAACATCGGCAGGATGCACATCAGGCGGTCCTCGGGCTGAAGCCACATGCGTGCGACGAAGCCCTCGCCGGCGAGCACGAAGTTCCGCTGGCTGTGCATGACGCCCTTCGGAAAGCCGGTGGTGCCCGAGGTGTAGAGCATGAGGCAGGTGGTCTCGGGAGCGGGCGGCGCAGGCAGCGCATGCGCGCCGGCCGCGTCGACGAGCGCGCCGAAACGCGGCACGCCTTCGGCTTCGCCCTCGAGCAGCATGAGCCAGGGCGCGGGCGAGATCGGCGCGCTCGCGGCGCGCGCGACTTCGAGTGCGGCGGGGATCGTCGCCAGAGCGCGCACCCCGGCGTGCTGCAGGATATAGGCGGCCTCGTTTACGCTGAACTCCGGATTCACCGGCACCAGGATCGCGCCCAGGCGCGCGAGCGCGAATAACAGCACCACGTAGTCGCGACTGTTCGTCGCCATCGCCCCCACGCGATCGCCGTGCGCGACGCCGCGCTCGGTGAGCGCGCGCGCTGCCGCGTCGACGCGCGCGGCGAATTGCGCGTAGCGAGTTTCGCCTCCGGCGTGGACGAGCAGCGTCTTGGCGCCATCGACCAGTGCGCGGCTCGCGAGCAAGCCCCCGAGCGTGTAGTCGTGCGGCGGGTAGCCGCGCAGGACTTCGAGCGGTGTGCGCATAACGCGCCGCAAGTTAGCACGTACCCGGGCGCATCCCGCGAAACGCGCCCCCGGGGGAACAGAAGCCAAACTCGCGCAAGCCTGATTCTAAGAAGCCACTTTCACTAGAAAGTATAACTTATTGATTAATATAAAGGTTACATCTTATCGAAACCGTGTAGCCAATCTGCCCTAAGTCTTTGTCGTATCAAGAAAAAATCCTTCGGAGTTCTTGACCAGCCCCCTTCCTTTCCCCTAAAGTGGGGAAACGTAGAAAAAAGTGGGACAACGCGGAGTCCCGCGGGTCGTGCGGGGTTCGCCGAGGAAGAACGGGGCATGGGTGGAGCACTTCACGGGGCAGCCGTGATCACGCTGGACGCCAAGGGGCGGTTGTCGGTCCCAACGCGTCACCGCGAAGCGCTGCTCGACGGCGCGCGCACGCTGGTGCTGACCGCGCATCCAGACGGCTGCGTGCTGCTCTATCCGGAGAGCGCCTGGGAGCCCGTGCGCGCGAAGGTCGAGACCTTCCCCAGCTTTCATCCCCAGGCGAGCTGGTGGAAGCGCCTCCTGCTCGGCTTCGAGGAGCACGTCGCGCCGGACGCCTCGGGACGCGTGCTGCTCGCGCCGGCGCTGCGCCTGCACGCCAAGCTCGAGCGCGAGGCGATGCTGGTCGGCCAGGGCCGTTACTTCGAGCTGTGGGACAGCGGCGTGTGGGGCGCGAAGCTCGGACAGGCGCTCGCCGCGAGCGGCACGCCGCCTCCAGGCATGGAGGATTTCTCGCTGTGAGCTCGGGGGCCCCCGATGAGCACCGAACACCGCCCGGTGCTGCTCGCCGAGGCGATCGACGCCCTCGCGATCCGTCCCGACGGCATCTACGTCGACGGCACCTTTGGGCGCGGCGGGCACAGCCGCGCGATCCTCGAGCGTCTCGGCCCCTCGGGGCGCCTGATCGCGCTCGATCGCGACCCGGCAGCGATCGCGGCGGCGCAGGCAATCGCGGATCCGCGCTTTCGCATCGCGCACGCGCGCATGAGCGAGCTGTCGGCGGTCCTCGACGCCGCAGCGCTCGAGCGCGCGCACGGAATGCTGTTCGACTTGGGGGTGTCCTCGCCGCAGCTGGAGGACCCGGCGCGCGGCTTCTCCTTTCGCGGCGACGGGCCGCTCGACATGCGCATGGATCCGGGCAGGGGCATCCCGGCGGCGCAATGGCTCGCCAGCGCGGCTGAGGCGGATATCAGGGAGGTCATCCGGGACTATGGCGAAGAACGGTTTGCTCAACAGATTGCAAAGGCGATTGTTGCTGCTCGCCAGCGAGAACCCATCCACCGCACCCGGCAACTTGCCGATCTCGTGGGTACGGCGGTCCGCTCACGGGAGGTTGGCCAGGACCCGGCGACGCGCACCTTTCAGGCTCTACGGATTTACCTCAATCAGGAGCTTGAGGAAGTGTCGCTGATGCTGCCGCAGGCCGTCGAGCGCCTCGCCGAGCGCGGGCGCCTCGCGGTCATCAGCTTCCATTCGCTGGAGGACCGCATCGTCAAGCGCTTCCTGCAGCGCTGCGCGCGCCCGCCGGTGCCGCGCGGCCTGCCGCTGCGCGCGGCCGAAATGCCGCCGGCGCTGGCGAGCGTCGTCGGCAAGCCGGTGCGGCCGGGGCCGGCCGAGGTGTCCGCCAATCCGCGCGCGCGCAGCGCGGTCCTGCGTATCGCCGAGCGCACAGCGGCGCCCTTCGATGCGTCCTTGCGCAACCGAATCGAGCCCGACGCGTGGCGAAGCTGAACCTTCTCCTCCTCGCGGTTCTCATCGCCTGCGCGCTCGGGCTCGTCACTTCCCAGAACAAGGCACGCCAGCTGTTCTCCGAGGTCGAGCAGGCGCAGGATCACGCGCACCAGCTCAACGTCGAGTACGGCCAGCTGCAGCTCGAGGCGGGCACCTGGGGCCAGCACGCGCGGGTGCAGAAGATCGCGCGCGAAGTGCTCGGCATGCACACGCCTGATCCCGCCAACGTGCGCATCATCATGCCCGCAGGGGAGCCCGCGCATTGAGCCGCGCCGCCACGCCCGCGCTCGTGCGCCTCCCGGTGTGGCGCGCGCGCTTCGTGCTCGCGGCGTTCCTCGCCGGCTTCGCGCTGATGGTCGGGCGCTCGGTGTATCTGCAGGCGCTGAAGACCGGCTTCCTGCGCGAGATGGGCGAGGCGCGCTACAGCCGCGTGCTCGAGATACCCGCCACTCGCGGCCGCATCCTCGACCGCAACGGCGAGCCGCTCGCGGTCTCGACCCCGGTGAAGTCGGTGTGGGCGGTGCCGGGGGATGTGCACGCCTCGCCCGAGCAGCTGCAGCATCTGGCGCGCACCCTCGGGCTGGGCCTGCGCGAGCTAAAGAAGAGGCTCGCCGACACCTCGCACGACTTCGTCTACCTGATGCGCCAGATTCCGCCCGCGCAGGCCAAGCGCGTCGCCGAGCTCGACATCCCGGGCATCTACCAGGATCAGGAGTACCGCCGCTATTACCCGGCGGGCGAGGTGACCGCGCAGCTTGTCGGCTTCACCGATGTCGACGATGCCGGTCAGGACGGCATCGAGCTGTCCTATCAGTCCCGCCTCGCGGGGCGCCCCGGCAGCCGGCGCGTGATCCGCGACCGGCTCGGGCACATCGTGGAGGACGTCGGCTCGGTGCGCGCGGCGCGCGACGGCAAGGACGTGACGCTGTCGATCGACGGCAAGATCCAGAGCCTCGCCTTCAGCGCGCTCGAGCAGGCGGTCGAGCGCAACAAGGCGAAGGCCGGGTCGGTCGTGGTGCTCGACGTGCGCACCGGAGAGGTGCTGGCGCTCGCCAACATGCCGTCCTACAACCCGAACAACCGCGCCCAGCTCGTCGGCAGCGAGCTGCGCAACCGCGCGCTCACCGATGCCTTCGAGCCGGGATCGACGCTCAAGCCCTTCACGATCGCGACCGCGCTCGAGTTGGGCAAGATCACGCCCTTGACCCGCATCGATACCGACGGCGGGCAAATCAGGATGGCGCGCTACACGATCCGCGACGCCGAGCCGGACGGCGTGCTCAGCGTGACCCAGGTGATCCAGCGCTCCTCCAACGTCGGAGCGGCGAAGATCGCGCTCACTCTTCCGCCGGTGGCCATGTGGGATACCTTTCGCCGCGTTGGCCTGGGCGCGCCACCGCCGCTCGATTTTCCTGGCGAGACGGCCGGCATCGTGCGTCCGTACCGCAGCTGGCGCCCGATCGAGCAGGCCACCATGGCCTACGGCAACGGCATCTCGGTGAGCCTGATGCAGCTCGCGCGCGCCTACTCGATCTTCGCGCGCAACGGCAAGCTCATCCCGATCACCCTGCTCAGGACCGCGACCCCGGTGACCGGCACGCAGGTGATCCCGGCCAGGGTCGCGCACGAGGTGCGCGACATGCTCGAGACCGTGGTCGAGCCGGGCGGCACCGGGCCGCGCGCGCGCATCATGGGCTGGACCGTGGCGGGCAAGACCGGCACCGCGCACATCGCCGAGAACGGCGGCTACGCGGCGCACAAGTACATCGCCTCCTTCGTCGGCTTCGCGCCGGCATCGGCGCCGCGGCTGATCGTCGCGGTGATGATCGATCAGCCCGGCGGCAAGGACTATTACGGCGGGTTGGTCGCGGCACCGGTGTTCGCACAGGTGATGCAGGGCGCGTTGCGCATGCTGAACGTCCCGCACGACGCGCCGCTGGTGCCGATCGAGCCGGTTCCGGCCGAGGACTCCAAGGAGGATGCCTGATGCGCGCGCTGCGGCGCGCGCCGGGCGAGGTGCTGTGGGCCATCAACGAAATCTGCGACGGCAACTGGACAAGACTGTGGGAATCTCGGCACGGGATCTGCTCGCGGAGCTGGCGCGCCAGGGCGCGATGATCGAGCGCCTCACCGCGGACAGCAGACGCTGCGCCCCGGGCGCGGCGTTCTTCGCCTACCCGGGCGAGGCGGCCGACGGCCGGCGCTACATCGCGGACGCGATCGGGCGCGGCGCCGCCGCGGTGCTGTGGGAAGCCGAGGGCTTCGCCTGGCACCCCGCGTGGCGGGTGCCAAACGTCGGCGTGGCCGGCCTCAAGCTGCAGGCGGGGGAACTCGCGCACGAGTTCTATGGCCGGCCCTCGGAGCCGTTGTGGGTGTGCGGCGTGACCGGCACCAACGGCAAGACCTCGTGCACGCAATGGCTCGCGGCGCTGCTCAGCGCGCACGGCGCCAAGACCGGCGTCATCGGTACTCTGGGCAGCGGCTTTCCCGGGGCGCTCACCGAGTTCGCCAATACGACTCCGGACGCGCTCGAGCTGCACTTTATGCTGCGCGACATGCTGCGTGCGAATGCGCGCGCGGTGGCGATGGAGGTCTCCTCGCACGGGCTGGTGCAGGGGCGGGTGAACGGCGTCGCGTTCGACTGCGCCTTGTTCACGAACCTGTCGCACGACCACCTCGACTACCACGGCTCGATGGAGGAGTACGCGGCCAGCAAGGCGCGGCTGTTCGATGCGCCGGGCCTGCGCGCCGCGGTGCTCAACCTGGATGACGTGCTCGGCGTGCAGCTCGCGCGGCGCCTGCAGGCGCGCGGCGTGCGCACCATCGGTTATAGCCTCTCGGAGGCGGCCGTCGCGCCGGGCAGCGTCAACGAGCACCTGGCGGCACGCGAAATCCGGCCGCAGGATGACTCGATGCGCGTCGCGCTCGCCTCGAGCTGGGGCGAGGCCCATTGCGTGATCGACCAGCTCGGGCGCTTCAACGTCGCCAACGCGCTCGGCGTGCTGGGCTGCCTGGTGGCATACGGCGTGGACTTCGGCGCCGCTGTCGAGCTGCTCGGCAGGCTGCCGGCCGTGCCCGGGCGCATGCAGCGCCTGGGCGGCGCCGGCGAACCGCTGGTGGTGGTCGACTACGCGCATACGCCCGATGCGCTCGACAAGGTGCTGCAGGCGCTGCGCCCGGTCGCCAGCGCGCGCGGTGGCAGCCTGATCGCGGTGTTCGGCGCCGGCGGCGATCGTGACCCGGCCAAGCGCCCGGTCATGGGGGAGGTCGCCTCGCGCCTGGCCGATCGCATCGTGCTCACCTCGGACAATCCACGCAGCGAGGATCCGCTCGCCATAGTCGCTGCCGTGCGCGCCGGCGTGCGCGTGGCGCACCAGGTCGAGCCCGACCGCGCCCGTGCCATCGAGCACGCGGTCCTCGAGGCTGCGGCGAACGACGTCGTGCTGCTCGCCGGCAAGGGGCACGAAACCTATCAGGAGATCGCCGGCCGGCGCATGCCGTTCTCCGACCTCGCCGTGGCGCGCGCGGCGCTGGCGCGGTGGCAGGCCCGATGATGAGCCTGGACGAAGCCGCGCAAGCGCTTGGCGCGCAGCTAGCCGGCGCGGATGTGGGTTTCAGCGGCGTGTCCACCGACAGCCGCAGCCTGCGCTCCGGCGAGCTGTTCGTCGCGCTGCGCGGCGAGCGCTTCGATGGTCACGCTTTCCTCGACGCCGCGCGCCAGGCGGGCGCGGCGGCCGCCCTGGTGGACCGCGCCTTCGCCGGCCCGTCGCCGCTTCCGGCGCTGGTGGTCGAAGACACGCGCAGCGCACTCGGGCGCCTGGCCGGGCACTGGCGCGCGCGCTTCGCGCCGGCGCTGATCGCCATCACCGGCTCGAACGGCAAGACCACCACCAAGGAGATGCTCGCCGCCATCCTGCGGCAGCACGCCGGCGGCGAACAGGTGCTCGCGACCGCCGGCAACCTGAACAACGAGATCGGGTTGCCGCTCACGCTGCTGCGGCTGCGCGCCGCGCACCGTTACTGCGCAATCGAGCTCGGCATGAACCACCGCGGCGAGATCGCGTACCTCGCCGACATCGCACGCCCGACGGTCGCGCTCGTCAACAACGCGCAACGCGAGCATCTCGAGTTCCTGCGCACGGTCGACGAGGTGGCGGCGGAGAACGCCAGCGTGTACGACGGGCTGCCGCCCGAGGGCGTCGCGGTGGTGAACGCAGACGACGCGCATGCCGGCTATTTCCGCAGCCGCGCCGGCGCGCACCGCGTCGTGGATTTCGGGCTCGAGGCAGGCGCGCACGTGAGCGGCGGTTACGTGCTCAAGGCACTCTCGAGCGAAATCCGCGTGCGCACGCCGCAGGGGGAATGTGCGGCAACGCTCGCCATCCCGGGGCTGCACAACGTGCGCAACGCGCTTGCCGCCGCGGCCTGCGCGCACGCCGCCGGCATCGGGCCGCAGGCGATCGGCGCGGGCCTGGACGCGTTCCGCCCCTACACCGGCCGCCTGCAGGTCAGGCGCGTGGCCGGGGGCGCGACGCTGATCGACGACAGCTACAACGCGAATCCGGACTCGGTGCGTGCCGCGATAGACGTGCTCGCGGCGGCGCCGGGGCGCACCGCGCTGGTGCTCGGCGACATGGGCGAGGTGGGCGAGAGCGGCCCGGCGTTGCACGCCGAGATCGGACGCTACGCCAGGGAACGCGGCGTCGGCGCGCTGCTCGCGCTCGGCGCGGCCGCGCGCGAGGCGGCGCAGGCCTACGGCGCCGGAGGACGGCACTTCGGCTCGCTCGAGGAGTTGGTCGCCGCGGCGCGCGAAGTCGCCGCGGCGGGCGGCACGCTGCTGGTGAAGGGCTCGCGCTTCATGCGCATGGAGCGGGTGGTGGCCGCGCTCGGCGCCGAACCCGCCGCCGGTACGGGGGCGCACTGATGCTGCTCGAGCTCGCGCAGTGGCTGGCGAAGGACGTGCGCCTGTTCAATGTGTTCAATTACATCACGCTGCGCGCGATGCTCGCCTGTCTTACCTCGCTGGCCATCTCGCTGTTGCTCGGGCCGCTGGTGATCCGCAAGCTGACCACCTACAAGATCGGCCAGGCGGTGCGCGCGGACGGGCCCAAGTCGCATCTCACCAAGGCCGGCACGCCGACCATGGGCGGGGCGCTGATCCTGCTGTCGATCGGCATCACGACGCTGCTGTGGGGCGACCTGAGCAACCGCTTCCTGTGGGTGGTGCTGCTGGTGACGCTGTCCCTCGGCGCCATCGGCTGGATCGACGACTACCGCAAGGTGGTGCGCCACGACTCGAAGGGTCTGAGCGCGAAGGCGAAGTTCTTCTGGCAGTCGCTGGTCGGCCTGGCGGCCGCCATGTACCTGGCGCACCTCGCGCAGTCGATGCCCGCGCTGAACGAGCTGATCCTGCCGTTCTTCAAGTTCGCGGCTTATCCGCTCGGGCCGATCGGCTTCGTGGTGCTCACCTACTTCGTCATCGTCGGCACCTCGAACGCGGTCAACCTGACCGACGGCCTGGACGGCCTCGCGATCATGCCGACCGTGATGGTCGGAAGCGCGCTCGGCATCTTCGCCTATGTCGCGGGCAACTCCGTGTTCTCGAGGTACCTCGGCCTGCCGCACATTCCGGGCGCGGGCGAGCTCGCGGTGTTCTGCGGCGCGCTCGCGGGCGCGGGCCTCGGATTCCTGTGGTTCAACGCCTACCCGGCCGAGGTGTTCATGGGCGACGTGGGGGCGCTCGCGCTCGGCGGGGCGCTCGGCAGCATCGCCGTGATCGTGCGCCAGGAGATCGTGCTGTTCATCATGGGCGGCGTGTTCGTCGCCGAGACGCTGTCGGTGATGATCCAGGTCATCTACTTCAAGCTGAGCGGCGGCAAGCGCATCTTCCGCATGGCGCCGCTGCACCACCACTACGAGCTGGAGGGGTGGAAGGAGAGCCAGGTCGTCGTGCGGTTCTGGATCATCACCATGATGCTCGTGCTGTTCGGGCTGTCGACGCTGAAGCTCAGGTGACCATGGCGATGCGCGAGCCGCTCTTCAACCAGCTGGCGCGCCCGGTGCCCGCGGCTCTGGCGGGCAAGCGCGTGCTGGTGCTCGGCCTGGGCGACACCGGCCTATCGGTCGCGAAATGGGTGACGCGCGAAGGCGCGCGTGCGCGGGTCGCCGACACGCGCGCCGCGCCGCCGCGCGCGCAGGAGCTGCGTGCCGGCGTGCCGCAGGCCGAGCTGCACGGCGGCGCGTTTTCGCCCGCGCTGCTCGAGGGCGTCGATGTGCTGTGCCTCAGCCCGGGCCTTGCGCTCGCCGAGCCGGTGGTGCAGGAGGCGCAGCGGCGCGCGATCCCGGTGCTCGGCGACATCGAGCTGTTCGCCTGGCGCGTGCGCGGCGCGGGCGCCGGCAAGGTGGCGGCGATCACCGGCACCAACGGCAAGACCACGGTCACGGCGCTCACCGGGCACCTGCTGCGAGCGGCAGGCGTGGACTGCGAAGTCGCCGGCAACATCGGCCCGGCGGCGCTCGAGGCGCTGGCGCGCCGGCTCGATGCAGGGCGCCTCCCGGCGGTCTGGGTGCTGGAACTCTCCAGCTACCAGCTCGAGACTACGTGGGCGCTCGAGCCCGACACGGCCGCCCTGCTCAACCTGAGTGAGGACCACCTCGACCGCTACGCCGGACTCGAGGAATACGGCGCGGCCAAGGCGCGCATCTTCCTCGGCCAGGGAACCCAGGTCCTGAACCGCGACGACGCTCGCTCTCTCGCGCTCTGGCAACCCGGACGCCGGCGCATCACCTTCGGCCTCGACACGCCGCCGCAGCCGGAGGATTTCGGCGTCATCGTCATTCAAGGCATTCACTGGCTGGCGCAGGGCGCGAATGCGCTGGTGCGGGTGGAAGATCTGCCGATCTCCGGCTGGCACAACGTGGGCAACGCGCTCGCCGCGGCCGCGCTGGCGCGCTCGCTCGGCGTCGGTTACGCCGCGCTCGCCACCGGCCTGCTCGGTTTCCAGGGCCTGCCTCACCGGCTGCAGCGCATCGCGCTGCGCGGCGGGGTCGCTTACTATGACGACTCCAAGGGCACCAACGTCGGCGCGACCGTCGCAGCCCTGAGGGGGTTGGCGCAGACCAGCGTGCTGATCGCAGGCGGCGACGGCAAGGGGCAGGATTTCTCCCCGCTCGTCGAGCCGGTGAGCGAGTTCGCGCGCCGCGTGCTCCTGATCGGGCGCGACGCGGCGCGCATCGCCGCGGCGCTCGAGCCGAGCGGGGTGCCGGTCGAGTTCTGCGCCTCGCTCGAGGATGCGGTGGCGCGCGCGGCGCGCGCAGCGCAGCCGGGCGACGCGGTGCTGCTCTCGCCGGCCTGCGCCAGCTTCGACATGTTCCGCGACTACAAGCACCGCGGCGAGGCGTTCGCCGCGGCGGTGCGGGAGCTGGAGGCGTGAGCGTGGCGAGCTACGTCTTCGCGCAGAACGCCCCGGCGGCGGAATACGACCGCTCGCTCGCCTGGGCGGCGCTGCTGCTGGTGGCGATCGGCCTGGTGATGGTGTATTCGGCCTCGATCGCCACCGCCGAGGCGAGCCGTTTCACCGGCTACAACCCGGCCTACTACCTGATCCGCGACAGCGTGTTCCTCGCGGTGGCGCTGCCGATCGCCACCGCCGTGTTCCTGGTGCCGGTGAAGCTGTGGCAGAAAGGCGCGCCGTGGCTGTTCATCGTCTGCGTCGCGCTGCTGGTGGTGGTGCTGATCCCGGGCATCGGGCGCGAGGTGAACGGCGCGCGGCGCTGGATCAACCTGTACCTGGTGAACCTGCAGCCCTCCGAACCGATCAAGCTCGCGGTGGTGCTGTACGCCGCCGACTACACGGTGCGCAAGCACGCGGTGATGAAGAGCTTCCAGAAGGGCCTGCTGCCGATGCTCGGCGTGATGCTGCTGGTGTCGTGGCTGCTGCTGCGCGAGCCCGACTTCGGCGCGCTGGTGGTGATCGCGATCACCGCCTTCGGCATCCTGTTCCTGGGCGGCATGAACGGCAAGCACTTCGCCGCCCTGGTGGTGATGCTCGCCCTCGGTTTCGTGGTGCTGATCGTGTCCTCGCCGTATCGCATGCATCGCATCTTCGGTTTCATGGACCCGTGGAACGACGCCTACGGCACGGGCTATCAGCTTTCGCACGCGCTGATCGCCTTCGGCCGCGGGCAGTGGTTCGGCGTTGGGCTCGGCGCGAGCGTCGAGAAGCTGCACTACCTCCCGGAGGCGCACACCGACTTCCTGCTCGCGGTGATCGCCGAGGAGCTGGGTTTCGCCGGGGTGGCTGTCGTGGTCGGGCTGTTCGGTTGGATCGTATTTCGCGCCTTTGTGATTGGCCGCCAGGCGGCGCTGCGCGAGCGCCATTTCGCCGCGCTCGCGGCGCAGGGCATCGGCATCTGGATCGGCTTCCAGGCGCTGATCAACATGGGCGTGAACATGGGCCTGCTGCCCACCAAGGGACTCACGCTGCCGCTCATGAGCTACGGCGGCTCGGGGCTGGTGGTGAACTGCGTCGCCATCGCGATCCTGCTGCGCATCGACTGGGAGAACCGGCAGCTCGCGCGAGGGCTGCCGGCATGACGCGCTCCGTGCTCATCATGGCGGGCGGCACCGGCGGGCACATTTTCCCCGGGCTGGCAGTGGCCGAGGTCATGCGCGCGGCCGGCTGGGAGGTGGTGTGGATGGGCGCGCACAGCGGCATGGAAGCGCGCATCGTGCCGCCGCGCGGCTACCGCATGGCCTGGATCCGTGCGCGCGCGCTGCGCGGCAAGGGGCTGCTCGCCAAGCTGCTGCTGCCCGTGAATCTGCTGTATTCGTTCTGGGAGAGCGCACGCGCGATCCTGCGCCAGCGGCCCGACGTGGTGCTCGGCATGGGTGGATACGTCGCGTTTCCGGGCGGCATGATGGCCGCGCTGCTCGGCCGGCCGCTCGCGCTGCACGAGCAGAACGCGGTCGCCGGGCTCGCCAACCGTGTGCTCGCCGCCCTGGCCGACAAGGTAATGGTGGCTTTTCCCGGCACGCTCAAAAAAGGCGAATGGACCGGCAACCCCGTGCGCGCCGAGATCACCGCGCTGGCGCCGCCGGGCGAGCGATACGCCGGACGCGCCGGGCCGCTGCTCCTGCTGGTGGTCGGCGGCAGCCTGGGCGCGCAGGCGCTCAATCAGGCGCTGCCGCAGGCGCTTGCGCTGCTGCCGCCGGCCGAGCGTCCGCGCGTGGTGCACCAGTCGGGCGAGAAGCATCTACCAGCGCTGCGCGAGCGCTACGCTGCGGCCGGGGTGGAGGGCGAGCTGCTCGCGTTCATCGACGACATGGCGGCGCGCTACGCCGCCGCCGACCTGGTCATCTGCCGCGCCGGCGCCATCACCGTGGCCGAGCTCGCTGCCGGTGGCGTGGCGAGCGTGCTGGTGCCGTTTCCGCACGCCGTGGACGATCACCAGAGCGCCAACGCGCGCTTTCTCTCCGAGCGCGGTGCGGCGATCCTGCTGCCGCAAGGCGAGCTGACCTCCGAGCGCCTCGCCGCGCTGATGCGCACGCTGGACCGGGCGAAGCTGCTCGACATGGCGGCGAGGGCGCGCGCCCTGGGCAAGCCCGACGCCGCGCGCGTGGTGGCCGAGCGGTGCATGGCGCTTGCGCAGGGGAGAGGGGCATGAAGCACAAGGTCCGTCGCATTCACTTCGTCGGCATCGGCGGCTCCGGCATGAGCGGCATCGCCGAGGTGCTGCTCAACCTGGGCTACGAGGTGAGCGGCTCGGATCTCGCCGAGAACGCGGCCACGCGGCGCCTCGCCTCGCTCGGCGCCAGCGTGAGGCTCGCGCATGCGGCGGCGAACGTCGAGGGCGCCGACGCGGTGGTGGTTTCGACCGCGGTCGGCGGTGACAACCCGGAAGTGACGGCCGCGCGCGCGCGGCACATCCCGGTGGTGCCGCGCGCCCTGATGCTGGCCGAGCTGATGCGCCTCAAGCAGGGCATCGCCATCGCCGGCACGCACGGCAAGACCACCACTACCAGCCTGGTGGCGAGCGTGCTCGCCGAGGCCGGCCTGGACCCGACGTTCGTGATCGGCGGGCGGCTCACCGCCGCCGGATCGAGCGCGCGCCTCGGCTCGGGCGAGTTCATCGTCGTCGAGGCCGACGAATCGGACGCTTCCTTCCTGCACCTGCAGCCGGTGATCGCGGTGGTCACCAACATCGACGCCGATCACATGGACACCTACCAGCACGACGTCGCGCGCCTCAAGCAGGCCTTCGTGCAGTTCCTGCAGAACCTGCCTTTCTACGGCAGCGCGATCCTGTGCGTGGACGACGCCAACGTGCGCGAGATCCTGCCGCTCGTGTCCAAGCTGGTGCTGACCTACGGCTTCGCGGCCGAGGCCGCGGTGCGGGCCGAGGCGGTCGAGCATGCTGCCGGCGCGATGCGCTTCCGCGCCCTGCGCGAGACGGCCGCGCCACTCGAGGTGAGGCTCAACCTGCCCGGACGGCACAACGTGCAGAACGCGCTCGCGGCGATCGCCGTGGCGACCGAGCTGCAGGTGCCGGATGCCGCGATCCGTAAGGCGCTGGCAGATTTTCACGGCGTCGGCCGGCGCTTCCAGCGCTGCGGCGACGTGGCGCTCGAGGGCGGCGGGCGCTTCACCCTGATCGACGATTACGGCCACCACCCGGCGGAGATGGCGGCCACGCTCGCCGCCGCGCGCGGCGCGTTTCCGGGGTGCCGCATCGTGCTCGCGTTCCAGCCGCACCGCTACACGCGTACCCGCGACCTGTTCGAGGACTTCGTGCGCGTGCTCTCGACCGCCGACGTGCTGCTGCTCGCGGAGGTCTACCCGGCGGGCGAGCAGCCGATCGTGGCCGCCGACGGCAGGTCGCTCGCGCGTGCGGTGCGCGTCGCGGGCCAGGTAGAGCCGGTATTCGTGGAGGACATCGGGCAGATGGCCGATGCCGTCCGGCGCGTGGCGCGCGACGGCGACGTGGTGCTCAACATGGGCGCGGGCTCGATCGGCACCGTGCCGGCGCAGCTCACCGCCAGGGAAGCCTGAGACGGACGGACGAATGGACATGTCGGATGCGATCGGGTTGGAAGGGCTGCGCGGCCAGCTCAAGCTCGCCGAGCCGATGGCGCGCTACACCAGCTGGCGCGCCGGCGGGGCGGCGGCGCGCGCGTACCTGCCGCAGGACCTGGAAGACCTGGCAGCGTTCCTGCGCCGTTTGCCCGCGAACGAGCCGCTGCTGTTCGTGGGCCTGGGCTCGAACCTTCTGGTGCGCGACGGCGGCTTCCGCGGCACCGTGGTGCTGACGCACGCGTCGGCCAAGCGCCCGGAGCTTCTGCTCGGGCGCGTCTATGCCGAGGCGGGGGTGGCGAGCCCGAAGCTCGCGCGCTTCGCGGCGCTGCATAACCTCGTCGGCGCGGAGTTCCTCGCCGGCGTGCCGGGCTCGATCGGCGGGGCCCTGGCGATGAACGCCGGCTGCTACGGCGGCGAGACCTGGGACATCGTAGAGCGCGCGCTCACCATCGACCGCAGGGGCGAGCTGCGCAGCCGCGAGAGGGCCGAGTTCGAAATCGGCTACCGGCACTGCGGACTGCGCGAGGACGGCCGGCTCGGCGAGGACGAATGGTTCGTCGCCGCCTACTTCAAGCTGCGCGAGGGCGATGGCGAGGCCGCGCGTCGCAAGATGAAGGCGTTCCTCGCGCGGCGCACCGCGGAGCAGCCGCTGCAGCTGCCGAACGCCGGCAGTGTGTTCCGCAATCCGATCGGCGAGCACGCCGCGCGCCTGATCGAATCCTGCGGCCTGAAGGGCCTGGTTCGCGGCGGCGCGCGCGTGTCGGAGAAGCACGCCAATTTCATCGTCAATCCGAAGGGCGCCGGCACGGCTACGGACATCGAATGGCTGATCGGAACGGTGCGCGCGACGGTGCTCGAGAAGACCGGCATAGAGCTGCAGCCCGAGGTGCGCATCGTGGGAGACCCGGCGTGACGCCAAAACAGTATGGCAACGTCGCGGTGCTGCTCGGTGGCAAGTCGGCCGAGCGCGCAGTGTCGCTGAAGAGCGGGGCGATGGTGCTGAACGCGCTGCGCGGCCGCGGCGTCGACGCGCACCCGTTCGATCCGGCCGAGCGCGGCCTTGACGCGCTGATCGCCGAGCGCTTCGCGCGCGTGTTCATCGCGCTGCACGGCCGCTTCGGCGAGGACGGCACCGTGCAGGGCATCCTCGAGTGGCTCGCCATCCCCTATACCGGAAGCGGCGTGCTCGCCTCCGCGCTCGCGATGGACAAGCTGCGCGCCAAGCTGTTGTGGCAGGCGAGCGGCATTCCGACGCCGCCGCACGAAGTCCTCGATGCGGGCGGTGACTTCGCCGCGGTCGCCGCGCGGCTCGGCACGCCGCTGATGGTCAAGCCGGTGAACGAGGGCTCCTCGCTCGGCATGAGCAAGGTACGCGAGGCCGCGGCGCTCGACGAGGCTTACGCACTGGCGGTGAACTACGACCGCAGCGTGATGGCCGAGAAGTTCATCGAGGGCATCGAGCTCACCGCAGGCATCCTCAACGACGAGGCGCTGCCGCTCATCCGTCTAGAGACGCCGCGCGAGTTCTACGACTACCAGGCGAAGTACGTCAGCGACGACACGCGCTACATCCTGCCCTGCGGCCTGCCGGCCCGGCAGGAGCGCGCGCTGCAGGAGCTTTGCCTGAAGGGCTTCCGCGCGCTCGGCTGCCGCGGCTGGGGGCGGGTCGACCTCATGCTCGACCGCGCCGGCAATCCTTACTTGCTCGAAGTGAACACCGCACCGGGGATGACCGACCACTCCCTGGTGCCGATGGCTGCGCGCCACGTCGGCATTGCCTACGACGAGCTGTGCATGCGCATCCTGGAGGGCGCCCGTGTGGGATAACCCCAGGGTGCTGAATGCGGCGGCCGGCACGCTCACCGGGCTGGCGCTGCTGTTGTTCCTGGCCGGGGCGCTGCGGCTGCTGTTCGTGTCGCCGCTGTTTCCGCTGCGCGAGATCGACGTGCGCGGTACGCTGGCGCACATCGGCCGCGCGGACATCGAAAAGGCGAGCCGGGGCAGCGTGCACGGCAATTTCTTCGCCGCCAACCTCGGCGCGCTGCGCGCCGCGCTGCAGCAGCTTCCCTGGGTGCGAAGCGTCGACGTGCGGCGCATCTGGCCGGACCGGCTGCAGGTGAGCATCGAGGAACACGTTGCGCTGGCACGCTGGGGCGACGCGGCCCTGGTCGACACCCATGGCGACCTGTTCGCAGGGAGTAGCGACGCCAAGCTGCCGCTGCTCGCCGGACCGCCGGGCACCGAGCACGAGGTCACGGCCCGCTACCGGCTGTTCGCGCAGCTGCTCGCCCCGCTCGCCACGCCGCTCGAGCGGGTGATCCTGTCGCCGCGCTACGCCTGGCAGCTGCGGCTCGCCAACGGCCTCGACATCGAGCTGGGGCGCGATCTGGCGACCGATCCGGTGGACGCGCGCCTGGCGCGCTTCGTCGCCGTGTATCCCGCGCTGCGAAGCGACATGGCGCAGCGCGCCCAATACGTGGACCTGCGATATCCGAACGGCTTCGCACTGCGGCTGCCCGATTCCGGGCGTGACGGCAAGGCGGCGGCGAGCGCAAAGGGCTGAGTGGCGATGGCGAAAGACAGCAAGAACCTGATCATCGGACTGGACATCGGCACTTCCAAGGTGGCGGCACTGGTGGCGGAGCCGGGCGCCGACGGCGCGCTCGAGATCCTCGGCATGGGCAGCCACGAGTCCAAGGGCCTCAAGAAGGGCGTGGTGGTGAACATCGAGGCCACGGTGAGCGCGATCCAGCGCGCCCTGGAGGAAGCCGAGCTGATGGCCGACTGCAAGATCCAGTCGGTGTTCACGGGCATTGCCGGCAGCCACATTCGCAGCTTCAACTCGACCGGCATGGTCGCGATCAAGGACCGCGAAGTGAGCGCGATCGACGTGGAGCGCGTGATCGAGACCGCCAAGGCGGTGAACATCCCCACCGACCAGCAGATCCTGCACGTGCTACGCCAGGAATTCATCATCGACGGCCAGGAGGACGTGCGCGAGCCGATCGGCATGTCGGGCGTGCGCCTGGAGGTCAAGGTGCACATCGTCACCGGCGCGGTGTCGTCGGCGCAGAACATCGTCAAGTGCGTGCGCCGCTGCGGGCTGGAGGTGAACGACCTGATCCTGCAACCGCTCGCCTCCTCGCGAGCGGTGCTCTCGGACGACGAGAAGGATCTCGGCGTGTGCCTGATCGACATCGGCGGCGGAACGACCGACATCGCGGTGTTCACGCACGGCGCGATTCGGCACACGGCGGTGATCCCGATCGCCGGCGACCAGATCACCAGCGACATCGCCATGGCGCTGAGGACCCCGACCGCCGATGCCGAGAGCATCAAGGTGCGCCACGGGGTGGCGCTGCGCCAGCTCGCCGACCCGAACGAGATGATCGAGGTGCCGGGCATCGGCGAGCGCGCACCGCGCGTGATGTCGCGCCAGACGCTCGCCGAGGTGATCGAGCCGCGCGTCGAGGAGTTGTTTTCCCTGGTGCAGCAGGTGCTGCGCGAGTCCGGCTTCGAGGAGCTGCTGTCCTCCGGCGTGGTGCTGACCGGCGGCTCGTCCGTGATGCGGGGCATGGTCGAGCTCGGCGAGGAGATTTTTCACATGCCGGTGCGTGTCGGCGTGCCCAAGTATTCCGGCGGGCTCGCCGAGGTGGTGCGCAATCCGCGCTACGCGACCGCGGTCGGACTGCTGCTCGAGGGCGTGTCGCAGATGCGGCAGGGTCAGATGTCGCGCCAGAGCGGCTCGTTCCGCGCCGTGCTGGCGAGGATGCGCGAGTGGTTCCAGAGGAACTTCTGATGGGACGGAAAGCGCTTTTCCCGAAGGTTTCGCGTTGCAGCGCGGCACTGTGTGCCGCACTGCAACGCAGTGTTGTTCTTTAGCGCAAGGAGGCAATCGCAATGTTCGAAATCATAGACAAGCAGGGTGCAGGGCCCGTCATCAAGGTGGTCGGCGTGGGTGGCGCCGGCGGCAACGCCGTCAATCACATGATCCAGAAGGGGGTCGAAGGCGTCGAGTTCATCGCCGTCAACACCGATGCCCAGGTGCTGGCGCGCAACATGGCGCGCAGCCAGATCCAGCTCGGCGTCAGCGGGCTGGGCGCGGGCGCCAAGCCCGAAGAGGCGCGCGCCGTCGCCCAAGGCGAGCGCGAGCGGCTGGAAGAAACGCTTGCCGGCGCGCACATGGTGTTCATCACCGCCGGCATGGGCGGGGGCACGGGCACGGGCGCCGCGCCCGTGGTGGCGGAAGTGGCGCGCGCGCTCGGCGTGCTCACGGTGGCGGTGGTGACCAAGCCCTTCGCCTTCGAGGGCACGCGGCGCATGCGCATCGCGGAGCAGGGCATCGAGGAACTCGGCCAGCACGTCGATTCGCTGATCGTGATCCTCAACGACAAGCTCGAGGAAGTGCTCGGCGAGGACGTGACCATGGACGAAGCGTTCCACGCCGCGGACGACGTGCTGAACAACGCCGTGGCCGGTATCGCGGAGATCATCAACTCTCCCGGGCTGATCAACGTGGACTTCCAGGACGTGCGCACCGTGATGTCCGAACAGGGCATGGCGATGATGGGCTCGGCGCTGGCGAACGGCATCGATCGGGCGCGCATCGCGGCGGAAGAGGCCATCGCCAGCCCGCTGCTCGAGGGCGTGACGCTGGCTGGCGCCCGCGGCGTTCTCGTGAACATCACGGCCACGCGCGACAGCCTCAAGCACGGCGAGGTGAAGGCGGTGATGAACACCATCCGCAGCTTCGCCGCGGACGATGCGACCATCATCTTCGGCGCGGTGTACGAGGAGAGCATGGGCGATGACCTGCGCGTCACCGTCGTGGCGACCGGACTCGGCGCTCCCGCGGCCCAGCGCCAGCCCAAGCCGCAGCTGGTGGTGGCGCAGAAGACCGGGACCGACAACCAGCCGGTCAGCACCGCGGTCGACTACGGTCAGCTCGACGCGGTGCCGGCGGTCATTCGCCGCAACCGTGCCTCGACCATCGAGGCTTTGCAGCAGAGCGGGGTGGACAAGTACGACATTCCCGCTTTTCTGCGCAAACAGGCGGACTGAGCGCGGCGCGCTGCACTGGGTCTGATGCGACTGCGCGCGAGCGCGGCGGTCGGGGCACCGAACCTCCTTGCCGGTGCCCCAACCGCGTCGCCCTCGTTTCCGCGCCGCAGCAAACGGGCGGCACTCTGCTAGAATTCAGCCAATCATCCTTCAACGACAATGCTTCGCCAGCGCACCCTCAAGTCCCTCGTCCGCGCTACCGGCGTCGGCCTGCATACCGGCCAGAAAGTCACCTTGACGCTGCGCCCGGCGCACGCCGACGCGGGCGTAGTGTTCCGCCGCGTCGACCTGCCTTCACCGGTCGACATTCCGGCGCGCGCGGACCTCGTCGGCGAGACGCGACTTTCGTCCTGCCTGGTGCAGGGCGCTGCCAAGGTGTACACGGTCGAGCACCTGATGTCGGCGCTCGCGGGTCTGGGCGTGGACAACGTGTACGTGGACCTGGACGGTCCCGAAGTGCCGATCATGGACGGCAGCGCGGCACCGTTCGTGCTGTTGGTGCAGCAGGCCGGGTTGCAGGAGCAGAGCGCGCCGAAGCGCTTCCTGCGCGTCAAGAAGCGCGTCGAGGTGAAGGACGCCGACA
>Ga0307373_10005450_pt1 | contig 20804 bp, 13 predicted proteins | sample OX2MG_FD_202534 | JGI IMG/M metagenome (GOLD analysis project Ga0307373, IMG submission 202534) | Soil microbial communities from Risofladan, Vaasa, Finland - OX-2 | ecosystem: Environmental > Terrestrial > Soil > Coastal area > Acid sulfate soil | place: Finland: Risofladan, Vaasa | collected...
AGGTCAAGCACGTTTTCATCTGGGTCGAGCAAATGGGCATGACTCCGGCCCAGATCGTCGTCGAGTACCCGCACCTGACCATGGCCCAGGTTCATGCGGCTCTTACCTACTATTGGTCCCATCAGGATGAAATCCATCAGGACATTGAAAACGAGGAGAAATTGGTCGCCGAGCTGAGAAGCAACGCGGGGCCTTCCAAAATCCTTGCAAAGTTGGCCGAGCAGGATGCCGCGGACGATCCGATTTCACCTCGATGTGTTTTGCCTCAGTCGGAAGCGGAGTAATCTTCGACAACAGGCACTGAGGACGGCATTCCGCCGCTGAGACGGCGGGGATTTGGCGCTTTGGTGCCAATCCCAAAGGCGTGGGTCCGCGCGAGTGCTAGAACCCCTTTGGGATTGGCACCAAAGCGCTAAATCCCAGGGGGTCTGGGGGACTGGTCCCCCAGGGAACCGCCAAATGACGTCGCCCCTTCAACTCGCTAAACTGGGCTCCAGGGACTCCGTTTCACGCTGAACCAATACATCCGCGGGTGCGGATTGAATACGTCGCGGTGCCGTTTTGAAGTAGCGCCTCGTTGACCTCGACCCCCGCGACGATCTCGTCGATGAGCGCTTCGCTTCTTGCATCCAGTGCGGCGGCCCTCGGAATGGCGAAAAAAACGACGGCACCGAAGAGGCCGAAGCCTCTGGCCACTGATTGGGCGCTTCCGCGCCGTAGTACGGCGATTGCGTGAATCCACATTTCAAAGGGCGTTGAGTTCTTCGAGTTTGATGAGGCTACGGGGAACATGCTGCAGGAATGAAGGAACCGAATCACGATTGTGCCAGCGGCCTGTACTTCTTGATGATCGCCTTGGCGACGCGCAGGCCGTCGAGCGCGGCGCTGACGATGCCGCCCGCGTAACCGGCGCCCTCGCCAATGGGGTACAGCCCGCCGACCGCCGTGCTTTCGAGCGACTCGGGATCGCGAGGGAATCGAACCGGCGAGCTGCCTCGCGATTCCGGACCGGCCAAGGTGGCGTTTGCGAGGAAACGCCCTTGCCAGCGGCGGTCCAATAGCGGTAAGCCGTGCCGCAATGCCGCGACGACTTCCGGCGGCACGAGCTCGGCCAGATCGGCCAGGACCAGCTCGCGCGAGTAGCTGGAACAGGGCGTCGCGATCGTCTTCCTCCGAGCGAGAAAGTCGCCGGCCGACTGGATCGGACAGGCATAGCCGCCGCGCCCCACGGTGAATGCCTTCGCTTCGTAGCGGCGCTGTAAGTACATCCCGGCCAGATCATGGGTGGAGCCGAATTGCGAGGGTTCGAGCGTGACCATCAGCCCGCTGTTGGCGTAGGGCGACGCTCGCCGCGAGAGGCTCATGCCGTTGGTCGAGAAGTGCCCTGGCTCCGAGACGCTGGGGATCACCTGCCCGCCTGCGCACATGCAGAAGCTGAACAGGTTGGTCTGACCGCGCGCGACGAGAGCATAATCGGCCGCGCCGATCTGGTCTTCCAGGGGCCGGCGGCCGTACTGTACGCGGTTCACTTGCTCCTGCGGCTGCTCGATCCTGAGGCCGATCTGGAACGGCTTTTGGACCATCGGCACGCCCCGGCGGTGGAGCACTTCGTAAGTGTCGCGGGCGCTGTGCCCGATCGCCAGCACGGCGAGCGTCGCGGCAAGCGCGCCCGATGAGGTTGCCAGACCACGCAGCCGCCCGCCGGCCAAATCAAGGTCCTCGACACGGCATTCGAAACGGAACTCGCCGCCGAGGGCCTCGATCTTTCGCCGTAACGCCTTGACGACGGCGGGCAAGCGGTTGCTCCCCAAGTGCGGGCGGTAGTCGTAGAGAATCGAAGGCCTGCCCTTGCACTCGGCGAACAATTCCAGAATCCGCCGCACGTCGGGGCCGGAGCTTCGGCACGTGAGTTTTCCGTCGCTGAACGTGCCCGCCCCACCCTCGCCGAACAGGTAGTTGCTCTCCGGGTCGTGCGGGCCCCCGGCGTCGAAGGAGCGGATGTCGAGAATCCGGTCGCGGACCCTCTTGCCGCGTTCGAGCACCAAGGGCTGATAGCCGTTTTCCGCCAAAAAATAGGCCGCCGCCAGGCCGGCGGGGCCGGAGCCGACGACGATGGGACGCAGCGGAAGCGGTTCATGGCCCGGTTCGGGCAGCTCGAACGGAGGTTCCTGGTACAGTTCGACGGTGGCGGCCCCGCGCCGGCGCGCGGCGCGGGCCACCAGCGCTTGCTCGCCGTCGGGCACGACGACTTCGGCCGTGTAGACGAACTGCACGCGGCCCTTGTCGCGCAGATCGAGGCTCTTGCGCAGAATTCGCCAGCGAGCGATCGCCTCGGGGCGCACATCGAGCGCGCCGGCCAGCCGCTCGGCCAGCGCCAATTCCGGTTCGTCGACGCTCAGGCGGATGTTCGCGAGCCGGATCGGCATTTCAGACCTGCGGCTCCCAGCCCGGCCGGTACTCGCGCGACCAGAGTTTCGCCGCTTCGTCGTCGCCGACGATCTGCCGCGCGGCGGGGTCGAATTTCACCGTGCGGCCGGTACGGTACGCGATGTTGCCCAAGTGGCAAAGTGTGGTGCTTTTCACCCCCTCTTCGATGTCCGCCTTGGGGCGCTCGCCGCTCTTGATGCAGGCCAGGAAATCGCCGATATGGTCGGCGTCGCTGTAGTTCGAACTCCCCTCAGCCAGCAGCTTGCCGTCGGCGTCGAACATCTTGTAGCCCTTGCCGGCGATCACCAGCGAGCCTTTTTCGCCGTAGAACGCTTCACCGAAGCTCTCCCCCTCGAAGCCCCGCTTGTTCCAGGTGCGGTGCTCCCAGTGGATCGCCTTGTCGCCGAAATGGAACGTCGCGAGCTGGGTATCGGGCGTTTCCTGATCGTCGTCGAAGTGGTACCGCCCGCCGCCGCAAACCACGTGCTCGGGATAATCGACCCCCAAGCCCCAGCGACAGACGTCCAGGGCATGGATGCCGTTGTTGCCCAGCTCGCCCGTCCCCCAGTGCCAGAACCAGTGCCAATGGTAATGGATCAGGTTGTCGTGGTAGGGACGGTCGGGCGCCGGACCTTGCCAGAGCTCGTAGTTCAAGTGCGAAGGCACCGGCGCCGGTTTGCCGCGGCCGATACTGGGGCGTTGGCTGTCGATCCAGCCGCGAGCGAAAAGCACGCGGCCGATCTCGCCCGCGCGCACGCGGCCGATCGCCTCGATCGTGCCCGGAGAGGTGCGCCGCTGCGTGCCGAGCTGCACCACGCGCTGGTGATTCCGCGCGGCGGCCAGCATCAGTTGGCCTTCGTGGCCGTTGTGGCTGGCGGGCTTCTCGACGTAAACGTGCTTGCCGGCGGCGCAGGCCATGATCGTGGCCGGGGCGTGCCAGTGGTCCGGGGCGGCGATGGCCAGCGCGTCGACCGACGGATCGTCGAGCGCGCGACGAAAATCGCCCAGCGGTTTCGGCGCGGCGGCTTGCACTTCGCTCGCGGCGGCCAGCCCTTTGCCCAAAGCCTGCTCTTCGACGTCGCAGATGTAGTTCACCACCGAGCCCGGGTGCGCGGCGAATCCGCGGGCCAGGTCACGGCCGCGGTTGTTCGTGCCCATCACGGCAACCCGGATGCGCTCGTTGGGCGAGTCGGCCGCGCGGGCCGGCACTTCGCTCCAGACCGCCAGCGCGGCGCCGGCCGCCGCCGAATGCCCCAAGAACCTACGGCGATTGAGTGAATTCGGCATGGACGAACTCCGGGGTTGGTGAGGAGTGAGGGTCACTGCGTGGGCATGCTATTTTGCATCGGCTCCCGTCGCGCCGCACTGCATGGTCCCATGCCAATGACCAATGACTACTTCGCTTGTTTTTTCGCCAATTCCTCGCGGAACAGGGCCAGTTGCTTATTCATCAACCCGGAGTGCGGGTTGATTTCGACGGCTTTCGCCTGGTACTTGATGGCGTTTTCGAGGTCTCCCAACGCATAGTAACAGCGGCCGAGGGTGTCGAGCAGGCCCGGATCGTTGGGCCGCAGTTCGAGCGACTTCTGTGAACAGCTCAGCGCCTCCTGGAAATTGCCTTCGGTATTGGCGATGAGCCAGGCGAGCTGATTGTAGGAAGTCTCCTCGTCGGGTTCCTGCTGGATGCGGCGACGGAACTCGGTGGCGGCCGTGCTGATCCATTCCATGGTCTGCTTCCGCAATTCGGGGTCGGGGTCGGGGAGCCGGTAGAGTGCGATCAGGACGTCGGCGTCGGTCGGGTCTTGCTCGGCCGCCGCGCGAAGTTGCTCGATTCGCTTGGCTTTTTCACCGGGTGAAACGATGTGGCAGGCACGATAGAAATGCAGGCGCGCCTTGAGCTTGTTCAGTTCGAGCCGGCCGTTGTCGGCCGTGTGGCCCGAGCTGATGTTGGCCTCGACCGACTGCACGGCGGTTTCCGCAAGTTGAGCGGCCGCCCCCTCGTCGCCGCGGTCGTGCGCCAATTCCGCCAGAATCGATTGACTTACCATGGTAAAGACCTTGTTTGGCGGGCCGATTTCGATCGTCCGGCGCAGTTCCTGCTCCGACCAGCGCACCCAACGCCTTTGTTGCAGCGGAAAATAGAGCGCGTAGTGGGCCTGCTGGTCGTCGTCGTTCATCGCCAGCGCCGCCGCGGCGACTTCCATCGCGCGCGCCTCGTCGCCCTGGGCAAGCCTGGCTTGGGCCAACGTATACATCAGCAACGGGTCCGACTTGAACTGTTCGGCGAACCGCTGGTGGACCACGTCGATCACGCTCCAGGCCTGCTGTTCGACCAGCCAGTCGACAAGCTCAGTGAGCGTTCGTGGTTCTCCTTGCTCTTGGGCCAGGATTCTCAGCATGGTCGCCACGGCGTCGTCGCGGCGGCCGAGTTGCTGCAACAGCGTCGCCTGTTGTCGCCACAGCGCCGCCACGATCTCGTGGTTGGTTTGCTGGGGCGCTTCGGCAAGCGTCTTCTCCTCGGCCTCGGCCCGAGTTCGCCAGGTGTCGACGGCCGCCGCCGGATCGGCGCGGGAGTCAAGATACGTTTTGAGCCATTCGGAGCTGGTTCGGGTGCTGGAACCGATGCCTTCGCGGATTGCCCGCTCGCGGCGCTGCCAGGCTTCGGCGTCGGGCTTCTGGTCGAGTGCGGCGACGGCCGCCTGTTTCGAAACCAGCGTCGAACGCTCGAAACGGACGATGCGGCAGAGCACCGTGAGCCCCTTGTCGTCGGGGAGCGCCGCCAGCCGTTTGATCAGTTCGATTCGCCCCGTCTCGGTGGCCGACGAGTAATGGACCAAGAGCGCCCTGGCCTCGGCGGGGTCGCCCTCGGCAGACCAGTCGATACGCATCATCCGCACCAGGTACTTGGCTCGCGCGGCGACTTCCACGTCGTCGTGATCTTCCGCCGCGGAGAGCGCGTCGAATGCCTCGAAGCCGATCTGGGCCAACTCTTGTTGTGCCCGCTCGCGTACGAAATAGTCGCCGTCGCCCAATTGCTCGATCAGCCGGCTAATTCGACGGGCGGTCGCCGAAGCCGCGTCCTGTTCGGCCGGTTTCTCGACCCCAGCCGGCTTACCTGCCGGCTCGTCCGCCCGCAATGTCGCCCCCGCCGTCAGGCCCGCGAAACATACAGCCATCAGGCTCACGAGCCACGCCGGCAGGCTTGCGAGCCACACGGCCACCGCCCGGCCCGGCCATACACGGCTCAAGTCTTTTCGCGGATTCATCATTCGCCCTCGATCGCGGATGGTTAAGACGGCGGGCGGCAAAAAGCCCGCCACCAGGCGCCGTCGGCGGCAGGTTTCTTGCCTCGCTGCCTGGCCCCAATCCAGCATAGCTGAATTACTCGCCGAATGGCAAGTTATCGTCATGACCCTGGCGCAGGCAGCAGATCAATTCCGTCGTGGCTTGGCCGTACCCGAAGGCGGATCGACCAGATGGCTTCAGTCTCGGCGTCCTTGGTTGAGTGTCCGCCGCTGTGGATATAAGCCACCCAGACGGTGCCGTCCGCCAACTCGACGGCCTGCCCATAGCCATAGACCGACGGGTCTACCGGGAAGCCCCATTTCTGATTGGGACAGATCCAAGTTTCGCCTCCGTCGGTGCTGAACATGGCGCGGAGACCGCCCGCGCCGTACGATCCGTGGAGGCACAACAGCGTGCCGTCGTGGAGGGCCATGAGCCGCGGCTCGAAGAGCCGGACGCCGAGGGGGACAGGCCTGGTCCACGTCTTGCCGCCGTCGGAAGACCAAGCGATGTCGCCTTCGGGCCGGGAGATCAGCACAAGGCGGGTATCTGGAAGTTGAGCCACGGACGTCTCGGACATCTCATGGTCGGTGGATACGGTCGAGAGCAACTCCCACGTGGCGCCGCTGTCGCTCGACCGGCAAAAGGCGACCATATCGTGCGGCGCGTCCACGGTCCTGCCGTAGACGCAGATGATCGCCGAGCCATCCTCGAGCTCGATGATCGGTCCATCCGTGGCGTCGGCGACAAATGGAAGCGGCAGTCGTTTTGGTTCCTGCTCCCATGTTCGGCCGTCATCGACAGAGCGAATGATCCCCGTCAGAGCGGTCTTGGCCGGATCGCGCGCGAGGTCCGTACCGGAGGGACCGGGGTACGTGAAGAAGCTGCATAGAACCGTGCCGTCCTTCAGTTGACAGAAATTGGGAGCACGGTCGTCCCACGGCGTATCGACCAGTACGGCGGGCTTCGACCATGTTTTCCCGCTATCGCTGGAGCGAATGATATGCGCGCGGCCGCCGCGGGGTGCATCGACGTCGGTCGGCATGCCGAGTTTCTTCCACTCATCCCTCTTCGCCGGATACTCCTTGAAGTAGGCAGTCGGCGGGGACGCGTGCCAGTAGCCGGAGGAGAAGCCTACGAGCATCGCGTCATCCCGAAGCACGATCGGCGCCTGCCAGCCAACGAAACCCCGATAGCCGGGGTAGGGATCGGGCTGATTGACGCCTGGCCCTACGAGCATACGCCGGCAGGCGCGAAAGTCCTGCGCAGGATCGCCGCCCTCGACCACCGACACGACGGGGGCCAGTTTGGGTCGAGCCTCCTGCGCGACAACTGCCGTCGCGGTGAGCAAGGCAACAATGCAAAACAGCGTCACGACGCGCAGCAACTCGCGGCGGCGTATGCCCATGGAAACGGCGGGATTTAGGCTTGGAATCGTAAGCACTGGCAAACTCCTGCGACGCCGTTCGTTACTGGCGGCTCGTACAAAAACAACGACCCGCTTAAAGGCTAGGATGCGAAGATAGGACGATCTCTGTAGGGAACGCCCTCCGTGGCGATGGCGTGTCCTGCCAGATGATCTCGCACCATCTCCTCGGAACGCCACGGAGGGCGTTCCCTACAGAACCCGATACGACGATCCTAGCCTTTGAGCGGCCCGTCGTACAAAAAAGCGGGCGCTCGACGGCGCCCATTATGCACGTAATCTCGAGCCAATGCGAGTACGCTGAACGGCCGTGACCTACCAGGGCCTGTTGGCATGACGAGACCGCTGGTGGATGGCGCTCGGATCGACCTTGCGGAGATTGCTCACGTTGACGCGCGATCCGCCTTGGAGAAGGCCCCAATAGTTCGTACGGTCATCGGCAATGTACGTGTTCCCCACCGAGTAGTGCGGAGTTGGGTTGTAGTCTCGATGGGAATGGGTCGTGTGCGCCACGCCGTGAGTGGATGGCGGTCCATAGACAATTACGTGTCGATTCGGGGCCCGGTAGACGTTGGCTAACATGGGTAAGCCATTCCAATTGACACGCCCGATGCCCACCACAGCGTTGCCGTCGATGACTCCTGTCGATGATTTGGCCTTCCTCCACTGGTAAGCATTGATCTTGATGTCGTAGGCAGTGACACCGCCCATTCCCACCGGCCCTGACATATAAAACGTCGCGGTGCGAGGACGGCTCCGGCGGAGGGGGATCGTTTCATCGGCGGGGGCCTTACCCGCCACGCGGCCGCGGGCATGGTTGCTCGTCGTCGCCCGGCGTGGGGCAGTGACATCGGCAGGGGCCTCGCCAGGGGCCTCACTCGCGACACTGAGAATTCCGAATAGACCCACAAACGTTACGACGCATCTCATGGCGGTTCTCCTTATTCATGTGTCCGCCAACACCAATGGCAATTGATGTGCCGCAGCGCCTGCTGTTAATGCGTAACCATCTTGCTGATCGGCAGTTGTGATATCTCGTGCTCATTCGGTGGCCCATCCAAGTTGTGCGACTCTGTCATCAAAACGATTCGCCGCGGATTAGAACGACGGCACTTACGGCCGCACATCGATGACGAAGCTCTGCGTCGAATTACCAACCGTTTCGGTGCCTGAGGAAACGATTTTCTCAACGCCCCACTTCAGGGCCTCGCCGTCCAGACGGCGCAGGTCCCGTCGCAGCGTCACGGCAACAACCACTTCCGACTTTCCCGCGGTATCGGGGGTTCCCGAAAGCCGCCCGGAATCGTTGTCGATCGTGAGCCACGCGGGTCCGCGTTGAAGGCTGAAGCGGGGCTTCTCGACATCCCAGAAACTTGTGGTCTCTTTGCCTTCGACCATCCGCATCCTCAAATCGCCCAACGAGCGGATGGCGGAGACGACATGATGGAATTCTTCCCCTTTCGTGGCACTGGCCGGCGGCTTGCTGAAGATGAGCGGGCGGGGGCCGGCGGCGTAGTCGGAAGGACCGCTTCGCTTTCGCGCCGTGTCCACCGCAACCACACGGTAGAAAGCCTTGTTCGCCCCTTCCAGCGCCACGTCCGCGCCCACCACGGGCAGTTCCGTACCGCGGACTTCCGCCAGGAAGTTGGCGGGGAACTCGACAGGAAGCTCGCTGGAGATCCCAGTAGAAACCTTGTAGGGCGCGTCGCTGATCGAAAAGCCCTTTTCGTCGCTGGCGTAGACGCGGTACGCCACCGGCCTTCCGCCCTTTGGATTCGGCGTCCAGCGGAGGACTCCCAGCGTCTTGTCGAATTTGACCTTCACATCCAACGGCACCGCGGGCCCGCGCGGCGTAAAACTCCAGGTCTTGCTCCAGGGGCCCCAGACTCCCTGGCTATCCTGGGCACGGACGCGCCAGAAATACTCTTGGTCGGGATTCAACTCTCCCGGCGCGGTCAATGTGAATCGGGGCTGCCCGGCATCGGCCGTGCGAGAGATGAGTTTCGCGAAACTCATGGAAAGCGGGTACCGCATGTCGCCGTGCGACGAGAGTTCGAAGTGATAGTCGGCGATCGTGTCACCGTCGGGATCGGCGGAAGGCTTCCACTGAAATACGACATCGGTCCCATCGGCTTCGCCCGCGTCCAAGGGGAAAACAGCTTCCGGCGGAGCCGCGGGGGGGCTGGAGGCGGAGCGCTCGACCCACTCATGCGTGATCCGCGCCTTGCCTTCCGCCGACGAATGATCGATGTAGACGAACGTGTTCCGGCCAACCTCCATTCCGGGAAGCGTGAGCGGAGCCATCTGCACGTCGTTGATGATTGCCAGCCGCCGGAGGCGAGCGTCGCCCGTAAGCTCGCACCTCAAGTGATAGGCATAACGAGCGATTCCCTGCGACGGGAACGCGCTGGTGAGGTCGCCGTCGGTTTCGTCCCACGACTTGCCGTCCCACGAGATCGCGAATCTCGCGCCGTTTCCCTCGACCTCAAGTTTCCCTCCGACGAACACGTAAGGGCTGCTCATCGTCCAGGTGATCGTTCCGGTCTTGCCCTCCTCAACGGAAAGGCCGTCGTCTCCCGACTTGATTCCTTCGACGGTGGCCGCTCCCCGACGCCACAGCGCCTTCGTGAAGTCGGGGCGGTACTCCCACAGCCCGTTGCAAATTCGGTCGGGAAACTGGGGCTGCCCGGCACCGTGGTACTTGACCGGCTGTACGTGTCCCCAGCGCCAGACGAGTGCTTCGCCCGGCCGCAGCGTCATGTCCATGGCGGTGGTGCCGTCCGCATTTCGGTCGCCAGCGACTTCCCCTTCGAAGACGTAAATGGAAGACTCCCACTCATCCCCTGCGCGCCGATCGGGTTGCAGAATTCCCTGGGTATGGGTGCGCTTCACGAGATCGTGGTCCCGTACGAGCTCCTGCTCGCCGGCGATCGTCTCGTTGTCGCGCAACAGATAGATCGAGTGCATGTCGCCGTCGAAGAGGTGCCAGCCGCCGTCGAAGAACACCTGCGTCACGCAATGCCCGACGACGCGAGCGGGGGCGACCTTGAGCCCCGCCACTTTCCATTGGCCTGCCAGGCAGATCGAGTCATTGCCGCACGTGTTGTGGCCGTAGACGTTGAACACCTTGACAGGGCTCGAAAGCTCGGCATTGTCTCCCTCGAAGTGAAAACGGTGCTGGATTTCCTGCCACCAGAGGGCGATCGCCTTTTCCTTGTCGGTCATCCCCGGTTTGACGACGCGGGCCACGATCTCTTTGAGGCTGCGGAAATCGTTGCGACCGTTGGACAGCCAGGGATTGACCAGGTCGGAGGTCCCCACGTTTTCGATGCGGACCGAACGGTTTGATTCCCAGGTTTGCCGGAAGGGCTCCCAGACTCCCTGCGGTGAACGGCAATTCCGTCCGTCCATCGTGCCCCCTTGTGCCACGACATACGTTGCCTGGTGGTCGGCAATTTCCCGAACGTCGCGCATCGGAACGTCGGAAGCGTGACGATTGGCACTCCACGGAGACAGCGAATCGTCATTGGCCGTCAAGGGCCACATCACGAGCACCAGCAACGTCGCCTGCACACGGCACCTCATGGTTCAAGTTGGCTGACTCATGCCCGCCAGCTTGACTCACGGGCGGGCAAGAGGCAAGTGCCGCCGATTTTGGCTCGGTCGATTTTGGCGCCGATTTTGGCTCGGGCCAAGCACCTCCGAGTGGCGCCGGAGCACGGCACGAGCGCAACCCGGCCTCGCCCCACTGTCGATTCACGTCCGCCGCCTGGGCGATGCTCGCAGATCAACCGGTGTTTTTCAGTCCCGAGGCGATGCCGTTGATGCTTTCCAATACGGCGGTCAGCAGCTCCTCGCGCGGCTCGTCGCCTCGGCGGAGGCGCGCCAGCAGAACAAGCTGAATGATGCTCAACGGGTCGACATAGGGATTGCGCCTTTGGATCGATCGCCGGAGCACCGGCATCTCGTCGAGCAGCTCCTCATGCCTCAGTCCAAGAAACAGATCCGTTTGTTGATGTCAAGGTTTACGGAGTGATAACGCTGCGTGAGGTTGCCCGAATGAAACAGGGTCCGCCGCACGTCCTCCATGTCGTCCAGACCGATGGCGTCGCTGAAGATCGGCAGCAGGTAATCAATGCCGGTCTGCGAAAGTTGCAACGCCTCGCGGTCGTAGAACGCGGGATGCACCTGCCGCGCGTGAACCACTCCGTACCGATCGCGAAAATCGCCGGCGTTGGCGCCATCGATGTGGAAGCCTCGCTCACGGTTCCATTGCAGGATGGCAACGCCGTTGGCGTACCCCTCCAGAAGCAAATCGACCGCGTGTCCGCCAAGCTGCGCTCCATGGAAGCGGTCGAACAGGATCGGCCGCCCGCCGCGCTGCGTATGGCCCACTTTGCGGGTAAAAATGGCCGCTTGCGCCGATTCGTTTCGCCGCTTACTGGTGAAGTAAATGTCCCCCAGGCGTTCGATCAGCAGTTGCCGCACCGCCTCGGCCGCTCCGGTGAGCACCTTATTGCCCGCGGGATCGGTAGAAGTGCTCTCCGATCCGAGGTCGCGACCGTGCTCGTCGACGATCCCCTCGCCGCAGACGATGACCACGTTTTTTTGAAGGTCGTATGTTTCCAGGACACGTTGGACGACGCGATCGGCATTGAGAGGCGCCTCGGGGATAAGTACGATGTCGGGTTGGCCGAACGCTGAGCCCAGTGCCAGGTATCCGGAGTGCCGGCCCATGACTTCGATGATCGCGATCCGACGGTGGCTCTCGGCCGTGGTACGGATGCGTTGCACGCCCCAGGCCGAAACGAAGACAGCCGTCGCGAAACCAGGGGTGGCATAGTTGATCATCTGCGCCAGGTCGAATTTTCCTTGCACCGGGCCGCGTACATAACGGTACCCGTTCGACTCGGGCCCCGGCACACGGACCCATTCGTCGGGTTCGTGGCGGTAGTTCAACCCCAGGTCGTTGTCGATCGTCTTTGGCGCCAGGACGGTGGGCAGGTACTCGGAAAGGGATTGCATTCCACTGAGCGTGCCATCGCCGCCGATGCATATCAAGCCGTCGATTTGCAAGCGATGCAGGCGATCGGCAATTTCAGCAATACCGGGCTTGTCCGCGCCGTCGACATAGTCACGCGAGGCGCCGATGATCGTTCCCCCGCGAGTCATGTCCAACTCGGGAATCGGCATGAACAGCGGGTTCAATCGCACGTGAGGCACGCGCGGGTTGAATAGGCTGCTGAATCCCTTGATCAGGCCGATGGCTTCGACGCGCCTTTGGCTGGCGCGCAGCACCGCGCCGTAGATCGTCGCGTTAAGTGCGGGCGTGTCGCCGCCGGCCGTCAGGACACCGATACGTTTCATGGCGCGTGCGGCGTCGTCATGGGCCGCCACTCCCTGGGTATGCCGTCGCCGTCGCGCCGGTAACACAACGGGGATCACCAACGACACATGTCACTGCAAACGGCGTGCCACATCACGCAGTGCAAGCGCTTGAGGCAGGCTCGAACGCCTGGACGGGGCGAAGCTGTGGCAAGGTGATAGAGACAGCGCGAGCCCCCTTTTATTGCAAATCTTGCGGCCTACGTGCTCGGCCTGGTGGGCCAAAGATCAAACACGAAAGAATTGCATCCTGGCGTATCTTGGGTCAGGGCGGGTTCTTCGCACTGCGAAGGAAATGTGCAGTGACTGCCCACGCGCATTGCACTCTGTCCCGTAATTCGTGTACGCGGTGCTCCGCCCCAGTATCGCCAGGGGCGGAAATCAAGGACCCATTCGGCGGCGACCTTGGCATTGCGGGGTCGATTCTCACTTCGTTTGTGAAGTCGCCTTCCGTCCCGTTCGATTCTCCGCTTGCCACCGACCGCCATTTTGACGAAAATCCGGTCGTGTTCGACCGCCTATGGCGGAGGCGTCGTCACCGGATCGCCGGTGCCGCCAGCGCCGGCGGTCTGTGACCAACTGGGCTCGAGTTCCATCGCTGCGGTGGGGCCGATGCCTGGTCGCCGGCGCTGGCGGCGCCGGTGTTATTTCCTTCCAATCCGCCTTTCGCCCGGCTGCGGATGCTGGCCGTCCAGCCGCCGATTTTGGCGCGGGCCAAGCACCGCCGAGTGGCGCTGCAGCACAGCGGGAGCGCAGCCCAGCCTCGCTCCGCCGCCGATTCACGTCCGCCGCCTACTGGTCTCCTGCCAGAGTGCCACGAGAGGTACGACCAACGGGACCAGCAACCAGAGTTGCTGGATCCCGTAACGCCGAAGGTTTGATCGGTCAACCAACTCGGCGGCAGCTTCGTCGTGGGCGCTCCTCTTGCGAACGATCACGACGGCGTACGTCAACAGCGGCAAGTAATTGACCGCCAGACATACAAGATACCAAGACCAGATCGGGGTACCCCCGCGAGAGAACCCCAGGATTGCAAGCAGCACGAGGAGGATCTCGCCCACGACAAATTCAATCATGATGAACGTTGGCCCATGCAGGGCGATATCGACGGCGGTCAACTTGCGGATGTCGATCATCTTTCGCGGCTAGGAAAGTCATCACGTTGGTCTACAACCATTTCGTTCTTGTCATCGAGTTATTGGCACGTATCATCTATGTCCAGAAAACCGCGCACAACGAAATGACCGCCGCCTCCAGCCAAGCGGCCAAGTATATGGCGATGACTCGCTTGACGGGATTTTGCCTGCGACGCTGAAAACCCGACGCATTCGCCTTGGGCTGTGGCGATTTATCGGGGTTCTCGTCCATCGCGCCATTTTACCGGCGCTGCCTTGTTGGGAGGAAGGGCGGGGTGGCGCGGAGGGCTAATGCCAATGGAACAACCAAAGAACCGCGCGACAAATCATTCCTACGACTTCGCCGTGGATACATTTGTCTTCCGAAAGCCAAATCCAAAGCCAGTGAGTTCGCTTCTTGGCCATCCCGCCATTGTAGCCCGATCGGGCGAATGAAAAAGCCCCGGTTTGATCCGGGGCGACGAGTCTGCCAGCCAAAAGATTGACAGAGGCTGCTCGCCGGGTACGCTCAACGTACTCCGTGCTCAAAAGAGCAAACCCCCCGAGTTTGTTTTGATCCTTCAGTTCTGACTCGTACGAGGAGGTAATTCGCATGCGCCACGCGACCCGGCGGCGGCGAGTCCGTCGGTTCCTGAGGGAAGGGCTCGGCTGGATCGCGGTTGTCGCGATGGCCTCAGTCGGCGGGGCCGCGGAGGCGGACGCGTTGCCCAAGGCGGTAAACCTGATCCCCGATTTCCAGAAACAGGGCCTGATCCCCCTGGCCCAAGGGAACCGGGATGATTGTTCGCTCTTCGCCATCACCGGAGTTACGGAGTTCGAATGCGCTCGGCACGCCGCGGCGCCCCACGGCCGGCTCTCGGAAGAGTTCCTGATCTGGGCCTCCGACAAGGCCACGGGAAAGAAAGGCGATCAGGCGATGTTTTACGAGGCCGTGCAGGGGCTGAACGTTCACGGAATTTGCGCGGCCGAACTCATGCCGTACAAGGAAAAGCGCCATCGCCATCAGCCCCCCTCGCCGCAGGCGGTGGCCGACGCCCGGAAACTCCGCGAACGGTGGCGGATCGAATGGATCAAGCGTTGGTCCGTTGACCGATTGCTCAGCGAGCACGAATTGCTGGAGATCAAGCGCGCCCTGGCGAGTGGCCATCCTGTCGCGTGCGGGCTTCGCTGGCCGAATGAACTGCAGGGGGACCAACTGCTCGCCGTCCCGCCGGCCAATCAGGTTTTCGACGGACACAGCATCGTCTTCGTCGGCTACGAGGACGATCGAGGGCAACCCGGGGGCGGACTGCTGCGGTTCCGCAACAGTTCGGGCGCCGATTGGGGAGACCAAGGCTACGGAAGCATGTCGTACGCGTACGCCCGGACGTATGCCAACGATGCCATTGGCCTTCGGCTCGGCCCGGAGGGATCCGAATTCCCGACCGTGCGTTACGAGGCTGAAACGATGACCGTGTTGGCCGCCGCAAAGTGCGAGGCCGCTCCTCAAAAGATGAACGATTTTGGAGGGCTGATGTGGAGCCATGGCGAACAGCTCTTCTGCCACGCCCGCAAAGGGGGCTTCGTGGAGCTGGACTTCGTCGTCAAAAAGCCCGGTCGTTACCGTGTCCGGGTGCTCGCCACCGCCGCGCCCGACTTCGGCATCGTCCGCGCGGCGCTTGACAACAGGCGCCTGCCGCGCGAGTTCGACCTGTATTGCGGACGAGTATCTCCGGCGGGTTCGCTGGAATTGGGGACGCACGAGCTAGCCCCCGGCCGGCACCGCTTGAGGATGACGGCTGTCTCCAAGGACGCCGTGGCAAAGGGCTTTTCCTTCGGCCTCGACGCCGTCGACCTCATCGCGGCGAACTGATCATCTCCCCGGACCGATATCGAAGGCGGCCAGCGACATGACGGTCCACCTTTTCCGATTCTCCTCGGCGGGCTCCGCCGGCGAGGGCAACTCCTGAGCTTGCCGTTCGCAGCCAACCTGGCTAAGTTCAGACGCGGCCGGAACTCGTCAGCGACCGTGGTCCGCTCGGGCGGAAATGACCGATGAACCTGTTTTCCAGCACTCCAATCGAGACACAGGAGGGTCAATTCCGCCGTGCGCTGCCGTTCTTGGCATTTGCCGTGCCGCTGGCCGTTTACCTGGCGCTTCCGGCGGCAACTCTCAACAGCGACGGCTTGAAATATTGGAAGCTCGTCCACGATCGCGCCTGGGCTCCCAAGTTCCTGCCCGGTCACTTACTCTACTGCCCGCTGCAAACGCTGCTCGTTAAAGGGGGCGACGCTCTCTTGCCGCACGTGTCCGCCGTCTGGTGGATGCGGTTGGTCAGCCAGGTCTCTGCCGCTGGTTCCGTGTGCCTGGTGGCACGGACCGCGAAGCAGATGGGACTGAGCATCCATGGCCAGGTGCTGTCGGCATCCGGCGTCGCCTGTTCCTATGGCGTGTGGAGCCAGGCCATCGACATCGAAACCTACGCTATCACCTTGCTTTGCGTGGCAGCAAGCATGCATGCCATGGCGAGCTACTCCCAGCGCGCCACGCTCGCCAAGGCGGCGGCGATGGGCCTTTTGAACAGCCTGGGAGCACTGTTCCACTTGGCGACAATCACGCTTGTCGCGGCCAGCGTCGTCTTGATCGTGCTGGCGAACCGGTTCGACTACAAGCGCGCAACGCGGCACGTCGGCGCGTACCTCGGCGTCACGCTGGCGTGTTTCGTCATTCCCGTCGCCGCAATCGGTTTTGGGGTCTTGCGGCTGCGGTCGTTTGGGGAGGTTGTGGCCTGGCTTGGTTCCTCCGACCATGGATATCGCGTGGCGTTCGGCACGGGGTCTCTGCTGCGCGCCCTGTATGGCATCGCCCGGAACTTCCTTTTCCTTGAATTCTTCTGGGCGGCGCCACGATGGTTGATCGCGCTGAAGGGCGCGTGTCTGTTGCTGGCCGGTGCTTGGTTTTTGTGGCAGGTCCGCCGCGGCCCGGGTCGTTTGACACCGGCGACGCGAGACGTGCTTGGTAGCCTGCTGGGGTTCGCGTTGCTCCAGGCATTGCTCGGGATTTATTACTTTGGTAGCGACTCCGAACGTTGGGTGTTCCTTACGCCTTGGTTCTGTTTGCTCATAGCCTCGCACAGTTCCATATGGCCCGGCCGAAAGAAGGCCATTGTCGTCGTGGCCGTCACGATCGTCGGGGCCGTCAATTTCGGACAGGCCATCTGGCCGTCGGCGACCGACCACTTGACCGAGGAGCGGCTCCAGGCATTGGCGCCCCTCGTGACTAACCGCACGCTGGTGATCTCGCCGGGCGACGACTGGCTAGCCTGGTACGCATTTTATTTGCCCTCTGCCACGCCACCGGAGTTCCTTACGCTTTCCGAACTGGCGGTTCGCCACGAGCACCATCCGGAGGAGCTGTTCACGGAGTTGGAGCAGCGAATCGGCGAGGCGCGGCACGACGGTCGGAAGATACTTCTGATCCGCGTCCTGGACGCCAAGGAAAATGTCAAATCATCTCCTTGGCAGTACCTCGCATCGCTGGGCCATCCGCCGGGAAGCTTCCGGCGGTGGTTCGAACAATACCCCTGGGAAGTGCTGTACCTCTCCGACCCCGCGCAAACCCGCGTTGACCTGCTCTCGCAGTCGGAATGACCGAAGTCGTTCCGGCTACAAACCATTATCGGTACCTCATCCAGGTCGCGAGCGGCCACGCTTGTGCCAGGCCAAGCGCAGCTTGGTTCACCGCGGAGCCTGGAGGCCGAACGAACAGCCAGCCACGATCGGGCTCGGCGACGGCGGTGGGTTGGTGGGCTATTCAATGAAGCGCTGGCATGGCCACTATCCCTCGCTGAGCACAGAAGGCTCGGCGTGGACGTGCATGCCCATTTCGAGCCGGTTACAATGCGCCCATGCCCGTACCGACGAGCACCAAACACTTCAGCCACGGCCGGGCAGGGGGCCAACCTCAGGAGACGCGCATGGCGAACCGACGTGAATTGTTGACTTCAATTGGAGCACTGGCTGCCGGCTGCTTCACTGCCAATGCCTTGCGGGGTGAGTTCAACGACGTCGTTGCCGTCGACGACCAGAAGAACCCGGCCGCCAACGTCGCCGATCGCACGTCGTCGATCAAATTGACGAAACTCACGGCCACCCCGGTTGCCCGCAAGGTGTTCCTCAAGCTTGAAACCAATCTTGGCGTAACCGGCTGGGGTGAGATCGACCAGCTTGAAACGCAAACCGCCGCGACACTCGCGAGGTCGTTGTTCGAGCTGCTCGACGGCGAAAACCCGACACGGATCGAGCACCTCTGGCAGAAGATCTATCGGTCACACCGCGACATGCGAGGCGGACCCTTCATGACCCACACGCTCGCCGGCATCGACATGGCGCTGTGGGACATCACCGGAAAGCTGTGGGGCGCGCCGGTCTACCGCCTGCTCGGGGGACCGACGCGCGACAAGGTGCTGATGTACCCGACGGCCAAAGCGACCAAGGTCGGCGCCGGGCCGATGCCCTTCTCGGGCTCGCCGCAACAAATCGAGGGTCTGGTCAAACAAATCGAAAACGCCCGCAAACAGGTCGGTCCCGACGGCAGCGTCATGTTCGACGCCCACTGCGCGTTGCCGCCGCCGTTCCTGATGCAATTGGCCGCGGCGATCAAGCCTTACGACGTGCTGTACATTGAAGAGCCCGCCGTGCCGGGCAACATCGAGGTCTTCAAGCGGCTGAAGCAGCAGATCTCGATTCCGCTGGCCGTCGGCGAACAGGCGCGCACCATTTGGGACGACATCCCCTACCTGCACGAAGGTGTGGCCGACATCTTGCAGGTTGACTGTGCGCACACCGGCGGGATCTCGCAGATGCGCAAGATCGCGACCTTGGGCGAGGCCTATCACGTGCCGCTCACTCCGCACTGCGTGACGACCGATCTTGGCGCCACCGCCAGCTTGCACGTCAGCGCGGCGGTGCCGTTCTTCTTGATCCACGAATACTACCCCAGCATCTCGCCGCCGGGTCTGGTCAAGAAGAACTGGTCGATCGACGCGGACGGGTACGCTTCGTTGCCCCAGGGAGCGGGCATTGGCTGCGAAATCGACGAAGCCGAGTTGACCCAGCTTGCAAAAAAACCATCGCCGCCTGAGTGGCCGACGCGGGGCCGCCTGCCCGATGGCTCAATCTCGGACTACTGATGCCGGCTCCTACATGCCGCGATGGCAGCCCCCACATGTCGGTCCAAGGGCTGTCGATTCAGGTTATCCCCAAAGCCCGCGGAGCTTTTCCTTGTCCTCCAGACCGAAGGGGAACTTCTTACTTAATGGGTGGTCGGCAATGCCGGCCAGCTCGCGGAGCGACTCGTGGACATGTTCGGGGCGCACGCGAATCCCTTGCTCCTTGTCGAGCTTGAGCGTCTGTGGATCGAGGGGCACGGCAAATTGTTTCTCGTCGGTCGCGCCGATCACGCGGTTTCCCTTGATGCCGCGGCCGAGGAACATGGCCGAGCCGATCGACCAGTGGTCCTTGCCGTTGCCGGGGTTGTAGGTCGGCGTTCGCCCCATCTCGCTTTGAACGACGACGACGAGCTGATCGCGGATCTTCAGCTCGCCTGAGCGGCGCAACAGGTAGGCGATGCCGGCGAGGAATTCGGGGATCAGCCTCATCTGGTCGGGGTCGTTGTTTGCGTGGCTGTCGAATTGCCCGATGTCCAGGTTCGCGGAGACGCAGACTCCCCCCTTGAACGTGGCCAGCGCGATCTCGGCCTGCTGCGAAAGCCGCTCTTTGGGGATGTCTTTCGGAATGTGCTGCGTCACTCGCCTCAGCGCCTTCGAGCTCGCCTGGGCCGCGTAAAGCATGTTCGCGCCGCGCTCGGCTCGCGGCAGCCCTGGTTGCGCCTTGGTTGCCTCGTGCCCTTCCCCGAGCGCTTGCTCGATGCGATCCAGCGCGAAGGAGTCATGATACGGGGCCGCGTCGTTTCCCTCGACCGCGTCGGCGTTGGCAATCTTCCGCAGCGACGGCAGGTAAGGCACGCGCGACATGGCAACGAGGTTACCGGTCGCCGAGTAATTGCCGAACGTCAGGAACGCGAGCGGGCACTCCGGGCCGCGGCACGCCGCGACGAGCGCGGCGAACGTCGGATAGGCGAGGCTGTCGAGCTTGCCGGTGGCCATGTACCGGGCGCCGGGCGAGTGGTTGTTGACCGAATAATCCAACCCGTTGAGGGTCAGCAACTCGTCGCCGAACTCGGAGTAGAATTCCTCGTTGCACATCCCGCCCTGCGCATGCTGCTTGATCGGGGCGTAGGCGTGTGCCCCGTGCGTGAGGATGTCGCCCTGCTTGTAGAGGCGGTTGATTTCGTTCACCCCCTTGGGGTCCATGAGGTACGTCGTGTCCCACCCTCCGGAGGCGTTGAAGACGACGTAATAGGGACCGGCGTACGGCTCGTCTCGCACCTCGTCGGCGCGTGCGGCGGTTGGATGGTAAGGGAAAACGAGCCGCAGGCCCGCCAGGGAGCAGTACTTGAGGAAATCGCGGCGCATGCTCGGCTCACTCGTAGAGGAATTCGGGGCGTCGCAACAGGTACGTAACCACGCCGCGCCATGCCCGGATCGTGTAGTGCGGGTCACCCGACTCCGGTTCTGGGGCGTCGCGGTCGCGCGCGCGGCAGAAGTAGTTCTCCCGGCCGTCGAGACCCTCGTGCTTCTTTGCGTCGTCGACGATTCCCGCGAAGAGCCTGAAGGTACGTTCGACCTCGGCGGAGTCGACGGCGTCGAACCGGCCGAGGATCGTCTCGTGCAGATGGACGATCGCACGGCGAATCGCCTGGTCGCCTTCGACCGAGGCGCCGGGCACGACGCTCGGCTCGACTCCGGAGAATAGCCTTCGATCGGCGGACGGGCGGGCAAAGTCGCGCGCGACGTGTTTACACGCGACGTCATTCGACATCGTCCGCTGGATCGCGCCCATCGCCCCGCTCGGGTCCGTTGCCCGATCGGTGACTTCCTTCGAGTCGATACCGCCGTAGAGCGTGGCCAGTTGATCGGTCAATCGGCCCCACCTTTCCCCGAAGACCGCGCCGACCTTGCGCTCAACTTGCTCGGGGGAGAGCATTCGCGCCAGGCCGATGTCGTTCAATTCCGCCAGGCGGCACGGATCGTTGACCTCGGTTG
>Ga0307373_10005451_pt1 | contig 20804 bp, 10 predicted proteins | sample OX2MG_FD_202534 | JGI IMG/M metagenome (GOLD analysis project Ga0307373, IMG submission 202534) | Soil microbial communities from Risofladan, Vaasa, Finland - OX-2 | ecosystem: Environmental > Terrestrial > Soil > Coastal area > Acid sulfate soil | place: Finland: Risofladan, Vaasa | collected...
CTCTCCGAGGCCGAGGCGATCCGGTCCTACACCAATGGCCCGCTCGTGACCACCGATTCGCTCCCGCAATCGTCGTATTGCAGGCTCACCACCAACCAGTGGAGCGACTGCTGCAAGCTCGCCAGCACACGGAAGTATTTCCTGATTCCAGCGACGGGCACGGGTATGCTCGGCGTGAATTACTGGGAGACCGACTTCGGTTACGACATGCTGAATCGTCAAAACCGGGTTGTCCCGCCCGGCGGGACGATCGAGCGAACGGTGAGGGATGCCCGCGACCTGGTAATTTCGACCTGGGTGGGCACGAACGACACGGGCGCCACCTGGCTCGACCCGACTGGTGGCGGAGCGCCGGGCAACAATATGGTCGTCGTCACCGAAAACGAGTATGATAACGGCATGGCCGGCGGCAACGGAAACCTGACGCAATACACCGAGCACGTTGACAATTCCACTGCGCGGGTGACGGTATACGGTTTCGATTGGCGCAACCGCCAGATCGTGATCGACGGGGAAGTCGACCTTTACGCGGAAAAGACCATCGACAATATGGATCGCCAGCTCCAGGTCGATCGGCGAAACACCACCGCCGCTGGCAACCTGATCGCGCGGAATCAAACCAACTGGGACGACCGCAGCCGCAAGTTCCAGTCGATCGTGGTCGGCGTGAATCCCACGACGGGCCTGACGACCAATTCGCTCGTCGGCAACTTCTGGTTCGATCCCTCGGGCAATAAGATCAAGTCGCTTCTGGCCGGCTCGCAGCTTTTCGTGAAATCGTTCTTCGACGGCGCCGGCCGCCAGACGACGAGCTACCGTGGCTACGACCTCACGCCCGAGACCTACGCTCAGGTTTCGAGCGTGGCCGACGACACGATCATGCTGCAGGCCGAGTCGACATTCGACGCAGCAAGCAACGTCATCCAAACCACGACTCGGCGCCGCTTCCACAACGCCACCGGCACGAGCAACTTGACCAGCCCAGCCGGGCCGCAGCCGTACGCGCGCGTCAGCTACGTCGCCATGTACCCCGATGGTATGGGCCGTCCGCAGGCCACGGCGAACTACGGCACCAATGGCGATGTGTCCCTCGTTCGCTCGGCGACTATTCCGGCCCGTGCCGATACGGTTCTCGTATCGAGCATGCTTTACAACAGTCGTGGCGAAAACTACCAGTCGACTGACGCCGCCGGCACCGTCACTTGCCAAACTTTTGACGACGCCGGGCGCCGCACGGTGCTCGTTTCAAATTGCCAGGTCGGCAGTAGCTCATCAAGCTCCTTATTGAGCTCTTCCTCGAGTTCCAGCACGAACGCATACGCGACGCCCCCCTCCGACGACAAGAACCGCACCATTCTCTGGACCTACAATGGCGACGATCTGGTAACGACGATCACCGCCGTGAATGCTGAGACGGGTAACCAGGTGACGACGAATGTCTACGGCACGACGCTGGCCACGTCCGACGTCGCGAGGAATGACCTGCTTGCGCAGGTCATTTACCCCGATGGAGGTGTCGTCTCGGCACTTTACAACCGCCAGGGTGAAAAGAAGCAGGCGACCGATCAACGGGGCGTGACGCATGCGTTCGATCGTGACCTGTTGGGCCGGCAGGTCGAAGATCGCGTGATCGCGACGCAACCTTCATCCAGCTCCTCAAGTGGTGGAACTGGCAACAGTTCAGGCAGCAGCTCGTCCAGCGGAACCCCGAGCGGAGTCGATACTACCGTTCTGCGGATCGAGACGGCGTACGAAGTCCGCGGTATGGTGGACGGCGTTACCTCGTACGACAATTCCACGGTCGGGCACGGAAAGGTGGTGAACGATGTGCAACGCGTCTTCAACGATTTCAGCCAGATCTCGACGGAGTACCAGGAGCACAACGGCGCGGTCGACACTTCGACATCGCCGCAGGTCGGATATCAATATGCGGACGGTTCGGCCAACACGATCCGGCCGACCGCGATGATCTACCCCAACGGTCGCGAACTGAATTACAGCTACGGCACATCCGGCGGCGCCGACGACGCGCTCAGCCGCATCGCCAGCCTAATCGACGACGACGGCGTGACGCACCTCGCGGATTATACGCGCATCGGCGTCGATGACATCGTCGAGGCTACTTATCCCCAGCCCAACATCCGCTACGATCTGATCAACGGTTCCGGCGCCGATCCTTATTCCGGCCTTGACCAATTCGACCGCGTCGTCGACTGCCGCTGGTGGAACATCACGACCACCACCGACGTCGAGCGCATCAAGCACACCTACGATCGGGCCGATAACCGGATAACTCGCGAAAACTCCGTCGCCAAGGCGCAAAGTCCCGCCGTCTATCAGGACGAATTTTATACCTACAACGGCATGTACGAGCTTGACCGGCTCGACCGGGGTCAGCTCAACACGGGCAAGACTGCCATCCAAGCGGGCACGCTGGATTTCGCACAAGCCTGGGGGCTCGACGCAACCGGCAACTGGGCCAACTTCGATCAGGATTCCACTGGTGCGGGCTCCTTCGATCTCATCCAAACCCGCACGCACAGCGAGTTCAACGAGATTGAGTCGATCACGGGCGGCGGTTGGGTTCAGCCGAAGTATGATTCGGCCGGGAACGTGACCATCATGCCGCAGCCGGACGCTCCTGGGTCGTCATTCACGGCCGTCTACGACGCCTGGAACCGCATGGTCAGCATTTGGTCTGGCGGCTCGCAAGTCGGCCTTTATCGATTCGACGGGCTGAACCGCCGCGTGAGCAAGCTCGTTTCAGGCGTGCTGCGCGATATTTTCTACACGACGGCATGGCAAGCGATCGAAGAATGGGTCGGTGGTTCGACGACCCCCGATCGCCAGTTCGTCTGGGGTTTGCGCTACATCGACGACATTGTGCTCCGGGATCGACCGACCGAGCGCTTGTTCGGAATTCAAGATCCCAATTGGAATCTGACGGCAGTTTCGGACGCCAACGGGGCGATCCAAGAGCGGTATCGTTACTCGGCGTACGGGTTGCCAACGGTTTTGACGCCAACGTTTGTGGTTCGCGGAGCGTCGAGTTTCGATTGTGAAACGTTGTTTGCGGGCTACCGGTGGGACGCGGAGTCGGGGATGTACGCGGTGCGAAATCGGTCGTTGGTTAGCGTGATCGGGGTTTGGAACAGGCGTGACCCGTTGGGAATGCGAGGCGGGATTAACATGTATTCGTACGGGCTGGGCCGTCCTCTTATCGTCGTGGATCCAAACGGGACGTACTGCGTCGTGAGCCTTCGCTGTGTGAACCTAATAGTTGGCGTTGGTCCAAAACACTGCGGACTCCACTTGGACGACGGAAAGCAACCCGCGGACTATCACGTCGGTGGCGGACTTGGTGCTGATGCGGTCTGCGACATCGTAAATTATGAGGTTTCCCTGCTGACCAGCGGCGGCTACTGGACTCAAAAATCATGGGTCGCTCCCGACTCAGTCTGTGACTGCATTCGTCAGACAGCGGCAATCATCGATGCGGCGCTGTTGCCATATACGCCAGTACCGAAGAAGCCCACCTGCGACGAGCCGTCGACATGCAACAGTAACTACACTACAAAGTGCCTCCTTCAAAAGTGCGGCATTACTTACGACTGGGGGTGGTTCGGTAAGCCAGTTGGGTGGGATCACCGCATGACGAAATGCACCGTGAAGAAATGGTATGACGTCCCAGTGGGAACGTATGAAAGGTGCATTGGTCACCGCCGCTGTCTTTGCCTCACAGAGGCGACCATCGACGACACATGGTGTGCCCCTTGACCCCCGGCAACGGCAATCCGCACACCCGGTGGGTGACGAAACGAGCCACAGGCTCCCGCCCGCACCGACATTGGCCCAATTCCGCCATACTTAGGATAAACCCTGTTGCTGATTCGGAAACGTGACCTCGCAATTTCAATTTCGTCTGACGACCTTGTTCTGGATGTTCATTCCAGTTGCCCTTGTATGCACATTCGAAAGAGCTTTCAGGCCGCCCCCAATCGCTTACTGGCCCTGCGCCGGGGCATCCGTGCTCGCCATAGTCGTACAGCACATTCGAGGAAAGGGTTGTCTTTTAGCTGCGCCAATTGCCGGGGCGGCTGGCGGCGCCATTAGCATGTCAGTGATCCTGTTTGTTATTGTGCCAAGTGACTGGCTGCTTGGCGTTTGGCCAGCGTATTTTTTCATCGGGATCTACGGTGCCCTTTGCGGCCTTGCTCTAGCAGTTTTCCATACTTTAGTGATTCACGCTGCGCGGCGCATTCGAAAAGCGCCATGAGGGGAATTACTAGACCAATACAAACGGGACAGGTCGGACAGGTCTAATATCGAGGAAGCTTAATATCGAGGAAGCTTAATATCGAGGAAGCTTAAGGCGTGAAACCGGGTCAGAACTATTTTAAAATAGTTCTGACCCGGTTTTGGCCCCCCTCGGTTCCAATAGAATTCGAGTTTGCGTCCGTCATTCAACTGGAAAGTCCGAATGAAGAACCGCAACAATTGCAGCCGAGGGAAGGTGCGGTGTGGCAAGTTCGTGCTGTTGAGACAGGCGGTTTCGTAGGCGTGCCGTGGGATGCACTGAAGGAATTGTATGGACTTTCGGACGACGATGATTCTCCGATTCAGGGTACTGGAAAAGGACTGTTCTACTTTAGAACCCAACTCAATTGCGTTTCTTGTAAATTGATAAAGTGAAATTGGTCCTCAATTCGATCTCTGGATTTGCGATGTGTGAGGCGACGTCGATACGTACAAGCATCCTGAGGTTTTCTCCTTGGTCTTTCTGGAAATGGGATTTTTGGGCAGGCTGGCGGAAGGCGCGTCGCGAAGTAATTGGCGGGGGACCTTTTCAGCAACGGTAGGAGGTCGCCGGCCGGCTGTCGCTTGTCCGTTGGCCCGACATGGCCTGCAGGTTCGGGGGAGGAAAAGGGGACATTCTAGGGGGCAGGCAAAGGTGTCAGGAACCGTTGTTGACAAGTCGTGGTGAAAGTAATCATTAAAGTGTTATGTACATGGCTTTCTGCCTTTCTAGTGGCGAGCGCGAAAGTGCCGGGAGATATGGGCCTCGCTCCCGCCGGGTGACCGGATTTCGCCCGCGGCGCGCTACATCCGGGGCTGGAAAGTCGGTTAACTCAAAGGGCTACGCATTTTCTGTGATTGGACGTTGCTAAAATCACAATAGGTGCCGTGTGTCGAGCCGAGCGCGGCGGTCCTCCCGTTGGGGCGTCGAAATCTTTACCTGTTTTGGAATTACGGAGAGAAACGATGAACGATCGACGGACGTTTCTGCGTGGCACACTCGCCTCGGCTTGTGCGGCGGTCGCTTGGTGCTTCGGTCAGGAGGGCGGCGCGACGGCACCGAGCGACGCTTATTCCTTATGGCGCTGAGCAGTTCTTCGAGTTCTAGCAGTGCTTCCGCCCCCTTGGCGCACGAGGGCCGCAGGAGCGTCGACGGGTCGGGCCAAATCACGTTGTATGATGGGGAGGGGCGCGTGGTCATGGTCTGGGCGCCTTGGCGCGAGCACGAACACATCGTCACAACTTACTACTTCGACACCGGCGATTCGTCCGCCGGCTGATCCAGCCCCAGACGTCTCGCCCGTGGGACGGTTTAAGCGAGCCACCCAGATCGGAACTCTGATCGACGCTGATCCACACTAATTCTAATCGGAGTCCGGCTTTCCTTCCTTGTATTAGCAAAGATGAGTGCGGATTAGTGCTCCGCCTCCCGCCTCCTGCGAACGCAAAACGGTGTCGGGGCGATCACCACGCTGGTCCGCGACGTGGCCGGGCAGGTCATCAGCACAATCAATCCGCTGAACTTCCGCACGACAACCGTCCTTGACCCCGTCGGGCGTCGCCAGGCCGTCATTGATGCGCGGCGCGGATAGGAGTGGGAGGCGCGGAAGTTGGATTCGCTGGATCTTCTCCGACGCCGATGTCCTCGCGGCCGTCTCATTTCGGGATGCGCCAATTGGCGTTTTTCGAATTCCTTGCTCCGGAAGGACTTGCGCCCAACGCCATGCAAAACTTCGCCGAAGCCGGTACGGTTTGCTCGCGTTGACTCTTGGGACGCGGCCGGCGCGGGGCCGCGGTACACGGCAACATAGTAGTCACACTCGGCACACTCCGTGTGCCGTAACCTTGAGCGAATCGACGTCACCAGGTGGAAAGCGACGGCACACGGAGTGTGCCTGCTACTTTACGCTACGGATCAATCCTAGGCTTTTGGCGGGTCGTTGTTTCTAGATGCAGCAGCCAAAACGATGTGTTGAACCAACGGAAGGCTTACGCCCCCCGCTCGCCTAACGCCATTGCCCAGCGCCGTTTTCCCGCCAGGACCACCAAAGCGCATCATTACCGAGCGCTTTGTCCGGCCGCGATGCGCATTTTTTCAAGATTATACCTGCCCATGGTTAAACCTGACGCGGCCGACAATGAGACATTCTCATTCCCACACTGCTCGACCACCGTCCACAGCCAGGGACCGAAGGCGCCGTGGCAAAGCGGCGACAGCGCCGCCCTGCCGGTCCAAAACGCTCCGCGAAGAAAACCGACTCCGCATCCCCGTGCAAAAAGGCGACGCGACGTCGCGCGAGGGGCCGAGGGTGGCGCGGTCACGACCGCGCCGCTACGCAGCTTGCTCACTGGCGTGGGGATGGCGGAGAATAGGTTTCTTCGCTGCGCTCGCGATGTTCCGGGAGATCGCGACGCATCAAAGCCATGTAGCCTAAAGGCAAGCTCGACAATGATTTCCGTCTTGGCGAGTTAGCCGATGATTCTGGCGATCGCGAATGCGGCGGCAGCGGCCAGACCGCCGACTGCCAACGTTTGCACGGCGCTGCGCCATGGCGTGCGCGTCGTGAAACGGCCCTTGACGTAACCGAAAACCACCAGCGCCGCCAGCGTGATGACGACCGAACCGAACAGCCCCTGCGCCACGCGCGGCCAGCCGAGCCGGGGAAGCGCGACATAGGGCGCCAGCGGCACCAGCCCGCCGGCGATGTACGAAAACGCAATCGTCAGCGCGCTGGCGCCGGCGCGTTTCGGGTCGGGGGGATCGAGTCCCAACTCGAATTTCATCATGAAATCGACCCACCTGGTCCGGTCGGCGCGGATGGCCGCGACGGCGCGGTCGATCGTCGCGGCGTCGAGTCCGTAGTCGCGAAACACCTGGGCGACCTCCGCAGCTTCGACATCGGGCACCTCTCGGGTCTCGCGTTCCTCCCGGGCGCGTTCCGAGGCGTAATGCTCGGCGTCCGTCTTGGCGGCCAGGTAGCCGCCCAGCCCCATCGCAATGGCGCCGGCCGCGATTTCGGCCACACCCGCCGTGACGATGATGCCCGCCTTTTCGACGGCGCCGGATAGCCCCGCCGCCAGGGCGAAGGGGACGGTCAATCCGTCTGACATTCCGATCACCACGTCGCGAACGGTCGCGGAAGCGGTGAAGTGCTTTTCGACGTGAGGCGTTTGGGGCATGGGGGTGGGGGCGGAGGTGAGGAGGTGAGGAGGTGAGGAGGTGAGGGGAATCTCGCGTCAACCCGACCGTCGTTTGCGATTTCGTTGGCTCCGCCATTGGGCCAGCTCGGCGCGAAGCGGCGCCCAGTAGGCGCGGTCGGCTGCGCGGCAGGCGTCTTCCTCGGCGCGGAGGGCCCGGCTGACTTCATCGAGATTGCCGTCAACGGCGTGGCGAACAGCAACTCGCGACGTGGCAATCCGTCGAGCGCGGCGAGGGTATGTATGGACGAGTTTCAGAAGGAATTCCGGCGTCCGAGCCTCACGCAGCCAGAGCTCGATCTGGATTGCGGACGGTCGTTTGGAGCGCTGGTGGTAGTCGGCTTCCACAAGCCGGCGAAGCATGGGCCAGTCCTTGTCACGCTGGGTTTTCTTGGCCTTGACGAGGTCCGCCAGTCCCATGACATGCACGTTTCCCACCGAGGGAACGTTGACGCTCCGTCGCCGCGCCCAAAGTTCACCGAACGGATCGCAGCCTCGCATGACGGACATCACGTCAACTCGCAATCCGTCGGCCCCTGGAATTCCGGCGCGAAAATGACAGGCATGTCCTTGGAGCAAGGCTTCCCGGCTCAGAGGCGGAACGAACACGGGCTCGGCGCGCAGATCGTCAAGGGCCGCGCGAAAGCGATCAAGGTTGTTTTCGCTTGGCTCGACGGCCAGATCGATGTCGCGGCTGAATTCCGCGGCCCCGTACACGACGCACGCCTGACCGCCCATCAATAGCGCGCGAACGCGGCGCTTCTTCAAAATAGAAAGGACTCTGCCAATCGGGCTCGGGATCAAGCGAACCTCCCAAGGCCAAGAACGTGGCCCACATTTTCTGCGACTCGATCCAACGTTCGGCAGGCGTCATCGACCACCATTCCAGGGTTTCCTGGTCGACATCGGGCCGATAACGCGACGATCGTGCCGACATGCAAAGGATCCTCGAAGAGTTTGCCTGCTCATTGAGTTTACCGCAAGCACCTGAAGACAGGGAGCCGCAATCCTATGATTTCGAGCGCCATTCGCGTTATTCGTGGTTCTCTTGCCTGTTTGTATGAAAACTCGGTCTTGACCCGCCACCGACGAAGCACTATCGTCCCCACGCCAACTACCTTTTCCTTGGCCAATCACATTATCGCGGCAGCCGGAACCACCGGCCGGCGCACGCGTACGGGCGCGCCGGGACCGGCCGCGCCGGAACTTGAGGAGCACCATAGGCATGAAGCCGACTCCACCGTGGCTGGAAGCTTGGGGCGACGAAAACGGCCGGCGCCAGTTTCTACGTCTGGCGGCGGGCATGGCCGCGCTCGGCCTGGGCGCCGCCGCGGGCTGTTCCGGCACGCCGTTCGTGCGCTCGCAAAGCCCCGAAGACGCTGATTCGCCCGCCAGCAACGTCCGCCTGATCGGCGACATGGCGTCACCTTCGGGCATGTACGCGCAAATGATCCAAGCGGTCGGCCTGGTCACCGGCCTTCCGGGTACGGGGAGCGATCCTCCCCTGTCGCCGCAGCGCGCGGCCTTGATCGCCGAAATGGAAAAACGCGGCGTGGCGAACCCAAACCAGGTCCTGGCGTCGCCTGAAACCGAGCTGGTCGAAGTGATCGGCTACCTTTGGCCGGGCGTTCAGAAGGGAGACCGCTTCGACGTCATCGTGCGGGTGCCGGCCAAGAGCGAATGTACCGGTTTGCGCGACGGATGGCTGCTGGATTGCCGGCTTCGCGAGATTCAACTGCTCAAAGGGTCGTACTACGACGGCAAGCCGCTGGGTCAGGCCAGCGGTCCGATTCTGGTCGACCCCTCGGCCGATGGCGAAGACAACCGCTTGCGGCTCACCCAGGGCCGCATTCTGGGCGGCGGCGTCGTGACGGAATCGCGCAAACTGGGACTGGTGATCCATCCCGAGTACCAGAACGTGACGACCAGCGCGCTCATCGGCAATGCGATCAACCGCCGATTTCACAGTTTCAGCGCCGGTATCAAACAGGGTGTCGCCGTTCCCGAGAACGACAAGCACATCGAGCTGACGGTCTTCCCGCGCTACAAGGAAAACATCGAGCGCTACATGCGCGTCGTGCGCAGCCTGCCCGTCCGCGAAAGCGCCTCGGAGCAATTGGCCCGCGTGGCCCTGTTGGAACGTAAGCTGCTCGATCCGATCACGTCGGCCGCCGCCGCGCTCGACTTGGAAGCGCTGGGCAAGGACGGCGTCAAGTCGTTGAAAAAGGGGATCGAATCGAAGAATCGGGAAGTAAGGTTCTACTCCGCCGAAGCCTTGGCCTACCTCGACGAAACGGCGGCGGTGGCGCCCTTGGCCGAGGCGGCCAGGGTTCGCTCGTTCCGCGCTTACGCGATGGCGGCCTTATGCACCATGGACGACTTCGCCGCCTTCGAGGCGCTGCGCGAGCTGCTCGACGCTTCCAGCGCGGAGACCCGCTACGGCGCCTTCCGCGCCCTTTGGGCCATGAACGCCCAGGATCCCCTGGTCAGAGGCGAAAACCTCGGCGACCAATTCAGTTACCACCTGCTCAACACGCAGGGGCCGGCGATGGTCCACGTGACGCGCAGCAAACGCCCCGAGGTCGTGCTGTTCGGCGCCGATCAGCGCTTGATCACCCCGCTGGCGCTCGACGCCGGAAAGAAAATCCAGGTCAACTCGCACGGTGGCGACGAGGTGACCGTCAGCCGTTTCACCAAGGACGAGCCCGACCAGAAGCGGGTGACCTCGGCAAAGCTGGATGACGTGATTCAGGCGATCGTGGCCCTGGGCGGCACGTACCCCGACGTGTTCCAGGCGTTACAGCAAGCCAAGGTGACCCACGCCCTGCCCGGCCGGTTCGAAATCGATGCCCTGCCGCAGGGGGGGCGGACCTACGACCGTAGTTCCGACGCCGGCGGCGAAGACGCCGAGGACGACGATCACCAATTGACCGTTTACAATCCGCTTCCCGGTTTGTTTTCGCGTGGTCCAGCCAAGGCCGAGGTTGCGACGCGCCGCAAGGGCCAGAAGAAATGGAGCGCCGGCGACGAAAAGGACGCGCCCAAACGGTCGTTTTTTGATAAACTGACAGGGCGTAGTTAAAAGGCGTTAGGCGATAGGCGTCTAACGCGCCGCCCGGATCATTCGTCAGTCGCAGGGAACCCCCCCTTCCGCCATGCTCAAGGCGCTGGAACTCGTCGGCTTCAAAAGCTTCGCCGACAAGACCCGTTTCGAGTTCCCCAGTGGGATCACGGCGGTCGTCGGCCCCAATGGGTCGGGGAAGTCGAACGTCGTCGATGCCATCAAGTGGGTGCTCGGCGAACAGAGCGTCAAGAGCCTCCGCGGCAAGGAAATGACCGACGTCATTTTCAACGGCTCCGGCGCCCGGATACCGTTGAACGCCGCCGAGGCGACACTCACATTCGACAACTCGCAGCGCACGCTGCCCGTCGACGCTCCGGAGCTGCAAGTCACCCGCCGCGTCTACCGTAGCGGCGAGGGCGAATACCTGATCAACCGCCAGCCCTGCCGGCTGCGCGACATCCGCGACTTGATCTCGGGCACGGGCGTCGCGACCGAAGCCTACGGCGTGATCGAGCAGGGCAAGGTCGATATCATGCTGCAAGCCTCGCCGCGCGATCGTCGCGCGATCTTCGAGGAAGCCGCCGGCATCAGCCGTTTCAAGGCCAAAAAGCTCGAATCGCTGCGGCGGCTAGAACGTGTCGAGCAAAACCTGCTGCGGTTGAGCGATATCGTCGACGAAGTCGACAACCGGCTGCGCAGCGTCCGGGCGCAGGCATCCAAAGCGCGGCGCTTCCGCGAACAATCCGATCGCCTGCAAGCGCTGCGCACGCAAGTGGGCCTTTCCGATTGGCGCAAGCTGACGGAGAAACTGGCGCGGCTGGAGGAGGAGCGCCAAGTGCTGGCGGCCGAGCGCGACACGGCCGATTCCGGGGCCGAGGCCCTCGAAGTCCGCGCGCTCGAACTTGAAGCCCTCTCAAGCGAGTTTCACGAGACCATCCGAGCCAACGAGGCGCGGTTGGCCGAGTGCCGCGAGCGTATCGCCGGCTTGGAAGCGGCGCTGGAACACCAGCGGTCGCGCACGAGCGACGCCGACGACGAATTCGCGCGCGGCATGCGGCAGCTCGCGGCCATGTGCGTTCGCGCCGGCGACCTGGAGCAGCAATTCGCCGAGACTTCGTCGGCGGCAGCCCAAGCCGCCGAGCGGTTCGCCGCCGATGGCGCTCGGTTGGCCGAGAGCGAGCGCGGATTGGCCGAGATCACGGAGCAAATCGAGGCGTTGCGCGGCCAACACGAAGCCGGCCGGGCCGCCGCGCTCGCGGCGACGCGGGCCGCGTCGGCCTTGGAGGCGGAAACCGCGGCACTTGAAGCCCGTCTGGCGACCGGACGCGAGGCGCGCGACCGATCGAGCCGGCGGATCGCCGAATTGGACCAGGCTCGGAGCGTCTTGACGGATGAACTCGAACCGCTTCGCCGCGCGCAAAAGGTTCTGGAGGTGGTGCTGGACGAATGCGGGCGCCAGTGCTCTGAGGCGCAGGCCCGGGCCGGCGAGCTGCGCCGGAGGCACGCGGCGCGCCAAAGGGAGTTGGGCGAATGGCGGCAGCGACACGCCGGCGCCAGCGAACGAGTGAACTTGTTGGAGGAGTTGCAACAGCGACAAGAGGGCCTGGGCGCCGGGGTGAAGGAGGTGCTCGCCCAGGTTCGCGGCGGGGCGGCCGGACCGTTTCGGCACGTGCGCGGCCTGCTGGCTGATTTGTTTCACGTGAAAGTCGAGATGGCCCCCTTGATCGAAACGGCGCTCGGCGAGCGGGCGCAGCACCTGGTGGTCGACGACGACGCCGAATTGCTGGCCTACCTGGAACGTGAGACCTACCGTTTCGCGGGCCGGGTCGGTTTTCTGCGCGTACAAGGGTCGCCGGCCGGTGGCTGGGACGCGACGCCCGACCTGGAAAGCCGGCTGGGGGTGGTTGGTCGGGCCGACCATTTTGTCGATACGGCCACGACGCTGGCCCCTTTGGCCGAGCGCCTGCTAGCGCGAACGTGGATCGTGGAGAAGCTCTCGCACGCCCTGGAATTGGCCAAAGGCGAGGGGCGTGGGCTCAGTTTCGTGACCCTGGCCTGCGAGCTCCTGGCGGCCGATGGGACGCTGTCGGTCGGTCCGCGTCAAGGGACCGCCGGACTGATCTCACGCCGCAGCGAGCTGCGTGTGCTTAAGCAACAACTCACCGAGTGGACGGCGACGATTGAAGCCGCCACCGCCGCGGTGACGTCGCTGGAGTCGGAGATCGCGGCCGAAAGTCAACGCGCCCAGGACCTTGCGGCCGAGAGGCAACGGGCGGCCGACGGTTTGGGTGAGCACCGCATGCGGCTGGGGGCCGCCGAGGCGCGGCTGGTGCAGTTGATCGAGGGACGCGCGGCCATGGAGCAAGAGTTGGCCCTGGCCCACGAAAGGTTCGAGTCCAATTCGCGAGAACTCGCCGATTGTCGTGAGAGACGCGAGGCGGCCGAGGCCCGCATGTCGGAGGCGCATGCCGTCGCCGCCGCGATGGGTTCACGCTGGTCACAAGCCGACGGCAGCCGGCGACGCGCCGAACGCGAGTTGACCTCGTTCAAGGTCGAGGCGGCCAAGAGCGAAGAGCGTCTGAACCATCTCCAATCGCGATTGCGGCAACTCGAGCGCGATCAGCAAGAACGGCGTCGCTCGCTGGCCGACTGCCGCGCGCAGCTCGACGCCGCCCGTCAGAGGTCGCACGAGGCCCAAGGGCAAGCGCTCAGCGCCGAATCGCACCTCGCCGAGCTTTTCCTCCGAAAAGAGGCCCTGGCCGCCGCGACCGCCGCCGACTTCGAGCGACTCGAAACCCACCGCTCGACGCGGTCGGAACTGATGGCGCAGGCGCAAGCGCACCGCGCCGCCGCGAAGGCGCTCGACGAACGATTGCACGCCCACGACCTGGCGGCCAACGAGGTCCGCCACGAACGCGCCACGTTGGCCGACCGTTTGCGCGAAGACTACCAGATCGAGCTCGCCAGCCTCGAACACTCACCCACGGAAGACGAAATACACCAGCGCGAACGACTCGATCAGGAGATTGCCGAGCTGCGGCGAAGGCTGAACCACCTGGGGAACGTCAATCTCGACGCGCTGGACGAGCTCGACGCCCTCGAAGCACGCTATGCCACGCTCAAGGCCCAGTTCGACGACCTGACGCGGGCCAAGGACTCGCTGGCGCAAATCATCGGCAAGATCAACGCCGACAGCCGGCGGCTCTTCGCCGAGACGCTGGAAACCGTCAAGGGACATTTCCAATCGCTGTTTCGCAAACTCTTCGGCGGCGGGCAGGCCGACATCGTGCTCGAAGCAGGGGTCGACATCCTCGAAAGCGGCATCGAAATCGTCGCGCGGCCTCCGGGCAAGGAGCCACGAAACATCTCGCTCTTGAGCGGCGGCGAAAAAACGCTCACCTGCGTCGCCTTGTTGCTGGCGATCTTCCAGTACCGTCCCAGTCCATTTTGCGTGCTCGACGAGGTCGACGCCGCGCTCGACGAAGCGAACATCGAGCGGTTCATCGCCGTGCTGCGGGAATTCCTGACTTGGACCCAGTTCATCGTCGTGACACACTCGAAAAAGACCATGACCTGCGCCGCCACGCTCTACGGCGTCACCATGGAAGAATCGGGCGTCTCCAAGCGAGTCTCCGTCCGCTTCGAGGACGTCAGCGATGACGGTGAGATCCTCGCGGTGAAAGACGGCGAGCAGGCGGCCTGAGTTTGAACGCTGGCCGACGCGCTCGGGCGAAACTCGGCCTGTCGCGATAACGAGCAGGCCGCGTTCATTCATCGTCCGGCCAAGAAATCATTCGAGCAAGGAATCATTCGGCACTGAGGGCGGCGTCCATGTACCGATCGAAGTCGTAGACTTCGATGATCGCAACGTCGAGCCGCCATGGGCCCCATCCGGTGTCTGGCCGCCGTATCGTCTTTCGAAACGCGGGGCGCCCGCCAGTAACGAGCCGGCGATCGGCTTTTGACCAGGTGCTCGGCCGCCGCTGAATGATGTACCACCGGTAACGTCCTGTCTCTCCTGGCAAGCAAGCTACGTGCAGCACATCCCAGCGGCGCATCAGGTTCAGGTTACTTAGGGACGGCGATCCAAAAAGCACTCTCTCGTCGTTTGCGGTGTGCTCGTGCAACCAGCCTAGCGCTTCGGCGTCGAGCCCGTCCCAATAGTACGTTGCCTCCATTCCGAGCGCGTCGGCGCCCCGCAGCCCGCCTACGAGCAAATTGTAGTAACTCAACCATTGCGGTGCGTACCATACGGAGCTTGTCACAGCCCCGGTAAGAGCGCCAACGACCGCAGCGCGGGCAAGGCAACGGCGCCCTGCCGCCGCGTAACAACCGAGCTTCCGACGTTCGGGCTGAGACGACCCCACGCGCGTGTTGGTTCCCGCCCTGCGCGCGCGCCGCAAGGCGCCACCGGCTCCGCCCCAGCCCCAGATCGCGTCGCCGCCGATGCCTGCCAACAGGGCCAAGAACGCGAAACTTGGCAGGAACAGGCGCTCGGCGTCATGTGGCGGCGCCCACGGCGTCGCGCGGGCGACTACCAGGATGGCCCAATTCCCTGCCAGCAAAAGCCATTCGGGCCGTGATCGCCAGTTTCGTAAGACCCGGCCAAGGCCCAACACGAAAAACGACAGCGTGCCGACGGGCACCGTGATCGCGGTCCAAACCAGCGAGTTGTGCCACGGCAATGGCGTGCGCGCGTCGTAACGAGCGCCGAAATAAGTCGTCGGGATGTTCAGGTCAGGCCGTTCAGCGCGCCCGAGGTTCAAATCGAAGAACGCTCCCATCCCGGCGAGCGGACCGTGCCAAAGCGGAGGGTTCAAGACGTAGAATGTCGCGGCGGCCGTCGGCAATCCGATCGCCAATGCGCGCGCGGCCTTGCGGCCCCCAAACGCGATGGTCCAGAACATGAACGGCAACGGCGCGAGGAAGCCCGTAAACTTGCAGCTCATGGTGGCGCCCAGCGCGGCGCCCCAAACGACACTCCAGCCGGCCTTGCACAGCGCTGGCTCGAATATTGCCCAGGCCAGGATCCAGCAGCTCATGAGCGGGCCGTCGAACGACGCAAAATGGGCGTGCGCGAAAAGACGCGGCAGCGACACCATCGCCGTTACCCCAACGAACGCCGCCACCGGCGAGACGGTGCGGCACAGCCGGTACGCGGCCGCCGACGCCGCCAGGGAGAAAAGGAGCATGGGCGCGCACCGCGCCGCGGTCAACGGCGATAGCCAACGCCGCGATATCGAGTCGCCCAGCGCGATCAAGATACCGTAGAGCGCTGGGTGGCCTTCGACGTGGGTCGTGTACCGCCAATCGGCCTCAATCGCGCCCTTGGAGAACGGCTCGCTCCAGCTTGCGCCGAATCGGCCGAACCAACGCTGGATTCCCTCGGCCCGATCGATCGCGTTCCCCTCGTCCCAGGCCATCGGCAGCGTGGGACTCGTCGCCATGAGGATCGCGAAACACGCGGCGCCGATGGTCGAGGCCAAGATCCTGGCGTTGCGTTTCGACATGGTCAACGCTCTCGCGAGGGGTCTCCTCACGGTGCTCCTGACGCTAGAAAGCGGCGGCGTCGATGACGCCGCCATCGCTCCGGCTGCCGAGCCGCCGGTGGACCCACGGATCGATCTCGAAACTGATGGCCCGCGCCGACCCGTCGCACATGATGAACTGACACACGCCCGGGTGCGAGCTGCCAAAATCTCTTGGCGACGACACCGAGCCGTCCGGCCGAGGCCGACTGCCGGGCAGCGTCCAGCGGCTGTTATCCAGGTCGTACCCCACCAGAAGGCCCTGGTCGTCACCCGGATCCATGCCCGCCGACGATAGATTCTTCTCTCCGACCAGGTACGTGAGCGACGTGCCGTCGCGTACATTCGCCAGCGTCACCATGCTGCGGAAGTACGATACGCCGGTGGCCTTCGAGAAATCGGTCCAGACGAACTTCGGATCAGCCGCTTGCTGATAGCTCAATGGCCCGCCCGCCGGAATGAAGACGTCGCCGGCGTTGATCGCGTAATCGGTCTTCGCCGTCTCGGCCACAAGGTCGGCGTTGCGGGGCGGCCATGCCATGTCGAACGGGTAGAGGCCCACCCCGCGCCGCGTGGGGCAATAGAACAAGCCCAGCACCGTCTGGTTCGCCTCGGCGGCAAGCCTCCGCTTCACCGTCTCGGGCTGGCTGGCGCCCAGTACGGCCAGGTCGCGGCCGTCGACGTAGGGCAGGATGTTGTAAATCCAGCCGCCTGGCTGGTTTTGCGCGGTGCCGCGGTCGGGATCACCGAACCATTGAAACCCCCAGCCGTTCGACGGCAATCGGCGGTACACCGATTCATGGTGGCCGATCGCCTCGGCCATGTTCCGCAGGTGGTTCTTGCATGTGTTCCGCCTGCCCGTCTCGCGCGCGGCCTGTATGGCGGGGAGCAAGAGGGCCAAGAGCATGCCAATGATCGCGATGGCGACGAGCGCCTCGACGACCGTAAGCCCTGACGAACGCTTAATCATCAAACACCTCCATTCCACCGCGCGCCTGCGCGGCGTTTCAGTCGTGAGCCGAGTATTGAGGTCCGTGTCATGGCCGCGCCTCCCCGTCATTGTCCGCGATTTCCCGCCGAACGCGGTCGGCGTCGGCGGGAGTGACGTGGAAGATATGAATCGATGGACCCGCCCTCGCCGCGGGGGTAAGGTGCTGGAAATAAGCGTACGCGCCCTCCGCCACGCCTTTGCGTAGGCCATGACCATCCCAGGCGGTGAAACCCATGCCGTACACGAAGTTCGCGCTGACAGCGTACCAACCCGGCGTCGGGGTTGTGGGAGGGAGATGGTACTCGATTCCTTCGATGGCGGGATCGACGAAATGAAAATAGGCCACGCCCAAGGGGCGCGCCTCGGGATGGTCCGCGATCCATTCCTTCAAGTAAATCAGATCCTGCCCCCAATCGAAATTGCTGAACAGCAGGTGCTTGGGGCCCTGAGTGGGTCCGCCGACGAGCTCGTTGAAGTAGGCGAGGAAGTGCGGATAGACCGCGCCCACCGACAAGACGTTTCCAAGCAAACAGCCTGCGACCAACGCCCGCGGCGCGATGCTTCCACGTCGCCGCGTGGAGGCGGTCGGCCGGGCGGCGTCGAGCTCGGCGGCACCCGCTGGCGGCGCGAACAACCGCCCCAAACGGCCCATTGCGACGAAAGCCGGAGCGAAGGCGGGGAGCACGTAACGCACGCTCTGCGCGACGCTTGTTTCGACGCTGGCCGCCAACAAGATCAAGGCGGGGCCGCATAGCAGGGCAAGCTCCGCCGTAAAGCCCGCGCGGTAAGGCGGTCGCAATACGGCCAGGCCCGACGCCAGGGCGGCCAGCGCGATCGTTCCCACCGGCAGCTTGATCGCCAAGGCATACACGTAAAAGTACCACCAGCCTTTTTTGCTCAGCGCGCCGCGCAGGTACGACGGCAATGGCGGGTTTTCGAAATCGCACCGCTCGACGTCGATGCCAAGCAGGTACTGCTCTGGAAGTGGCGCCGGGAGCGCGCCAAGCAGCGTACCCTGAAATCGGTTCCCGTCGCGCGTTTCGTAGCGCACCAGCGATTCGCCGCCCGGGCCGTCGCGCCGCGACACCGGCCGCACCGCCTCGTTGGCGAGCATCCGGCTGCGGAACGGAAGCTCACCCAGCGTCTTACCAAAGCCGCTGAAGGCGTAACCCGCGTTGATCACCAGCGCGCTCATGACGAATGCGCAGAATAACTGCGCGGCGCCGGAAACGAACGACGTGCCGCCCGCTTCGGCACGCGAGGGCGCTCCGGCGCGTCGGCGCGCCCAGCATTGGGCCGCAAGCCACACGCCGCACCACGTGGGGTAGAGAATCAAGGCGCTGAATTTGCAGAGCTCGGCGGCGCCCAGGGCGGCGCCGGCCAGCAGCGCGCGCCGCCAGGACGGCCCCGCCAGCCAACGCCAGTAGAGGTACGAGGCCACGACGATGAGCGCGGCCGCCGGCGCGTCGGGCGTCACCAACTGCGCCGAGGCCAGCACGTTCGGGCAGAAAGCCCAAAGCAAGACGGAGACCAGGCCGCCGGCGTCGCCGAAAAGCTGCGAACTCCAGCGGTAAACGCACCACCCCGCGGCAACCGAGAAAGCGGCGATCGCCAGTCGACCTAGCCGGAAGAAGCTCCTGTAGTCACCGCGATTGAGTCGCAAGAAATCGAGACCGTATTCCCATTCGCCGCGCACCCCAGGCGAGTGAGGCGGTCGCCGCGGCAGCGCCGGCTGGGCCGCCATCGCGGGTAGCGCCGCGACCAGCTTCGCCAGCGGAGGGTTGACGTTGTAGAGCTCGAACGCTCCTTGTTTCCAATAGGCGATGCCGGCCGGCAAGTGCGCGAACTCGTTGAACGTCACGGCCTGCCGCTGCTGGCCGCCCACCACGATCGCCGCGTGCGCAAGCAAAACGGCGCAGACGGTCAGGCGGATTCGGCGGCCGGTGGCGATCATGTTCACGGCTCCCACACTCTGCGCTCAAGGCGGCCCGTCGCGCCGGCCGTTAGGGAAGCACCAGGACGTCGATGCGGTACGGCTCGTCGGGCGTTAGCGAGCAATAGACGTCGACGCGCCCTTTCGTAACTCCCGTCCGCGGCGAATCGCGCGGCCGATCGACCTCGATGGTGAGCTCTTGCCGCGTGTCGTCCGCCGACTTGCCCTCCGCCGCCGTCACGGTCACGTCGGCGGGGGACGACTCGACGCGGACCACGTGAAACGCCTGTTTGCCGCGCGCGAAAAGCTGGGCCCTGGCCGGCTTTCCGGGCCGCAGAGTCACTTGTGTCGGTCCCATGATTCGGCTGTGGCGCCGGAACGACACGGAAACCGACATTGACGCGGCCGTGTCGCCGTTGGCGCTGGGCGCGCTGGCCCGCACCACGTCGCCCAACGTGATTTCCTCTCCCGCCGGGAGCTGTTCCACGTCGACATGAAGCATGAATCGGTGCGCCACCCGGCGCAGTCCCGCCCCCCCGCGCGTGGCGAGCAGGCCGGCCGTCGACTGGCTGTCGAGATAGTCGACCGTGACGGCCGAGCGGTGCGCTTCCGCGACCTCGACGGTCGGGACCGGCCCAGTACCCGTCTCGGCGTCGGTTCGTGTGATGACTTCGAATGCTTCCTCGAGGACGCCGTGCCGCGGCGCTCCGCTGAACCGGATCGATGGCGGGTCGATATTGACCCGCGGCTGCCCGAAGAAAGCCACCAGGAGCTCGACTACCGGCCTTTCCGGGTCGGAGGTGCCGAGCTCGACGCGCGTTGAGAAAGGGCCCTCGCGGCGGCGAATCTCGATCTCGACGCGAATCGGCACCGTCTCGCCGGGCCCTGCGAGCTGGGGGCACTCCACGCTCAGGCAATTGCACCCCAGCTCGGTCGGCGCGATTTCCACGGGCGTCGCCCCGCGATTGGTCAATTGGAACGTATGAGTGAGCAATGCCTGCTCGGGATCGACCACGCCAAAGTCCCAGCCGCTCGCGTCGACCGAAACCACGCTCGCAATTGGGTCGCCGGAGTCGTCGCGAGAAGGCGTTCCTGAAGCGAGACTCCGGTACGCCGTGATCGCCAAGGCGATGCCCATTGCGGCCATGACCGCGATCGCGAAGTTACGTCGTTTCACGCGCATGGCGAGCCGCCTTTCAGTTTTGAGGGCCGTGCCCTACGGAGGCGCGCGAGCGCCACGGTGAGGACGCCGCTCGCGCCCGCCACTCCGGCCGCGACAACAAGCTTGCTCAAGAACGGGAGGGCCGTCGCAGGCCCTTCGGGCGCCGTTCCATCCAGGAACACCGCATGCCACGTGAACGCGCTGAGTAGTCCCGCGCTCTCGACGGGAAACGGCGCGCACCTTCGCGAAGGATCGATGAGCCAAAGGGGGCCCCTCTTCGTGGGACGGAGCACCCCGACGAAATGCGCGACGTCCGAAGTGGGCCGCCCAGTATCGCTCGGGATCGGTTGCCGAGACCGGAGACAGATGATGGCCGAGCCCCCTGCCGCGAGAAGTTCGTCCGCCGTGCATTTCACGGCGTGCGGGTCGAGCCCCAATTCCCGCGCGGCGCGCACCAAATCGAAAAGCGATGTTTTACCGTCCGCATCGGCTTCGCACCGTTGCACGACTTGGTCCAGCGGAAGACGGCCGTCGCGCAGGTAACAGGAAAAGAAAAAGAGAATTCGCGGCCCGCACCATTGCGAGTCGATGTACATCATATCGTACTCCGGGGCGCTATTCCCGGTTGATTT
>Ga0307373_10005453_pt1 | contig 20799 bp, 24 predicted proteins | sample OX2MG_FD_202534 | JGI IMG/M metagenome (GOLD analysis project Ga0307373, IMG submission 202534) | Soil microbial communities from Risofladan, Vaasa, Finland - OX-2 | ecosystem: Environmental > Terrestrial > Soil > Coastal area > Acid sulfate soil | place: Finland: Risofladan, Vaasa | collected...
ATCCGCTTGATGGGCACCTCGAGCTTCTTGCCGCTGAGTGTCCTCGGAACCCGGGCAACCTCCAGGATCAGGTCAGGCACGTGCCGGGGAGACAGCTGGGTCCGGATCCGAGCCTTGATTTCAGCTATCAAAAGTTCACTGAGTTCCAGGCCGGGAGCAGGCGTGACGAACAGCACCAGCGTGGAGCTGCCGTCAGCGCGCCCAACATCGGCCACCAGGCTGTCTGCCACCTCCTCCATATCCTCCACTACCCGATATATCTCCGAAGTGCCCATGCGCACCCCATGGCGGTTGATGGTGGAGTCGGAGCGACCGTAGATCACCACTCCCCCATCGCCACGGACCCGAATCCAGTCCCCGTGGCGCCAGACCCCGGGATAGGTGGAGAAGTAGCTGTCCAAGTAGCGGCGGTTGCCCACGTCACCCCAGAAGCGGACCGGCATCGACGGCATCGGTTCCCGGATCACCAGCTCGCCCACCTCGTCGCTGAGGGGCGCGCCGGAGGGGTCCCAGGCCTCCACCCTGGCGCCCAGGCCGCGGCACTGGATCACCCCGGCGCGGACCGGCAGCCAGGGACAGCCCAGCACGAAAGCCGTGCAGAGGTCGGTGCCGCCGCTAAGGGACGCCAGCCAGAGATCGCGCTTGACAGCCCGATAGACCCAGTCGAAGCCGGCCGGAGTCAGCGGAGAGCCGGTCGATCCCACGTAGCGCAACTTCTCCAGCCGAAGTCCTGCGGCCGGCCGCAGGCCGGCTTTCATGCAGGCGCTGAGGTGCCCCGCGCTGGTGCCGAAGTGGGTCACCCCGGCCGTCTCGGCAAGGTCCCAGAGCCGGCCCAGGCTGGGTTCGGAGGGGCTGCCGTCGTAGAGAACCACCCCGGCCCCCACCAGCAGCCCACTGATGAGGTGGTTCCACATCATCCAGCCGGTGGTGGTGAACCAGAAACTGCGATCGCCGGGACCCAGGTCGGCATGCAGCGCCAGCACCTTGAGATGCTCCAGGACGATGCCGCCGTGGCTGTGGACGATCGGCTTGGGCAGCCCGGTGGTGCCTGAGGAGTAGAGGATCCAGAGCGGCTGCTGGAAGGGCACCGGTTCGAACTCGGGCTCGATCGTATCCCCAACCAGGTGGTCCCACTCCACGGCTTGCGGCAACCAGCCCGAATCCGCAGGAAAAAGGTAGGGAACCACCACCGACCGGCTCAGTGTCGGCAGGCCTCGGACCAGCTTGGCGACCAGCTCCCGTCGATCGAAGTCCCGGCCAGCGTAGCGATAGCCATCAACTGCCAGCAGCACCTTGGGCTCGATCTGTTGGAAGCGGTCCAGCACGGCCCGTTCTCCGAAATCCGGCGAGCAACTCGACCAGATCGCACCTAGGCTGGCGGTGGCCAGGCAGGCGACCAGCGCCTCCGGGATGTTGGGAAGATAGGCGGCCACCCGATCGCCGGGCCCGACCCCCATCTGGCGCAGCCGGGCGGTTAGGCTCCCCACCTGGCACCTCAGCTGATCGCCGCTGAGAATGACCTCGGGCCGCAGCTCGGAGTAGGAGAGCACCGCCGCCGGGGTCCCCTTTATCCGGGCCAGGGCGTTCTCGGCGTAGTTGAGCGTGGTGCCCGGGAACCAGCTGGCCCCGGGCATGGAGCGCCGCTCCAGCACCTTGCCCGGAGGCTTGTGGCCCAGGACCTGGAAGTAGTCCCAGATCGAGGCCCAGAAGCCCTCTATATCGGTTGTCGACCACTCCCAGAGCTGGGGGTAATCGAGCTGCGCTCCGGACTTCGCCTGATGCAGCCAGGCAGCGTAGTCGGAGAGACGCGAACGCTGGACTCGGTCGCGTCGAGGCTCCCAGAGCAAGGTGCCCTCCTCCACCCCGCCCGAGCTGTCCACCCCCGGAAGATACGTCATCGGGGAGCGTCCGCCCGCCGCACCCGGAGCTAGTCCGGCGTGGCGTCCACGATTCGGCACGGGATGTCGGCGTCCTCGTCCAGGTGATAGCTCGCCGAAATCCGGTGGAAGCCGTCAGCCACAGTGAGCGGAACGTCCTTGGCGAGGCTTCCGCGGACCAGCAGCACCGGAGAGAGCAGCTCCCCCTTGCGAATCTTCCGGAGGTCGCGCGCCACCTCCGGATCGTCAATTGGCAGAAGCGGGAGACGACTAGCACGCAGGAGATCCTTGGCCTTGCGGTGGGCCAAGGTCACCGCCTTCAACTTCCTCACCACAGCGGCGGTCTCGGTGCGGGAGAGCGTCAGGGAGAGAAAGTCGCTCGCCGCTGGAAAGTCGTGAGGGTCTGGGTCGCCCTTCCAGTGTTCCTTCTTGGCCATATTGAATGCTCCTAGCACTGCCGAAGCCATCCCGCCATCGACGATGAGTCGATTGGAGTTAGCAGACTACCGCTTCGTCCCCTCCGGGGGAACGAGACCTGCGGAAGGGGCCGCCGTCACCAGCGGGCTAGCGGCGCTCCCCTGGGCCGCCGCCTCGGCGCTAGGGTCCCGACCTCCCGGCCCCCGCAGGAGGTGGGCCACCCCGGCCGCCAGGCATGCGCCCAAGGTGGGTCCGACCAGATAGACCCAATAGTTGGCGAAGTTGTGAATCACGAAGTCGGGCCCGAAGGAGCGAGCTGGATTCATCGAGGCGCCGCTGATAGGGCTCGACCAGAGACCGGCCAGGGCTATGTACCCGGCCACCGCCAAAGCGGACAGTGGACCGACGTTTTGGGCGCCTGAGGCGGTGCCAAGGATAGTGCTCACTAGGCCGAAGGTGAGCAACGTCTCGATTAGGCCGGCCTGGAGGCCGCTGATCCCTGCTCCCGGCTCGGTGGCGCCGAGCAGCCCTGCGTTGCCGAGCACCGCCGACAGGAACAGGCAGGCCAGGGTGGCGCCCACCAGTTGGGCAGCAACATATCCGGGCACCCGCCGCCAGGGGAAGTCCTTACGAAGGGCGAAGGCCAGGCTCACCACCGGGTTGAGATGAGCGCCGGAGACCTTGCCCATGAACAGGATCACGGCCATCACCATCAGGGCGGGAGCGACCACCTCGGCATCTCGTCCGACCGCCCCCTGGCTGAGCGCCGAGACCACCCCGCCGCCAGCGGCCACAACCACTAGCAAGAAGGTCCCCAGCAGCTCAGCGAAGAGCCGCCGCCACTCTTGACTGCCATCCCGGAAGACGGCGATCCAGGATGGTTCAGGTTCGACGGGGTGAGCGAACTCCACTGATGCGGCTGCCCTCCTAGATGGGGATGAGCCGGTCTCTGAACTTGTCCTGGCGGCAGGGGACTTGGCCATCTGGGCAGAAGTAAACGGGATTGGGCGCCGCCACCGCTAGTCGACCAGGCGGGCCGGCCGGCCGCCCCCTGGACTTCCGATCAGGCCGTAAGATCGCCTCAGCACGTCAACGGCGGCGCACTTCACAGTCATGCCAAGGCCAGGAGGCTGAGCCAATCGCAGACGCGGTACAGGGAATTCCGCGCCCTTCCCCGACGGCCGGGGCCGGCGTAGCGGCACCCGCCCGGATCACGATCGTCCCGGTACGCGGTCTGCCGATCGTGGCCGTCCTCCTCGCCTTCCTGGTTGCGGCCATTGCCAGCAACTGGTTCTGGGCTCTCGACTTCCTCCACGTGGCCGGGGGCGGGCTGTGGACCGGCACCGACCTATTTGTCGGCCTGGTGGTCGGTCCCATCCTGGGGCGACTCTCGATTCCAGCGCGGGTTGAGTTCTCCGCCCGCTTCATGCCGAAGATGGTCCTGATCATGCCCACCTTGGTGGTACTGACTTTGGCCTCGGGGTTGCAGTTAGCCAGGGTGATGGGGAACCTGGCTGTCCCCTATCCCAACCACTGGTGGCTGTTGGCTTCGTTCATCGTGGTCGGCGTGATGGCCGTAATCGCACTCGGGATCCTTGAGCCCGCCAACCTGGCGGTGCTCTTCGAGCTCAAGAAGCCCAAACCGAACGGATTGCTGATCGCCAAGCTGATGCGTCGTTTCATCTACACCGCCGGAATCACCGGAGTAATGCAAATCGCCACCCTGGTGATCATGACCCGGATTGCCACCTGGTGACCAACAGCCTCGACGGCGAGCGGCGTCTGCCCCGGGTGGCCGAGTTGGCCGTGACGTCGATGGCGCTGGTGATCGTGGCCGGCATCTATCTGGCCGCCTACCTCCCCCGCCAGGGGCCGCTGCTGCTACCAACCGCGCTGGTCGCCGTGTCAGCGGCCCTGCTCCTAGCCAACGCGTTCATCCTGCTGCGGCTGAGGGACTTCGCCTGGGGTCGCTTCTTTCTGGTAGCCGGCTGGGCCTGGCTGGCCTACCTACTGATAGCGGGGATGCTGGAGTTCGTCTTCCTGATCGACCAAACCCGCGGAGCCCTGCTCACCCTGATGACCGTCATCCTATTGATATTCTCCCTCGACGTCCCGATCCTGCTGGGTTTCTCGGTGGCCCGCTACCAGGGGACCGCCAACTCCCAGCCGGTCTGAGGTGTCCGCTCTAGTGGGTCTCGGTGGCCCGGAAATCGGACTGCCGATCTAGATCAGACAGTCATCCGAAAACCCCCATGGTCGGGCATTCGACCGTCACCGAAACCGGTATCGCAATCGCTACTGCCACGTTTACGCTCGCGTCGACCCCTGGCGTCTTCGCCAGGCTATCGCCGCTCTAGGGGCGCCAAGGTGATGGAGTCGCCGCCAGTTCACTGGGCGCACCCATCGGCCGCCACGGACGACATCTGCAGCGACGGTAGCCCGAACCTCCGGTTCGATCCGGGTCAGCCGTCGTGACGTCCGCCACGACATAGAAGCTCCGATCCGGGACAGCACAGGCCGGTGTCTGGGCCAGGCAACTGGGCACCGAGGCCGCGCTGATCCGCGCCGTCCCGGAGGCCCGAGCCCGGAACAGGGCCAGGATGCTGCCCGGCAGCTGGAGCATCCCCGGGGGGCTCGGCAGCTGACGGAGTACGGCTGGCGCGGAGTTGCTGAGCCCTCGCCAAGGTAGGGCGGCGCTTCCCGTCAGGATCAGCGTGAGGGTTTGACCCACCGTCAGTCGCATCGTTTTCCCAGCGTCCTTGGCGGTCACGACCACGCCGGTCTGGCCCGGGCTGGGAATGACCCCAGGTGGGATCGACCAGAAAGGTACCGACGGACTGGGGCTGGTGGTCCGGTCGGGGACCGCCGCGACCACCGCAGCTGCCGATGCCGTGGTTCCTGGGACGGCCTTAGGCCCACCGCATCCGGGGAGCAGCAGAAGTGCGGCGACGAGGGCGCCCAGGAGAGAGCCAGACCAGGGCAGGCGGGGAGCTGCGCGCACCATCCCCTATCAGACGCTGCCGGCCCGGACTCCGTTCCTGGGCCAACAGCAAGTCGACTCGGCAGGCTTGCCAACCCGATCCTGACCGTCCGCCTGACGGGCGGGTAAAGGGGCCCTACTTCGCAGCCCGGGATCTCGGGCGCGAGACGTATAAATCCGAAGAACCGGGTCGGCAGGGCCTCTGCCCAAGTTGATAGTCGCGGGCCCTCTTCGACGCTTTATCCGTTATAGGCGCGGGCATAGAGCGAGCTATGCCGGAAGGCTAAGCGCCGCCGATCGGGGCGACGGTCCGGGTGAGCCTGGTTATTTGGCAGCTCACCCGCTAGCGGTGCGGCCAGCCTCGGTTATTCCTCGAAACGCCGCCCGAGACGACGAAGGGGCCACCAGCCCGAAGAGAATCACGGCGTTCAGCATGATGGTGACCGTGCCGGGAATCGGTGTCGTGGCGATGCTCAACCAGAGCACTCCGAGGACAATCCACACACCGCAGAAGAGCAGAGCGCTGACGTAGGCACCCCTGGTCAGCCGCCGCATCGACCACCCCGTCCATAGGCCCCAGCTCGCGATCACCGTGGTCCCTACACCCACACCAATGGTCAACCTGCCGATAGGAGGACCGAAGCCGGGGTCGCTGCTGTGCACGATGCCTGGGAGACCGCTGCCACCCCTCAGCAAGATTAGGCCCCCGACTATGGCCAGCGTCCCGAGGAGCAGCCAGCCGGCGCTCTCGATTCGGAGGAGAAAGCGCGCGGCCCTTACTGCAAGGGGAACCGGCGGCGACGACAACGGCCCCTCCTCTGATGCCGCGCTAAGCGCGATCGCTTGCATGGCCCTTGCCCCGCGTGGTCGGTTCAATCGCGGCGAACGTACACGGAAATCATCTCCCAGTCAACTCTGGCGCCGACCTCGGCTGACTGCCGATTCGAAGCCAGCCGCTGAAGTTGGCCTCCGCTACCCGGGTGCGCTCCCGGTTAGCCCCTCGGCCGGCCCGGGCGACGACGGCGGGGGTGACGGACCAGGTCTGGACCGGCCACGAAAGTGCTGGCCCTTTGAGCTGAGTTCTGAGCAGGGCTGGACGAGATCGCCTTCGGCGACTCCGAGATTGTTGAGGGACTATCCAACCCAGTCGCCGCGCCGCGAAACTACGTTCATATGTTTTAGGCATGAGTTCCGGCCCTCCTGACGGGGCTGGCCGGGTGCCGGGATGGTCAATCAGAGCGAGGAGTGCCGCCCTGCCCATCCACGCCGGAGCCGAGTTAATGGAACGGCCGCGCCCCGGGGCGCGGCCGTTTTCGTCGCTTAGCCCGGATCGGATATCCGGGGCAGCTGTTTATAGCTGGACAATCACCGCCTTGGTCTCGAGGTAGTTTGAGAGGACTTCCTGGCCCATCTCGCGGCCCCAGCCGCTTTGTTTGAAACCGCCGAAAGGCAGCTCCGCACTGTACACGTTGTAGGTGTTGACCCAGACCGTGCCCGCCTTGATGCGTTTGGCGAGTTTGTGGGCCTTCGAGATATCCCTGGTCCAGACTCCCGCTGCCAGCCCGTACTCAGAGTCGTTGGCTTGACGGGCGAGGTCATCGACGTCGCTAAACGGCAGTGCGACGATCACCGGACCAAAGATCTCCTCGCGCACCACGACATCGTTAGGCTTGGTGTCCACCAGCACGGTGGGCTCCACGAAGTAGCCCGGGCCGTCGATTGCATGTCCGCCGGTCACCGCGCGGTTGCCCGCCTGCTCGCCCTTGGCCAGGTACCCGGTGACTCGCTCGAACTGTTCGAGGGAAACCAGCGGGCCCATCTCCGTGTCCGGCTCCATACCGGACCCGACCTTGATCTTCTTCGCCGCTGCGGCGACGCCCTCAACAACCTCATCGAATCGGTCCTTCTCCACGTACAAGCGACTCCCCGCACAGCACACCTCTCCCTGGTTGAAGAAGATCCCCTGCGCGGCGCCGGCGATGGCGGCTTTGACGTCTGCGTCGGAGAAGATGATGTTTGGCGACTTGCCTCCGAGTTCGAGCGAGACCTTCTTCAGGTTGCCAGCGGCAGCCTTGACGATCAGTCTGCCGACCTCGGTAGAGCCCGTGAACGCGATCTTGTCGACGCCCGGATGCGCGGCAAGTGCGGCGCCAGCCGTCTCGCCGAACCCGGTCACGATGTTGACCACCCCGTCGGGGAGGCCCGCCTCGAGCATGAGTTTACCCAATAGCAGGGCCGAGAGCGGCGTCTGCTCGGCCGGCTTGAGGATCACCGTGCAGCCCGTCGCCAGTGCTGGACCGAGTTTCCAGGCGGCCATCAGCAACGGAAAGTTCCAGGGGATGACCTGGCCGACCACGCCGACCGGCTCGCGCAGTGTGTACGCATGAAACTCGGCGCCAGGGAGGTAGGGCACCGACGGATTGATGGTGCCACCGTTGAGCTTGGTCGCCCAGCCCGCCATATACCAGAACAGGTCGGCGGCGAGCGGGATGTCAGCCGCACGGGCCACGCTGAGCGGCTTACCGTTATCCAAGCAGTCGAGCTCCGCGAGCTCGTCTGCGTGCTCGATGATAAGGTCGCCGATACGGTGCATGATCCGGCCGCGCTCGGAGGGTGTCATTCGGCTCCAGGGGCCGTCCTCGAAGGCGCGGCGAGCAGCTTGCACGGCGCGATCGATATCCCGTGCGTCGCCCTCGGCGACGCTTGCGAGCACCTGACCGGTGGCCGGGTTGACGGTGTCGAAGGTCTTGCCGCTGGCAGCCTGCTCGAACTTGCCGTTGATGAGCAGCTCACGGGTCGACGAGCTGAACTGCCAAGCACTCTTGGCGAGGGGGGTAGCAACAGTCATTTGAACGCCTCAATCTATGATGCCCCTGGTTCGGGGCCGCTGCAGATTACGAGCCCCGTCGCTGCTGCGGCTGCAAGGAGCCCGGGTGATCGAGGCCTCAGCCTGGCTGGGCCTCAACCACGATGTTCGCCTCACACGGTGAGCAGGACTGCGGGGTCGTTACTGTTGAGCACCGCGAGTCACTTGGCTACAAGACCAGCGCATCACCTCCCAACACTTCCCGGCTCACCCCGCTATCTGGGCCACCGGCTCAATAGCGCTCTCGCCTACCCCCCCAGGCTTCTATTCTGCCCGACAAACTTGTGACACGTCCGTAACATAGGCACCACCACGGCCGCCCTAGGCGCCTGAGAGCACGGTCACCGAGATCGCGATGTGCCTCAATCAGGCGGTCGGATGCCGGACACGAGGAGCACCTTGGGGTGGCCCTGGGAGCCACCTGCGGGCCAGCTAGCCAAGGGCCGGGAAGATCCCGGAGCGGTGGATGGCACCTAGACCATCCTCCCCATGTGGTCGAAGGCTTGGCTGGTGCTCGGGACCGGCCAGTGACCTGCGAGGTGAACGTCGTAGGCGACCTTCGGCCAATCGGGCGCACCCTGCGGTGGACGCGTCCGGAGCGCGGATCAGAGCCGGTGGTTCGAAGCGCCCTCGTGGACCGTGACGGTGACCCGGTCGGTGAAGTTCTCCACCGAGAACAGGCCGAATCGCGCCCACCCACTCTCCTTGACCCCTCCGATCGGCAGGCTCGGCTCAGCGTACATCGTAGGTCCGTTGATGTTGATCACCCCGGCCTCTAGCTGCCCGGCGATTCGCACACCACGGCCGTTATTCCCAGTAAGGACCGACGCTGTCAGGCCATAGCGGGTTGCGTTGGCGATGGCGACCGCCCCGTCGTCCTCGTCGAAGGCCTCGACCACGACGACTGGGGCGAACGTCTCCTCGCAGTACATGGGCGCCTCTGGTGCGACGTCGACGATGACCGTTGATTCGAAGCACCGCCCGACGCTGTGACCGCCGAGCACGACGCGCGCCCCCCCCGCTACAGCCTCGGCGATCCTCTGGCGAGCTCTCTCCACCGCGGCGTCATTGATGAGCGGACCGAGCTGGGACGAGGGATCGATCGGATCGCCGACTCGAAGTCCCGAGGCAGCGGCAACGAAGCGCCCGAGGAACTCGTCGTAGATGGAACGCTCGATGATCAGCTTGCGTGTGTTCATGCAGATCTGGCCCTGGTGAAAGAACGCGGCGAAAAGTGCCGTGTCCACGGCAGCGTCCAGATCAGCGTCGGCGAGGATGATGGTCGGGTTGAAGCCCCCCAGCTCGAGCGCGATGCGCTTCAGGCTTTTGCCCGCGCGCTCGGCCAACATGCGACCGATCGCGGTCGAGCCGGTGAAGTTGAAGGCGCGCACCTCCGGGCGATCGAAGAGCTCGTCAGCGATCGGACCGGCCTCGCCCGGTCCGTGGGTGATGACCTGGAGGACCTCGGGCGGGAAGCCAGCTTCCGCCAAAATCTCAACAATCACGAGGCCGGCTGATATCGGCGCGAGCTCAGACGGCTTGAGAATCACGGTGTTGCCGCGGGGGAGCAATGGTCCGCCAGGCGAGGTTGAACGCGCCGTTCCACGGCGAGAAACCCGCGACCACTCCGAGCGGCCGGAGGGTGGCGGTTGCATAGGTGTTCGGAGCGTCGACCGGGATGACGTCACCGTTCGCGGCGTAGGGCCATTGCGCTGCCAGCCGGAGGAAGCCGGCAGACCACTGAACCTGGAAGCCAGCGAAAGCGCGAACCGCGCCTGTCTCAAGGGCCATCAGCGAGATCAGGTCGTCCCGCCGCCGCTCTACGATCTCGGCCGCCCGGAGGAATAGCCGCTGGCGCTCGCGTGGAGGAGTTCCGGCCCAGTTAGGGAAGGCCGCCGCGGCGGAGCTCACCGCCTGGGCGGCGTCGGCGCGGGCCGAGGCGGGCACCCGGGCGTATTCCTCGCCGGTGTACGGGTTGAAGTCGTCGAAGAGTCGGCCGTCGGTCGCGTCGACCCACGACCCAGCAATCCACTGTTGGCGGTGCTCAACCTGTTCGAGTGTCTCGGCCATGGCCATCCTCCGTGCGGTGTGCGGCCGGAGCTGATCCAAAGTGTGGCACAGCGGCACTCGGTGAGATCAGATTTTGGAGCCGACGGGGAGATTCGACTCCCTGCCAGCGGAGTACGAATTCGATGCTAACCAGTTTGCACTTAACCCCGATACTCGCTTTTGATCTCAAAACCGTCCGGTAGGGTCGGGCGTCGTGCGGTCCTATCCGGTCTAAGTGGCTGTCACCGTGGCTGTCAGGGCGGGTCGACCATTAGCGTCCTGGTGGACTGGAGTCCCGAGTCGGCTTGGTCGCCAAGATCCCGGTCAATCGCCCGCTGCAGCTCCACCAGGACCGTAGACGGCGTCCGCTTGACCAGCCCTCAATGCGGGCCTCAGCAGCAACCTTGAATGTCGGATGCGGCGGTGTTGGGACCGGAATTTGACACTTCCCAACAAGGTGGTCACCGAGCTGGGGTCGCCGAGCAGGCAGTCGACCGCGCCCGTCGCCGTGAGCCGACTCCGGCCGGTGCCGGTGGTGGTAGACTGCGCGCGGAGGGCTCCGTGCGCGTCAAAGATGCGATGTCCACAGACCTGCTTGTGGTCGGGACCGCCGTCACGGTCTCTGAGGCCGCTCGCCTGATGCTGCAGCGCCGCGTGGGCGCCGCGGTCGTGGTCGACGAAGGCATCCCCGGGCCGGGAATCATCACCGAGCGCGACGTGATGCGAGCGGTCGCCGATGGGCGCGACCCCGAAGCAACCCCGGTGGAGTCGTGCATGACCTTCGAGGCGCTCACGGCGACTACCAACTGGGACCTTGACACCGCCGCCGAGGAGATGATCAACCGCCACTTCCGGCACCTTCTCGTTGTCGACGAGCAGGGACAGTTGGTCGGCATCGTGTCCATGCGCGACATCGTGGGTGCGCACCTCCGTGCCGCGCACGCGTCCGAAGCGCCTGCGCCGGCCGCTACCCCGCACTCTTAGTGCGCGATGAATCCGGATTGTACGAATCCGGGTCAGCCGCTATGGAGTAGCTGGTCATCTGGATTGTCACTGCTATTGATCTGAAAGCTTACGGTTGGGCTAAGGCGCCCGACTCTGGGTCAGGTAAACGGAGGTTCGAATCCTCCCGCCCCAGTCTCCCCAGGTCGATCGCTCGTGCCCGATCGACCTGCTGCCGAGTTGCCTGGCAGAACCGCTCCAAATGGGGCCACTCGTTCTTGAGCGCCACGCTTAGCGCCAGCGTTCTTCCGAAGTCGCTGTCGACGTAGCAGGTCTCCTAGGTTGCCTCGATCCGCCTGGCCATCGCAATCAGTTGGACAGAGAGCCAGAAGGGCCACAGCCGCAGGTACTTGCTCTCGACCGGACCCGCCCCGGGTCGGGGCTAGCCAGGCAGGGAGCGCGAGAAGCTGGCTGCTACCCGGGAGCCGGTAACGCCGATCCCGTGGCGCCGCAGGATCTCCTCAGCGAGCAGCTGGGTCTTCTCGCGACTGAAATCGGGAGACAGTAGGAGGCGGGTCATCAGGGAGACCAGGGTGTGCGGTCCGAGCGTAGCTTCCGCTGGCGACGGCGCCTGTTCTGGGTCACTCACCGCCCCCCGCTGAGCCTCACACAGCACGTGGCTGTCGCATTGGCTGTTATCCGGCTCCTCCGGGTCGAAGGCTAAGCCTGCTGGCACTCCGTTTCGATCTCAAAATAGGTGAGCCGACGGGGGGATTCGAACTCCCGGCCAGCGGTTTACGAAACCGTAGGAAGCCCACTTTAGCGCCCCTCCCCTACCCCATTTTGAGATCGATTCTGTGTCAGTGAGAGTCGCGCCAGGCCGCTAGAATCCGCCCCAGTTGCAGTCAGTTGTGCCGTCATAACGGGAAGTGGTGGCGTAGAGATTGGGCGGGGGCTGGCCCAGGCCCAGCGCCGCCTCGGTTCGATCCACCCACTCGATACAGGTCTCGGCAGCGGTGCCGCGTTCACCTCATCCGTAAGGCCCCTGCCCGTTGGCATCCTCGGTCGCCACCGTCCAGAGTGGTGGTCCGCGATGGCACCCGGACTGGGCTGCGGATCATCGGCTCCGTCAGCCAGGATCTCGCGACGGTGACGCTCGATCGCCGGAGGGCGGCTAACCCGCCACCTAAGTAGTCCGGCCATGGTCAGATTCAGGTCGAGCCGAAATGACCCCAGTGAGTAGCAATGATTAGAAGTACGCCAGCAAGGGCGAGCGCAATGCCTGCGACGATCGTCCTTTCAGTAGGTATCTTGAAAGCTGGGATCTGAGCGGCGACGAGCCAGACACCGGCAAACAGGATCAACACGAATCCGACCTCGGCGAGTGTGCGGCCCGTTTGGTGGCTCAACGCAAGCATTATCTCGCAGCCGCCCGCGTTGCGGCCGCGACACCCCCGGCGCTTGAGGCGCTCCAGGAGGAGCAGCGGGCCCAGCGAGAGGCACGTCTGGCGGCTGGTGGTCGGTGGCGACCGTCATCGCGGACCTGGTGTGGACCACCTCAACCGGCCAGCCCCGCCACGGCACCAGCATCACCCACAGCCTCCAGGACGCCCTGGCCGCCGCCGACCTGCCGAAGCTCAGGTGGCACGACCTGCGGGCCATCTTCGGAGGCTGTTGATTCAGCAGGAGGTGGGATCCAGGTCGTCAGCCGCATGCTGGGCCACAGCTCGATAAGGGTGACTGCCCGCCACTACGCCAACGTGTCGGACGAGGTCAGCAGGAAGGCCAGCGACCGCTTGGCGGCGAGCCTGGGCTAGGTGAGCGCGAGCTAGGCCGATTCTCTAGAAGCTAACGGACCACATCCCCTGGGGCCGTTCCAGACCAACTGCCATCCGGCCAAAACATCGCGTCCGAGAAGGGCGACCACTGGCTGTGGGGGTTGGTTCGTTGCCACCTGGATCGTAAGGCCGCTGAGGTTCACCCCGACCGCCGATTGGGCCTCCAGAATCAGGCCGGGTATCGAGGTGAAGACCAGCCGCGCGGGGAACGTGCTGTGCTGGACCATTCCTCCCGCAGTCGCCGTTTGCACCTGGCCGACCGGCGGCACGCCGAGCCTAGGTGTACTTCCCACATAGGTTGTTGACACGAGTCACGGGAGCGAGGCTGCCAAGTGCGGTGTGGGCGCGGTGGTAGTTGTAAAGGTGCAGCCAGTGAGAAAGCAAGCGGATCCGGTCCCCGTTGCTGGTGTAGGGGCGGGCGTAGGCCCACTCCTCGAGCAGGGTGCGGTTGAACCGCTCCACCTTGCCGTTCACCTGGGGATGGTAGAAGGGCGTAAGCAGCTGGCGGCAGTCCAGTTCAGCCAGGGTCTGCTGGAACACTAGGGAGCTCCGGTAGGACTTGGCGTTGTCGGTCATCACCGCCTGCACCAAGACCCCGTGGCGGGCGTAGAACTCCTTGGCCCGGCGCAGGAAGCCGGCGCAGGTGGTCGCCTTCTCGTCGGGGTGGGCCTCCACGTAGGCGAGCCGGCTGTGGTCATCCACCGCACAGTGCAGATAGTCATAACCCTGGCCGGTCGAGTGCCGCACCACTCCTCGGCCGTGCACCCGGTGGCCTCCCCCAGACTGGATCCGGCCCAGCTTCTTCACGTCTACATGCACCAGCTCCCCAGCCGTCTCCCGTTCGTAGCGGCGGATCACCCGGCCCGTGGGCCGGTCCAGGAAGTCCAGCCGCTCCAGCCCCCACCGGCGCAGCACCGCGTAGCAGGTGGAGCGGGGATGGCCAGTCAGGGCCGCCAGCCGGTGCGGCCCCAGCTTGCGCTCCTGGCGCAGCCGGCAGATCCTCGCCTCCATCCTCGCCGGCAGTCGCCGCGGGCTGCGCCAAGGCCGCGAAGGCCGGTCACAGAGCCCCTTCCCTCGCTCCGCCTCCCATCTCCGCAGCCACCGGTACACCGTCTCCCGCGAGACCCCCGCCGCCTCGGCCGTCGCCGCCACCGTCCAGCCTTCCCGCTCCACCCGCTCCACCAAAAGCCACCTGCCGTACTCCGTCAGCCGCGCTCGCGGTCTAGCATTCCGCACGAGGGCCCCTCCACGATCTGGACTCAACAACCCAAACCGTGGTCAGCGGGCCCTCACTCTGTCAACAAGGTCTATGGGAACTACACCTAGGCGCTGAATGCTCAAGCAACTGGCACTGCTCTTGAGCCTGGCGGCCGTCCTCTTGGCAGGGTGCAGCTCGGCTCAACCCCGACCCCAGCGGCTGCCGTACCAGACCTTCGAGCCTTCTCTCAAACCCCATGCGTTGCGCCCGTACAACTGTCTCTTCTACAGCACATCGCTAAGCACTCTTCATCGCCTCGGACCACTCGCCGCCTCCGCCACGATCACTATGTGACCGCAAGTCAAGCCCCACCGTTTCCTCCTCTTGGCGATACCCCCAGCCTCCTGTCGCCTGCGCTTTCACCAAGGTGGTCGGAGTGACGCGGCAGCGCACCTCCGTGAATATCGATCTCAACAGCCAAGAAGTCATCTCCGCCAACTGCCTAGTGGTATGTCGCGGATTCGGTGATTCGGTCGAGGGTGGCTTGTCCGCCGGCGACGTTGTCGAGGATCTCGTCGGCGGGTTTGGTCCAGACGAAGGGCTCGGGGTTGTCGTTCCAGTGGGAGACCCAGCAGTCGATCCGGGCTTCGAGTTCGGCGACGGAGTTGAATCTGGTGTTGGTCAAGGCTTTGCGGCTGAGCACGGAGAACCAGCACTCGACGAGGTTGAGCCATGGCGAACTGGCCGGGGTGAAGTGCAGGTGCCAGCGGCGGCGTTTCTTGTGGGCCAGCCAATCACGGACAGGCTAGCTCTTGTGGGCCGACAGGTTGTCCAAGATGACGTGCAGCTCCAGGTCGGGGTCGACGTGCATGTCGATCCAGCGGAAGACCGCCAGCACGTCACGGCCGGTGTGGGAGCGGCGGGTGTCGTGCAGCACCTCCCCGGCGCCCACGTTCAGCGCGGCGAACGGGTCCACGGTGCCGTTTCTCTGTAGTGGTGGGTCATCGTCCCGGCCTGCCCCGGCACCATCGGCAGGGACGGCTGGGTGCGGTCCAGAGCCTGGACCTGGGTTTTCTCGTCGAAACAGAAAACCGCTGCGGCAGCCGGCGGGTTCACGTGCAGGCCAACCACCTAACCCAGCTTTGACTCGAAGCTCGGGTCTGTGGACAGATTGAAGGTCTCCACCTTCCACGGCCGGATCCGCCGTGCCTGCCATATCCGAGCCACCGTGTCCTTGCCGATCCCGTACCGGGCCGCCATCGACCTCGTCGACCAGCACGCAGAGCCGTCCTCGGTCACCGTGTGCAACGTGTCATGCACGATCGCTTCCACAACATCGTCGCCGAGCACGACAGGGCGGCCACGCCCCGCCCGGATGCGCCCCACCGCAGCGGTTCCCTCCGCGGCGAACCGGCTACGCCACCGATGGACCGACTTCGGCGTGGACGCGCACCGACGAGCGATCTCGGCGTTCGAAATACCGTCCGTGGCCCACAACAACGCCTTGGCCTGGCGCACCTCCCGAGCCGCCGCGGTCTGCGAGCGGGCAAGCCGCCCCAGCTCAGCCCGCTGTCCACCCGTCATCTCCAAAGCCCCAGCCGCAGCCACCATCACACCCACACTACAACAGATCACTATTTAAGCGACACATCGCCCGTGTACCCCATCGGCGGTACTCTTGCGAAGTGCGACCCCTTCGGTACTCCATCAACGTCACATTGGACGGGTGCTGCGATCATCGTGCAATCCCCGCCGACGAAGACTTGCATCGTCACGCGGTCGAGAACCTCAACCAGGCCGATGCCCTTCTCTTTGGACGGGCGACTTACGAAATGATGGAATCAGAGTGGCGGCCGCCGGCGCCGACGGGAGCGAGACCTGATTGGTTGGAACCCTTCGCTCAGACGATCAACGCGGCAAAGAAGTACGTCGTGTCGAGCACCCTGGAGCAGGTCGATTGGAACGCGGAACTCGTGTGCGGGGATCTGGGCAAGGCCGTTCAGCAACTCAAGCGGGAGTCGGGCAAGGGACTGTTCGTGGGAGGTGTGAAACTCCCACTGGCGTTGACGGAGCTGGGATTGATCGATGAGTACGAGTTCGTGGTGCATCCCAGGCTCGCGGGCCACGGGCCGACGTTGTTCGCGGGGCTATCGAAGCATGTAGACTTGAAGCTCGTGAGCCGGCTGGAGTTCGGCTCGGGGGCAGTGGCGATGCGGTACGAGCCGCGAAGGTAGCCATCGGGCTTGCTAGCCCGAGCCGGCCGCATCATGGAGCCCTGGTTCGCGGCTCTTGCGAGCCCCACCCCCGCGGCGGTCCTGAGGCGATCAAAGCAATCACCGCCAGCGGGCAGCGCATCGTGCGGGCCGTTCGGCAGATCCTTGGTTCCGAATCCGCGAATGACGAGGTCGCGGCGTGAATACGCCGTCCCTCCCTTCCGTATCACTTGTCTCCAGTCGCCTTGGCTGGGACTCAATAACGGGGGTCTAGATGAACCCCGGGTCGTTTCAGAGTGAACCGATTAGTCTTGTGGCTTCTCGCCACGCATCCCGGGCGTGATGGTGACGCCGACCAGCAGTCCCTCCGGGCTGAGGAGGCGCGTCACCACCTGACCCCAGGGTTCGGACCGGTTTTGCACGAGCAAGCGAAAGCCGCGCTCCTCAAGCTCGCGCGTGGCAGCCTCAATGTCGTCGACGTCGAACTCGAGCCAGGCCTGGGGGACCACCACGTCGGTCGGCCACTGAATCGTCCCGAAGCAGGATTCGGCCGCTTGGGCGAGCGGCCAGACAGCGAAGGTCTTCGCCCCGTCCACCTGTTCGGTGTGTAGATAGTCGCCTTCCTCTACCTTGAACGTGATGCCGAGCGCGTCGCCATACAGCCGCCGTGACTCGTCGATATCAGTGGCGATGGGTCCGAATCCCGCGATGAACAGAACCTTCATGCCTCCTCCTATAACCTGCTCACTCTCCAGGGTAATTAGTCCCGAAATAGTAACTGGATTTCGTGCTGCACTCGCCGTCCCTTGTGGACGCACCCCTGCGTTGGCTCGTACTCACGACACCCGCCTTCTTCGACATCTTCACGCGGCGGACAATTGGCGCGGTCTCCGGTGATGACCCGGACAGGCCCACAACAACGCCTTGGCATGGCGCACCTCCGGAGCCGGCGCGGTGTACGACCGAGCAAGCTGCTCCAGCTCAGCCCGCTGTCCACCCGTCATCTCCAGGGCCCGAGGCGCAGCCACCATCCCACCCACACTACGACAGATCACTATTTAAGCGACACACAACTAGCACCATATGTCGGTTTGATCGCGATCCCCGCTCGCTTTCTACCCTCAGGCGGCATTCAGCTGCACGTGCTGGGCCAGGCAGGCTCTGAGGATTATATCGGCTCTTCCGAGCAGATCTCTACCACAGCGCCGTGCTTCGAGGGAAAGCCAACGTGAGTCTGCGCCATCGTCACGTCGGTAGGTCCGTAATCGAGACATCAGACATGTAGCCCAGTGGAGCGTAGAACCTCGGAGGCCGAATAATCGGGGCCTAGCTCGGCCCCTGCTCCCATCAGAACCGCCTATTGTTCGCGGCCTTTGAGGAGCTGGAGCACCCTCCCAGGGTGGTGGTGACCAAGGGGATGGCAAGCGCTCCTTCTTGGTTTCTCCCCGGTACGACATCTGCGTTGCTTAGAAACGCGCGGCGACGCAGAACTCCCGGTCCTAAGATGCCGGTCGGGCTGCGCCGGCGGCGACACGACCAGCGACGCCACCCAGATCGCCGGCCCGAGACACGACGCGGAGCCTCGCTTGCGATTAGGCGCAGTCGGGTCAGCCTGCCTTGGCCCCGAGGCGCCGAAGCGGTGGGGGCGTCGGTGGAGGCTGTCGTCGAGGCGGCAGCTCGGCCAGCAGCTCCACAGTCGCTTCGGCCACCTTGCGAACAGCTCTCTCCAAGGACTGTTCGGTGCGGCTCGATGTCGTCTGCACGCCACTGACTTTCCGCACATACTGGTGCGCGGCTGCCTCGATCTCCTCGATTGTTGCCTCAGGCTGCAAGCCCCGGAGCGTCGTGATGTTGCGGCACACATGCAGATGCTACGCGTGCGTGTACGAACCCAGCGGTGCGAAGCCGCACGCCTCCGGACAGGGTGGAACCGCCGAGCCACTCCTTGAATCCGGTCCGCCAACGTTCGCCCAGGTACATCCCCGTGGCTCTCAAAGCTGGTGTCATCTGACGCAGCGGGGTACCTCCCGGCCCGGGGCTGACTCGAGCGCCGAGACGAGAGCGATGACCGGCGCCAGACTGTCCCTTGGGTCAGCGTGCGGCAATAGACGATCCGCTATACTGGATTGGTGGAGGTGGATGATCGAGCAGGTGGCAAGTTGCTCCGGGAGGCGCGCTTGCGAGCAGGGCTCTCGCAGACTGAACTGGCCCGTCGGGCCGGGGTCGCGCAGAGCGTGATCAGCGTGTACGAATCGGGTCGCCGCCAGCCAGCTCTGCCCACCCTGGCCTCGCTGGTGGCCTCGACCGGTCACGACCTCCTCATCGAGCTTCGAGCCACACCCGGCCTGGACCGGCTGACCGGTCCGCACGGGCAGCGCGTTCGGGCGGCTCGCTGGCACCTCAAGGCCATCGCCGCGGCGCACGGAGTGTCCAGCCTTGCCGTCTTCGGGAGCGTCGCACGGGGCGAGGATCAGCCCGGGAGCGACGTCGACCTGCTTGTCGAGCTCCCCGCGACGATGGGCCTCTTTGGCATGGGTCGGCTGCGCTCGGACCTGGAGTCGGTCCTCGGCCTCTCGGTCGACCTGATACCGGCCGGTGACCTCAAGCCGGGATTGCGAAGGGCGGTGGCAAAGGAGTTGGTCCCTTTGTGAGCCGCCACGACGCCGACCGGCTCAGCGACATCATCGCGGCCATCGCCGCGATCCACACTCACCTCGAACGCGGTGACCTCGCCGACGGGCTGGTCTTCGACGCCGTGCGTGTGCGCTTGATCGAGATCGGCGAGGCGGTAAAGGCGATCGGGCCGGACTTGCTCGCAACTGAAACCGACATCCCCTGGGTCCAGGTCGCAGCCATGCGGGACTACATCGCCCACCGGTACTTCGACACCGCCCATGACATCGTGGCTGCGACCCTGTCCCAGGATCTCCCCCAGCTTGAGCAGGCCGTTCGGAGGCTCATCGACCGTGTCGCTGCCGGGTGACAGCACTCCTAGGGGTGGGTGCCGCCAGCAGGATTCGAACCTGCGACCCTGGGCTTAAAAGGCCCCTGCGCTACCACTGCGCCATGGCGGCTAATGGCAGCCTAGCGCAGAGCTGGCTGGGGCTGGCCCGCACCGCGAGCGGACGTGGCCACCGCCATCTGGACGTTCTCACCGGGAGTTGCGCCGGAGGTGGGTCTAGAATTGAGGATTCGGAGTGCCTCCGCCGGAGGCTGCAACCAGCCGCCTGAGGCTGGCGGGGAGTCGCCAAGTCATGAGTCAGAACGGACATATCCAGACCGGCACCGCCCGGGTGAAGCGCGGCTTGGCGGAGATGCTCAAGGGCGGGGTGATCATGGACGTGGTCACGCCTGAGCACGCGGAGATCGCCCAGGAAGCAGGCGCCGTGGCGGTGATGGCGCTGGAGCGCGTGCCCGCGGACATCCGCGCCCAGGGAGGCGTGGCCCGGATGAGCGATCCGCAGCTGATCAAGTCGATCATGGCGTCGGTGTCAATCCCGGTCATGGCCAAGTGCCGGATTGGGCACTTCGTCGAGGCCCAGATCCTGGAGGCGCTGGGAGTCGATTACATCGACGAGTCGGAGGTGCTGACCCCGGCCGACGAGGAGCACCACGTCGACAAGTGGCAGTTCAAGGTCCCGTTCGTCTGTGGTGCTCGCGACCTGGGCGAGGCGCTACGCCGCATCTCCGAAGGCGCGGCCATGATTCGCACCAAGGGCGAGGCTGGCACCGGCGACGTGGTCGAGGCGGTGCGCCACATGCGGGCGGTGAGCCAGGGGATCCGCCGGCTGCAGAGCTTGCGGCCGGACGAGCTAGCCAGCGCCGCTAAGGAGCTGGGGGCATCGCTGGAACTGGTTCGAGAGACGGCCGAGCTAGGGCGGCTGCCAGTGGTCAACTTCTCGGCCGGCGGCCTGGCCACTCCCGCCGACGCCGCCCTGATGATGCAGTTGGGCTGCGACGGAAACTTCGTCGGCAGCGGCATCTTCAAGAGCGGGGACCCGCTGCGACGGGCCAAGGCGATCGTGGGCGCGACCACCTATTTCGACAAGCCCGAGATTCTGGCGGAGATAAGTGAGGACCTCGGCGAGCCGATGGTGGGGATCGGAGTCTCCAGCCTGCGCCCGGAAGAGTTGCTCGCGGTCCGAGGCATCTGACCGGGGCTCACTTCGGCATGGCAGCCCCCAAGATCGGAGTTCTGGCGCTCCAGGGCGACGTGCGCGAGCACCTCCGGCTGCTGAGCAGCCTCGGCGCCGAGGCTCGCCCGGTGCGGCTGGCGGAGGAGTTTCGCGGCCTGCAGGGATTGGTGATACCCGGTGGGGAGAGCAGCACGATGAGCCGCCTGATCCAGGCCTTTCACCTTCTCGATCCGCTTCAGGAGGCCTTCCGCGACGGCACCGCCTGCCTGGCTACTTGTGCCGG
>Ga0307373_10005454_pt1 | contig 20799 bp, 19 predicted proteins | sample OX2MG_FD_202534 | JGI IMG/M metagenome (GOLD analysis project Ga0307373, IMG submission 202534) | Soil microbial communities from Risofladan, Vaasa, Finland - OX-2 | ecosystem: Environmental > Terrestrial > Soil > Coastal area > Acid sulfate soil | place: Finland: Risofladan, Vaasa | collected...
AGTTAGCGTAGTCGTTGTTGAAGTTTGGCAACGAGGTACCTTGAAAGGACCAAGTTTCAAGATTCGTTCCCGTACCCGTTGTAGATGCGGGGACTAACTTATGAGGATTCACCCCAGCTACGATCTCTCCACTTAAATCGTTTATGAGAGAGAAGTTGTAGATCTTGCCTCTAAAATTAGAGGAGGCTCCAAGGTCGGTCGCTCCCAGCTCTAGTGCTGATCCCCCTGTAGTCATATCCAGAGGTTCAGACCCAGTAGTAGATAACCCAAGCTGAGTCCAGGTCTTTCCATCATAACTCGTGTAAAAGAGGACGGAGTATGGGGACACACCTCCTGCTTCGCTTTGACCGATCATAACTGTGGTCTCTGTAGTCGAAACGGGAGCATCAGCTACCGCTATGTTATTGAACATAGTGAAGGGTAGCGGAATCTCGTAGTTGAAATACAGGATCCGCCCCTCTAGCGTAGAGATGGGTGACCCCGAAATAGTTTTGTTATTGAAGTAGGAAATGTAGGAGTAGCCCGTTAGATCGGGTACGAAGAAAGAAGTTTCTACTCCGGATATAGGCATACCTGAAATAGTCTGGTTGTTCAGAGTGAAACTTATACCCGAGCTACCCGTTATGATTGCTCTAACCCAGAGAACCCCGTAGGGAGGAATGTCCAAGGGAACGGTAGAAAAAGCTTCCTCTAGCGATCCATCCGCCTGATACCATTTCAGAGCTAGATACCCACTAGACATGACTCCGAAAGCCCAGCAGTACGCACTCGAATCCCACTTAGATGCAATGCACTGCAACCCTGGTATTTGAATTTCGATCGGGGTATCTGGCGTGGAAACGGGAGCACTAGCAATAGAGGTATCGTAAAGTGTGACTGATTCCAGCGCTACTGTGTCAACTGTCCAGTCCTGGAGTTGTACCTGTGCTACCACATCAAATCCCACCGACATATCGAGGAGGGAGTTATCGGGCGTGAAAGCGTAGTTTCCTGTACTACCGTCGAACGGGATGTAGTCGCAGTAACTTCCGCCCTTGATGTTAAACGTTGTGTTTATGAGAACGCCCATTCCCAACAAATTATCATCACCCGTGCTATCTAGAATAAGGATATCAGCAAAGGTGTCAATGTCTCTAAGAACCAGGTTGTAGTTAGAAAACTCGTAGAAGAAATCCTTTAGTGTTCCTAAGTCTACGTTAGCGTACTTAACAATATCTACAGCTATTTCAACCTGAGAAGTTGAGTACCAAGTCCCTGTAGTGTTTACTGGAGCACTAGTAGTGGGAACGTACCAGCTGGTATAAGTACCTGGATAGAACATCCCACCCCATAAGCTTACTGATGCTATTCCATTTCCAGTATAGATGAGATCGGAAATGGAGTCACCTGAAGAAAGAAGCAGCGTTCCCGTCCCTGTTCCCGTTGCGGACGCAGTAGCCGTAATATAGATTCGGTATAGATAAGGAGCTTCCTGAATTATCCTAGCATCCAGAAAACCTGTAGAGGACGCTGAGGTAACTCCTAGAACCCCATTGGTCAAGTCGAAGAACGCGTAGGGACTACCTGTGAAGCCTGCTCCACTTAGTTGTAGTGCTACCCATTGTCTTCCAAGGCTACCCTTGATGTAGATCGGAAATGTATACGTAGTACCGTTAGTAACCGAAGCATTCTGCGAGATAGAGTGGTAGCCATTGCTTGAGGTTTCCCGCACTCTGTCCATCGTGTTGGTTTGATTAGGTGCCGTATCTTGATTCGCCTGTACCACTACTCCAGTAGGAGTCCACGCTGCGTTATCGAATTGTTCGCTGTATAGAAAGGCGTTGTAATTGGATCCCCACAACGGAGCTTGGATCGCGAAATCCCCCCGCGAATAGAAGGAAACGTAATCCTGTGTCCAAAGATTGTTTAGCGTAAACTGAGCGTTGAGACAGAATCCAATAAAGTCTATAAAGGCGGGAGTGCCCTTTGAATACCAAAACTTTGCAAGATTTCTGTACAGACGAAGCAGGTCGCTGCTCTGAACTATATCCGTGTTAGTTAGTGCGAACCCCAGCAGGTTAAGCTGTTCCGCAAGAACAGTAGGTTCCAGGGTATCAAAGTCATTGACTGAATCCAGAATCTGACCCGCATTAATTTTGGTTAGGGTACCAGAATTAGTCAGGTAGAGCTGTCTCAGCGACTTAAGAGTGCTGATGGGCTGGTCGATGTTTGTAGCCCAATATCCATCAAGGGCCGTAATAAGATCCTGCCATATAGGATTGTTTTCTAGATATGGAGGAATCAATACGGTTCTCTTACTCATACAAAGCTCCGAGTAAATCTAAAGGCTATCATTAAAAGTTTTGCCCTAAGACAAATCCGTACCAGTTAGTTCCAGCGTTATCAGTTAGCAACCTTATAAAATCGCTCTTACCATTCGTTGAAGTAAGAGTAGGCGCGGCTCCCCCCGCCCATTTGGTTCCAGTGGGCCAGGTTACTGTATAGGCAGTTCCATTGGCTGTGAACTTGATGACCAGTTCGGACTGTCCTGTTGCGGAGGAATTTGCTACGGTAAAGGTAGTTATGTTCTGGTTCAAAGTTACTTGGTTATAGGAGCCAGCATTGAAGTCTAGAGCCAGTGTACCTGTGGTTATAGTAGCCGCATTGATAGCAGTGGTTGCAAACAAGACCTTGCTGTAGATCCTAAGAACGTGAGCATCTGAACCAATTATGCCATCCCCATTCACTAGGGCATCCACTTGATTTAGCCAGTTAGCATTGAGATCGCAACTGACTGATTTGATATTGGTACCAAAGCTAACTAGAGCATTTCCATTGCTACTGGCGTAAACTACGTCCCGACTTAGGACTTCGGAACCCGTCAGTGTACCCTGCCCTACTTCCCAGCTCACCCCATCAGTAATAAGATATTGGATAGTGGAGCTAAGGGAGAAAACAGAACTAAACGACTGGAAACCAGCCACTGCTCCCAGCATTGAGACTGCGCCAGTACCTGAAGTGGGAGTTGTCTCCAGGACACGATCGTAGAATTTTAAGCTCATTTTCTATCCTTGTCTATTAGGGTTGCTGAAGTCTGGTGCTGTAGTCCGCAGCTACGGTTAGCGTGCCGAGGCTATTGTAGTAAGTAGAAGTAGTATCCTGGGCCAGGAGAGGAGCTACTGGTGAAACGGATCCCGTATCTGTGTAGGTAAACGTTGTGTTAGATACTGTAGCGATCAGCCCCAGAGTTCCTGAGGATTGCCTACCCCAAATCCTGTACTGGGAAACATTAGGAACAGCCGTCCAGGTTAGAGTTACTGACCCTGTAGAAGCTGGTAGCAGTAGAGACTGCCAGTTGGCTGGAGCTACTTCTCCACCAAGTGTAGAAATAAATCCAATAGCGTAGTCGTAATACTGACCCACAGTTAGAGTTCCGCCGGAAACTCCAGTCAACACCGGAAAGTCTACCCTCTGTTTTGATATTACCATATCAGCAGTAGGAGAGGATAGGGTAGCATACTGAATGGTGGGATCCGCCCCCTTTATGGCGTCGTACAAATCACTCAAGTAGTAGTCCTCATTCAGGATACCCTGCTTAGCTTGAAACAGAGCCTGCACCGCAGCGGTTACGTTTGCTGTTACCGAAGTTAGATTAGCACCCGCCGAACAGTAGACAATGGTGTTGACATTGACTACGTTCGCTACAGGAGTTTCGAACACAAAGGTGCAGGAGTCAATAGACCTCGCATTCATCCACGCAGCAAAAGCATCGTACTGGGTCTGAGTCCATACCGAGGAGGTTAGAATTATGAGCTTGATGTTGTTCATCCACTGTAGAGCTTGAGGGTTTATTTCTCTCTGAGCGAATGTAAGTCCATCTACTATACCCGGATATTCGAAGATCAGGCTCGCGTATTGATTCTTAGTAACCGCAGAGGAAAAGGATCCAAAGTTTGGAGCTGCTATGCTCTTGTAGATGATGGCGGGATCTTCGTTAGCTCCCCCTGAAGGTGAAGTGGTTGCACTAACCGTTATAGTAGTATCACCCTCGTAGGTAAAAGCTACCCCATTTGTCTGTAAGTTATTCCCGTCTTGCCCTGCGGTTACTGCGTATAGAACCTGAATTACGTCATTGATTCCAGGGCTGGATCCGTAGTTTGCGTTTCCGAACTGCAGGATAGCCCTGCCATCGGATTGGGTTAGATCCTGTACACCAGGTGCGCTCTTCAATGACCAGAGCCCATCCGTAACTATTGGGATAGCTACATTGTTGATCAGAATTTGAACGTCTGAGTCAGAAACAGTGAAGCTGTCCTCCTGTGTTACGAAGGCTTGGAAATCAGTTCCTATTCCATTAAAACTCAGACTGGTAATTGAGCCCTGATAAAGCGTAGCAGCCTGAGGAGTGTTAGCTAACAGGATGATGGCTGATCTGTTGAAGAAGTAAGAACCCGCTCCCGTGAACTGGGAGTAGATCGGAATAGTGGTGTTGTAGGTAGAGGTGATAGTGACGGAAACCTCCGCGGGGGCTTTTCGTGTTAGCCTAACGCCAAGCATCATCGCTATGGCGTAAATACTGGAATCCAGTTTTGCGGAGATAGGAAACAGTTCCTGAAACGCGCTTTCAATCGCAAACTGATCATACGCTCCCACCGTAGCTATCATTTCAACGATAGTCTGTCCGGTGGAGGAAGTGATGAAGTCCTTCCAGGAGTTGTACGTGGGTAAAGCAGCTTGAAGCTGAGCTACTATATCCTGCCAGTCGGGTTTGATATTGGATAGAGTTAGAGTGGACACTTATGGCCCCCTATTCAAACGGGAACAAAGAAGGATGCTTTATTGGGTAAGTTAGTAAGCAGATAAAGGTAAGCAACATTAACCTGATAACCAGGCGCTTGATAGTTAGGTAGAAGGGAGGTTGCCTGATAGATCAGTTTGATCCTTGGTTCCCATTTTTCTATAGACTGAATTAGGCTAGCTCTTATTTTTTGAGCAGACTGGTTACCAAATGGTTCCTGCAACAGATACCAAAGAAACGTTCCGTACTCCGGCTGAAAGATTCTCCCTCTACCTCCTATAGGGCATCGGAATAAGTTTTTCAGAGAGTTGTTTATAGCTAGGACGTCAGGTAGCAAATCAGGTCTACCATTCTGCCTGGCATCACTATTCACATCCAACCATACTGTATTTGTTAGTCGTGTATTAAAGGGTATAAGAGGTCCGGAGAGAGCCATATCTAATCCTACATCAATTGATTCGGAGTACCTGTTACGCCACCCTGCGGGTCATTGTGGTCGTGAGAATCATACGTTGTTCTCATAGCACCAACGGTTTCAGTGTTCGTACCCGACTGATCTAGTATATCTCCACTCACAGCCGCTTTAGGCGTAGTCATCACTACCTCAGTGGAAGCATCTAGAGTCACGGTGGGAGCGGTTAAGTCAATTGCAGTGGAAGCGGTTATTCCCAGCGTTCCAGTTACGTTCCAGGTCACGGTCTGGCTAGTAACACTAACTGAGCCATCATTGTTAATAGTCATTGTGGTTCCAGATTTATGCACCACCTGAATTACCACTCCGCCAGTAGTAGTATCTACTATAAAAATGTTTCCTACTTCATCCTTCCATCCTCGCCTGTTCGGGTAGTTGACCAACCCTTCTGAGGGTCCATTAGTCCCCCTAAGTATAGTGCCCCTATACAGAGGATAGTGAACGTCCCCATTCTGCAGAATAATAGTGATATCAGAGTTAACTGCTGGGGCACCGAATTCTCCGAAGCCTGGACCCGTACCAACCTTAACCGCGCGCTCGGGAAAAATCCAAGGCGAACCTCCATCCTCAGCCTCCCACAGACCTGGTACCGTGACCTTAACCCTCCATTTCTTCAGAGGATCATTGTTGTCTATAACGGTCCCTACTATCAGGACATTTTTGTAGTCTGCGTCCTCGTGGTCTAACGGAGATCTGATCATAGTAGTCCACTCACTGGTCCGTTCAATCCCTGGTTGCAAAGTTCTAGTTTTTCGAAGTAGTTAAGACCCTGGATGTAGATGGTCCTACTCGTAATGAAATAGTTTCCAGAGTAAGCTTGTACGGGTTTTCCCTCGGGTACACTAGCTACGAATCCCACGTAGTCCAGAAGATTCAACCCTGTCACATCTGTCGTTATTAATTCTAGACCGAAGGAAAACAAACTGCTAACTCTGACATTTTGGTACGCGGCCTTCTCATAGTTTTGGTGAACGTTTCCCCCGTCTATGGGGCGAAAGGAAACTCGTCCTTGAAGTTTGACCTCATTGTAGACCTCACTATTAATCATAAACTTTGAGGTTGTCCTAGTCCCTTGGGTTGTATTGATAGAGGTCTGGGTAGTGGACATGACAGAGGTTACCTGTATTTCGCCTGCGTATCCTCCACCTACACTATTTAGAAACCCCGACTGGTTCTTGATCTTGTAGTCAGTTGCTATGAAGGATCCTTCAGCATGTTTAGCCGTTATAAATACTGCGGCTTGTTTTTGAGTGGGTTTAGAAATTAGATTCTTGTAGATTAGTTTGTTATCCAAGTCAAATCCCAGCACCATGCAACTCTGATCATCCACATAGCCATGTAATGCGAGGGACCTAGCAAACTCCCTCCATCTTTTATTCTTAGGGAACCAGGTTTGGGTATCGGCAGTAGTAGTTCCTACATAGTAGGAAATGCCACAATTTTGTGCTATCTGCGACAACACCGTATTGGAAGACCCCGATACCGCCTTAGAGGTAGTGGCTAACCAATAGGATACTGAATCCAAATAAGCATCTATGTCGTAGGATGGACCTGTCGTATCGAAAATCTGTTTGAAGGTATGGAGTCTAAACGAAAAACTTTGAATCTGGTTTCGTATTACAATATTGATCTGGATGGCTGCACCGTCTATTAGATCCTGATCCGCTACTAGAAACTTTGCAGCGTCCTTCACCCTAAAATGAAGCATAGGGATATCCAATCGGGTAGAGCAACACATATGGAGGAAGTCCAATGCGTTAACCCTGTCGAATGGAAATTCCTTCTGATTTATTATTATCTGAATCCCTAGCCTATTTTTCAAATGAAACATTATAGAGTCACCACCTGTGTACTAGCGGCGGAAGAGCCCGTGGTATTAGCTTGCGTCACCGCTTGGATAAACGATAAGAAGTCCGTAACACTGAAGATGTTTATGATTGTTCCAGTGGGTAGATCACTGATGGGATCTACCAGTCCGTTGTACAGTCCTAAAGCCCACCACAGCCCAACATCGCCCAATTCCTGATAAGCTAACCCTGGAAGATTAGCGGAAAAAGCATCGCTAATCACAATGGTCTTAACAGTAACAAGAGCGTACTTAAGGTTAGCATAGGCCGCCTTAAGATAATCCATTTGTGTTCTGTCAACCGAAAGTGGTAAGTAATTCGCTCTTCTATAGTCAGTAGCCATAGTTAACCTATGTAATCGTAGTACCCGCTAGTGCAGCATCCGTCTGCGCTGCGGGATACATAAAGTCCACATCCTGTTGGGTTGGTGTAAAGAAGGTTTTGAAAGTAACGTTTACCTTAACCCTACCAGGATTACCGTCTGGGGTGATTAGTACATCGTAGTCTTGAGACACTGACGTAATAACTACAGCAGGAAAATATAGCCACGATCCAATATGTACCGAAATGTTGTTGACTATGGCATTAAGAATAGGTGTAGTCATGGCCACTAAACCTTTGTTAGCCAAGTTCTTTAAGCCTGAAGCTGCGCTAGTTGCTAGACTCAGGGGAGAGGATACAGCATCATGCATTAAGCTCTTTGCACTGCCGTATGCAGTAACGGCTCTCCCCCAGGCAGTAGTACCCTGAGAAGCATATCCAGAAATTGATGCAGATCCGCCAGCAATAGCGCTCTTGACCTGCGTTACTGTCTGCCCATACAAAGGATCCAATGGGCTAAGTGCAGCGTTTACACTGCTCTTGAGTTTGTCTATATCTATGTGCGGACCTGGAGCTTCCAGCAGTCCACCTCCAGTGGGATCGTTAGGTACTATCATCTTGAGCAGTTGTTTGATAGGTCCTATCACTTCCGTTACAGAGTCAGCTTCCGCTTGAAAGATGATGGGTAGGGAAAATTCTATCTCCGAAGAACCCTGCCACACTTGCGCTGTCATAACCTGGGTAATCAAACTTACACCCAGAGCTCTGAGAAGATTTCCTCCCACTAGATTGAAGGGAAACATCCCGCTCAAACCTGAGGCGAAGGGCGCTTCATACTGTGCGGAGGCATCAAAGCTTACGCTCTCCGGCAACCAGCCAGTGATGTGGACAGATTTTTGTGTACCCTGATTCATCTGAATCGCTATTTTATACGGATCATTATTGGCACCCGACGCATTCTGGTTGCCCAAAGTGATCCAGGGTAGGTTAGCGGGTAGTAGAGATGGGAGGGCCATGGTTCAACTTGCTCCTTCTGGTAGAGATACTTCAAACAGTCTTCCTCTACCATCACGTATTAAATTAGACTCAACTGGTGTTTGTGTTCCCGAAATAGGGATCAAACCGGAACTACCTCCTTCATCTGTTGCACTAGCTACCATCGTTCTAGCCTTAACAGGTTTGGGTGGAGCGCTGAAAGCTACTACTTGTGCCTGCGTTGTTGGTGCTGAAACTTTAGAGGCTACTGGTGCTGCGGTACTACCCGAAGGAGGCGAGAAACTAGAGGCTAGGTAATTGCTAGGAGTCCCCTCCATCTGAGAAAACTTTAAGTAGGGTATGCCTACCTTACCGTACAAAGTCTGATACACATCCATCACTGATAGATCCCGGCCTCCCCGAAAGAAGATACCAGGGTTATCTCTAGCTGCTGTTGGCATGAGCTTAACAGCATCCATGTAAGGATTCGCAGATATAGCAGATAGAAGAGTTTTTACACCCGTTGGACCTAGAAAATAGCCTGCGTATATATCCGTCACAGAGGGCTTTCTATGCAGAAACTTCTTAAGCCCGTTCATCACCTCTCTAACGTACAACGCTCCTATAATTGCGTTTGCTCTTGGGTTCCGAATATCACTCTGACGTATTCCTAGCTGTGATCCATATCTGGATACCATTTGTCTCCACGTACCCGGGGTTATTTGCAGTAACCCGATTGCACCGATTCCGGAGACCGCACCAGTCTTGAAATGGGACTCTTGGTGCGCTATAGCTAACAAAACTGCCTTATCCACTCCCGATATTTTAGAAGCTTCCGTTAAGTATGAGTCCACTCTTTCCGAAGGTCTGCTAATCGGAGCAGACTTCACAGGAAGGGCATTAGTAGGGATGGAGGTATCGGGTGAAAGAGAAGGAATGCTCGGCGACGACAACCACGTCTTTGCCTTATCCACTCCATGTTCTACTTCACCTCCGACCTTCTCCGCTGGTTTAACCAACCAGTTCACAACTGGAATTTTTGACGCTACACTCCTCAGTTCCTTTCCTACACCCGATATATCAAACGTTGTTGCTTCCTTAGACAGTGAGTGCAGGATACCTTTGAGCGTCCAATCTTTCTTCACTCCTAGTAAATTAGTTAGGGCGTACCCTATACCGGCTATCCCTAGAACAGCCGTAGTTCCCGTTATCATCTCTGCCTTTTTGTGCCGGAACAGAGAGAACGATTTATTCTCTTGTCTCTCCACGCTTTCGAGTTTTCGATCCCCCAGTGCATCCTCCTTTACTCCACCCAGAATCTTCTCAGCAAATTGAAGAATGACGGACTTAGTCATCTCATGCTCCCGCATTGGCAAGCACGTTAAGGTTCATAGCTAGGAGTCCCCCATCCACTGTACTGAACAGAGGGAAAGAGTTTACTCCCACTTTAGAAGAGGGCCCTATAGCAGATAGTCCTCCCTTTCCTCCTCCTGCGTTAGCAACGGTAGGATTCGGTTGCGATAAATCTGTACCCTTTGCAGGAGTGTGGAAGGACTCATTAACAGGAGCAGAATTACTAGAACCAGCACCCGCTGAGAAAGCCCCCGCCTTTGCTGATGCCAGCGAAACACCCTTCGGCTGAATGTGCCAGGGCTCACCACTTACTGGACGCACGAAACCGTACTTCTGCAGAAGCCCGAGTTGGTTTAATTTGTTGGCATCGGTGCTCTGAATATCAATAGCGTACCCGTAGTTGTGCATCGAAGTGCCGGGTCTAGCTACTTTCTTGGGCGATCCTTCTGCTATGTTCTTATTGTAAATCCTCTGCTGATGAGCTATGGAACGAAAAGCGGAGTTAACCGTTATAGTCTTCCCGGTTTTATTTTTGTACTCCTGCGCCATGCTCATGAAATTCTTTTTAACGGAAGGGTGCAGGTCCTGCACGTCTACATTACCACTGCTGGTCCTGAAGAGCTTACCCAAGTAGCCCTTCATACTCTCGTAGCCCTTCCCTACTGATCCTACAGCACTTGTAGCGCCAGTTGCTGCTCCAGTAGCAATCGATCCTGTAATACTTTTTGTAGCACCTCCTATCTGCGCTGCTTTCTTCTTGGTCCAGTCTACAGCATCTCCTGCCTTCATGGAAGTATAGTCTATGGCTTTGTGTATTCCACCAGAGACGGCGCTTTTGATATTGGATACACTGTGCTTTAGTCTACCCCATAGATCCGCTATCTTCTCGCCTATCTTACCAAAGAAGGCTTTCGCTTCAGTAAACTTATTCCCTATCCAGTGAACTGTTTTATCCACGGCATCCAGGATTTGGACGTCGAACTTCTTGTATATCCAAGAGCCTGCCATCCATCCCGCTACACCAGCACCTATGACTAATCCAGCGGGACTCTTCAGGAACTTGCCCAGTACACTTCCTATCCCACCCACTATTCGGAGAGCACCTGAAGCTAGTCCAGTTAGGCCACCCAGCATCTTCTTCAGAATGAAGGGGATAACAGAACCAATGAGACCTCCGGTGAAAAACCCAATCATAGAACTCAGAATACCTTTAGCGAACCCTCCTATCCAATGGCCTACACTGCTGGATTTATGCGCAGCTTTCTGGAAAGATTTGCGGAAAAGGATTAACTGATCCAGGTGTTCACGGAACAGGTTTACCAGGCTAAACCTGCTTTTCTTACTGGAACGGAAATAGGCAGCGAACATACCTATTACTTTCTCCTCTTCCATCTTCTTAGAAGTTTCCTCAGCAGGGGTCTCTCCCTTCTTAGGAGCGCGCACTTTTACTGACCGAGCTTTACCCTTTTTGGGAGCGGCTTCCTCTGTAGTAGGAACTGCCTCTTCCGCCTTAGGAGCGCGCACTTTTACTGGGTGCGCTATTCTAGGGATCAACCCCATAGCCCTACCCGCACCGAACAGCCATCTAGCTGCTTTAAAGGGCCAAATGAGTGTCTTAACTCCGATCTTCGCTAGTTTGAAAAGATTAGTGATATTGATGGGGCCTATACCTACTTCGCTTCCGATATTGGCCAGGGTAGTACCGATGGCCATACCTAAGCCCGCAATCCCTCCCATCACCTTCTCTTTGAAGGCACCTATATCCTCTCTTAGCTTGTCTATCTCAGCTAGTCTTTTATCCTTTATGAAAGATAGATGCGCGCTAACTTTCTTACTCACTCCCTCCTTTCCTGTCTCGATGCCCCCTAGAAGGTTTTCAAGTTTCTCTCTATGCTCCTTAGAGGTGGGAAGATTAAGGTGTTCCCGGGCCTTTTGCATCCGTTTTTTAAGAGCAAGGATAGGAGCTCCCTTAACACCCTGCCTCTTCATATCCTTCAGAACGGCGTTCAAGTAATGAATCTGCGCGTCGAGGGCAGCCTTCTGTGGAAAGAGGGTGGTCTTAAACTCCTTCTTTTCCGACTTCTCTAACTTCTTATCCTCTTTGACCTTATGCTTCACCCACCAGCTGGGAGGGTTATGCTCGTACCTTATCAGCTTACCAAGTTTCTTAGAGGTTTCTTTGCTCACATCCTCTATCAGTTTCTTTCGTTCTTTAGCGTGTTCCTGCTTTTGAGCGATAGTGACTCGGGCTCCCCGGGGACCTAAAAAGCCAAGCTGATCCCCGGGCTTACCTTCGCCCAACCATTTCTTATATTCCCCCGCAGATCCGAAATCACCAGTAGTCTTAGAGGCCATTACTTCTTACTCGCTTGAGCTGCTTTCTGTTTTTGTATTCTATCTTGTCTATCCTTAACCGTCTTATCACTGATGTAGAGTAGCTGTCTTATATCTACCTGATCATCAGCTAAGAAGGCGCCGTATTCATCTAGGATGAGCATTTTTCTATCTAAAATCTGCTGCTCATCATAGTGCTGGAAGAAAGCTTAGGGCGTCGATTGTGACTTGAGTCACTCTCTCCGCCCCGCACTCCTTACACTGCACTTTAGTGGATTCCTCTACCCCGTAGCCGGTCACAGATTTGATGTAGTGCTCAATAGCTTGAATCTGATCCGGAGCTAACTCACGAACTAAATCCATCCTCTTTTCTATTGTATCCTCCGGACTTCGCATAGCTATATAACCTGCACGATCCGCAAGCCATTCCAGTTCCTCGTAGTTGTCGCTCTCTTCCATCTCAGAAAGAACTACGACGTCCCGCATCCTTAGCGCATCCAGTTTGAAGGGTAGCTCCTCATAATCAGAGGGGAACTGAATGACTGCTGGATCAAATACAGTTTCTTTCAGAGTAGCTGAAGTGATTAGAGTTTTGATCTCTAAAGTTTTTGCCTCCTTCTTTTCAGCTATCACCTCTGCAACATGCTTCTCCGCCTCACACATGGTCTCGTTAACATAGGGCAGCTTCCCGTAGGAGTTCATTCTCTGCCAATAGAGCATGTAGTAAAAATCTAGAGTAGTTAAGTCATAAGCACTAATGCCAGGTTCGAGGGTAGCAGAGATAGCTTCGACTAGGTGACGAAGCTTGTTCTCCTTAGCCGCTCTATTAAACTTTGCTTGCTCCGATCCTCTTACGTGTCTAGCTGAGAAAGATTTGAACGGGTAGAAGTAAAAGTTACTTGGTAGTTGAATGGAGTAGTAGTTCGAGTTCTTCTCAGCAAAAGAGGGGTTTGTGGTTACGGGCTCAGCAGGTAGAGCCTGAGGTTGGGAAGCAGGCGGAGAATCTAGCACTACCGGACCCGAAGCCTTCCTAAGAGGTTGTTCTTGAACAACGGGTTTCGCTACGGAAGCAGGAGGAACGGGAGCTCGCTTAGGTTCGGAACGCGGTTGGGTAGCACTTGCAGCCGCATTTTTAGCCTTGACTGCTCTATCGGGGAAAGCGAAGGTATCTGTTCTTACGTGTTCACGTTTTACTTCTTTTGATTCTATCATGATTGACCTCGTGGGTTAAAAAGCTCTTTAGATTAAGTTAGCTAACGTTGCAGCATTTCCAGTGCTAAAAAGTCCATTAGACTGCGAAGAAGTTGATCCATTTGCGCCAGTCAGTTGATCTATGAGTCCCTGCGGGAAGTTGTTCAACGAACTGAAGATCGCGTTTGCAAGATTAGGTGCGGATATGTTCTGAGCCGTAAACTGCAAGTCATCTACTGAAAATTCCTGCCCTGCAATAGTTCTATCGGAGGCTGCACTCGTTAAGTTGTACCCTTCCGGGGTACTTGGCCAACACCCGATGTATTTGATGATGTAGACCGTTATCATTCTAGTTATATCCAGAATGGTTACAGTCACATTTTTCTTATAGTTTATTGGATAGTTGTATGTTCCTTTCAGTCCTATGACTTTCTCTCGCCATGCCTCCAAGTAGGCTTGCGTTAGGCCCGTGGAATCATCGTAAAACTTTGCGGATATATTTGATATTGAATGTTGGCCAGCAAAGTGGAAAACCTTTCCCCGCCTGTACTGATCTAGCGTCTCTAAGCTTCTCAGGGGCGCTGTGAATTCCTCTACATAGTTCCACGGCATCTTGTACCTACCAATAGTAGGAAACTCTGCGAACCAACAATAGTTCATCAGAGGATCCCGCCGCGAGGACATCCCATTTAGAACATGGTAGTTGAATCCTGCACCGGGGAGTTGAGAGGTAGGAACTACAGCGGAAGCTAGTACGATCGCGTCTTGGATGCCTTTGAAGTTAGAGCTACCTGCTATGGCTTGCCCTATACCACCCGGAAGACCCGCGAAAGAAGTTAAGGGGCTAGAAAGACCTTTGGAGATAACCCCTATGATATTGCCTAATCCGTCTTGAATTGACATCTAATGGCCTCTGTGGGCAAAGTATTATCTACATATCCTTTTTGATATTCTTAATCTCATCCTCTATCTGGTTCCACCTCTCACGGCTCATGGTCATTTTAGCTAGGCGTTCCAAAGCTTCTTTCTGAGCCTTTGACTTGGCTTTCGGGATCAGCTTCTCAATATCTTCCTTAAAGAAGCCCTCCCTAAGCACGGACGCCTCTATACCCTCTTTCGTCGCTAGCCCTTTACCACGACTAACTCTAGCTAGTTCTCTCAAGTCTTGCTTGAGAAAACGATCCATTACAGACCACCCTGAGAGTCTACGGTGTAGTCGTAGGAGAATGTAATTGTTATAGTTACTGCACCCGAAGCCTGACCGTCTAGAGTAGCGTCGCTTACAGTCTGCGGCCATGCACCAAAGATCTGAACAGTGCGTACCTCAGATGGGGTATCATCATACAAGACTAGCTGTATGGTAGTGGAATAGATAGATTTAGGAGCGCCTGTGTTAGCTACCCAGCTTCTTGCTAACTCACTCCAGTTCACAAACATGGCCCTGGAACCCAAGTCACTAGTCTCCAGGAGCTGAACATCAAACGTATGGGTGTAGTTCTTGCGTCCCGCAAACTTTAATTCTACTCCGTGCAGAGCTACCGCAACCTCTTCTAGGTTTACGCCCGGAATGACCGCTGTCATGCACTTGAAGGTAAACGCGCGGGAGCTAGAGTTACCCGGCATGGAAGGGATGATTAAGTCCCAGTTCCATTGCTGTAGAGGGTCTCCAACGCTCCTAACATCTTGCAAGCTAGATCTATTGAGTGCCATTGCTAATTGCTCCTTGGCCTAAATTGGCTGGACTACTTCTTGAATACATCTAAATTTTTAGGTCTCTTATCCGTGCCTAAATTTTTGATAGAGGGACAGTACGCGCATTTACCCACCCATTTATTAGTTTTGGAGTTGTAGACAGGATAGTACGTGTGCTCATGTTTCTTGACCTTCTCCGCTAACTCTTGCAGATCTCTTCCAAAGTATTTATCCATTAGCCGGTTCTGGTTCGAGTTCAGGGAAGGGCCACTTAGGATCGTTCATCCTAACCTCCTCGGTGATAGCTCTTTTTGGCTGCTAAAGTCCTTGCGCGTTTATATAGAGTGCTCATTTCTACATCCTCTTCCCGTTTAAGAGTTGCATCGGAATCGTCACCGTCGGCAGAATCGTCCGCCACCTCTGGCGCGAATCCCGCTTCATCATCCTCTAGCTCCTCGTCACAGGCTTCATCAGTAACCCCAATTCCACCCGCACTTCCCTGACCTGATACACCCTCGCCCTCGGCTAGGGTAGCGACATCATCCATCTCACCAACACCGTAGTCAGAGTCCTCGTTGTTGTCGCCCACCTCGTTCTGCCCTACCATGCCCTCTCCGCTTTCCGCATCACCCGCGTCATCTGCGAAGTCCGTATTGGTGTAGTTCTCCAGAGAGATTTGGGCTTTTGTTTTTCGACGTACAGAAGCTTTGTTCATGTTATCACGGATCTCATTCTTCTCATCCGTGTTCAGCTTTACTTTATCATTGAGGGTCTTCTCTTTGTTAGTGTCCCCCTTGCTTCTAGCATTCTTCATTTGTTTTTGCAGGTTCTGACCCTGCTTCTGCTTCTTCGAAAGTTTTTCAACTGGAGTTGCAGCGGGCTTCTTAGCAAGAGTTTTGATCATGGTGACCTCAATCTACTGGAATCTTATCTACTAGAGTAGCTATTCTTTTGTACGTAGCCTTATTCTTCTTGCACTCATCGACGAATCTCCTGACCAAATTACTGTAAGGTTCTTTCACGCTCTTAGCTACGATAGTCATGTGCGCTAAATAGAAAGACAGAGCATTGTCTAGAAAAGATCCGCCCGCTGTTAGAGGGTTCACCCCAAAGATATTCTTGACGATTCTACGAGCTAAATTGATTTGGACGGGAGTGACCATAACCCGGAGCCCCTTGCTAGGAACTGTTTCGTAGGGTCCGGGTTCACCTAGATCAGGAAACTTATCCATGTTAGCTAGAGCCCGTAAGTCCTTAAAGAGTAAGCGATCCATTTACCTTATCCTTATCTAGGGAAGTTGCTGAATGTTGATTTCAGAGTAAGTCACTCCTTGTTTCGTAATTACCAGATCCACTTGAATCTGATGAATCGGAATGATAGGAGTAATGAACACAGTTACCTTGAGGATACCCGCTCCAGTTAAAGAGCTCGGGTTATTTGTGGCATCACTGACCACTAAGTAGTCCGAGATACCCTGGGCATTCATAATCAGTTCTAAGTAATCGCTGATACCCGATACGATGCTTCTACGCACAAAGTCATCGTTCGGTTCTTCCAAGGAATACAGCAAGAACTGATATGTTGACTTCTTAATCGCATTAACTAGTCTGCGAACAGATAGCCATCTAAGTGCGGATACCTTTGCTTCCAGAGTGGTTTGTTCCCACAGGGCAATACCCGCACCAACAAAGTTTCGAGTAAAGTTGATCTGGGCTGCGAACAGCGCGTTTCTATCTCCTTGATCAAACCCAGGTAATCCCGTGACTGGATTCGGTCGTATACCCAGTACGTTCACTAAGCCTCTATTCAGACCAGCGATGGAATACCAAGTCTGCGCTACCCTATCTGTTCTAGCACATAGAGCAGCCGCCCAACCTGAGAAGGGAACGTACAGTGCGGTTCCATTATACGGATCACTCTCTAGCACATCCGGACCAAACAAGGCGGAGAAGGAGCTGTTTAGATTCAGGGTTAGGTTCCTGTAATCTATCATCCCTTGCGCGCCACTCTGTGAAGTGGCAGGAACATCAAGCAGCGCAATGCTCGTCGCTCTGCTCGTCGCAATGCTGTCTAGATTCTGTTGAATCCCGACGTCCGTGTACCCACCATTGATCAGGATATCTACATCAACCAGATCCCTTGAACTAAAGTAGGTTGTCCAAGCTGCCTGTATCTCTGAATTAGTCGGAGCAGTACCCGAAGTCCCTCCAGTTAGCGCCTGTGAAGATCCATACCCCCAAATAGTGGGGATAGTTACAAGGCTAGGAGCATTGCTTGAAACGTTGATATACTGGGAGAACGGATTAATACGTTGAGTTATCTCCATCTGCACACCAGTAGAATCTACCTGATCTACTAGCGAAACAGGGAAGGACTCAGCGGGTGTAGAACTAGAAACGGTTAAGTCAAAAACATTGACTGTAAACGTATTTACCAGCACCTGATTAGAGGCAACGGTAATCGGAAGTTGGGCACCCGGAGTTACTGAACCCGTATCCGTGTAGGTGTAAGTTCCCCCACCCACCGAAGCGATCAAACTTTCCTTTCCTCCTACCCTACCGTAAACATTGAACCCTATCGCTCCTGCTTCCGCAGTCCAAGTAAGAATTACGGTATTGGTAGAACCTGAGGCTACTACAGTTGTGATCTCACTGGAAGCAAGACTCTCTCCCGCCTTAGAAACAGCAGAAATTTTGTAAGCATAAGTACCAGTAGTATTAGTAACTGGTAGGGTACCGGTAGTTCCAGTAGACGAAACTAAATCAAAGCTAGTAGAAACAGATGTAAAGTATTCCGATTCAGCGTTTGTTGCCGTACCGAACCAAATCTGGTAACTGGTAGCTCCCGTTACTGCGGTCCAGGTGTAGGAGATCGAAGAAGTAGAACCAGTAGTCGTAACCCCAGTAGATTCTGCTCCCGCCTGCGTCGTGTTTCCAAAAGCGTCTACCGCTACGATTTTAACGTAGTAGGTAGCAGCGGCTAGGGTACCACCAGTCGTTGAGCCCACACCAGTCGCGGCGGTAGGTGTGAGTAACGCCGCTGTTAAATCACCACCCGTAGTAGACTGGGTCAGAACGGGAGCAGCCGGCGCTACAAGGTTATCGGAATTGATGCTAACTGCAATATTGTTACCATACGATCCTGGACCATGTTTGGGCCAGAACAGAACCAATGCTGTGTTCGCTCCCTCTAGGGTTGTCCAGGCAGGAGTATTGGGAGTAGCTACTCCTCCACTCACACCAGCTAACAGAGTTGCGTCAGCTGCGGTATTGGAGAGTAGGGCCGCAGAATAAGCGTATCCTGTTCCCAGAACTCTAAGACACCAAAGGGAGTTTCCCTCGCGGTGATAGTCTAGAGAGCAGTAGTGACCGAAAGAAATAGCTGCGTTAGGATTGCCATATTCCGATAGGAAAATATCCGGAGCAGTGCTATGAAACAGGCCTTCCCTACCCTGCGAGGATACAAAAACTATTCCGGCATTAGCAGTGCTTTCCTGGACTAAGATCTGACTTAAGTCGATCTCATTAAAAGTTACATCCGAAGATGTTTGAGTTAGGATTGCCATGTAGCCCTTCTCCTATTAGGCAACTTCATGAATCTTAAGTGCTTTTGGATTTTGTTTTAGGAATTCGGGATTCACGCGCATTCCTTCTCTTAGTGTCACTCTAGAACGTCTCTGTAGATTCACCGAGTCTTTCCTACCATCGCTATGGATCACGGGAACCACAAGGTGAATTTCATTTGGATTCAAGATAAGAAATTTCATGTTCCGATCATCCTGAAATAATCTGCAAAGCAGCAGCATCGGTGGTGGATGGATTGGTAAAAACAATCTGAGTAATAGACATGTCACAAACGAAAATAGAAGTAATCGTATTACTAAACACAGCGGCGTTGGCATAGGTAACCGAAACCGACAATGGTAAGTTAGTTGTGATTACCGATATTAGGTTGCCCGAGGCCGGAATGTAGGTGTAGGTTCCATTGTTAGGAAGAACAGATACCGAGTACGTGGTCAGCACACCATTTGTATTTGTGATATTAATGGTCGCTGAACCCTGGCTAGTTTTGATATTGTTATCAGCTAAATATGTATTGACCTGAACTATTGTTGCCTGTGTCATGTGCTAGTATCCTTCCTTTCGCTATCATAAAACTAATTAGGAATACGCAAAGGATGTGGGTGATTGCACTGTACTTCCATTTCCAACTACGGAAACGTACCCTGTCGTTGCACTTCCAAGATTGGGTGTAGTAGCAGTAATCTTATTGTTGGCCCAAATCTGAAATGATGGGGCAGCCACACCTTTAAAGTAAACAGCAGTAACGTAGTTCAAATATGAACCAAGTATGGTTACCACAGTTCCATTGTGAATTACCGAGGGAGTAACAGCTTGAATGACGGGTATAGGAGAGTTATTCTCGTTGTCCACTTTCTCTACTCCACCCCATTTGTTTTGAAATAGGAATACTTGATCACCCGGACTTGATTGATCTCCAAGCAAACCCTGCACCTCTACATCTGTAGCGACTTGCTGGATTCGTAGCTTCTTGGAACTGGTCCATCCCTTGACAGTTAGAGTAGAAACAGTTATGAACTCGCTTATATTTGTCGGATCCGCTTCTCTCTTGGGGATAGCTATATCTTCAGTTAGGATTAACCATATGTGAAACGGAGTATCTCCGTACTGAATACTAAACTTTAAGTAACCCGATCGGGCAGCAAACAACCATAGCTTCGAAAATTCCATCACTCCAACGAAGTTGTTATCCTTGTAGGTCACTTCTAAAACGAAATCCGTTGGAAGGCACGTAACTTTATAGACTTGATGCTGGTCAGAAGAGAGCATCGTATCCACTCCGCGCCGCAAAAAAGGCGTGGGTCGCCACCCATCAGGCGAAGTAGTTAAGGAGGTTATTGTCGCTGTAATGTAGGGATAGGCAACAGCGTCACCGCCTTGTATTTTTTTGACAGCTTGAATCTCATTTGTAGCGTTAACAAGAACAGTGGGAACTCCAAAAACTTCCTGCAGTCTGCCCAGAAGGCCACTAAAAATGTAGCTTTCAATGGGTTCAATTTTAGGTTGTGCAGGAGCGCTAGGGAGAGGAGCAGCCATAATTTAGGAAGTACATAAAACAACGCCGGGATGTTCCTTTGACAGAACGAGCCCCGGCGTTGTGAGAGGTTACAACTCTAGTTACTTCTTGATAGGACGATACGAAGCAGAGAGTCTCGCCAGGATTCTAAGATTTCTCATGGAGCGGGCAACGTTCTGGTTCGATAGCCCAGCACGAGCCTTTTTCCGCTTCTTAGCCTTTTTCTTGGCTTTAGCTAGGACAGCTCGGGCTCTGGCTACAGCTTTGGACTCAACCCCATCCTCGCCGAAACCATCCGCACCCATCATCAGGGAGTCGCCTTCCTGACCATCGGCACCTTCTTCCTCATCTCCATCTTCTTCGCTATCTGCGTCTGCCTGCTCCTCCTCATCGTCGCCGTCAACGCTTTCGTCGATATCCGCGTCTTCCTCGGATTCGTCCTCATCGCCATCTGCGTCCGCTTCTGTTTCCGCGGGGACGTCGGCGTCCCCTGGCATAGCAGGATCACCCTGGTACAGATCTTCGCTTTCTTCTTGATCTAGCTCTAGATCGTCGTTACTGTCAGCATCCGCCCTAATCTGTTTTCTTGCCTTAGCAAGCAACTGAGAAAACTTAGGATCGCGCTTAGCAGCGATTTCGTTCGCCCGATCAAGAATACCAGCGGTCGTTTCCATCCGAGGATGAATGGCCGCCCTAACAAACATGCGAGCCGCCTGTTCCTTCTTACCTTGTCTGTACA
>Ga0307373_10005455_pt1 | contig 20797 bp, 14 predicted proteins | sample OX2MG_FD_202534 | JGI IMG/M metagenome (GOLD analysis project Ga0307373, IMG submission 202534) | Soil microbial communities from Risofladan, Vaasa, Finland - OX-2 | ecosystem: Environmental > Terrestrial > Soil > Coastal area > Acid sulfate soil | place: Finland: Risofladan, Vaasa | collected...
CTTTAGGCATCTTGCTTTGGTTCACATTTTATAATCTCCATCAGTTTCACTTCGGGCCGGACGGCAGCATTCACACACGGCAAGTGTTCGGAGTCGATTTGCCCTTTCTGGCGGGCGAAGTCCACGGTCTCCGAAATTTTGGCGTACTGCGGGACCTCCATCAAGCGGGGCAACCCTGGTATTATCATGACGCAACCTACCAAGTGCTCTCTTTCCTTCCGCGAGTACGAACATTAGAAGCCGTCGCATTTACCGCGCCCTTCGTGGGATATTTATTTCTGGCCCTTTCGATTTATGCTTTCTTTCGCCAGATCACAAAGAGCAGTTTGTGGGCAACGTTCGGGGTTCTCGGCTTTTTCCTGATCGGCCACTTCACCGGAACGGAAAAAGGAATTTACGATCTCAGCCCCTCGCTGTTATTTGGAACGTTCCTTCTCGTCACGACCCTCATCGCGCTCGATAGCTGGAAACTTGCTTCGAAGCGCGGAGCGTGGGTCATCGGGCTGATCCTGCTCTCGCTCGTTCTCGAACTCGAGCAGACGAAGCTGAGTAGTTTCCTGGTTCTGGCAGGCGCGCTCATCATCCTGGCACTTCTGCGAATCCGGCAGATGCCGCGCCATGCGGCTATGGTGCTTGGTATCGTTGCGGTCGGAATGGTGCTGATGCTTCGCCTCACAACGGAAGGTTTGTATATGCCAGCCGCGGACGCGCTGATCGGATTTCCGTTAATCGGATATGCAAAGGCGCTCTCCTCCTTCCTTCGAATTCCTCTGGCAGCCATCCTGCCGATTTTTTCCATATCGCACGTTGGATGGGACTGGCTGAAAATCATTCCCTATGTTCCACTTCATCTTGCGCGCGCCTTCCTGAGCGATCCCAGAAGTCTTGCAATCATAGTGATGCTCGTGCTTTGCGGTACTGCGCTTCGTCAAAGGCTTACCTCGGTATCCGTCCATGACTCCTGGATTGTCCTGGCGCTTCTGATTCCAATCGGCTGGATGCTACCCGTACTTTATACTCCGGCATGGTATCCGGTTGCGTTGACGTTTTATACACCTCTCGTAAGTATGGAGGCATCTCTCTTTGCGGCGCTGCTTGGAGTATGGCTTATCTCCTCGCTTCCAGACTCGCGTCGTCGTCGATGGGCGGCGGCAATCGTTGCGATACTATTTGCGATCGGAGTAGTACAAAATGCTCGATTCTATCTTGGCGATCGGCAAACGGTAGTCAATATTGTGCCGGCCTCGCTCGTGCGCGGGCTTCAGTTCCTTGAAGAGAATACTCCCGACACCACGCTTGTGGCAACCCGACGTTATGATTCTCGAATGAGCGACATCGCGAAGGAATCATATTACTGGTATGCTGCCATTTCCGGGCATCCAGTAGTCTCCGAAGGCGCGGCATCCGGCTCCCTGCTCGGAGGCGTTGCCGAAACCGATACCCTGCTTGGCCTCCATCCCGTGCCAGCCGCGAAAGCTCTCTTGCTCGACCGGCGCGCGCTGCTCGATACGATTTATTTTTCCCAGGATCCTCGCAGGATCGAGGAAAGCCTTCGAATAGCGCAGGTGCGTTTCATACTCGAAGACAAAACGATTGGGCAGCACCTCATGATTGACCCCAGTAAGTTATGCGATCTCATCTTCGAAGATGAAGGCTGTAAAATTTGGAAAGTCAGAAGTTAGCTCTCCAAAGAAGCTTTTTTCCAGTGAAGCAATTTATGAGACCTCCATCGCTGTTGCTTATCCCATGAAGTTTCTCCTTCTCGCAGCGTCGATCCTCGCTTTTGGATTACAACACCTCGGCCCTCGCAATTCTAACACTCATTCGGAGACGCATACCAATAGCGTTAAACTCCCCTTCTACCGCATCACCCACGCCGGCTCGCGGGATACGTCCTATCTTTTCGGCACGCTGCATTTGCTCGAATCGAGCTATGTCGATACACTGCCGCGGGTGATGAAGGCGCTTCACCGCGCGGATATTGTGATTGGTGAGTTAGTTATGGATAGCATCATGGGCGATGCTGGCGGCCTTACGAGCGATGCCCTCACCGGACTGTTCGATGCGCCGCCGCTCGACAGCTTACTCTCGAAGAGTCAATATCGAGAGGTCTCCGAGGCGGTAAAAAAATATTCGCCGGTGCCGATGATGATGCTGAACCGAGCGGAGCCGGTTATCATTTATGCGATGATCTTCGAAGGAATGTATGCCAGGCAGCATCCCGAAAACCAAACGACCGGCATTCCGATGGATCTTTTCTTCCAGCAGGAAGCGAGCAAACATGGCACAACCGTGATGGGATTGGAACAAGCGAGCGACCAGGAGCAGGCGCTCGACTCGATTCCGATCAAAGAGCAAACAGAAGAATTGCTCGATCTCGCCCGGCATCCAAATACCACGATGCACGAAATGGATGAAATGCTTACCGACTACCGCGCCGGGCGCATTTCGGAAATTTTGGACGATCCCGGCTTCGGCTCCTTCTCGCCAGAAGAAATGAGTTCACTCCTCTATAACCGAAATAAAAAGTGGCTGGACACGCTGCCTGCGATCCTCGATCATCATAATGCCTTCATCGCCGTCGGCGCGGGGCACTTGGCGGGCAAGCAGGGATTAGTCGAGCAATTGCGGAAGCGGGGTTTCGATGTGGCGTGGGTGCGAACTAAATGAGTGTAGCACCGGGAGAATACTCCCGGTGCTACACACGTCGCGGCAGTAATCAGACTGCCCTCTGCTTTCTCTCGTTCTTCTACAGTTTTAGAACGCTACGTCTGCTTCTCCGACAATGCCATTGAATTTGCCGCCGTTCAGGATGCCATTCGAGCTGGCAGCCGAGATGAGCGAGTTGTCGAAACCGGTGTATTCTTGCGAAACATATTCGGCTTTCATGAGCACGGCCGGAATTGGGAACCAGCCGATCGATCCTACAATACGATTAATGGTCACATCCGGGATATTCGCGCTCACGGGGGGAAGCTGCTCTTTCAGCGTGTTGTATCGGAAGCCGATCCAGAATTGCTGCGCTGCTCCGAAGCGGTAGACGAGATCCGCAGCCATTTGTGTCGCATTACGAGTTGCCGTTTCGCTGGCGGCGCGGCCATTAGCATCCTCATACGTTCCAAAGAATTCCAGACCGTCATATTTGATGAAAGGATTGATCATGAACGTCGAAATCTGAGTGGAGAAGCCTGGGCCGAAACGGCCTTGTGTGAAGGTAAGATCTTCGGAGCCATTGGATGATACGGGGGCCGCTGTATTTGCCATCACGAGGCTGTAATGGGAACCTGCCCGGTCGCCCGCATCGAGCAGTGTGACGGAACCGTTTTGATTCTCATAGAAGGAACCAGTCAGTCGAATGCGAAGATCGCTGTTGATCTGCTTATCCCAGCCAAGTTTGGCGAGGATGGATGGGTCGTATGCCACTGGCTTACCCGTTTCCGCATCGATCGATCCCGATTCCTTAATTTGCGGATTGAGTTCCCCGTTCGTGATGCCGACCATGCCAAGCCAGCCATCATTCTGAACGAAGAGCTCCGCGCCGGTTTCCGTCGCGAATTCGTCCATGATGTAGTTATCGATGAAGGGATTGTACATACCATTTCCCGCATCGACGCGACGGAAGTGGGCATCGCCATAATCGTCTTCGATAAATCCGGCATCGATCGTCACATACTTCATGATGTCATTGATTACGTCGCTATTGAGGAACAACATCTTGTCGATTTGAAGGTAACCATTCTTCACCCACGTATCTTCATGGTGAACGGTCGCGAGATAGACGGTTACATTGGTCCGAATACCATCGGCAAGCTGTGCGTCGAGGTACATGTTCGCCCATCCGAGTTGGAAGCCGCCACCAAGCTTTGCCAGGATATTAGAGGAGTCCGCATGGTTCAGCGTGGTCTTTGTATTCGTGTAGTTCTGGTCCTTGAGCGTTTGCCAATCATCCGCGAACGCCCCGCCGATGTGGATGTAGGTCCCCTTGAACGGAATGGTATCGGTTTTATCGGTCTCGAAAACGTTCAGGCCACGTTGGTCATTATAGCGGTAGAATTGCATTCCTGCTTGGCCGCTCGGCTGCTGCGCGATGGCTAATCCCGGAACGGCGAGGCCCGCGAGGAGAACGGCTCTCAGGCTCAGAGACTTCAGGGTCTGTTGGTAAGTTTTCATGGTGGTCGTGATTGGTTGATGAGTGTTGTGGTGATGGTTAACTTATTGTACAAAAACTAATGCGTAGTTCAGCGTGAGCGCATCGCCGGCGCTCATGGCGCCGAACATGAAGGTCGGCGGCTTGACGCCATATTCGCTCATTTTGAACGCGACCGATCCACTGACCGATAACGATTGGTCGGCATTCAGCACGCCGGTTGCGTTCAGGGTGATGGGTTTCGTGGTCCCCGCAATGGTGAGGTTCCCATGCGCGGCAATTTTGTACTTATTTCCGCCATCCGGAGTGATTGCAGCGGAGCTGAGCGTGAAGGAAATATCCTTATAGGTACTTGCCTTCAGCGCATCGTAGGCGTTACTGTTCAGGCCGCCGCTCTCGCCCTTTAAGTTTTGGACCGGCAACACGACGGATAGCGAACCAATCGCCGTAAGCTGGTTATCCGGCGAAACGGTGAATTGCCCGTTGGCCGTGAACGAATGCGCCGTCATCGTCCAGTTGTGGAGCGTGGAAGTTCCATACAGCGTCATGGTCGGCGTGCCGCCAATGCGGTAGGGCGCCTGGGCGCTGTAAGCATCGTCGGCGATGCGGGTTGCCGCGACGAGCGCGAGCATGAGAAAAACGGCGAGGGGTATGGTAGCCAGTCTCGCGAATCGGGTTTGGTTTCGTAGTGTGTTCATAGTGGTTATTTAGTAAAAATGAGGGTGTAGGTCAGCGTCATTTCATCGCGAGCCTTTATCGCTCCGAACAGGAGCGACGGCCGCTCGACGTTGTAATCCGACATTCGTAAATTCTGCGCGCCTCGGAAGACGATCGATCCATCCGGCTGAAGCTCCGAGTGCATGTTCAGCGTCACCGTCCGTGTAACACCCGCGACGGTAAGTTCCCCGAGCGCGGTTACAAGATACTCGTGGTCTCCTCCATCCGGCTCGATGGTGGCCGATGCCAGCCGGAATACAATCTCCTTATATTGGTCCGCCTTGAGCGCCTCGTACGCGGCATCGTCCATCGCGGAGTGGCTTCCTTTCAAATTATGGACGGGCAGCGAGAACGTGAGCGCGTCAATATTTTTCAGTTGGTCCTCCGCAACCGCCATTTGCGCGGTGCCTGAAATTCCACGAGCGCTCATCGTCCAGATGTTGATCGGCGTGGTTCCTGACAAATTTATCCCGACCGCGTCCGAGCCGCTCATGGTGTAGGTCGTTTCATTGGTTCGCGATTGTGCGGACCAAATGCTCGCGTAGTTATGCGTCTCGTTGACCGAAGAACCAGCCTCTCGAATAGCGGGCTGAGCTCCGGCTCCCAGCACGCTTACAAAAAGCAGGTTGAGTAGCATGGCCGCAGTGCCGATGGTTAGTGTGATGGAGCGTTGCATAATCTTGATTTCTGTCATTTTATCACTTCTTTAATCATGCCACCGTTAAAATTCTTGCCTATTGGCCTGAATATTGAAGGCGGCGGAAATTTTTTTTCTAAAAAGTTAGAATTTTTTACGGAATTAGAGTAAGATTTTTTTACAAAGCCGAAAAATGGTGTTCCTCTCGCGTATTTGGCAATCCGTCGTGATTGACATCCTGCCGGGAGAGGTTTCCATGATTAATAGTATCGAGTGGCATAATCTCTTAATTCTTTATTAACCAGAAGTATGTCAAGCGGCATACCGGAAACCGGAACCATTCAATTTAGACTGTTTTGCGGTAATGCTTCCGAAAAGTCGGGACAAAGCGTAAAGAGGCTTAACGGACAGGGATTAGTTTTTTATGCTGCCTTCGGTTCCATGGATGTGGAACTAACTTTTACCCCCACGAACGAGTAAATTTCTAAGAATAAAATTCTTTACACTGAAATCAATCTGCCTGATACATGTCGGAACGAATGTAGCGAATCTTCTTGAATTCAAGAATCGCGCGATGGGAGCGTAAGAAAAACCAACTTCAATGCGCGGCCCATTCTCGAGGACTCATCACATCGAACGTCGCAAGACCGAGAGCTGCAAGATCGAGAGCTTCCAGTGGCGCTTCCGCCGGGACCGGCTCGAAATGCGCGGTAAAATGCCGAAGGACCGGCGCTTCATAGGTAATGCGAAGCCCGGGCAGCGACTCGCGATTCGCATAGACTTCACTCACCGCTTCCGCCACATAATCGATATGGCTTTGCGTATAGACGCGCCGCGGGATCGCAAGCCGCACAAGCTGCATTCGGGGATGGAGCTGCGTGCCGTCCGGCAAATACTTCCCGAACATCACGCTGCCGACTTCGACGGAACGAATCCCACCATGCCGGTATAGCTCGCAGACGATGGATTGCGCGGGATAATTATCCAGCGGAAGGTGCGGAGCGAAACGCCGCGCATCCAGATAAACCGCATGTCCCCCGGTCGGGCGCAGGATGGGAACCCCATTTTTCATCAATGCATCGCCGAGATATTCGATGGAACGCAGGCGATAGGCAAGGTACGACTCATCGAGCACTTCGACCAACCCCCGCGCGATCGCTTCGAGATCGCGCCGGGCAAGGCCGCCGTAGGTGGTAAATCCCTCCGTCACGATGAGCACATTACGTGCTCGGGTGGCAAGCTCGGCATCATTCATCGCGAGCCATCCGCCGGTATTCACGAGGCCGTCCTTTTTCGCGCTCATGGTGCAACCATCGGCGTAGGAAAACATTTCCTGAGCGATCTCCTTTGCCGTTCGGCTGCCATATCCCGGTTCGCGCATCTTGATGAACATCGCGTTCTCCGCGAACCGGCAGGAATCTAAGAAAAATGGAATGCCATGCCGGTGCGCGATCTCGCTCGTCTTGCGAATATTTTCCATCGAAGCTGGCTGCCCACCGCCCGAATTATTCGTGAGCGTGAGCATGACGAGCGGAATGTTTCCCGCTCCAATACGCTCGATCGCGGCTTCGAGCGCATCCAAATCCATATTGCCTTTGAAGGGCGCTTCGGTCTCGGTATGCAATCCCGCGGGGTCGGGCAGATCGAGCGCTTCGGCGCCCGATGCTTCGATATTGGCGCGCGTCGTATCGAAGTGGGTGTTGTTGGGAATTACCTTCCCCGGCGCGCCCAACAGCGTAAAGAGAATTTTCTCCGCCGCACGGCCCTGGTGCGTGGGAATGATGTTGGCAAATCCCGTCAGGTCACGGACGGCATCCTCGAATTTATAGTAGCTTCGTGAGCCGGCGTACGCCTCATCCCCATCCATCAAGGCAGACCATTGCTTCGCACTCATGGCGGTCGTGCCGCTATCGGTCAGTAGATCGATCAGTACATCATCGGAGTGGAGCAGGAACGGATTGTAATGGGCACGTTCGAGCAGCCGGGTACGCTCGCCCGGCGTAGTGAAGCGAAGTTGCTCCACCATCTTTATCTTAAATGGTTCTATAATCGTTCGCATTACACCAGTTGCGCGGAATGATTGAGCGCCCCCAGGACAGCATCATCGAGTTCGCCGAGTTCATACGCCTTGGCGAGCACGCGGGAGGCGCCGGAGCGCTTCGCATTATCTTCGATCGTCGCCGTGTCCGGGCCGCCCATAAGGACAATGTAGCTCAGTGGCAGGATAGCGCGAAGCCGGCGAATCGCCTCGTAGGCGTCCTCGCCACTCAAATCGTAGTCGATAATAATGACCTGCGGATATTCCTCTTCGGCCATTTCGAGCGCATCGCGAATCGTCGCGGCGGAGCAGACATCGTAGCCCTGCATCTTAAAATGATTCTTCAGGTATGCTCGAATCGAATCGAAATCCTCAAGAATTAGCACGACGGGGGCGCCATCTCGGCTTAGTGGCCGCGGCCGTTCCTTTTTTCCATTCTCACGTTGGTTCATGGTATTTGCGGAACGCATCATAAGGGATGCATCGCCTAAGTAAAAATTTTCTCTCTCTTGATGCCAATGCATAATTGACAAAAAAGGAGAGAATAATTTATGCCATGATGCAACGAAAACGGAACTTGCCCCGAATTAGGCTGAAATCGCCAATGCCGGATTAGATAATAAAAAAACAGAGTTAGAATTCTTTACTGCATCTGCGAATACTTTACACCACTTCTAAGGATTATCATCCTTGAGGCGGGATTAGATTAGGAGCATCAGGTTTTGGAGCGAATGCCCGAATTTCGGCGATTTCGATGGTCTTCCGAAGATCAATCGAAATTTTGGAATTAAGAAATATAGAGGGGCTGTTTTGCTTATGGGCTAATTCTCCGGAAAAAAACTACATGGAGAATCACTAATCATCCGGTAAAAAATCTTACCTGTAAAATAATCTTACACACAAAGATAAAGAAAGTTTACGCAATCGCCGGATTGGTGCCTTACTTGGACTAATTATAGTATGAATCGCTAAATTCGAAGCAGTGGCATAATTATCCGGAAGCCTCTCCATCGAAAACGTAACATCTTGGAATTCAAACTATCAGAACCATGAACATAAAAGCCGTAAAGAATCCTTCGCGAGGCTCCTTACTTTCCAAGGGTGACCTCGTATTCGCTATTGCCGTATGTTTAGCCACGAGCCTCGGGGCTTTGGCTATCCCAAAAAATCAATCCGCAGCGGCACGGACGCCGGCCGGCGGTTCCATAACGGGCACAGTCCGCTTTACCGGTGCCGTGCCGCACTTGCCACGCGCGGATGCCGCAGCCTTCGGAATGTGCGGCAAAACGCATTCCTACGACCGCCTCGAAATTGGCAAGGACCACGGCGTCGAATACACGCTGGTGTACGTCGCCAACCCGCCGGTTGGCCGCGTAAATTTTCCGGCGGTCACGATTACCCAGAAAGGTTGCGGTTACTCGCCGCACATGGCCATTGCCACGCGCGGTTCTTCCGTCACCTTCCTCAATGACGACCAGGGGCTTCATAATGTCCACGGGTATTACACCAGCGGCTCGGAACGCTCGACGCTCTTCAACTTCGCGCAGCCCACGCAGGGCGAGAAAACCGTGCAGCAGCTTCGCAAAGCCGGAATGGTGAACATCCAATGCGACGTGCATGCCTGGATGAACGCCTGGATTTGGGTGACCGATAATCCATACGTCGCCGTCACGAATGCCGATGGCTCCTATTCCATCGATGGCCTCCCGCCCGGAACGTATAAGCTTATTATGTGGCACGAGGGCTGGAAAATGGAACCTTCGAACGGCGGGCGCCCCGAGTTTTCCGGCGCCGTGGTCGATCAAAAAGAAGTTACGGTTCCCGAAGGAGGCTCTGCAACCGCGGACTTCGAACTGAAATAATTTCGAACTGAAATAATCTTACATCGATGAAAACCAGATTCTCCGCCCTGATTCTTTGTATCGCAGCCACATCGTCCATGATGCTGGCTGCGATACCAGAGGCGAATGCCGTGCCGGTCTTTGCCCGGAAGTATCATACGACCTGTTTTACGTGCCATACGACTCCGCCGCTGCTGAATGATTTCGGCCTCCGCTTTCAGGCAAACGGCTACGAGCTGCCCGGCACGATCGAGAAATATGCGCAAGCCGATCAACCGAGCTTCCTGATGGGGGTGGTCGCGCAGCCGATGTTCCTGTATTATCAATCGAAGGATAATCTTGGCGCAACGCCTACGGTCAGTTCCACTTCTTTCTCGGGAGTCGAAGTAGGGCTGTTCACTTCGGCCTCGCTCGGCAATCACCTTTCCTTCTATATGGGGCTTCCCATTGATTATTTTAGCGGCGCCCAAGCGCAAATTAACGTGGAGACCGCGAACCTGATCTACACCGACGCGCTGAACGACGGGACGGGATCGCTCAATTTCCGGCTCGGCGAATTCCGGTTCTCGATTCCCTACCAGCATCAGGTGATTCTTGCAAATCCGGATGAGGACCCGCTCCTCTATACGTACGATGCCTTCACCAATACGCAGAACGGGGGCGCGGTGACTCCAGCGAACCGCCTCTCGTTTTCCGATCCCAACTTCGGAATTTCCGCGTTCGGAATGATTCCCGGAATCGCGGAGGGCCTTCGCTATGACATCGGCTACAGCGGCGGAACGAACAGCGATATCGATCTCAAGCAGGCCCATGCGATCTTTGGAGCGCTCAATCAAACGTTCTACGTCAATAATGCGCCGCTCCGGATCGGAGCGTTCTATTATGGCGGATCGCAGCTCACTTCGAATTTCGCCGATACCATGGGTGGGGTATCGCCGCCGCAGTGGACCAACAATAGCTCCCGCGTGGGACTGAATTTGGAAATTTACGATCCCTGGACCAAACGGCTCGACTTTTACGGCCAGTACCTGACTGGCAAGGACGATAATGTCGATACCGCCGGCACGGCGTATAACATGACAGGCAGCTTTGTGGGAGTCAACGTTATCATTGCGCCCGAAAAGTTCTATGTCTATGGCCGGTATGACATCCGGAAGGTGACCGAAACCAGCGACAACGCGAACCAGATAGACGTGGGCTTTCAGTATCACTTGTTACCGAATGCCTTCGTCACCGGGGATTATACGGTCGAGCACGAGACAACCCCGCAATCGGCACTCATATCAGCCGCGATAGATCAGACCACCACGTGGGCCGGCATAGGGGTCCGTTTTGGATTCTAATTAAGGAGAGACCACGATGACTATTCAAACACTAACGATTGCAGCGGCTATTGGCCTTTCCGGATTAGCCTTCTCGATACAAAATGGAACTCCGGACAATGGGATTCCACCGGCTCCGCAGCCCGGCTCGGAGATCTTCGCGCCCGAGACACCCGCGCCGCCCCAGGTGCTCGCCCGGGGTAAAGAGATGTACCACATATCCTGCGTGCCCTGCCACGGCGCCGATGGAAAAGGCGATGGGCCGATCGCGGCGAACCTGCCGATCAAACCTCGCGATTTTACGCGTGGAATTTATATGAACCGCTCAACCGCCAGTGGAGAACTTCCGACCGATTACGATATTCTCCGAACGATCACGCGCGGCCTGCATGATACTCCGATGCCCTCCTTCCAGCAAATGCGGCCGGAGGACCGGTGGGCTATCGTCCAGTATGTCAAAACCTTCTCGCCCCGTTTTACGGACTCGACGGAATATCCACTCGATGTGATTAACGTCGGAAATGAAATCCTTCCCAGCCCGCAAAGCATCGCGCGAGGCCGTCAGGTCTTCCTCCAAATGCAGTGCATGAATTGCCATGGCATCGACGGCGAAGGCAATGGGCCGGCTTCGAAAACACTCTCCGACGATTTTGGGAATCAAATCCTTCCGACAAACCTGACAAACGCCTCGGACTATAAATTCGCGCGCAATGTGCTCGACGTCTTCCGTATATTTTCCACCGGCCTTAACGGCACGCCGATGCCCTCCTACGCGCAGAGCGTGAACGATACCGACCGATGGAACCTCGCGAATTATGTCTGGGCGCTTCAGGACGACGACCAGTACATCGATAGCGGAGCAGACTCGATTCTGACAGAGAAGTAGCGATCGAACCTGCGAGGATCATCCACAAGAATACGTGAATGCTCCTCGCAATGAATTTGTTAGGAATTTTAGCACTGGAGATGGCTGGATTCCTCTGCCAGCCTTCTAACTAAGTTTTACCATCATTCGCCGAACGCCCCAACCAGACGTTCTCGGTATCAATAAGCACAACGTAAACAAACCTCATGAAATCACGACTCTACTCTTCGATAACCGCATCGTGGGCGATGCTGGCATCCTCGATGCTCCTCGCCATGCTCGCGCTCTCCTCCTGCGGAGGAGGCTCCAACAATCAGCTTAATCAGGATCAATCCACAAGCGACACCACCGCAACCGCACCCGCGGCAGCGCCGGCCGCGACCGCCGATTTTGCGGTCGATATGAGTCCGGCAAACATTGCGTTGGGCCATGCGACGTATCACACCACCTGTGCACCATGCCACGGCGAAGGCGGCAAAGGCGATGGCCCCGCAGCCATTGCGCTCAATCCGAAGCCGCGCGATCATACGAATGGAGCCTACATGAATAAGCTGACGAACGCCCATCTCATGCAGGTTATCAAAGGCGGCGGCGCGCAATTCGGTTATCCCGGAATGCCGGCGCAGCCGCAGCTTGCCGACGATACCGTGAAGAACGTGATCGCGTTCGTGCGCTCGCTCGCGCAGAATCCGCCATACACTCCGCCGGCAACAGCGAGCAAGTAAATAGTAACCGCGTCATAGGACCGATGTGTCCTATGGGACGCATGAGTCACTGCTACAACCCTGGCTCCTCCTGTGAGCCAGGGTTTACTCTCATCATGGAAAAACTCACCAAACGCTCCTGGGCGGAGCCGTTTAAGATCAAGGTGGTCGAGCCGCTCCGAATGACCACCCGCGACTACCGCGAGCGCGCGATGCGCGAAGCCGGATACAACACCTTCCTTCTTCGCTCCCGCGATGTCTATATCGACTTGCTCACCGATAGCGGCACCAACGCGATGAGCGATAACCAATGGGCCGGCATGATGATGGGCGACGAAGCCTATGCCGGCAGCGAGAACTTTTACAATCTCGAATCACAGGTCCGAAAATATTATGGCTACCGCTATCTCGTGCCCACGCATCAGGGCCGAGGCGCGGAGCACCTCATCTCTCGCATTCTTATCAAGCCCGGCGATTTCGTACCTGGCAATATGTATTTCACTACGACGCGCCTGCACCAGGAACTCGCCGGCGGCACGTTCGTCGATGTCATCATCCCGGAAGCACATGAACCGGAAAGTCTGCATCCCTTCAAGGGCAATATCGACCTCGATAAGCTTTCCGAAGTGATCGAGCACGCGGGCGCGGAGCACATTGCGTATGTGACCGTCGCGGCCACCGTCAATATGGCGGGCGGCCAGCCGATTTCCATGCAAAACCTGCGGGACGTGCGCAACCTGACAGAGATGCATGGAATCAAAATCGTGCTCGATGCCACCCGTGCCGTCGAGAATGCGTGGTTCATCAAGCAGCGTGAGCCGGAATTCGCCGAAAAGTCGATCGCGGAAATCCTCTTCGAGATGTGCTCCTACACCGATGCCTGCACGATGAGCGGCAAGAAAGATTTGCTCGTGAATATCGGCGGATTTCTCGCGCTGAACGATCCCGATATTTTTGAGGAAGCACGAAATTTAGTCGTGGTCTATGAAGGGCTGCATACCTACGGCGGCCTGGCCGGGCGCGACATGGAAGCGATGGCCCGCGGCATGGACGAAGCTGTGCAGTTCGATCACATTCGCGCCCGTGTCGGGCAAGTCGAATATGTTGGCGAGCGGTTGCTTTCGATCGGCATTCCCATCGTCGTCCCGATTGGCGGGCACGCGGTGTTTCTCGATGCGCGCCGGTTTCTGCCGCATTTGAATCAGCTTGAATTTCCTGCGCAGGCGCTCGCGGCGGAATTATATCTTGAATCCGGCGTCCGCTCGATGGAGCGCGGCATCGTCTCCGCCGGCCGCAACCAAAAGACGGGCGAGCATAACTTCCCCAAACTCGAACTCGTCCGCCTTACCTTCCCCCGCCGCGTCTATACGCAGGCGCACTGCGATGTGGTCACCGAAGCGGTCGAAGCAGTGTATGACCGCCGCCATGCAATTCGCGGCCTCAAAATGGTCTATGAACCGAAGTATCTACGGTTCTTCCAGACGCGCTTCGAACGATTGTAGCCGTGACCTTCAGGTCACGGTGTGTGAGTGTGTGGCAGCCGTGATCTTCAGCTTGCCCCGAAAAGAGAGGGCACTCCGCCAAGCATCGTCGGGATGCGCGTGACCTAAAGGTCCCGGCTACAAAATCTTTTCCCTCGCTGCAACTTTCCGGGGTACTCGCGTGTCAACCCATTAGCAAGCTTTCATTCTCCGGCGGATTTCCTTTGTTCGCGCCGTCTAAGTACCATTTTTAATAATGACACGTCTCCGATTAACCCAAGCATCGTCCACGATGCTTGTCGCGTTTATTCTCGCGTCCTGTTCCCTCATCGCCCTTTTTTCCGCGCCGAGCATCGTTGGCGATGCGCGCGCCCAGACGTGGGTCAAAATTCCAGCGGGGGGCTTCCCTGCTGGTGATGGCTACGTCTCATCGATTTGGGCCACCAGCCCTCAAATCGTCGTGATCGGCTGGCACTGGAACGTGACCACAAATCAGATCGGCATGGTCATGCGGACGACGGACGGCGGCGCACATTGGAACAACTGCATCCTCGGCCTAGGATTAGGCACGAATAACACGCCGCAAGTAACCGACATTTGGTTCCTCACGCCGGACACCGGCTGGATGACGCTCGGCGGCTCCAGCGGAAGTCTTGATCCGGGTGACCCCTGGCTCTGGCGAACCGTCGATAGCGGGAAAACATGGAACCCGACATGGACGACTTCTAAAGGTCTTACCGCTCCCGTCAATTTTGGAGCAGCTTTCGGGTTGGCAGCCGTCTGGCAAACAGATAGCACGCTCGTCATTACTCAAAACCTCGGAGGTCACGCCTGGTACTCCAAGGATACTGGAGCGAATTGGTACTCGTCTTCTCTTGCTCATGTTAATGGAGTCGCATTCGATGATTTGGATGGCGTGGCCTCCGAATTTGGGGAAAACCAAACGACTACCTTCTTAACCACAACCGATGGCGGCCAAACCTGGCAGAATTCCCTTCGCGGATTCCAGCATGAAGGCTGGAACGTGCATCATGTTCAGCGCAGCAGCGGGGTATTCCTCGCCGCGCCGGAAGACACGACGTTTCTCGGCGTTTCCAGAGGATCTCCGGTTTATCGTTCCACAAACTATGGTCTGCAGTGGACGAATATATTCCCCGATAGCTTGCCGATCAATACCACGGGCGACATGGAAGGCATCGAAGGGGTGCTCTACGTTCAAAGTAATGGCGGAATGACCAACGCCGACCCGAAAAACAATTTGATGGAATCGAACGATGGCGGATATACATGGATCGGTGTCGGCGGCCCGTCCCAGGGGGGGCCTGGCGATCGCGAGCCCGACACCCGTTTTGCGGTGACGGGCTGCGGCAATATCGTCTATGCGTCCGATTTTTATGCCGGGCTTTGGAAGACCGTCGATGGGCCGGGGCTGATGGTTATCGATCTCGATACGATGCGGCCCATATCGGCCATCATTTGCGATACCACGCGCCAGCTTTATTATCTCCATAATTTGAATTCGAGCCAGATCGTGCTCGAAAGCATACAGATTTTGGATAGCAATCGCCGCCCGGCCACGACCCATGCGGTCTGGCTCGATAGCATTCCTGATCCGTATTCGATCATTCCCACGGACGATTCTATTGCGTTCAAGCTGGCCTGGCATCCCGGCGCCATGATGGATTCGGCGGCGACTGACTCCGCAACGATCCGCGTTATTTTTTACGCATCCTATCTCGCGCCTTGTGTTAGCGAACCGCAGCTTGCCTACGATACGGTCTTGCTGCGCGTAAAACTCCAGGGGCTTTCGGTCCTGCCGGAATATGCGACGAGCGCGAATACGATTAAGAACGATACGCTGCTCATGTGCATGAGCCTCGATACCACGATCGATCTCATTAATATGGGCTGCGATTTACTTGCGATCACTAATACCACGTTTGCAAAAAATGCGTGGAGCGTTTCGGACCTGGCCGGCAATAAGTTGAAGCTGCCCATCCGTCTCGGCAGTGGGGACACGCTTCACCTCGAGCTTCATGCCACTCCAACCAGCAAGGCGGTGCTCTACGATTCGCTCGAAGTCAAGATGCATTATATGGGGCAGGATACGGTATGGGGCATGGCGCTCCGGACCTATGTGAAATTTGACACGGCCCATCCGGCGCTCACGACGCGACCAGCGCTGGCCTTCGATTCGCTCGCCACCTGCGACTCCACCGACGAACTTCTTACGCTTTCGAATACCGGCTGCGATACCCTCTCGATCAGTAAGTTCGATCTTGCCAATGTGCATTTCGAATTACTCGATACGAATGGCAAGCCACTCCCGCTCCCGGTTAAAATTCCGACAGATAGCTCGCGGCAAGTAATGGTCCGCTTCATTCCGGGAACTTTGGGCGGACAAAACGCCACGCTCCGGCTGCATTATCTCCGCTCGCTGTATGCAGCGTTCGATAGTTCGAATGTCGTCACGCTCACGGGGACGGGCGCCGCTTCGGGAACGCTCGCGTATCCGAAGTCGCACGATTTTGGCAGCGTCTCCATTTGCCAGCCGGGTTATGCGGATACGACCATTACGTTTAAAAATACGTCCTGCAATTCCGATTGGATCGATAGCCTTGCGCTTTCCGGATCTTTTCTTTTGGGCAATCCCATAAAAATCCCCGAATGGCTCGCGGCGGGCGGAAACCTCAAATTGGATGTACGATATCAACCCAGCGCAAAGACATTGGAAACGGGCGCGGTTTATCTGCATGTGTGGATCAACAGTGGCAAGACGCCTATCTACGATACGATTCAACTCTCCGGCACGGGCACGGCAGGACCCTCGACCTTCGAAACGAATCCTGCGCTTACGGCAACCACATTCGCGTTTGACACGCTGTCGGAATGCGACCCTGCCACATCCGTAACGTTCACGGTCTATAATACAGAGTGCGACACGCTCCGCGTGACCGGCCTCACGCTCGATCCTGGCCTTATCGGAACGTTTGCCGCCCAAACGGATAAGCCGCTCCCGGCCCTGCTCGTCAAAGGCGATTCCCTGCATGTTACGCTCGCTATCACGGCACTCGTTACGAATACGTATTCGGGTAATTTTTACATACAATACACGCTTGCCGATGGCAGCGTGCATGATTCGGCCATGCCCGTTACGCTCGACGTTACCACTGCCAGCGGCGCGAGCGCGCTCACGCTCTCCTCACCGACGAGCTTCGATTTCAAGACCGTCCGGTCCTGTGCCGAACCTACGCCGGATACGACTATCGCCATCACGAATACGGGTTGCGGAACGGATACCGTAATCGTTAGCATCACAGGTACAGGATTTACTTTAGGTAAAGGACAGGATACTCTCTTTATCACGCCGGGTGGCACAAAGAATGACACAATTTATTACGACGACACCTCGCACGGCAACCTCAGCGCAACGGTTACGCTCCAAACCGATGTGAAAAATAATAATTTCACGAGCGTTCAGCTTTCCGGTATTGCGCCACCGGTCGATACCGTCCATTTCAACATAGCGTTCTCGAAAATGCCGGTCGCGTCCGGCCAGGGCTTTACGGCCTCGCTCGTGCCGGACATCCCGGTTTCCGGGAAAGGCCTGAAAACGATTCATGGCGTATTCGAATACCGCTCCAATAACTTCGAAGTGATCCCAAACTCGATGACATCCAATTTTGCTCTCACCCAAAACGGGCCAACACAGGTCGGCTCCATCGAGCGGTATAGCTTCGACGTCACGAATCCGAACGATATCCCGCTCGATCCATCCACGCCCGTGGTTACGCTTCCGATGATCGCGATGGTCTCGGATTCGGTGGGCGGAATGATCGCGGTCGATTCCTTATCCTTGAATCCGAGCGACCCAACGTTCAGCACATGCCAACTCGCCTCCAACACCTTCGCCTCCGATGCTTCGCTGGCGATCCGGTGCGGCGATAGCACGCTCATCTATTATATGCGCGGCAAGCCGCTCGTTACGGCGGAACGGCTGCGCCCCAATCCGGTCACGAGTGAAAATGGTTATCAGACCACGCTCGATCTCACGGCGGCCGAAGATGGAACGGCGCTCATCGCGCTCTACGATGGCCTGGGCCGCGAAGTCGCGCATGATGTCATCACGCTCACGCACGGGGTGCTTCAGCCCTATACATTCCATTTGCAAAATCTTCCCGCCGGCAGCTACTATTACCAGTTGCGGTTCACCGGAATCAGTGCATCGGGAAGCACAAAGGGAATGCTGCTGCTGGAGAAATAACTTCCCGTGTTTCGTTCCATCGACTTCCGCCAGGCCTCGATCCTCACGCGCTATGCGCTCATAAGCGAGTGGCGCATGGCGAGCCTGCGGCTTGGTCACAGGAAAAAGATGAGCCGCGCCTGGGCGTACGGGTCGATGTTCAGCTACCTCCTTATTGGCGCGTTCACCATCCGCCTGTTTAAGGGTAATGTTACCGGCGATACGTTCGTAACTGCCGCGAGCATTGTCATGCTCTACTCGGCGTTTATTATTGCGAGTAATATTTTCCTCTCCTTTGGGAACGGATTTCTCTCGCCGGACGAAGCCCAAATCATATCGCCGCTCCCGGTTTCGAGTGAGACGTTTTTCTTCTCGCGCCTTCTGGTCCTCATTTGCTATACTTCCATCATTTCACTCCTGCTGGCGATCGGCCCTTTCGTGGGGCTGGAATTTTTCCTTCGCCCGGCCCTGGGCGCCAATCTTCTCCTCCTGCTCTCGATCATCCTTTCCGGCATCGCGGCCTCGATGGTAGTGATCGTCCTTTATGGCCTGCTGCTCGGTAAATTGCGACCTGCTTCGCTGACAAAGGCCATCGGTTATATGCAATTCCTTGGCTCGTTTGTCACGGCAATGAGCTTTATCCTCTTTGCACAGGCCGAGCGATTTCTCGATTTGCAAACACTCACCCTCACGGCCAAGCCGTGGCTCACGGTTATTCCCTCTTTTTGGTTTGCTTCGCTCGCGGGATTAGGAGCGGGCGCGGCGCAAGGTATCTATCCCTGGCTTGCGGTACTATCACTCGCATTCCTCGGTGCGCTTGCGGTTGGCTCGCATCTATTGCTCGGCAAAAAATACCAGGCCGAAATCGAAAATCTGGCCGCCTCCTCTGCCATGACGGCGAAGCGGAAAAAAACTGCCGGCGATTCACTGCCCTACCGGATTTACACGCGCTTCGCCCGCTCGGATGAAGCCCGCGCCATTTTCGTCGTGCTCCGCGCGCAATTTCGCTACGATTCGAAATTTCGCATGCAGCTTCTCTCGACGCTTCCGCTCACGTTCGTTTATATTGTGCTTGCCATCGTTGGCGGCGGCATTTCCGATCCGTTCACGAGTACGGTAAAAGAGGCCGCGCGCCCGGCGCTCGTTTATTTGGTCGCGCTGCTGATGCCGCTTATCGTCATGCAGTCGATCACATATAGCGAAAGTTACAAAGCCGCATGGATTTTTTTCGCCGCGCCGCTCGATCGAGCAAAGCTTTTGCTCGCCGTCCGGAATACGCTCCTCGTCTCGATCATTGTGCCCTATATGATAATTCTCGCCATCGTATTCTCGCGGTTCATGCCCGTGTTTCATGCGGTGGCGCACGTGCTGGTGCTGGCGGCCGTCGCGGGATTTATTTTCCAAATCTATCTCATGCTTGCGGCGAAGATGCCGTTCGCGCAACCGCGCCGGCCGAATCGCGGCGGAAGCTTCACGATGATGTTTGGCGTCTTTGGCTTTACGATTCTCGCTGGCGGAATCCTCGTCCTCGAAATGTATTTCGGCTATCGTTCGCAGGCCCGGTTCTGGCCGACCTTTGCGCTGCTGGTCACGCTCTCCGCCCTCCTCGAACGCGCCGTCCATGCCCGCGTCAGGGTAAAACTCGAGCGAGAAGAATTCGAAGGGTAAACCGGCCGGATGTGGTGAGTTCACTGAATTACTCCCCCCTCCTAAAGAAGGAGGGGGCTTTTTAGTGAACTCGTGGTGCCCTGCACTGGACTGCCCGGAATTTCGTTCAGCCGGTTCATGGCTTGGTTTACACGGTCGAAACAGAATATCGAGTCGCGCCCGGAGCAGGATGGCCGGCAGGCTGGAAACACTGCCTCCCGCGAGATGCCGGATGGCGTATGGGCAAAATGCTCCGAGTGCAAAGAGATATTGTACAAAAAGCAGATCGAAGAGAATCTCTTCACTTGCCCGAATTGCGGCAAGCACTTTCGCATCGGGAGCAGCGAATACTTCGAAATTCTGCTCGATGATGGCCTGGAAGAAGAGATCGCCGCGGAGCTGCGTCCCGCCGATCCGCTCGGCTTCGTCGATTCGAAGCCGTACCCCGCGCGCGTCGCGGAAGCCGAGCGAAAGACGCATCTGAAGGAAGCGATGCGCGTGGGCTTGGGACATCTCGACACAAGGCCCGTGGCGATCGGCGTAATGGATTTCGCGTATGTCGGCGGATCGATGGGAGCCGTTGTCGGCGAAAAATTTTCGCGGGCCATCGACCGTGCCATCGCCGAACGAGTGCCGTATATCATGGTGTCGAGTTCCGGCGGCGCCCGGATGCAGGAAGCCGCCATCTCCCTCATGCAGCTCGCGAAGACGAGCGCGAAGCTCGCGCAATTTGCCGAAGCCAAGCTCCCCTATATTTCCGTCCTCACCGACCCCACGACCGGCGGCGTAACCGCCAGCTTCGCGATGCTGGGCGACGTGAACATCGCGGAGCCAAAAGCGCTCATCGCATTCGCCGGACCTCGCGTCGTCGAGCAGACCATCCGGAAAAAACTTCCTGCTGGATTTCAGCGATCCGAATTCGTGCAGGAGCATGGCTTCATCGACATCATCTCGCACCGAAAGGAGCTGAAATCGACGATAGCGAATATATTGAAGCATCTGGGAACCCGAACCTGAACCTGGATTACGCGGATTGGATGGATTTTCCGGATTACTATCGGAGACTTCAATTTTGTACGAAGAGCGGCCCAAATTATTCTTGAAAAAACGAAAGAACCATCGATGGATAAGAGAGAATTTCGATGAACAAGAACG
>Ga0307373_10005456_pt1 | contig 20794 bp, 18 predicted proteins | sample OX2MG_FD_202534 | JGI IMG/M metagenome (GOLD analysis project Ga0307373, IMG submission 202534) | Soil microbial communities from Risofladan, Vaasa, Finland - OX-2 | ecosystem: Environmental > Terrestrial > Soil > Coastal area > Acid sulfate soil | place: Finland: Risofladan, Vaasa | collected...
CCGCCGATTGGGTCCGATGACCAGGATGACGATAAGCAGGATCAGTCGCTCTCCGCCGTCGTTTCTGCGATCTCTACTGTTCTCTTAACTACAGAGATGGCGGCTGATATACGACTTCTCGGTCCTTGTAGGTCTTAGTCCGACAGATTTCGTCCACTGCCTGGCACTATAATGACCGGCACTCGGAACGTCGCTGCTGAACATCGCCGGAGCATGATCACGCGCCTGCACCGGATCTGGGCAAGTCTGCCCCTGCGCACCAAGGGCCTGGTGGTGGTGGCGATCCCGTTGCTCCCGCTGGTCGTGACGACCGGCATCCTGTCCCGGGGCGATCGCCGCGTCGAGGCGGCGCAGGATGCCCAGACGCGCGTTTTCGAAACCAGGGACCAGCTGGAGGCGGCGCTGACGCTGCTGATCGACGCCGACACGGCGGTCCGCGGGTACCTGCTGACCGGCCGGCCTGATCAGCTCGATCCCTACTGGCGCGCGCAGCGGACCCTGCCGGTCGCCCTCGCCCGTCTCGACGCGTTGACGGCCGCGGAGCCGGTGATCCACGGGCCGCTGCTTGCCCTGGCGCCGGTGATTCGACAGCGGATGCGGGCGCTCGACCGGCTCGTGCGGCTCGGTCCGCCTGGCGCGCCGGGCGAGCAGCCCGACTACGACCGGGCGCTCGACCGCAGCAAGGCGCTGATGGACGAGATCCGCGCGCGGATCGCGAGCCTCGGGCGGCTGGCCGGGCGTCTGGAATCGGAGCGGCGGGCGCAGACGCGGGCGGCGCTTCGGGACGTGCTGGAAGTTGCCGCGGCCGGGGGCGTGTTCGGGCTGATCGGCGGAGTGATCGCGATGCTGCTGTTCACCTCCGGAGTCTCGAATCGGGTCGGGCTCATCGCGGCGGCGGCCGACAGCCTGGCACGGGGCGAGCCCGCGCAGGCGGTGCCTGACCAGGAGGGCGACGAGGTCGGACGCCTCGGGCTCCGGCTGCAGGAGGCGTTCGCGCTGCTGCTGGCGCGCGACGATGAGCGCCGGCGGGCCCACGAGGACTTCGACCGGTTTTTCGAGGTCTCACCCGTCATGCTGTGCATCGCGGGTGGCGACGGATATTTCCGGCGGGTCAATCCGGCCTGGACGGCGCGCCTCGGCTGGACGGCCGAGGAGCTGCTGGCGGTGCCGTACGCCGACCGGGCCCATCCCGAGGATCGCGAGGCGCTGCTGCAGGAGCTGTCCCGGCTGCTGTCCGGGCGGTCGATGCAGGCGTACGAAGGGCGCTACACCTGCCGGGACGGGTCGTATCGCTGGCTGCGGTGGGTGGCGTTCCACCACCGCGACGAGCAGCTCATCTACGGCGTCGTCCGGGACGTGACGGAGCGGCGGCGGGCGGTGGCGGCGCTGCGCGCCAGTGACGCGCGCCTGCAGGCGATCCTGAACAACAGTCCGGCGGCGATCTACGTGAAGGATCTCGACGGGCGGTTCGTCCTGGTCAACCGGGAGTTCGAGCGCCTGTTCGGCCGGACGCAGGCGCAGCTGCAGGGGCTGACCGACGAGGCACTGCACGACCCGGCGGAGGCCGCGCGGATCCGGCGTGACGACCTCGAGATCCTCCGCGCCGGCCGTCCCCGCGAGCTGGAGGAGCGCGTGCCGTTCGCCGACGGCGAGCACGTCTACATGTCGATCAAGTTTCCGCTCGACGACGGGACCGGCGCGCCGGTGGCGCTGTGCGGCATCTCGGTCGACATCACCGCCCGCACCCACGCCGAGGAGTCGGTCCGGACGCTGAATCACGCGCTGTCGCTGCGGATGGCGGACCTGTCGGTGGCGAACCGGGAGCTCGAGGCGTTCTCGTACTCCGTCTCGCACGACCTGCGGGCGCCGCTGCGGCACGTCGCCGGCTTCGCCGCGCTGCTGACCCAGACGTCGTCCGATGCGCTGGGGGAGGACGGGCGGCGCTACGTCAGGACGATCGCGGAGTCAGCGGATCGGATGGGGCGTCTCATCGACGACCTGCTGGCGTTCTCGCGCATGGGGCGGGTCGACCTGCGGCGGGCGGTCGTGCCGCTGCGGCCGCTGGTCGACGACGTGCTCGCGGAGCTGCGCGCGGACGTCGACGGGCGGGCGGTCGACTGGACCGTTCACGCGATGCCGTCGGTGTACGCGGATCCCGCGATGCTGCGGCAGGTGCTGTTCAATCTGGTGGGCAACGCGCTCAAGTACACGAGGCCGCGCGAGCGGGCCGAGATCGAGATCGGCAGCCGGCCGGCGGAAGACGGCTTCGTGGCCGTGTACGTCGCGGACAACGGCGTGGGCTTCGACATGCAGTACGCCGACAAGCTGTTCGGCGTGTTCCAGCGGCTGCACCGCGCCGATCAGTTCGAGGGGACCGGCATCGGCCTGGCCAACGTGCGCCGCATCGTACAGCGGCACGGCGGCCGGACCTGGGCGGAAGGCGCCGTCGATCGCGGCGCCTGCTTCTGGGTGACGCTCCCGGTGACGGAGGGACGGGCCTGATGATCACCGAAGTCAAGCGCATCCTGCTCGCGGAAGACGATCCGAACGACGTGGAGCTGACGCTCGCCGCGCTGGCCGAGCACCGCCTCGCCAACGAAGTCGACGTCGTCCGCGACGGCGAGCAGGCCCTCGAGTACCTGGAGTGCCGCGGGGCGTACGCCGGCCGGCCGGGCGGCAATCCGGCCCTGCTCCTGCTCGACCTGAAGATGCCGAAGCGCGACGGGCTCGAGGTGCTGCAGGCGATCCGGCGGCACGACGCGCTGCGGATGATTCCGGTCGTCATGCTCACCTCGTCCCGGGAGGAGCAGGACCTGATCCGCAGCTACGAGCTCGGCGTGAACGCCTACGTCGTCAAGCCCGTGGCGTTCCCCGATTTCGTCCACGCCGTCCGGCAGATCGGGATCTTCTGGGCCGTGATCAACCAGGCCCCGCCCCCGCACCCTCACCGGAGGCCGATGTGAGCGCCGGGACGGACGCCGCCGACGCGCGCGGGCAGCCGATGGACCGCCCGCTGCACATCCTGCATCTCGAGGACAGCCGCAACGATGCCGAGCTGGTGGAGGCGGCGCTGGCGGGCGACGGCATCGCCTGCCGGATCCGCTGCGTCGACACGCGGAACGACTTCCAGGCGGCGATCGAGCGCGATGTCTTCGATCTCATCCTGGCGGACTACTCGCTGCCGTCGTTCGACGGACGGGCGGCGCAGGATCTCGCCCGCATCCTGTGCCCGGACGTGCCGTTCATCTTCGTGTCCGGCACGCTCGGCGAAGAGGTCGCCACCGAGCGGCTGAAGAGCGGCGCGACCGACTACGTCCTCAAGCATCACCTCGCGCGGCTGCCGCGCGCCGTGCGCCGCGCGCTGCAGGAGGCCCGCGAGCGGAACGCCCGGGAGCACGCGCAGGCCGAGATCCGGGCCCTCAACAGCGACCTCGAGCGGCGCGTGGCCGAGCGCACCCGGCAGCTGGCCGGGGCCAACGACGCGCTGCGCGCCGGCGAGGAGCGCATGGCGCGGATCCTCGAGACGGTCGCCGAGGGGATCGTCATCTTCGACATGGCCGGCCGGCTCACCTTCGTGAACCGCGGCGGCGAGCGGATTCTCGGCATGTCGCGGGACGCGCTGCTCCAGCACCGGTTCACCGACGACTGGTGGGGCGCGGGTGCCGCGCCCGGCGGCGCCGCGAGCGACGGCGCGTTCCCGATCGAGCAGACCTTCGCGTCGGGCGAGGCGCTCGACGACATTGAAGTGGTGGCGCACCGGCCGGACGGCACGCGCGTCACCCTGTCGGTCAACGCCGCCGCCCTGCGCGACGACCGGGGCACGATGGCCGGCGTCGTCGTGTCGTTCCGCGACGTGACCGAGCGCCGCCGCGCCGCCGAGGCGGTGCGGCAGGCGAAGGAGGAAGCGGAGTCGGCCAACCGGGCGAAGAGCGACTTCCTCTCGCGGATGAGCCACGACCTGCGGACGCCGCTCAACGCCATCCTCGGCTTCGCCCAGCTGCTCGAGATCGAGAGCCACCAGGCCCACCAGGAGAACGTCGCGCAGATCCTCCGGGCCGGCCGCCACCTGCTCGACCTCATCAACGAGGTGCTCGACATCGCCCGCATCGAAGCCGGCCAGCTCTCCCTCTCGCCCGAGCCGGTCGACCTGGACGAGGTGATTCCGCAGACGCTGGAGCTCATCAGCCCGCTCGCGTCCAGCCGCGGGATCTCGCTGCACAATCGGGCCGCCGCGGGCCGGCACTACGTCCTCGCGGATCGCCAGCGCCTCACCCAGATTCTGCTGAACCTGCTGTCGAACGCCGTGAAGTACAACCGTCACGCTGGCAGCGTCACCGTCTCGATCGAGCCGGTGGAGCGCGAGCGGATCCGCATCACCGTGGCGGACACCGGTCGCGGGCTGTCGCCCGACCAGATCGAGATGCTCTTCCAGCCGTTCGAGCGTCTGGGTGCGGAGCAGACCGAGATCGAGGGGACCGGCCTCGGCCTGGCGCTGTCGAAGGGACTGGCCGAGGCCATGGGCGGCTCGGTCGGTCTGGCGAGCGAGGTCGATCGCGGCAGCACGTTCTGGGTCGAGCTGATGGGCGTCGAGGCGCCCGTCCGCCAGGAATCGGGCGCGACGCGCGCCGCCGGCGGTCCGGGCGGGCCGTCGACCACGACCGGCGTCGTGCTCTACGTCGAGGACAACACGTCGAACGTCCGGCTGTTCGAGCGGATCGTGGCGCACCGCCCCGGCGTCCGCCTGCTGGCGGCCGCACAGGGCCAGCGGGGCCTCGAGCTGGCGGTCGGCCATCGGCCCGATCTGATCTTTCTCGACCTGCACCTGCCCGACATGCACGGGGAAGAACTGCTGCACCGGCTGTGGGCGGACGTCCGCACGCGCGGGATTCCGGTCGTCATTCTGACCGCCGACGCGACGCCGGCCCAGGGGCGGCGCCTGCTGGCGGCCGGGGCGACCGCCTACCTGACGAAGCCGTTCGAGATCGCCCGCGTCCTCGGCCTGCTGGACGACGTGCTCGCCGACAAGCGCATTCCATGACGGGGAACGACGACACCATGGAGCATTCAGGCGACGACCTTCGCGCCATCGTCGACAGTCTGCCCGGCGTGGCTCTGTCGCTCGAGCGCAATGGGCGCATCCGGTACGTGAGCCCGCGCGTGCACCGCGTGCTGGGGCACGAACCGGCCGGGCTCGAGGGCCGGACGCTTCTCGACCTCGTGCATCCGGACGACCGGGTGTCGGTGGAGCGGGCGCTCGCCGAAGGCGCCGACGGGAACGAGACGCGCGTGCCGGAGTGTCGCCTCCGGCACGACAACGGCTCGTGGCGCCTCATCGAGCTGCGGCTCGGCCCCGGCGGGCCGGAATGGATCGCCGGTCTCGCGCTCGAGCGCGACGGTGCGGGCGACGCGATGCCGTCGGGCCGCCGCCTGGCGCACGATCTGAACAACCACCTGTCGACCATCCTGGGCTTCTCGGAGCTGCTGCTGGCCGACCTGCCCGAGAACGATCCCTATCGCGAGGATCTGGCGGAGATCCACAAGGCCGGCAAGAGCGCCCTGCGGCTCACCAGCCGCCTGGCCGACGCGCTGAAAGGAGGCCGGAGCGGGCCGTGACCACACGCTGGATCCTGGTCGGCGGCGGTCACGCGCACCTGCACGTCCTCCGGCAATGGGCGCGAGCGCCGCTGCCCGGCATCGAGCTCCTCCTCATCTCGCCGTACGACCACCATCACTATTCCGGCATGGTGCCCGGCTTTCTGCGCGGCACGTACCCGGAGGAGGCGCTGACCGTCGACCTGCGCGCGCTGGCCCGCGCGGCCGGGGGCCGGTTCGTGCGGGCGTTCGCCGAGGCGGTCGACGGGCCCGGGCGCCTCGTCGAGGCGGCCGGCGAGCGGCTGGCGTTCGACGCGGTGTCGCTCGACGTCGGCTCCGCGCCGGCGGGCCGGCGCCTGCCCGGCGTCGAGGCGCACGCGCTGTCGGTCCGGCCGATGACGCGGGCGGTGGCGCTCCGCGCGCGGCTCGACGCGCTCCTCGACCAGCCGTCCGAGCGCCCGCTGTCGGTGATCATCGTCGGTGGCGGGGCGGCCGGCGTCGAGGTCGCACTCGCCCTCGAGCGGCGGATCGCCGAAGGCGGGCGCGCGCGTGTGGTCCGGGTCATCGAGCGCGGCGCGACGATCCTGCGGGAGTTCGCGCCGGCCGTCCGGCAGCGCGCCCGGCGGCTGCTCGAGCGGCGGGGGATTGAGGTGTGGACGGCGAGCGAGGTCTCCGAGGTCGAGGCCGACGCCGTCCGGATCGGCGGTGCGCGCGTGCCGTCCGATCTCACCGTCTGGCTGACCGGCGCCGCCGCGCCGGACCTGCTCGACGCCTCGCGCGTGCCGCGCGATGCCGCCGGCTTTCTCCACGTCGACGGGACGCTGCGGGCGGTCGACGGCACGCCGGTCTGGGGCGCGGGCGACTGCGTCAGCATCCGGGGGGCGGAGGGGCTGCCGAAGGCGGGCGTGTATGCCGTGCGCGAAGCACCGCTGCTCGACGTCAACGTCCGCGCCGCGCTGCGGGGCGGCGCGCCCCGGCGCTACCGCCCGCAGCGGACCTTCCTCTCCCTGATGAACACGGCCGACGGCCGGGCGATTCTGCGCTGGCACGGCCTCGTCCTGCACGCGCGCGCCGCCTGGTGGCTGAAGGACCGGATCGACCGGCGCTTCATGCGCCGCTACCAGACGCCGTGAGGCGCGTGCCCGGCGGCCCCGTGATATGCTGTGCGGCCGACGCCGGGATCCGCCGGCCTCAATCGCCATGAAGACGAGCCAGTTGTGGGAGATCGCGGGCGCCGCGACCGATCGGGCACGCGACGGGCGCACCGGCGGCACGGACGTGGACGGGCAACGAGTGACGATCGAGGGCCGCCCCTACGTGCTCGTGACCGAGCAGCGGTACGAGAGCCTGCTGCAGCGGCTGGCCGCGCCGCACCGGGAGAGCGGGCGGGACGAGCCGGCCGGCGGGCTCGAATGGATGCTCGCCCGGGCTGGCTTCGACGGCGAGCAGGTGCGCGGCGTGCTGCAGGCCCCCACCTTCGGTGCGCGGCTCCAGCGGCTCCGCCTGGGCCGGAAGCTCGATCAGATCGCGCTGGCCCGCCTGGCCGGCGTCAGCCAGACGATGGTGAGCAATCTCGAGAACGACAAGGTGGAACGGCCGTCCGCGCGGGCGCTGCACCGGCTCCTCGAATCGCTCGGGATGCCGGGCGCGGCCGCGTACTTCCTGATGGCGGCCCCGTGCGGCACGCCCGTGTTCCTGCCGCCTCCGGCCGCACGGCCCGTGCCGCCGCGCAAACTCGACTGAGCGGCTCGAGACGCGTGCCCGCCCCGGGACATCCGGGTCCGTTCCTCGAGGCCCGGGTCCTCGCCGGCTCGTTGGCGCCGGGTGGATCGTTTGTTTCCAATGACAGGACCACAGCGCTCGACGCCCCGCCGGTGCGGCGCCGGCTACGCGCCCATCAGGGATTACGCGGCGATCGGCGACGGCCGCACGGTTGCGCTCGTTGCCCGCGACGGCGCCATCGACTGGCTGTGTCTGCCCGACATGGACTCGCCGAGCGTGTTCGGCGCCCTGCTCGACGCGCCGCATGGCGGCGCCTTCACGCTGGCGCCGGTCGATCCGTCCGAAACCGAGCGGCGGTACGTGCCGGAGACCAACGTGCTCGAGACGACGTTCTTCTGCGGCGCCGGCGTCGTCCGGGTGACCGACGCCCTGACGATTCCCGATGGCGGCCTCACGCCCTGCCGCGAACTGGCGCGACGCATCGAGGGGCTGTCGGGCCGTGTCGCGATGCGGTGGGCGGTCGTCCCCCGCTTCGACTACGGGCAGCGCGGGCCGCGCCTCGCCCTCCGCGCCGGTGTGCCGGTGGCGGTGGACGGACGGGACGCCGTCGCCGTGTGCGCGTGGAACGCCGGCACACCACGGATCGACGGTCCGGCAATCACCGGGCAGTTCGAGACGGCACAAGGATCGCGCGGGCTGCTGGCGCTGGCGGGGACGCATCAGGAGCCGCTGGTGCTGCCGCCCCGCGAGGCGGTGGAGCATCGGCTCGACGCCACGATCGCGTTCTGGCGCCGCTGGACGGCGGCGGGGTGGTACGACGGGCCCTGGCAGCCGGCCGTGCGTCGCAGCGAGCTTGCCCTGAAGCTGCTGGTGCACGCGCCGACCGGCGCCGTCGCGGCGGCCCCGACGACGTCGCTGCCCGAGGAGCTCGGCGGCGAGCGGAACTGGGATTACCGGTACTGCTGGATCCGCGATTCCGCCTTCACGCTCGACGCGCTGCTGCGCCTCGGCCGGACGGAGACGGCGCACGCGTTCTTCTGGTGGTTCATGCACGCGTCGAATCTCACGCGGCCGCGCCTGCAGGTGCTGTATCAGCTCGACGGCGGGCGATTCGCCCGCGAGCGCCAGCTGCCGGCCGACGGCTATTGCCGGTCGCGTCCGGTCCGGATCGGCAACGGCGCCGTCGACCAGCTCCAGCTCGACATCTACGGCGACCTGATGGAATCCGCCTGGCGGTATCATGGGGCCGGGCACGACATCGATCGCGACACCGGCCGGCGGCTCGCCGAGGCGGCCGATCTGGTCTGCGACATCTGGCGCCAGCCCGATTCCGGCATCTGGGAATGTCGATCCGGGCCGCAGCACTACACCCACTCGAAGGTGATGTGCTGGGTCGCGCTCGATCGCGCGATCCGTCTGGCGGAGGCCGGCGTCCTGCCGGCCCGGCGCGTCGGCCGCTGGCGCCGGCAAGCTCTGGCCATCCGCGAGTTCATCGACCGCCACTGCTGGGAGGAGGCGCTGGGCAGTTACGTGCGCTTCGCCGGCAGCCGGGACGAAGTCGACGCGAGTCTGTTGCTGATGGCGGTCATGGGGTACCACGACCCGCGGGAGCCGCGCCTGCATCGGACCATCGACGCGGTGCGCCGGCTGCTCGGGCACGGCGCGTTCGTCCGGCGGTACAGCGGCGGGGACGGGCTGAGCGGCCGCGAGGGAGCCTTCATCACCTGCTCGTTCTGGCTGGTCGAGGCGCTCGCGCGCACCGGCCGGCGCGACGAAGCGGCGGTGCTGATGGAGGCCCTGCTGGCCATGGCCAATGACGTCGGGCTGTACGCGGAGGAGATCGATCCATCGAACGATGCGTTCCTGGGGAACTTCCCGCAGGGCCTCGTCCACCTTTCGCTGGTGGGCGCCGCCCTCGCCTTCGCGGAGCCTGACGCCTCATGAGCCTGGCGGCCGCCGTGGCCGGCGGATTCATCGGGACGCTCGTGCTCACGACCACCCTGCGCGGCGCGAGCGAACTGGGCCTGACGCGGATGGACATCCCGTTCCTGCTCGGCACGGCGTTCTCGGCCAGTCGCAGCCGCGCCAAGGTGATCGGGTACGCGCTCCACTTCGCCGTCGGGCTGGCGTTTTCGGTCGTCTACTACTGGATATTCCTGGCGATCGGGCGCGACGGCTGGGTGGTGGGCGGGCTGTTGGGCGCGGTGCACGCGCTGTTCGCCGGCACCGTGCTCGTCAACATCCTGCTGCCGGCCATGCATCCACGGATGGGCACGCCGTTCAGCGCGGCCGATTCCGCGCCGCTGCTGGAGCCGCCCGGCTTCATGCTGCACAACTACGGCCGGGCGACGCCGGTCGTCACCCTCCTCGCCCACGTGGCGTATGGCGCCATCATCGGCGGCTTCGTGCACCTGGCCGGCACGCGTTGCGGGCCGCGCTGATATCAGAGGTGGGCGCGTCCTGAGGACAGGACAGCTCAGGCGGCTGTGGAGTGACGCGGCTGAGCGCGGTCGCTCAAACCCTTGACGCGATAGCGTTTGCGTCGCCCGCTGCGCCTGCCCTGGCCCTCGATCGGTCTGGCGCGGACTTTGCCTCCTCTTTGGATGTGTGTCGGGTCGCGGCCGCCGGGAGCAGCCGCCGGCCGGAAGGACACGCTGAAAGGAGCGTGCGGCATGTCGTCACGGATTGTTCGCACGATGGGGCTGGTGCTCGTGCTCGTCGCTCTCGCGCTGCCGGCGTTCGCCCACGGCGCGGCATCGGTGGACCAGCGGATCGCCACGACGGTCGCGCATCAGCTGGAGCGGCGGGGGATCCTCCGCGCCGGCAACATCATGGTGTCGGTGCAGGACGGGACGGTCACGCTGAGCGGCCAGGTGCCGAGCCTGTGGCTGAAGCGTGCGGTGATCGATCAGGCGCGCGGCGTCGACGGTGTCCGATCCGTCGTGAGCCGGCTGACGGTCATGGCGCCGGAGACCGATCAGGGCCTCGCCGAGCAGGTGGCGCGGCGTCTCAGGCATTCGGTGTACAACACGATCTTCGACAACGTGAACGTGTCGGCCACCAACGGCGTGGTGCGGCTGACCGGCCAGGTGATGTCGCCGTTCGCGAAACGGCAGATGGGCGACACGGTGCGGAAGGTGGTGGGCGTCCAGGGCGTGCACAACGATCTGCAGGTGCTGCCGGAGTCGATGAACGACAACGAGCTGCGGCTCGCGGTCGCCCGGCGGATCTACGGCAATCCGCTCTTCTCCGATCAGGCGATCCTGCCGGCGCCGCCCGTGCACATCATCGTCAAGGGCAGCCGGGTCACGCTGGTCGGCGTGGTCGGGTCGAACGCGCTGAAGATCCGCGCCGGCATGCTGGCGCGCGACGTGTTCGGCGTCATGGGCGTCACCAACGATCTGCGGGTCGATTCCTGACCGGGACCCGGACGGACGCGGTCGGCCCATCGCGCCGCTCGACCGCGCGGCGCATCGATCCCATGACATCATCGCCTCCCGGGGACTGAGCCCGGCAGTCCCCGGCGCCTCCCGGCTCGCCGGCTGAGCCTCGCCGCTCGGCCTGCGGCCCCGGCAGGTCCCGGCTTCCCGGTCCGCGGGAATCCCCGTCCACCCCTGCGCGCGCCACCGCGCGGCGCGCCCTCGCGAAAGGAGAAGATGAATGATGCACACGTGGCTCGGCTCGGGAACGGCCCTGGTGCGTGGACTCGGCCTGCTCGCGGCCGCCGTGCTCGTCGGCCTGCTGGTGCACCGCCTGCTGTTCCTGGCGCTGCAGCGGCTCGCGCGGCCCGCCGGCCGGGTCGTGGACGCGTCGCTGCTGCGGCATGCCGAAGCGCCTGCCCGATTCATTCTGCCGATCCTGGCCACCTTCGCGGTGCTGCCGGCGCTTGGTCTGTCTTCCGAGCCGGGAGACATGGTCCGTCATCTCGTGGCGCTCGGACTGATCGCCGGCTTCACCTGGTTGAGCATTGCGCTGACCGCAGTCATCCAGGACGCCATCGCGTCCCGGTTCTCGGTCGACACCGCGGACAACCTCACCGCCCGCAAGGTCCGGACGCAGATGCAGGTCCTGCGGCGCGTGCTGGTCGTCGTCATCCTGATTGTCGGCCTGTCGGTCATGCTGATGACGTACCCAGCCGTCCGCCAGTTCGGCGCCACCCTGTTCGCCTCGGCCGGCCTGGCCGGCCTCGTCGTCGGCATGGCGGCGCGCCCCGCGCTGGCGAATCTGCTGGCCGGGCTCCAGATCGCGCTGACCGGACCGATCCGGATCGATGACGTCGTCATCGTGGAAGGCGAATGGGGCTGGATCGAGGAGATCACGACGACCTACGTCGTGGTGCGGATCTGGGACCTGCGGCGCCTCGTCGTGCCGCTGAGCTATTTCATCGAGCATCCGTTCCAGAACTGGACGCGCCGGACGGCGGACCTGCTCGGCACGGTGACGATCTACGCCGACTACACCGTGCCGGTGGACGAAGTCCGCCAGGAGCTGCACCGCGTCCTCCAGGCGAGCGGTCTCTGGAACGGCCAGGCGTGGGGGCTGCAGGTGACCGACGCCACGGAGCGCACCATGGAACTGCGCGCCCTGATGAGCGCGGCCGACTCCGGGAAGGCGTGGGACCTGCGGTGCCTGGTGCGCGAGCGGCTGATTGCGTTCCTGCAGTCCCGCTGTCCGGACAGCCTGCCTCGCGCCCGCGCGGACGTGCGAGGGCTGACGCCGGCGTGAACCGGAACGCGATCCGGCGGGGCGGCAGGGCTTGACAATCCTTCGCCGCCACGGTACTACTGCTAGCCACAACTGAACGACGCACCCCCGGTGTCATGGGAAGCGGGTGAGAAGCCCGCACGGTCCCGCCACTGTAAGCGGGGAGCGGCTGCCATTCGGGTCCGGCTTCGTCCGGACCCCGTCACTGTGTCGCACGACATGGGAAGGCGAGGCAGGCCGCGTCGATCCGCGAGTCAGGACACCTGATCCCGAGGTCCGTCCCCTGCGTTCCGTCTGCGCCTTCACGTCGAGGCGGGACGGAGCCGGCGCGCGATGACGCCGGAAGGAGACTCATGCCGCTTGCCGTCCGTCCCGTGCGGAGGGGCCGCCGCCCTGCCGCCACTCGACCGATTCCTTCGCTCCTCCACCTCCTGTCGGCGATCTGGCTTGTGCTGGTCACTGCGACCGCGGCGTCCGCCGCCCCGGCTGCCGCGGTGACCGGGCGCGTCACCGATCCGGCCGGTCGACCGGTGCCCGGGGCCCGCGTCCTGCTGTCGGGCCCCGTGGCCGTGCCGCGGACCGCCGTGACCGGGCAGGACGGCCGCTTTCGGCTGGCGCACCTGGACGCCGGCCGCTACGAGCTGCAGGTCGTCCGTGAAGGGTTCTCCGCCGCCCCGGTGGCGGTGACGCTGGCGCCCGGCGCCACGCGCGAGGTGTCGGTGCGGCTGCACGTGAGCGCGGTCCCCGAATCGGTCGTCGTGACCGCCTCCCCGGTCGAGACGCCGCTGTCGCGCGTTGCCGACAGCGTGACGGTGCTGACCGCCGCGGACCTGCGGGCGCGCCAGATCGACACGGTGGCCGACGCGCTGCGGCTGGTGCCCGGGCTGGCGGTGGCGCAGAGCGGCACCTGGGGCCAGATCACCTCCGTGTTTCCGCGCGGCGGCGATTCCAACTACACGCTCGTGCTGATCGACGGCATGCCGGCCAACGAGTTCGGCGGCGGGTTCGACTTCTCGCAGCTCCCGGTCAGCGACATCGCGCGGATCGAGGTCGTCCGCGGTCCGCAGAGTGCGCTGTTCGGATCGGGGGCGATCGGCGGCGTGATCCAGATCATCACGCGCCATGGCGGGCCGCCCCGCGCGGCCGTCTCGGCCGAAGGGGGTGGCCTCGGGACGACGCGCTATACCGCCGACACGAGCGGATCGCACGGAGCCTGGACCTGGGGCGCCTCGGCCGAGCGGATGGCGAGCCAGGGCTACACCGGTCTGGCGGCCGACGGCGAGCGGGTGAGCAACGACAACGGCGAGGAGCGCGCGGCGTCGGGCAGTCTCGGCTGGGGCCGGGCCGGCGGGACGCAGATCCGGGCGAACGCGGACGTCTCCTGGTCCGACATCGGGTTCCCCGGCCCGTACGGCTCGAATCCGGTCGGCGCCTTTGCCGGCGTCGATCGAATTTCGCGCGGCATCACGAACGACCGGCAGGTCGGCGTCCGGATCGACCAGCCGTGGGCGCATCAGCGGGCCCACTCGACCCTGCAGGCCAGCTACACCGATTCGACCGAGCAGTTCGTCAGCCCCTACGGGCCGTCGAACACCGGCAGCCGGCGGCTCCAGCTCCGGACGCAGACCGATGTCGCCCTCGGTGCGCGCGGCGGGCTCTCGGCCGGCGTCGACGTCGACCGCGAGCGGGCCGTCAACACCTACATCACCGGCGCCTCGGGCGAGCTGCTGCCGATTTCGCGCTGGCTGGTCGGCACCTTCGCGGAAGCGCGCTACAACGTCGGCGACCGTCTGTTCCTGACCGCCGGGCTGCGCGTCGACGACATCCGGCAGGGGGCCATCCAGGCGAGCCCCGATCCGTTCTCGCCCAGGCCGCCGCTGCCCGAGAGCACGGTCCTGTCGCCCAACCCGAAGGTGTCGGTCGCCTATTTCTTCCGGCCGGGCGGCACCGGCCGGTCGACGTGGACGCGCCTGCACGCGACCGCCGGCACCGGCATCCGGCCGCCCGATGCGGTCGAGCTCGCCTTCACCGACAATCCGCATCTGAAGCCCGAGCGCAGCCGCAGCGCCGACATCGGGATCGAACAGGGATTCGCGCGCGGGCGGGTCGTGCTCGACGCCACGGCCTTTCTCAACCGCTACAACGATCTGATCGTGGCCGTCGGCCGATCGCTGCTCGACTTCAGCCAGTTCGCGACCGACAACATCTCCAACGCGCAGGCCCGCGGCCTCGAGATTTCCGGCGCCGTCCGCGTCGGCGGCGGCCTCCAGGCGCGCGTGGCGTACACCTTTCTCGACAGCCGCGTCCTGGCGGTCAACGGCAGCCGGGACGTGGCGCCGCCCCCGTTCCAGGTCGGCGAGTGGCTGCTGCGCCGCCCGCGGCAGGAAGGCTCGGTCGATCTCCTCTGGACCCGGGGGCGGGTCACGGCGTTCGGCGACGTCGGCGCGCGGGGACGGACGCTCGACGTCGAGCCCACGCTCGGCGCGTTCGGCGGCCTGTTCTGGAACCCCGGCTATACGGTCGTCAATGCCGGCGCGACCGTCCGGGTCGGCCATGGCGTCGCGCTGTTCGCCCGCGTGGCGAACCTGCTCGACCGCCGCTACGAGGAGGTGTACGGCTATCCGGCGAGCGGCCGCCTGGCCATGGTCGGCCTGCGCGTGTCGACGTCGCGGTGATCCGGCTGCCGGGATCCGCGGCGCCGCGTAGTATCATCCGCGTCACGGATCCCCCGGGGCCATCGCCCGCGCGGGGCGGGGCAGGGATCCGCAGGAGGAGGGCGCGATGAGAACGCTGCTGGTCGCCGGAGTGATGGCGGCGGCGCTGGCCGGATCGGGCTGCCACCGGGCGGCGACCCGGTCGTTCAACGGCTGGTGGCACCTCGACGAGTCGGCGAGCACGGGCGTGCCGCCGATGATGCGCGGCCACGACACGGTCATCCACCTGACGCAGTCCGGCGATCGCTTCGTCATCGAGTTCCTGTTCGACGGCCGGACGATGAACACGAGCGACTTCGTGCTCGACGGGCAGATGCACAGCGGGCAGCTCGGCGCGACCCAGGAAGCGCGGTGGGTGCACCGGCCCGACACGCTCGAGATCGACATCCACCGGCCGGCCGGCGGCCCGATGCCGGGCGGCAACGAGCACCTGGTCTGGGCGCTGCAGCCCGGGGGACAGGAAATCCGGCGGACCAGCACCCATCCCGACTCGAGCGCGCCGCCGCAGGTCTACGTGTATCGTCGGATTGGCAAGCCGTCGGGGGCGGGATCCGGACAGGCCTGACCTGCGTCAGCTCTGTTCCTTGGCCTTGGCGGTCCGGGCGATGGCGGTGTCCCGGCGGACTTCCGCCAGCTCTTCCTGCAGCCCTTTGATCATCTCCGCGCTCATCCGGTGCAGCGTTTCGCGCTGCTCGTGCAGCTTGTCGATCGCCTGCCGCCGTTCGGCGGCGAGCGAGATGCGCGCCCGCAGCTCGTCGACCCGGAACGGCTTGAACAGCAGATCCGATGCGCCGGCGGCGAGGGCGTCGCTGATGCGATACCGGCCCGAGTGCCCCGTCATCGCGATGGCCAGCAGTTCGCTCTGGATGGCCCGGGCCCGGCTGATCAACGACAGGCCGTCCGGCGGCGGCATGACGATGTCCGCAATCAGCAGATCGGTCTTGTGGAACGCGAGGTGGTTGAGGGCCGCGTTGGACGAGGTGAACGTGATGACATCGTGTCCGGCGTCCCGGCAGATCGAGGCCAGCAGGTTGACCATCGAGGGTTCGTCGTCAACGATCACAATCTGCACGAGACGTTAATCGGCAACGGCACAGACTGGCTTGAATCGGGCCGGTCCAGGGTGGGCCTCACCGCCCGGGCGGCCGGCCCGCGTCGGTCGCCGGCCGTCGGCTGCGTCCCTGAAGCCGGTCGCCGTCTCAGCGGGCGGGGGGAGCGCCGGTCGTCAGCGTGCGCAGCGCCCGCTCCATGTAGGTGGAGGAGACGTGCACCGGACCCGAGAACGGCTGCTTGATGTCCTGGATTGCCACGAGGATGAGCGTCAGCAGGCCCGCGAGCAGGGCGACCTGCAACGCCTGGAAACCGAACCGGCCGGCCGGGATGAACAGCGAGAAGATCAGGGTGATGACGGCGCCGGCAATCAGCACGATCCAGAGGATCGGCGGAAGGGGCGACTGGGATTCCAGCAGCCGCGTCTGCCGGCTCGCCCGCAGGTGGCCGAGGCCGGTCGTCGCGTGATCCAGCACCAGCGGATCGACACCGTTCACCTGGTGGGCCTCCATGACGACCTGCCATAGATCGTTCGACACCCGGCTCACCTGCCTGCTGAACCGGCCGTGCGCCATCAGCGGCCATTCCCGGGTGCTCACCAGCCGGGCGTACTCGATCGTGTCGCGGTAGAACCTGTTGCCGTACGGCGCCGGCAGCCCCTCGGCCAGCCGCGCCAGGTTGACGATGGTGACCGCTTCCTGGGTGGCGACCTCCTGCGCGGCGGTGAAGCTGTTCCACGCGGCGAACAGGATGAACGCCAGAATCACCGCATAGACGGTGCCGGCCACGGTCCCGCAGAACACGCTCAGGTCGTGGGCCTCCTCCAGATGTGCGGGCGAGACGAAGCGGCGCACGATCCGGAGAGCCGCGATCGACAGGACGATGGCGCCGACGATATAACCGATTCCCAGCAGCCGGATGGGCATGACGATGTGCGTGCGGCCGGATCCCGCCCGTCGGGGCAGTGGATCGGCCGCTCCTCCAGCGACCCAGCATAGCGCAGGTGAAGCCGCGCCCCGGACGGACCGCCCGTGAACGCTCGTGAACTGAGCCGTTGCGCGCGCCCGCAGTCTGTGCGGTGCCGGCACGCCGATCGTGCGGCTGCCGCACAGTCCGCCCGGTCTGCCTGCGGCCGCCATGTGCGCCAACTGCCTGGCGGTGAACGGGTTCGGGTTCGCCCTCGGCGCTGGCACTTTTGTCGCTTGGATGACGATCCGGTCATCGACGCGTCCCGGGCTCTCTCGCCGTTCCCTGGTTCCGATCGATCCCGCGCACCAGGCTGCTGGTGTCACCACGCGCGGACGAGGAGACGTGGTGCCGGAGAGCGGCCGGCGCGCGCCGGCGGCCGAAGCGCCGGTCGCGTCGGGGCCATCGGCGGGAGGACATCGATGATTGCCGCGCCGCCGCATCCGAACGAGACCGGGCGCCTCGCCGCCCTCCAGCGCTATGGGATTCTGGACACGCCGCCGGAGCAGGCGTTCGACGACCTGACGGCGCTGGCGGCGCAGATCTGCGAGGCGCCGGTCGCGATGATCAGCCTCGTGGATGCGCGCCGGCAGTGGTTCAAGTCGATCGTCGGGGTCGACGCCACCGAGACGCCGCGCGAGGTCGCCTTCTGCGCACACGCGATTCTGGAGCGCCATGGCCTGCTCATCGTGCCGGATGCCCGTCTCGACCCGCGCTTCGTGGACAACCCCCTGGTCGTCGGCGGGCCGCACGTGGTGTCGTACGCCGCCGCGGTCGTGTATTCCTCGGACGGCTTCCCGGTCGGCACCTTGTGCGTGGTCGACCACGTGCCGCGCGACTACACGCCCGGGCAGGTGACGGCGCTGCAGCGGCTGGCGTCGCAGGTGACGTCCCAGCTGTCACTGCGCGAGACCGCGTCGCGGCTGCAGGCCGACATCCTTCGCCGCATCGGGGTCGAACGCCGGCTGGCCGCGAGCGAGCGGCTGTACCGGCAACTGGTCGACAACGCCCAGGGGCTGATCTGCGTCCACGACATGACCGGCCGGCTGCGCACCGTCAACGAGTCGGCCGTGCAGATGCTCGACTATCCGCACGACGAGATGGTGGGCCGGAACCTCCGCACGTTCGTGCCGGCGGCCCATCAGGAGGCGTTCGACCGCTACCTCGCGCACATGCACCGGCTGCCCCACTACAGCGGGTTCCTGACGCTGGTCCGGCGGGACGGCTCCAGAATCGCCCTGGCGTACCGGAACTTCCGGTTCGAATCGGCCGACGGCCAGTACGTGGTCGGACACGGTATCGAGATCGGCGATCGGCGATCGCCCGCAGCCGGAGACGATGAACCGGCGCCCTGCCAGGCATCGTGCCGGTGAGCCAGCCGGCCGGAGCCGCCGCCGGCGCGCACTAATCCGCGGCCACCGCTGAACCTTTCCACCGCTCCGTTTCCATTCCAGTGCGAATGGCGCCGCGATCGCGCGTCCGGTCGGCAGGTACGAGGATTGCCCTCTGTGGCGTGGAGGATGTGCCCATGAACACGAACTGGAGCAGCTGGACGAGCGTCGCCCTCGGCTTCTGGCTGATCATCTCGGCGCTGATGCCGGCGTTCGGGCCCGGCTGGCCGGCGCGCGGCGAGGATCTCGCCCTCGGCATTGCGGTCATGGGGCTGTCTTCGTGGCCCGCACTTGCCGGCAGCGCCTCGCGCCTCTGGTCGATCGGCCTCTGCCTGGCGGCCGTGTGGATCGTCTATGCCCCGCTCGGACTGGGGTACGACGTGTCGCGCGCCGCGCTGGTGAACGACGTCATCGTTGGGATCGCGCTCTTCGCCGTCAACGCCATCGTCGTGGCCTACCGGCGCTCCGCCGCGAGCGCGTCCTGAGCGCCCGCCTCGAGCCGGGCGCGCCGGGATCGCCCCGGCGCGCCGGATCGTTCCGTGCACCGGACGCGAGGGGCCGGCCTGCCGAGACCCCGGCCGGCGGCGTGGGATCGTGTCTCACGCCAGGCGCGGCCGGCCCGTCTTTCCGGGCTCGGTCGCGTGCCTCTGCTCCCGCGCGATGAGGGCGACGAGATCGCTCAACTCCTCCGCCAGCAGATCGAGGGCATCGTCCAGCGTGAAGATGCCTTCCAGACCGCCGGCGGCGTTGACCACCGGCAGGCGGCGGATGCCGTGCGACCGCATCCGCTTCAGCACGTCGAACAGGCTTTCGTGCTCGCGGGCGAGGACCGGCGTCCCGGTCATGATGTCGCTGACCGTCAGCATGTCGATCGAGCCGGCCGGCCCGGCAGCCGCCTTGACGACGATGTCGCGGTCCGTGACGATGCCGATCGGCACGCGCTGGCCCTCCAGATCGCGGGTGACCACGAGATCGCCCACGTTGAGGTCGCGCATCTCTCTCGCGGCGGCGGCGACGCTCTCTCCGGGCCGCGTCACCACGACCCGACGGTTGCAGACCTCACCGATCGTCATGACTCGTCCTCCCCGCCGCCATCGACCTGGCGGCCAAACCGGCCACGGACGCCGCGCCGACCGTCTACCTCGCCGCGTCCACGTGCCACGGTCCGGCCGGCGTCTCGTGGGGTGACCCGGTCAGAATCTCGTTCACGACCTTTGGAAAGGCCCGTCCCTGGTCGCGCAGGTCGTGATACACCAGGAGGAACTGACGCCGTGCCCTGCCGATGTCCTCCGCCGTGATCGGCGGATCGGCCAGGTAGCTGCGGTGGAGATCGAGCTGCTCCCACAGCCGGCCGAGGGTTTCCACCGACGCGGAGGCCTTGCCCGTGTACCGCAGCGCGAACTCTTCGTGGGCGCGCCGGATGGCCTGGAAGAGCGAGCCGGCGAGCCGTTCAGGCGTCACACTCTCCGATTCGACGGCTTCGTGGAACGCGCCCCAGTACTCGTAGAGAAACTGCTGGAACAGCCGGCGGAATTCCTCTTCGCGCACACCTCACCTCCATACGTGCGGTCGCTTCTGCAAGATCCGGGACATTTCGGCGCGGCGGCGCCGGCCGGATTGGCCCGCTCGGCGGCGCGGCACCGGCCGCGACCGGTGCTCGTGGTACCGTAATTGCCACCATCCCATCAGGGTGTCGCCCGCAGGTTCGCGGCGCATGAGACCGGCGGATCGACCGCGCAGACAAGGCATTTGCCGCGCGGGGCGCGGCTTTTTCCGCACGGTCCGGGCGTGCGCCACGCCGGCGGCGGCGGCCGGAGGCCTGCTGCGGCGCCGGCCCGCTCGCCTGGATGAGCAAACGATGTCGCTTGCGGACGGTCCAGCCGTCGAATCGCGCATCCTCGGACTGGTCGGCGATCTGGTCGGAGAGCTGCGAGGGACGCAGGCGCGCGCCGCTGTCGCGCTCGACGACCGGCTCGAACAGGATCTGGGGATCAGCAGTCTCGAGCGGGTCGAACTGCTGCTCCGGCTCGAGCGGGCGTTCGGCGTGCGCCTGCCGGACGAGGTGATGGCGGGGGCCCGGACGACCGCCGACCTCGTACGCGCCGTCACGACCGCGCAGCCGGCGGTGGCCCGGGAACCGCCGGCGGTCCATCTCCTGCCGAAGCCCGGTACACCGGCCCCGCAGGCCGTCCGGACGCTGACTGAGGTGCTGCGCTGGCACGCGGCGGCGGCGCCGGACCGCGTCCACATCCATCTGCGCGATGAGACCGGCCAGGAGCATCCCATTACGTACGGGGCGCTCTGGCACGATGCCCTGTCGGTCGCCTCGGCGGTCCGCGCACGGGGAATCGCGCCCGGAGAAACGGTGGCGCTGATGCTCCGCACGGAAGCGGCGTTCTTCCGGACGTTCTTCGGCATCCTGCTGGCGGGCGCGGTCCCGGTGCCGCTGTATCCGCCGTTTCGCGCGGATCGACTCGAGGAATACGCGGAGCGCCAGATCGGAATCCTGCGGAACGCGGGCGCCCGGCTGTTGATCACCTTCGCCGAAGCGGAGCGGGTGGCCGGTCTGCTCAAGGGGAGGGCGCCGGCGCTCGCCGAGGTCGTGACCGCCGACGGGCTCCAGGGCGGGTCGGCGGCGGAGGCGGCGGTCGTGCG
>Ga0307373_10005457_pt1 | contig 20790 bp, 25 predicted proteins | sample OX2MG_FD_202534 | JGI IMG/M metagenome (GOLD analysis project Ga0307373, IMG submission 202534) | Soil microbial communities from Risofladan, Vaasa, Finland - OX-2 | ecosystem: Environmental > Terrestrial > Soil > Coastal area > Acid sulfate soil | place: Finland: Risofladan, Vaasa | collected...
GTGTCCCCGACGCAGCGCTGCGTTATGTTTTGGCTGCTACGCTGTTAGTCGCTGGAGCTAAGTTGATCTTCTAGGATGACAGCGACGCGCCGATGAGGGATGCGCGCCGAAAAGAGGCCGAAATAACGCTGGTTGCGTTCCGGCGAGTCGACCTAACGTCCGTACCGAAGGACAGTTCGGTAAAGGGGGTTGCGCGCCGGCGCGCCGTGCAGCCTGCGCAACGCGTCGCTGCACTAGCGAGCCGGATCAGAGAATCTGCGACAGGAATTCGCGCGTGCGCGTCTCGCGAGGATTGGCGAAGAACTCCGCCGGCGGGCCGTGCTCGACGATGATGCCCTGGTCCGTGAAGTACATGTGGTCGGCGAGCTCGCGGGCAAAGCCCATCTCATGGGTTACCAGGATACAGGTCATACCCTCCTCCGCGACCTCGCGGATGGTGACCAGCACCTCCTTGACCGTCTCCGGATCGAGCGCCGCAGTGACCTCGTCGAACAGCATCACTTGCGGGCGCATGGCAAGGCCGCGCGCGATCGCGACCCGCTGCTGCTGACCGCCGGAAAGCTCGCCGGGATAGGCATCGGCTTTCTGCTCGAGCCTGACCTTCGCGAGCAGCCGGCGCGCCCGCGCTTCGACCTCCGCCTTGTCCTCCTTGAGCACGTGGATCGGCGCCATCATGACGTTCTCGATCGCCGTTTTGTGCGGAAAGAGATTGTATTGCTGGAACACCATGGCGACGTCGCGGCGCAACGCGATCAGCTCCCTATCGGTTTTGAGCTTGTGCACGTCGTGATCGGCGACGCGGATTTCGCCGCGATCGATCGGCACGAGCGCATTGATGCAACGCAAGAGCGTCGACTTGCCCGAACCCGACGGCCCGATAATGCAGACGACCTCGCCCTTGCCGACGTCGAGAGAGACCCCCTTCAGGACCTCGATCGCGCCGAACGACTTGTGCACGTCGTGGATGCTGACGATCGGCCGGTCGGTGGATTTCGACATGGCGCGCCGCTCAGCGATCGACGGCAAAGCGACGCTCCAGACGTGTCGTCCAGAGCGCGATCGGATAGCAGTAGAGGAAGAACCAAATGAGAATGTAGCTGTAAAACGGCAGAAGCAATTCGGGCCGGCTCTCGGCGCCGAGCGCATCGCCAGTGAGCGTCATCACCTCGTTCACCCCCACGATCGAAGCGAGCACTGTGTCCATGGCGAGAATGGCATAAAGGTTCATCCACGGCGGCAGCATCCGCTTCATGCCTTGCGGCAGGATGATCATCCAGATGATCTGGCGCCGCGTGAAGGCGAGCGCGGCAGCCGACTCCCACTGGGCGGAAGGAATCGACTGAACGGCGCCGCGAACGATCTCGGCGACGTTGGCCATCACCGGCAGCGCCAGGCCGAAGGTCGCCTTGACCCAATCGGGTAACGGCACCGTCGTGCCGAACACGGTGACCTGGAACGGCAACAGGTACATGCAGAAGAACAGCAGCACGAGCCACGGCGCATTGCGGAAAAAATGCGTGACGAGCCAGGCGACGCCGCGCACCGGCGCGCGCCGCGCGATCTGGCCGAGGCCGAGGAAGATGCCGACCGCGGTGCCGCCAGCCATGGCGAGCACGCTGATCGCTATGTTGAACAGGAAACCGCTGAAGAGCAGCGGCGTCCACTTGATGAGCGTCGCCACGACCGACGGACGGCCGGCACCGGTCTGGGCCTCGGCGAAGCCGGCACTGAGCGTGAAAACCAGTCCAAGCGCGAGGCCGTGCCAGGCGCGCAGCCGAATCCGCGGCAGGCCACTCCAGAGCTCGGCGGGCGACCGTGGCGCCCGCCGCTCGGCCGTCGGCAGCAGGACTGGCAGATCGGTCGCCTGCGGCAGCGGCTCGAACCAGCCGAGCCGGCGATTCATCGCGTCCTCGCCGCCGAGCCAAGGCCCGGCACGTGCATCGCCTTCTCCCAGCGGTGCATGACGAAGACGAGCACCCCGACCAGCCCGACATAGCAGATCAGCAGCACGCTCATCATCTCGGGCACGTTGAGCTCGTCCGACCAAATCTGGCTCGACACCCAGAGCATCTCCGGCACCGAGATGGCGTAGGCGAGCGTCGTCGCCTTGACCAGATTGACCAAGTTGTTGTTGAGGGCGGGCAGACAGATGCGGAAGGCGAGCGGCAGAACAATATGGCCGTACGCGCCGAACCGGCTGTAGCCGAGTGCCTCGGCGGCCTCGACCGTCGCGCGCGGCACCGCCTCGATGCCGGACCGGAATATCTCGACGTTGAACGCGCCGGCATAGAAGGACAGCGAAAGGATCGCCCAGGCGACGTTGCTCACAACCGGGTGGGCAAAACCTCCGGGACCGGACGTCCTGAGGACGGCGCCGACGCCGAAGTAGAAGAAATAAAGCTGCACGAGCGGCGGCGTATTGCGAAAGAACTGGATGTACCAGTAGACGATCGCCCGCAGCAGCCTGAGCTTCGAGCCCTGCAGCCAAGCCCCGATCACGCCGATGGCGACGCTGAGCACCATGCAAACCACCGCCAGCTTCACGGTGGTGAGGAAGCCTTCGGCAAAACGATGCCGGTCGAAGGCATCGTAGAAGATCGTCAGGTTGATTCCCGTCCGGTCGTGCAGCCCGGCGAACCAGTTCCACAGTGCCTGCAAGGACTGACCTCCCTGAACGCCGCGGCGGTGGTCTGGCTCGGGCTGGCCGCTTCGACGAGAACGGCGCGGGCGCGCCGTCCTCCGCCGTCAAATGTCGTTCAGATCACTTGTACTTGTCGTGCATCTCCTTGGCGTAGGCGCTGTTGGGGATGCCGTATTTTTTCTCGAGGGCAAGGATCAGCCCGCTCTTGTGCCAAGCGATCACGGTGTTGTGCATGAAATCGGCGAACTTCGTCTCGCCGTTCCTGACCGAGAGCCCCCAGGGCTCGACCAGGATCGACTTGAGCGGCACCGCGTAGTCCTTCCACTCGGGATCGAGCAGCTGGCCCCAGAGCGCCGTGTCGTCATAGGCAACGCCCACGCAGTTGCCCGATTTGAGCGCGGAATAGGCTTCGGCCGTGCCCTTGAAGGCCACCGGCTGCACGCCGTACTTCTCCTGGAGCTCCTTGTTGTAGAAGGAGCCCTGGATGAGACAGACCGGCTTGCCGCGAAGCTGGGACCAATCGGTCAAGTGCTGCGACTTGCGCGCCAGGATGTTGGTGCCGGAGGCGTAGTAGTCGGGATCGACGATGCGCACGACTTTTCGCCGCTCGGGCGTGTCGTTCATGGTCGCGATCATCAGGTCGATCTTGCCCTGCTCGAGGAACTCGATGCGGTTGGACGCGACCACAGGCACGAGCTCGAGCTTGACATGGAGCCGCTTCGCCACATCGGCGGCGAGTTCGGGTTCGATGCCGATGATCCGACCCGACGGGTCCCGGAAACCATAAGGCTTGTAGTCGGCCTTGACGCCGACGATGAGGGTTCCCCGTTTTTTGATGTCGGCGAGAACGTCCGCCCTGGCCGCTGCGACCCCAAAAAATGCCGCGACCATCGCCAGAAGCACGACACGCAGCGCGATCGTTTTCATCTGCTTGCTCCCTGATTGACGCGAAATCCTGATTGAAGCGAAACCGACGCGACGGCGCGCCGAGACAGCGCGCTTCCGTTCAAGCTAGCCCAAAGCGGGGGACGGACTCTAGCCCGCTGACGCGGGCCGCCCATCGTCACGGAAAGCGCCATTGCAGCGGCGGCACGCCGGTCGCGAGAACTGCCAGGCCGACCACCAGCGCGGCCGCCAGCAGGCTATCGAGACGATCGAGCAGGCCGCCGTGGCCGGGAATCAGGCCGCCGGTATCCTTCACCTTGAAGCGGCGCTTGGCCGCCGATTCGACGAGGTCGCCGAGCTGCGCGGCGACGCCGACGAACACGCTGACCGGCACCACGGCCGCGCCTTCGCCGCCAGTCAGCATCGACGCGATCCAGCCGGCGAGTGCCGCGCCGCCGAGGCCGCCGAAAAATCCGGCCCACGTCTTCTTGGGCGACAGCACCGGCGCGAGCTTCGGGCCACCGACGACGCGGCCGACGACGTAAGCCGCGACGTCGACCGACCACACCAGCACGAGCAGCCACAGCACCGTCGCGCGACCGGCGAGCGCGGCGATCCAAAGAAAGCTGACACAGCCGAGCGCGAGCCACAGCGTGCCGCCGGCTGCCCAGAGCGGCGCCGGCGCGCTGCGTCCGACCGCCTGCGCGCCGACCGCGGCGGCGCCCATCACCGCGACGGCGCAAGCAGCTGCGGGATAGGCGAAAGCCGCCAGCACGGCGGCAGCGAGCGGCGTCGCGACGATGAGCGCGCGGCGCTGCTCCGGTCCGTCGTCGACCAGCCGCGCCCATTCGATGCCCATGCCGGCGGCAGCGGCGGCGACAACCATCGGCAACCATGGCGAGCCGAACCACGCCGCGGCAAGCGCCGGCGGCATCAGCGCGAGCGCGGAGACGACGCGCAGCTTCACCCCGCTGTTGCCCGAACCCGCCATGTCCCCCCGCGCTGCTTTTTATCTCAACGCATCGTCCCCTCACCCAGCTTTGGGTAAGGCTCGCCCTTCGACAAGCTCAGGGCTTCGCCAACCCAAAGCAACCCTCTCCCCCACGCTGGGGGCGAGGGAAGGTTGAAGGGGTTTTTCACCCGAACGCCCGCTCCGGACGACGATGAGATCGCGAAATCGCTGAGCGGCGCTTCAGCGCGAGCCAACGGAGGCGCCGTAGCGGCGATCGCGGCCGTGATAGTCGCGCAAGGCCTTTTCGAGATCGCTTTTAGCGAAGTCGGGCCACAGCGTCGGCGTGAACACCAGCTCGGCGTAGGCGGTTTGCCAGAGCAGGAAATTGCTGATGCGCTGCTCGCCGCTGGTGCGGATGAGCAGGTCGGGATCGGGAATATCGGCGGTGAGGAGACGCGCGGCGAACGCGTCCTCGTCGATGGCGGCGGGCGCAACGCGTCCCGCGACGGCGTCTTCCGCGAGGCGACGCGCGGCGAGCGCGATCTCGGCGCGGCCGCCGTAGCTCAGCGCGATCGACAGGTTGAGCCGGTCGTTGCCCGCGGTCAGCGTTTCGGCGTTATCGATCATGCCGACGATGTCGGTGGGCAGCTTGGTGCGGTCGCCGATGATGCGCAGGCGGACGCCGTTGCGGTGGAGCTCGGCGATCTCGCCGCGGATGTAATGGCGCAGCAGGCCCATCAGGTCGCTGACCTCGGTCGCCGGCCGCTTCCAGTTCTCAGACGAGAAGCCGAACAGCGTGAGATACTTGATGCCAAGCTCGACCGACGCGGTGAGCGTGCGGCGCACGGCTTCGGCGCCGGCGCGATGACCGGCGATGCGCGGCAGGCCGCGTGCCTTGGCCCAGCGGCCGTTGCCGTCCATGATGATCGCGACGTGCACCGGCGGCGGCGGCGGATCGAGGGGCGAAAAGTCGTTCATGGCCGAGAACTACACCTGCAGGATTTCTTTGTCTTTTTGATGGAGCATCTCGTCGACACGCTTGATCGTCGCATCGGTCAGGGCCTGCACGTCTTTTTCGAGCTTGCGGTGCTGATCCTGCGAGATTTTTCCGTCCTTTTCCTGCTTTTTCAGGCCGTCGAGGCCCTCGCGCCTAACATTCCTGACAGAAACCCGCGCCTGTTCGGCATAGCGCGCGGTGACCTTGGTCATCTCCTTGCGCCGGTCCTCGCTGAGATCGGGCACCGGCACGCGCACGAGCTGGCCGTCGATCTGCGGGTTCAGGCCGAGATTGGACTCGCGGATCGCCTTCTCCACCGCCTTGACCAAGCCCTTATCCCACACTTGCACGACGATAAGCCGCGGCTCCGGCGCGCTCACCGAGCCGACCTGATTCATCGGCATGACCTGGCCATAGCCTTCGACGCGCACGGGATCGAGCAGGTTGGGCGAGGCGCGGCCGGTGCGCAGACCGGCGAACTCCTTGCGCAGCGCGTCGAGCCCGGCGTCCATGCGCTTGCGCAGTGCGGTGACGATCGGATCCTCGCTCACGACGCCTCCTCGATGATGGTGAAGCGGCCCTTGCCGGTGACCGCGTCGGCGAACGAGCCAGTCTGGTGGATCGAGAATACCAGGATCGGGATGCGGTTTTCGCGCGCCAGCGACACCGCCGCCGCGTCCATCACCTGAAGGTCCTTCGACAGCACGTCGAGATAGCTCAGCCGATCGAAGCGCTTGGCGGAGATGTCTTTCTTCGGATCGGCGGTATAGACGCCGTCGACCTTGGTCGCCTTCAACAGCGCCTGGCACTCGGTCTCCGACGCGCGCAGCGCCGCCGCGGTGTCGGTGGTGAAGAACGGATTGCCGGTGCCGGCGGCGAAGATCACGACGCGACCCTTCTCCATGTGACGGATGGCGCGACGCCTTATGTACGGCTCGCACACCGCCTGCATCGAGATCGCCGACTGCACGCGCGTCGGCACGCCCATGCGCTCGAGCGCCGACTGCATGGCAAGCGAATTGATGATGGTGGCGAGCATTCCCATGTAGTCGCCGGTGGCGCGATCGATGCCGGCGCCCTCGCCCGCCAATCCGCGGAAGATGTTGCCGCCGCCGATCACCAGCGCGACCTGGACGCCGAGGCCGTGGACCGATTTGACCTCCGCCGCCAGGCGCTGGACGACCTTGGGATCGAGGCCGTAGCCCTGATCGCCGAGCAGCGCCTCGCCCGAAAGCTTCAGCAGGACGCGGCGGAATTTGACGGCAGGGGCGACAGCCCGAGCGGGTTCGGCGGCCATGGCTTAACGCTCTCGTGCAATTCACAAGGGACGGCGCGGATAATACACGAAGAGCGCCGTGGGGATAAGCATAGGGAATAGCGCGTCGGGGACGCCCCGTCAGGTTTTTTCGGGGTCGCCCCCTCATCCTGCCGTCTCCCCCTCGTGGACAAAGCTATAGCATATGACGGCCTCGCCCTTCGAGACGGCTGCTTCGCAGCCTCCTCATCCTTCGAGACGCCCCACGCCCTCATGCTGAGGAGCGTAGCGTCTCGAAGCATCGAGGGCGTGGGGCTCCTCAGGATGAGGCCGCTTGATTGAGTTCCTCATCCTGAGGGCTCGCGCAGCGAGCGTCTCGAAGGATGAGGAACTCAAATGCAATTGCCGCGCTCGTGGGGAGAGAGAAAATAAAAATCGAGCGCCCATCCGCCGCGCGCCGATTCCGCACCGCGCTACCGCTTGGCGACGGCGGCGACCTCGGCGGCGAAATCGGTGCTTTCCTTCTCGATGCCCTCGCCCAGGGCGAAGCGGGCGAAGCCGGCGAGCTTCACCGCCGCGCCCGAATCCTTGGCGGCGGCTTCCACGACCTTGGCGACCTTGCTCTCGCCGTCGACGACGTAGATCTGCTCGAGGAGCACGGTGTCCTCGTAGAACTTCTTGAGCCGGCCTTCGACCATCTTGTCGATGATGTTGTCCGGCTTGCCCGAGGCTTTGGCCTGCTCGCGCAGCACGCCGCGCTCGCGCTCGAGATCCTTGGCGTCGACCGACGTGGCATCGAGATAGCGCGGATTGGCGGCGGCGACGTGCATCGCCAGGCCGCGGCCGGCGGCGCCGAGCGCGTCGGACGTCGCGGGCGATTCGAGCGCGACCAGCACGCCGATCTTGCCGAGGCCGGGCGCCAGCGCCGAATGCATGTAAGCGGCGACCGCGCCCTTGCCGACCGTCAGCCGCTTCGCGCGGCGCAGGTTCATGTTCTCGCCGATGGTGGCGATCATGTGCGTCAGCTCTTCGCCGACATTCCGGCCGGTGCCGGGGAACGGCGCCGCCTTGAGCGCCTCGATGTCGTCGCCCTTGTCGAGCGCGATTTGCGCGACGGTCTTGACGTAATTCTGGAACGTCTCGTTGCGCGCGACGAAATCGGTCTCGGCGTTGACCTCGACCAGCGCGCCGGCATTGCCCTTGACCGCGACGCCGACGAGACCTTCGCTGGCGACGCGGCCGGCCTTCTTCGCCGCGGCGGCGAGGCCCTTCTTGCGCAGCCAATCGACCGCGCCTTCGAGATCGCCCTGCGTTTCGGCCAGCGCGCGCTTGCAATCCATCATGCCGGCGCCGGTCTGCTCACGCAGCTCCTTGACCAGCGCCGCAGTGACTTCAGCCATGGTGTTGTCTCCTCAAGCTCACTCCGTTCGATTCATCCGCCGAACCGTCACCCCCACCCTAACCCTCCCCCCTCGAGGGGGAGGGAATGGGAGGGGGGCGTCCTCAGCCGATACGGACCATCCTCTGCGTCGAAGGCGTGGATGGCCGGGCCAAGCCCGGCCATGACACCGAGATAACTAAGCGGTCGCGCCTTCGGCGGGCTTTGCGGGCTCCGCCGGCTTTTCGACCGGCGTCTCGACCAGAGGCTGGGCCTGAGCGCCGACGTCGCCGCCCGCCGCGACCATCTCGGCCTGGAGGCCATCGAGCACCGCACCGGCGGCGAGCTCGCAATAGAGATGCACCGCGCGCATCGCGTCGTCGTTGCCCGGGATCGGATAGGCGATGCCATCGGGCGACGAGTTGCTGTCGAGCACGGCGACCACCGGAATCTTGAGCCGGTTCGCCTCCTGCACCGCGATCGACTCCTTGTTGGTGTCGATGACGAACAGGATGTCGGGCAGGCCGCCCATCTCCTTGATGCCGCCCAAGGCGCGTTCGAGCTTGTCGCGGTCGCGCGACAGCTCGAGGATTTCGCGCTTGGTCAGGCCGCTCTCGGGCTCGGCGATCTTCTCGTCGAGATTGTTGAGCCGCTTGATCGACGCCGAGATGGTCTTGAAGTTCGTCAGCATGCCGCCGAGCCAGCGGTGATTGACGAAATATTGGCCGCAGCGCTTCGCGGCGTCGGCGATGGGCTCCTGCGCCTGGCGCTTGGTGCCGACGAAGAGCACGCGGCCGCCGCCGGCGGCGACGTCGCGCAGCGCCTGGAGCGCGCGGCCCAGGAGCGGCACGGTCTCTTCGAGATTGATGATGTGCACGCCGTTGCGCACGCCGAAGATGAACGGCGCCATCTTCGGGTTCCAGCGGCGGGTGTGGTGGCCGAAATGAACGCCGGCTTCCAAGAGCTGGCGCATGGTGAAATCGGGAATCGCCATCGATGGCATCCTTTCTCCGGTTAGGCCGCCGCGGGGCGTGTGAACCGGCCTTTTGGGCCAGCACCGGAAGGGCGTCTCGTCCTTGATGCGGGACGAGAGCCAAACCCCGCGTGTGGGTTAAGGTTTGAAGCGGTTAGATAGCCGAATAACCGGTTACTTTCAAGACTTATACGTCGTCAAATGCGTCAAGGCGCTAATTGGGATGACCCCATGTTCGTCGGTTTCTCCAGCAGTTGAAAGCTTGTCACTTCCCGTAACTGCTACACCGATAACGCGCTGGGAGCGGCCAAGCACAGGGCCGCCGCTATTGCCCGCAACTATTGGGGCCGAGATGTTAAAACGCCGGATTCCTGACTTTGTCGTAAAACCCTGAACTTCCCCTTTCTTGATCGTGACGTCCTTACCAGGCGCGTGATCTGGATATCCAACTAACGTAATTTCATCGCCGTACTCGACTGCAGAGGCGAATGCTAACGGAGGCAGTTGCCGTGCGTCAGGGACCGTATCGAGACATTCCAAGAGTGCAAGGTCAACGATGTGGTTCCGTTGCTTTGCCGCCACGCGATATCGTTTAGACGGATCACCCGGATGATAAATGTAAGGATTTAGGCCGATGCAATGGCTGCACGTTATAAGGCCATAGCCGGCCAGAAAGAAAGCCGTACCCTGAAGCGTTCCGTCGTTATCTTCAATAACCCAGCACGCATGCTTGAGCGCTGTGGCCCAGTTTTCCGAAGGGACGCGAATCTTTTTGGGAGATAGATGATTGAACCAGTCTCGGAGTTTTACATAAACAGGATCATTCCATCCGCGTACAAATCCGACATGCTGGATACGTCCATATAGAACATCGACGATAAGTGGTTGCTCCTTGCCAGGATAACGCGATTTCTGTTCGTACTCCTTAACGAAGAATTTTTGCGCATCCGCCAACCCGTACGTTTGCCAAGCATGCAGTGCACCGCGTACGTTCCGTATATATCTTCGATCAAGATTAACAAACTTGTTCACGACGAGACCGGTGACTCGCTGCCGTCGGCCGCGCGTTAGTAAGCGAGTTTTGGACGCGTTAATTTTAAAACCGTTTCCAGAGATGGTCCTGGCGAGCGGCGTCGCGAGTTCGATGGCGCTTGCCCCAACGTCAATTGACGCCAAATCACTTGGCCAATTCCGTTGAGTTGTCGAAATCGTGATGTCGTCCGCGTATCGGCTGTAACGGCAACGATACTTTTTAGCGAGCGCTACAAGCTCTGAATCAAGGCGACCGCAAATCATGTTCGAGATAATCGGCGAAGTTGGTGCGCCTTGCGGAAGTTTATTTTCGTGGCAGCATAATTGCGCCAAAACGGTCGCAATAGATGGCGGTAGCCCGTAGGGCTTCGCCATAAACATTCCACGAACCCGGCCAAAATTTATCGAACCAAAGAAGTCCTCAAGATCGACATTTAAAATGTACCGTGCACCGACATGAGGCTCAGCATTCGTTATTACATTCCGACCCAACACGTATCCGTTTACCGCCCGTTTTGGACGGTAAATGCCGTTGAGAATTCCCGCCAACCGCTGTTGCACGATTTTGAGGCCAGCGGCGGGTGCAGAAATCAGGCGAGTTCCCCCCTTGCGTTTTTTGATCTCGAATTCGAAATACAGCTTCTTCTTCGGCTTTCGGTATAAGTAGTAAACTAGGTGTTTGTTGAACGTGACGCCCAAAATGCTCGCTAGTTCGTCACGAGTTTTAATGTCCAGAAATTTCGCGGCTGCAACGCCGCTCGCACTCGAGGGGGTATGTGAGACCATGCCGGCTTCCCAGCGATTCTTCCTTATCCCAGCAGCGCATCATCATCATGCATCAGGTCACAACAATGCGCCCCGGCGGCGTAAAGCTAAACGACCGAATTTGCGTCGCGGTATCAACAACGCAGAACAATCAGACTGAGAAGCCGGTAAAGTCAGCTTACAGAAACCAGCGTTCTACTTAAATCAGCATTTTTTGTGCGTTGGCGGCCACCTCTCGTTCCACGCCTGCTCGATCTCGCGCGCCAGCTTCAGCTCCTCGTCCTCCTGCTCCTCGATCCGGCAACGGAGGATTTCGCGCGCCTCGCGGCCGGCCCAGGCACCCGCGGCGCGATCATTGAGCGTTGGTCCGGCCCAAGGTGATAGGTCTTGCGACGGTCGGTCCACAGGCCGAGATGGCGCGCAGGGAATTCGAGCGCGCTCGGTTGCAGTGACGGCTACTATTGGGCGCAAGACGACCAGCTATCCTCGTCGGCCTGATCTCGCCGGCCGTTAACAGGAGGAACGCCGTGAGCGCCGCCGTTTGGCCCGACCTGCCCTATCCCGCATGGCACGACACGGCGGCAACGTTGCAGCTCTGGACGCAGATCGTCGGCAAGGTTCGCCTGGCGCTGACGCCCTGGGTCAACCATAGCTGGCAGGTGCCGTTTTACGTCACCGCGCGCGGGCTCGGCACGTCGCCGATTCCCATCGGCAGCGAAATCCTCGAGATCGAGTTCGATTTCATCGGCCATCGCCTCGCCGTCCGCACCAGCCGAGGCGAGAACCGGAATTTTCCGCTCGAGCCGCAGACGGTTGCCGACTTTTACCGCCGGGTCATCGCGCTGCTGAACGAGATCGGCGTCGCTGTCGCCATCAACGAGATACCGAGCGAGGTGCCGAACCCGATCCGCTTTTCGCAGGACCGCAGCCACGCCGCCTATGACGCCGCCGCGGCCCACCGCTTCTGGCGCGCGCTCGTCCAGGCCGACCGCGTCTTCAAGCTGTTCCGCAGCGGCTTTCTGGGCAAAGCGAGCCCAGTGCATTTCTTCTGGGGCAGCTTCGATCTCGCGTTGACGCGGTTCTCCGGACGGAAGGCGCCGCGCCATCCCGGCGGCGTGCCCGGCCTGCCCGACGATGTGGCGCGCGAAGCCTATTCGCACGAGGTGAGCAGCGCCGGTTTCTGGCCGGGCAACGACGCGTTCCCGCAGGCGGCGTTCTATTCCTATGCCTATCCCGAACCGGCGGGCTTCCGCAGCCGGCCGGTCCCACTTGGCGCCGCCTTCGACGCCACGCTGGACGAGTTCATCCTGCCTTACGAGGCGGTCCGCACGGCGGCGGAGCCCGACGCTCTGCTGCTCGATTTTCTCGCCACCACCTATGCCGCCGCGGCCGACGCCGGCCATTGGGACCGCGCGACGCTGGAATGCGCGATGGGTGTGCCGGCGCGAGTGCGTTCGATCTAGTGCATGACCGGTTGAGATCGAGTAACGCCCCCTCACCCTTCCCTCTCCCCCAATGTGGGGGAGAGGATTGCTTTTGGGTTGGCATCGGCGCCGACGACGACTTCGCGCCATGCCTGCTCGATCTCGCGCGCCAGCTTCAGTTCCTCGTCCTCCTGCTCCTCGATCCGGCAACGGAGGATTTCGCGCGCCTCGCGGCCGGCTCGCGCGACTCCGGCGCGATCAGCGAGCGTATCGTCCGGCTGCAGGCTGTAGGTCCGCCGGCGCTCCGTCGAAAGGCCGAGGTGACGCGCCAGCATATTGAGCGCGCGCATCTTGTCGTGCAGGCGGAGGTGCGTTGGGCGCCCGGACCTGACGCCGCCAACCCTGAGCACCGCGACGGCCGCGGCAGCATCGGCGTCGAGTGTCGCCGCCGGCAGCACCTTCACGCCCCACGGCCCCCAATCGAAATATCTGCGCGCGTCGGCAAAGGCGATGCGGGCGTATTCGAGGACGACGCGATCGACGGTGACGCCGGTGCGCGCGGCGCGCTCGGCCATCGCCCGCTTCACCGCTTCCTGCACGTCCTTGCGCGCCATCAGCTTGTTGCCACGAGAGGCGGCGGCCTTTGCCGGATAGCCGCAACGGCGCGCAGCCGCCGCCGCGTTCAGATCCACCAGATATTCGCGGACGAATTGCTGGATGCGGAGATGCATGGCGGAGGTCGCACGTGGAAGCGCGCAAAAGAAAACGCCCGCGCGGCGGTTGCCGGCGGGCGCATCTCTCAGTGTTTGGTTTCTCTAGCATATTAGACCTTGCGAGTCAAGGAGAATCGCCGTGCCGCCGACGCGAAACGCGAAATACTATCGTCAGCGTGACCGCGACGGGCACGACGATGCGGTCGGAGGAACGGGTGCATGCTGAAACGGATCGACCACGTGGAAATCGTTCCGCGCGACTTCGAGCGAAGCCTCGCGTTCTATGTCGGAGCGCTGGGCTTCACGCTGGATCACCGCATTGCGGTCGACGCAGCGCCGATCAGTGAGGTCGTCTACTTGACCCTCAACGAGTCGGCGATCGAGCTGCTGCGGGCCGATCCACCACCGGCCGAGCGCGCGCCGCGCGGTCAGGCGGGCTACAACGCCATGGCGTGGGAAGTCGACGACATGGCAGCCACGCTGCGCGACCTCGCGGCCAAAGGGATTGCGCCCAGTTGGGGACCGCGCGCCAGCAAGACATACATACGCGCGGAGATCGCCGATCCCGACGGCAATTCGATCGAGCTCAGACAGTGGCTCGAGAAGCCGGCGCGAGCGGCCGCGCGCTGAACCGATCCGACCCGCGGTGCCGATCGCGGAACCGGCCGCCGAAAATCGGCAATTCAGAAAGCGGAACCCAAGTCGCCGCGCCTCAGTGTTTTCCGGCGCAAAACTCAGGGATATACCGGGGTGAAACCAATTCGTGACTGCATAGAGTAGCCGCATGGTTGTTGACGAGGGGCTGGCCGAGGAATATCGGCGGCAGGCCGTGCGCATACGCGTATCCGCCGAAAAAGCGACCGTGGCGGAGATCAAGGCGGAACTGTACAAGATCGCCGCCGCGTTCGAACGGCTGGCTGAGCACACTGAAAAAAAGCGCCCGGGCGGTTGACGTTCGCGCGACGCGCGCGCCGGCGCGCGGTTAGGATCGGCCGATGTCGCCGGGCCTGCTCACCACCCTCGCCCTTGCCGTGCTGGCGGCCCACGTCGCGGTGATCGCGTTCAACGTCTTTGGCCTGGTCGTGATTCCGCTCGGCGGCTGGCTCGGCTGGCGCTTCGTGCGCATCCTGTGGTGGCGCGCGCTGCACCTGGCGCTCCTGGCCGTGGTCGCGTTGCAGGCGCTGTTCGGCCGCGCGTGTTTCCTGACGCTGTGGCAGGCGGCGCTCCAGCAAGGCGGCGGCCAACCGGCGACCGCCGAACCGCTCATCGCGCGCTGGATCGACAGCGTGATCTTCTGGAACCTGCCGATCGCGTTCTTCGCCGCGCTCTATGTCGCGGTGCTGGTCTATGCGCTGGCGCTGTGGCGCCTGGTGCCGCCCGACCGCCGCGTGATCGCGCGCGGCCGCTGACGAGCGAACCGCACGACGCTCAGCGCGCCACGCTTGCGACGACGGCGAAGCGATGGCCGTTCACGGTCTCGAGCACGAGCCGATACGCGCCCGGCGCGAGCGCGATTCCGGGCCGCGCTGGCGGCAACGTGATGTCGGCCACGGCGCCGACCGGCGCCACGAGGCCATAGGGGCCGGTGCGGAAGCGCTGATAGTCGAACGCATTGGCGATGTTCTGCGCCGGAAGCGCCGCGAGCGCGCGCATGTCCCAGCGCTCCACCACCGCGCCCGTGGCATCGGCGAGCCTCGCCGCGACGACGTGCGAGGGCACCGCAGCGGTCCCGCCGTTGAGGTAGGCGTGGAAGGCGACGAGACCATCGGCGCCGAGACGCGGCGCCGACAGCGCGACGCGATGCGCGGCCGCGCTCACCGGTCCGCCATGGAACGGCGTCACCACCGATCCGCGATAATAGTCGTAGAAGCCGACGACGAAGGCGACGGTGGCGATCAACGCGACGAGACCGGCGCGGCGCATCGTCGGCTCGGAGACCGGCAGCGGCGCAGTGCCGCCCGCCCACCGAAACCAGGACTGCTCGCCGAGCCGCGTGCGGCGCGCCAACACCGCGTCGAGTGACCACGCGCCGCCGCCGCCGAGCACCAGCGTCGTGCCCATCGCGAAATTCGCCGCAGCCATCGTCCACTCGTCGATGCACGTGGCGCCCTGCCAGCCGAACATCACCATCAGCAGCACGGCGAAGCCGATGGTCATCAGGGCCGAAAGCCGCGTCAGCAGGCCCAGCAGGAGCATCAGGCCGAAGACCAACTCGGCCACGCTGAAAACGATGAAGCTGGCGTAGAGGAGGTCGAAATGGTGCAGGAGGAACGCGATGATCTTGTCGCTGCCGAACAGCGCGCCGGGCATCCCGCTCTGGAACTTGTTGGCGAACCAGGTCGCCGCGTGCGGATCGAGCTTCTGCGGCGCATAGATGAGCCGCCGCGAGCCGCCGCCCCAGTAGATGAACCCCTGCGTGAATCGAATGGCGGGCAGCGCCAGGCCGACAATCCACCAGCCGTCGCGCGCGCGCTCCATCGCCGAGGGTCGAGCCGATATCGTGCGAATGTCGTCCATCTTCCACCCGCGTCCCGTGGTCCGGAGTGCGGGAGTTTGGCGCAACGGGCCGCCGCCACATTGATCTGCATCAATGCGGCGATTGTCATCGCCGCGACGCGTGCGGTAAACGGGGTGGTCTTACGTCGAGGCGGTCGGCGGTGGTTCGTCTGGTATGCGCAGCGTTTTCACGGCGGACGGCGATTGCAGCCGCTGCGTGATCTCCTCTTCCGTCATGAAAACGCCGCCGGCGGGACCGGTGATCTGAAAGACGACGAAGCCCAACTTCAGAAAGTGTTTGGCGCGTTCGGTCGCCCCGGCCTGGGATTTCTCGACAACCTCGCTCCAATTCCCCGATTCGGGCCGGCGCGTTTCCCAGAACACGACCCAGCGTTCGCCGGTGTCGTATTCGGGCGTGAGTGTGAAAGGACGCTGGTACGCGTGCTTGTAGGCCATGGTTCCAGGTTCTAGCGCGGTTCTCGATGGCTAATGCGTCGGTTTACGGCGCGGCGTGGACGTTTTCGTCGCCGCTTCTTCTTGTTCTTTTGCCAGACGCAGCTCTCGCAGCCGTGCTGTCTTCGCTGCGTCCTTGTCCCATTCCTTTTGCCGGGCTTTCTGGAATTCGTCGTCCTTCTTTTTTTCCTTGCCCCACATCGCCTCCGCGCGACTTCGTGCCATCGCATCCCGTTCCGCGTTTCCCATAAGCAACCTCCTTGCTGTCTTGCCTTCAGAGCCGAAGCGATTCAGTGCCGATCAGGCGAAGCACGCGCGGGCGCAACACTTCCGGATCGTATCCCGCAGCGTTGCACGCGGCCTGAAACTCGGCGTCGTTCCCGATGAACCATTTACGTGCGTCCTCACGAAGCTTATCGCGCTGGAGCAGGCTGGAAACGGTTGCAACGTCGTTCAGTGCGTCCTGGAGCGCGCGGCTGATGACGGCGCACCACATGCGCCTTTCCGCAGCCCCATGAAGAGCCGACTCGTTTCGACCGCTGTCTTCGACCGCGACGGTCCGCATCGCCAGACTCCCGGTTAATAGCCTTCGCGCGCCATGCGCTCACGCAACACCATTGCGACCGAGCATGTGGCGCAATCAGTTTTGTGCCGCTGTGGTATGCGCGCAAGCTCTTCATTCTCTCCGATGGGGATGACGACGATCGCCGCGCCGATTGGATTTGCGAACGTAGGAGATGACCCCCTTGGGATGGTCATGCTTGACCTTGAGCGCGGCGATGAGCGCATCCTCGGCCTCGACCGTCAGAACTGCGGATCGACCCTCCAACCTTAAGCCGACGATGTATTCGGTCGTGATGCGGCCTCCCTGTCGAGCCCGGCCCTAAATCCCCAATCGTGGTCGCGATGCGGGGCGCACTCAGGCCGCGACGGCTCGTCACTATTTCTCTTTCGGATCCGGCCCCTTGGCGAGCAGGTCCCAGACGCTGATATGCTTTTGGACAGATCGCTTGGCCGGATGATCGAGATTCTCGATCATTCTTCCAACCACCCGCTTCGACCAATCATCATACCTGGCGTTAAGGCGCTTGATCCCCATCCAGAGGTTCACGGCAATTGCTTCCTATTTGGCCAATGGGACTTGCGGCGGATCCACGGTTGAGCTCGCGCTCGTGCTCTGGCCCGCCACTGCCTGCGGCTCGTGATTCCGTAGAACGGAGAATACCAGGGCACTAGCGAAGTAAATGAATAAGCCGATCGCCAGCAGGCCTAACACCGGATGTTTGCCGCGTGGGGTCTCGCGCCGTTGCGTTACAGCAGCGCGTTTTACGGGCAAGCGAGCGATCAAGCGCGCGGCAATATTTCCCACGGCCGACTGGGCCCATCGTCCGTTCGGCAGCGCCGAAATTATGGATGTCAAATTCTTCGTCGCGGTTTCCCTTGGTAGCGCGCTCAGTCGAGCCGCTTCATCCCAAGGATCGACACCCGATCGAGCCAGCGCCGAAAGCGCGGTGAGGACCATGCCGTTTTCCTCCTCGCCGATCGGCGCGAACAGAAAGTCGTTGAACGCAGAAATTCGAAGTGAAAACACCGGATGCGGTGTCGCCGTGGCAGGAGCGAACGAAGGGATCCAAGAGGCCATGGTGCGCGCCCTCGCTTTATTGAGGCGGGAGTGCACGTCTCTCTCAGCCGCAGGTGCCCCCAATTAGGTTCAATCCCGCGATACCACGCAGATGGGGACGAATGGCTGCCCTTACAAGGTGACCGCACGTCAGGGCCGCAGTCGGAGCGGCAACTTTAGACGCGCGAATCCGGCAATGTGCGGTGCATTCTGTGGGCATTTCGCTGACTTTGGCCCGTCAATTCCGTGATCCAAAGGGTCTGAATCAGACCTTCTATAGGTACCGAGAATCCTATCCCAGAAGAAATCGATCACCGCGAAATTGCAGTCCGCGTGCCGGTGATGCGTGAAGTGGAGTTCCTGCATCCGTCTAAACCACGCAAACCGCAGAAGCCGTGATCCCTCGACGTGGTACTCCTTGTCGAAAAAGACGTGCGCGTAAAAGGACGCCGCACCGGCGATGACCTGAACCACGAAGAGATCAATCGGCAAGACGAAGTAGGTACACGCTCCGACCAGACACACGGGAATGATGAAGAAGGGCGTATTGTTGCCTTCCTCATCGAGGTAGGTCCGCGAAACGAGATGCTCCTTCGAATAGTAGGTGTGATGGAAATTGATGTGGTTGCGGAAAAATCGACCGCCCAATGGGTGGTGGCCGAGCTTGTAATGCATCACCGTTTGCCCAAACGACATGACCAAATGCGTCGCGACGGCGGTCATGAGAAATAATGGAAGCTCGGGAACGAGCCGCCATATCGTCTGATGCATCAGGTCTTCCTCAGGCTCAAGAAGCCTGCTTAGCACATATGGAAGGTCACGGGTGGAACGCCGGCAAGCGGCATACGTTTGCCCCCGGCCCCCCGCTTGCGCGGGGATGACGACACACCGCCGGCTTATTGCATGAACCAGCCGTGGCTCACCACCAGCGACTGACCGGTGAGCGCGTTGGATTCGAAGCCGGCGAAGAACACCGCCGCGGCAGCGACGTCCTCGACCGTCGTGAACTCGCCGTCGACCGTCTCCTTGAGCATCACGGTCTTGATCACCTGCTCCTCGGTGATGCCGAGATCCTTCGCCTGCTCGGGAATCTGCTTCTCGACCAGCGGCGTGCGCACGAAGCCGGGGCAGATGACATTGGCGCGCACGCCGTGCGCCGCGCCTTCCTTGGCCACCACCTTGGCGAGCCCGATGAGGCCGTGCTTGGCCGTGACGTAGGGCGCCTTCAAGACCGACGCCTCCTTGGAGTGGACCGAGCCCATGTAGATGACGCTGCCGCCGCGGCCCTGCTTGTACATCTGGCGCAGCGCGGCGCGCGTCGTCAGGAACGCGCCGTCGAGATGGATGGCGAGCAGCTTCTTCCACTTGGCGAATTCGAACTGGTCGAGCGGCGCGACGATCTGGATGCCGGCGTTGCTGACCAGCACGTCGATGCCGCCATAGGCCTTGATCACCGCCGCCATGCCGCCGTCGACCTGGTCCTCCTGCGTCACGTCCATGGCGACGCCCATCGCGCGCGTGCCGCTGTTGTCGAGCGCCTTGGCAGTGGCCTGCGCGCCCTTCAGATCGAGATCGGCAATGGCGACGCGCGCGCCTTCGCGCACGTAGGCGGTGGCGATCTCCTTGCCGATGCCGCTCGCCGCGCCGGTGATGACGGCGATCTTGTCTTTCAAACGCATGGTGGCTCTCCGTGGCTGGAATTGGAATTAAAGCATGAATGGTCGGGGCGCGCGCGCCCCGTCACCGCAGGTAGTCGTGCACGACCTTGCCGAGGCCAAGCGTGACGTCGGACAGGATGTGCACCGCCGAGACCACTTCGAGCACCGGCAGCTCGGCCACCGGCGCCAGTGCGTGCGGCGTCAGCGACAGCGCCGCCGGACCGGTCCACGCGCCCTTCAAGTCGATGTCCTCGAGATAATATTCGACGAGCTCGCAGATGCGCGGCGTGCCGTCGACATGCGGGATGATCTTCAGGAGGAAATTGGGTGCGGCGAGCGCCGCCTTGACCGCGGCGGCATCGGCTTGCTTGTGCTTGTAGCCCATGGTCGCGGTGGCGACGCGCACCGGACCGTAATCGAGCGTGCCGACCAACTCGTCGATCTCGGCCTTGAGATGCGGCTCGGCGAGCTTCTTGGGAAAACCCCAGAGCTCGCGCCCGCCGGCAATCGGCGGATGGTCGTTCAAGAACATGCAGTGCGAATAGCCGCCCTTGCGGCCCTGGAACGACACCGGAATGACCTGGCCGCTTTCGGTGTAGTCGCCGAAGCCGGTCGAATCCGGCATGCGGATGAACTCGAACTTGACCAGCGGCTCGCCGACTTCGAGCGGCTCGGGCACGAGGCGGCGCAGCGTCGCCGGATCGGTGCGATAGGTGATGACGAGGAACTCGCGGTTGACGAACCGGTAGGGGCCGGGCGGATAGGCCGGGCTGGTGAGCGGCATGGCGAACGCGCGCGTGCGGACTTCGTCGGCTTTCATGGCAAGTTCCTGGTTGGAGGCGTGAGGTCTCAGTCGGTATGGGCCGCGTGCGCGTGCGTCGCGGCGTCGAAGGTCCGCACGCCATCGCTGTTGGCGGGTCGCGCCAGCGCCTCGGGATGCGCGAGCGTGTGCACGGTATCGGCGTGACCGGCCGCCCAGTGGCCCTCCATGGTGAGGCGCGAGAACTCGTAGTCCTTGGCGAAGGTCTCGTAGTGGCGCGGCCGGTAGATCAAGTGGACGATGCTGTAGACCTTGTGGTCGGCGAAGCCGCGCAACGCGCTGGCTTCGGGCAAATCGCACACTTCCTTCGGCAGCGTGTCGCAGACCTTGGCGATGGCGTGACGCAGGCGCTGCATCTCGGCGAAGCGATCGACGTTGTCGCGTGTGCGGCTCGAATAGAGGATCTCCTTCCTCCGCGTCTCGACGTCGACGACGTTGCGCGGCAGCGCGCCGCGCGCGTTCCACAGGTCGACCTGGAAGGTGAGCGTGTCCTGCCGCGGCCCGTATTGCAGCACCCATTGCAGCGGCGTGTTGGAGACCGTGCCGCCGTCCCAGTAATGCTCGCCATCGATCTCGACCGCGGGAAAGCCGGGCGGCAGTGCGCCGCTCGCCATGACGTGCGCCGGGCCAAGCTTGTGCGTCGTGCTGTCGAAATACACGAAGTTGCCGCTCTTGACGTTGACGGCGCCGACGCTGAGCCGCGGGCCGCCCGCGTTGATGCGATCGA
>Ga0307373_10005458_pt1 | contig 20786 bp, 12 predicted proteins | sample OX2MG_FD_202534 | JGI IMG/M metagenome (GOLD analysis project Ga0307373, IMG submission 202534) | Soil microbial communities from Risofladan, Vaasa, Finland - OX-2 | ecosystem: Environmental > Terrestrial > Soil > Coastal area > Acid sulfate soil | place: Finland: Risofladan, Vaasa | collected...
AGACATCTCTATTGATCGAGGAGACCCGCCGCATCGAATCCGTCCAGACTCGAGATCAGAGCGGGTTCGGCGACGCGCTCGGCCTCGTCGGCTGTTTCGTCATCCCAATCGACGGTGGTGCTCGCGACGCCACGCCGCTCGAAGCGGAAGTCCATCCGGCGCAGGCCACGCTGCTCCATCGCCTCGGTGAGACCCCGCTGCTGAGCCTCGTGACAGTAGAGGAGCAAAAATCCCCCGCCACCCGCGCCGGTAATCTTGCCGCCGGTCGCGCCACGGGCGAGAGCGAGGTCGTAGAGGTCGTCGATCGCGTGGTTGGTGATCCCCTCCACTAATTGCCTTTTCAGGCGCCACCCCTCGTCGAGCAGTCGGCCGATCCCGTCCAGGTCGCCCGATTCGAGCAGGCGGCGGCACAGGACCGCCGCGGCTTTGATCTGGTGCAGCGCTTCCACGGTCTGCTCGTTCCCGTCCGCGGTCGCTCGGCGTTGCTCTTTGAGGATCGTCGCCGAGTCCCGCGCGGTCCCGGTAAAGAAGAGAAGCAGGCGGCGCTCCAATCTTGCCAGCGTGTCCCGCGGGACCTCGATGGGCTCGACCGTCACGCCGGTGCCGTCGAAAGAGATCGCATTCAGACCTCCGTACGCGGCGGCGAACTGGTCCTGCTTGCCAATGGGGGCTCCGAGCTTGATCAGCTCGATCTCGCACGCCAGCTCGGCAATCTCCTGACGGGACAGCGGCTGCTGCCGGTAGGCGGCGATCGCCTGCACGAGCGCGACGGCCGTCGCGCTCGACGAGCCGAGGCCTGTTCCCGGAGGCACCTCGGACGCCAGAAAAAGCGCGATGCCGCGGTCGATCTCGAAGATCCGGAGCACTGCCGCGGGCAGCGCGAGATGGCCATCCCAGTTTGCCGGCGTTCCGCAATGGTGACGGTAAAAAGTCTGATAGTCGGCCGAGGTCACCTGAGCGCTGTCGGCACCATTCGGGCGAACCTGAACGTGGACGAACTTGTCAATCGTCGTCGACACGACGAGGCCGCCGTGCGGCTCGTAGTAGGCCGGCAGGTCAGTCCCACCACCGGCCAGGCTGATCCGCAAGGGTGCTCTCACCATCAACATGATGCCCTCCTACTCTCTCCATCGATCGAGCCTGCTGGCCCGGGCGTGCATCAGCGCACTACCGACGACCGGCTACGAGTGCCGCGCGGTGCTCGACTGCCTCGACGTACAGGGTCTCGAGCTGGTGGGCGGCTGCTTCCCACTGGTGCTGGGCCTGCACGTACGCCCGACCTGCCTGGCCGACACGCTCGGCGCGATCGCGATCGGCCAGCAGAGCGCAGACGTGGTCCGCAAATTCCGCCGGGCCCGTGGCAACCAGCAGATCACGGCCAGCTTGCGCGGTCAGCCCGGCCGCCCCGGCCGTGGTCGCGACAACCGGTACACCCATCGCCATCGCTTCCAGCACCTTGTTCTGAATGCCGACCTTGATGGTGACGGGACAGATCGCAATGGCAGCGCGGCCGAGAAAGTCGCGCAGGTCCGGCACGTAGCCGGTCACGGTGATGGCTGGATCCCGCGTGAGCGATTGAATCGAGCCGGACGGGCTGCTTCCGACGATGCTCAGGCGGACGTCCGGCCGAGTGCGCCGAATGAGGGGAAGAATCTGGTCGACGAAGTAGAGAATGGCCGTGGCGTTGGCGTGATAGGACATCTTCCCGGAGAATACGAGGGTCGCCGGTTCGCGGGCTGCCGCGAGCGGCCGAAAGTACGCGCAATCCACGCCATTCGGCACCACCACGACGTCGGCCCTGGGCGCGAGAGCGCGTAGCGCATCGGCATCTTCGGGAGCGGTGGCGGTCACCCGGTCGAAGCGCGCCAGCAGCCCAGCCTCGTAGGAACGGGTCCGACGTAGCTCGACCCGGGCGAGCAACCTCTGGCGCGCGCTGTGGCTGCTCCGTAAGGTCCGCTCGAGCAGGAGCGAGATGCAGTCGACGGAATCGAAGAGAGTCGGCGTGCGCGTTGGGAGGTACTCTCTGGCGTGCGCCGCCAGCAGGTGCTCGACGTGGACCACGTCGAAGGGACCGTTCAGTGCGTCCGAAACAGCGGAGTGCGGGGCACTCTCGACCGCGACCGATCGGAGCAGTCGCGCCAGGTCCGGCGATTGAGAGTAGGCCGCCTGCATGGCCACGCCGCTCGACAGGGCGCGGAGACAGTTGGCGAGCGCGCGCAACCGACCCAGGTGAACCCCGATCGTGGGGACCAGTGATTTCAGGGCCAGGAGGTCACGTCGCTCCTGCTCGCTCTGCCAGATAGTCAGCACGACCACGTCGTGTCGCCGCTCTAGCTCTCTCAGAAAATGGTAGGGACGGACCCGGATGGGCGAAGGGACGTACGGGGTAACGAACAGGACTCGCATGCGTTCTCCAGTTCACGGTCGTCGCCGGGAGTGCCGACTGTCCCATCAGGCCCTGGGGACGTCGCCGCCGCGGGGGCCCACCTGGCGGGCCGGCAGCGCCGAGAGGACCAGGAATGCCAGACCAAGCAGGTACAGTGCGACTGGCAACGCCTCCAGCAAGGTCAACTGGCTGAGGCGTCGCAAAGCCGGGTTAGCTTCTGCGCTGAACAGGTAGCCGGTCGTACCGCGAACGTAGGTCAAGCCGTGCTTCTGGTACTCGAAGGCCAGCACCAGAATGAATAACCCGTAAAGGAGCAGGACCCGCCGGCGAGTCGGGCACGCGTAGACCCGGAGAGCCGCCCAGGAGACCAGCACCGCGGAGAGCAGGACTGGCCAGTTGTGCAGGGCCAGGGTGACAAACCAGGGACCGGCGCGATCCAGGAAGTCTTCCATCAACAGTCGGGCGCGGGACGCGGGGCGACGATCGAGCCGTCGTCGTCCGACGGGAGCGCGCGTGCCAGACCAGTCGACTCGCCCGCCGCGTAAACGTCGTCCAGGCCCGAGAGCGCCAACCGCCAGTCGTAGTGGCTTTCGATCATGGCGCGGGCCGCCCGTGCCAGCCGGGACGCCTCCGATGGGTCTCGCAGAACCTGGATGACCGCGCGGGCGAAATCCTTCGGGTCGTCGGCGACGAGCAGGTGTTCCCCGTGCCGGGCGTCGATGCCCTCGGCGCCAACCGTCGTCGCGACGACGGGGATGCCGCGCGCGAACGCCTCGAGGATCTTCACCCTCATTCCACTGCCGGAGTGCAGCGGAACGACCAGCACCGCGCTCTGGCGGAGAACGGGCGCGAGGTCGGCGACGTAGCCGGTGATGACGACACCATTCGTCCGACTCGCCAGTCGGGTCATGCTCCGGGGCGGGCGGCTGCCCACGGCGTAGAACGTGACTCCGGGGAGGGCCTGGCGCACCAGAGGGAAGACGTCACGGGCAAACCAGCGGATGCCCTCGGCGTTCGGCGGGTAAAACATCGTCGCCACGCTGACCACGTGCCTGGCTTCCGGCAGCCGTGGTGCGAAGGCCCACTCCTTCGTGTCCACCGCGATCGGTATGACCCGGGCGGAAATTCGCTCCCCGGCGGCCGACTCCAGTACCGCGCGGTCCTGCTCGCTGACGACCACCACGCGATCGAAGCTCCGGCAAACGTCTCCTTCGTAGGCGCGCAGCCTGCGCCACTCTAGCTCGGCCAGCAACCGGCCAGCGCCCACACCAGCGTGTTCGGCTGCCCGACGAACGATCGCCCAGACCGCGTTGTGCTCGTCCAGTACCCGCAGCGGTAGCGGAAGGTGCTCCGCGAACTGCGCCATCGAAAGCTGGTCGGCGTGGACCGCGTCGAACGCATGCTGGCCCATCAGCTCCCGGATCGCCCGCCGCATCGCCGCCGAATCGTCCCGCTCGATCAGGAACGGGCGCCCGACAACCAGGCCGCGCATCAGGTAGGCAGCGTCTCGTATCCGCGATCGTCGCAGCGGTACCGCCGTCACGCTCTGACAAAAGCGCCGCAGGGACTCGGCGTGAGCAAGCTCGCCGGTCGAGCGCACGAACGAGACGAGGTGTACCTCGTGGTGCTGACTCAGGTACCGCAGCACGTGATAGGTCTTGATCTTCGGCCCGCTGTCGAGCGGATATGGCACGATCTGAGTCAAAAGCAAGATTCTCATCACAACCTACCGATGAGCAGTTTTACCCAATAACGTGAGCAGTCTTACCCAATAACGACGGAGTGGCAGAAGATACGCACACCGGGCGGAATATTCACAGTTCTAATGCTTTTTTAATTGCTATCTCTCGCGTCGTTGGTGTATCCTACGTGGCATGTTCGGATGCAACCTTCCGAACGACGGCTGGTTCTCCTTTTTCCAACTGTGACGGGCGTGCTCGTGGGTGAATCACGGGAGGTATCGGGGAGCCGGCGTGGGAAAACTGGCCCACTGGGCCGCTTTTTCCCAAGCCGGTTCCCCGCTACCTCCCGTGGCAAAGCACCAGTGCATGCTCAGGGGACCGTTTTTGCTCTGGTCCCCTGCCACGCCCCGCCGGGTTGGGAGGGTTTTCCGGGGACACCCCCGAACCCCCGCCCTGACGGTCCGCTTATCCGTATTCCATCGCACCAGGCACCCTAGCGCTCGTATGGCCCTTCGTAGTGAGGGCCATTAGCTGGCTGCGTGTACGGGGACCGTCGGCTCCCACTTTACCGTCGAGCCGGGTCTGTGCGCACACGCAGGAACGAGAGGAGTGTCATCGTGTCAACGATCGCCCGGGCAAATCGCCGGACCCCACTGACCAGGCCGATTCTCCTCAGGCGACTCGATCCAGGGTGAAGTCCCATCGGCGTCGCAATTCTCCGTGATGCCACCGAAGTAAAGACCCTGCCCACGACGTGGCCGCGTGCCTGGCGCTAACGGCATTCTCGGCACGCGCCGGTGTGCTGCCGCTGTGCTCGCGTCGTGAAGCAGCGCAGAGTTGTTCTTACAGAAGAGCGTCCGAAAACTCGGGCTGCAGCGATGGCTGTGCTATGTCCAGGACTGGCCCATTGGCCGGCTGACGCGAACGTCCTTGGATACACGGTCAACGGGGGACTTATGGCTGGCCCCGGACACGACTCTTCTCCCATTGTTGCCCGGCACCCACGTAAGTACCGTTGTATCAGGCATTGAAAATACACGATGCTCCGTTGGCGCCCGTAGGCGTGACTGAGCCGAAGGATATTGTTCATGCGTCACAGGTCTTCCACGTTCCTGCTCGTGGTGAATGTCCTGTTTCTCGCCGGTCTGGTCGCCGGGAGCGTGACCATGGGTTCTCCGAAGGTTGCTGCGGCGAGTGGACTCAGCGTCTCGAGTGTCACCGCGAGCGCGTCGAGCGTCAATGAATATGGTAAGTTCGAGCTGACCTTCGGCGTGGCGAACACGGTGGCGACCGACCTCCAGTTCCCCTACGACCCTGCCCCGCCAGCCGGTCTCCCCGCTGCCACCGGCATCTCCGTCGAGGGCCTCTTCCTGCCGCCCGGCCAGTCCGACTGGTCCCAGGCCCTCCATCAGCCCGGCTTCCTCTACCAGGACTACCAGCGCCAGCAGATCAACGGCGCCGAGTGGCTCTACCCCCAGGGTTCCCCGGTCTGGAAGGTGCGCTTCGCTCCTACCGCCCTGGGCACCTGGCAGTATCAGGTCCGCGCCCAGGACGCCTCCATCTGCCCGGCCGGTGCCAATCCCTGCAGCGCCTGGGTCACCAGCAACGTCGGCAGCTTCGCCGTGCAGCCTCCCCTGGCCGGCAACCACGGCTTCCTCCACGTCAGCCCAACCGATTCCCGCTACTTCCAATTCTCCGACGGCACTCCGTTTGTCGGTCTGGGCTTCAACGACGGGTTCAGCACGACGGACTTCAGCTACGATGCCGACGCCAAGCTCGCCCAGGACGCCGCTAACGGCATCGACTTCCTGCGCATCTGGATGAGTAGCTCGGACATCGCCGGGAGCGCGTGGAGTCCGTGGGCCTGGTTCAACGGGCCGAACTACGGCGGCTACCTGCCCGATCCCGGGATCGAGCCGGCCCCGGCCGGCTCGGGCCACGACTTCACCTTCACGCTGAATCAATCGGCGAATCAGTCCTGTATCTTCAATGGCTGGACGCAGGGATCGATCGCCGTCAAACCGAGCACGACCTACCAACTGTCCGTGACCGCCGAGACGTCCGGCATTACCGGCCCCCGCAACGGCGCTTATCCCAACTATGGATTCACGGTAAAACAGGCCGGCTGGCCGGCGAACAATCAGTGCCCGGACGCCCTCGAATCGTCTCCCAACCTCACCCCGTACGTGCAGGGCAGCACGGGCTGGTCGACCCTCCAGGGAACGATCACCACCGACTCGTCCGAGTACTTCCTGCCTGCCCTGTACATGATGCTCGATAACGTCTCGTCGGGTCAGGCCTACGTCAGCCAGATCTCCCTCCGTGAAGTCCTGGCTGGCGGGAGCCTGGGGCCAGAGATCCTGGTCAAGAGCCAGGGCGATGCGTACAAGGACTTCAATCTCTCGCGCTCCTGGGATTGGGACCAGGTCATCGACCAGGCCGCGCAAGACGACGTTTATCTGAAACTGGTCACCCTGGAGAAGAACGACCGCATCTGGAACGACATCAACCCGGATGGGACCATCACGGCCTCCGGGGACAACCAGAACTTCTACGCCGCGCCCAACACGAAGGTCCGCCGGCTCCACGAGTACTACTGGCGCTACCTTGCCGCTCGGTGGGGCTACGCCACCTCAGTCCACTCCTGGGAGCTGATGAACGAGGGCGACCCCTACAACGGCAACCATTACGAGATGGCGAATACCTTCGCCCGCGAGATCCACCAGCTCGATCCAAACCAGCACATGGCCACCACCTCGAACTGGACCAGCTTTCCTGCCGCGCAATTCTGGGGCAACTCTGCGTACCCGGCCGTCGACTACGCCGACGTTCACGCCTACATCAGCACCGGTCTGGGGATTTACGAGTGGAACCTGCCGTCCGGGGCAACCCTCGACACGAATCCCGCCGATACGTATCAGGGAAGTCCCGGCGCCGTCGAGGTGCCGGCCGGCGGCGATGCCAATGGCAGTAGCCAGGCGATCTCCATCCGCGGCCAGGGTAACTGGCAGGTCAGCGTCCTGATCAAAACGCAAAACGTGACCGGCAGTTGCCCCAACGGGGTCTCGTCCAGTCTGGCCGGGCCCCAGCTCCAGGTCGTCGTCAACGGCGCGACCACCCGCGACATCCCCTACGATCCGAGCCAGCCCGATACGTATTGGGTCTGTACCGCTCCGGCTGGCACCCACGATTACACGCAGTTCACCGGGACCATCCCGATTCCGGATAACAACTGGCACCAGCTCTACGTCCACTTTCTGAATAAGTGGGCGACGAGCGGGACAGCCTGGTTCGACAACATGGTCATTCAATCGCCCGCTGGTCAGCCCGCTCGCCTTTATGGCAACGGGACGTTTGACGACCACATCCGATTGGACTACGACACCGCCCAGAACACGACCGTCTATTCCCTGACCGATGGCGCCACCAGCGTCACGGGAGCGGGGAAGCCCGTCGTGCGAGGCGAGACCGGCATCGACTCGCCGAATGGCGGCGGCGAGTTGACTCAGTTGGCCAACGACGTCCACGGCGTCTGGTTACACAACTTCGAATGGGGCACGCTCAACCCCGGTGGCATGTACGATCTCTACTGGTGGACCCAGAACATCGTCAAGAACAACCTGTTCTTCCAGTACAAGCCGGTCCACGACTTCCTGAACGGCATTCCATTCAACAACGGCCACTATCAGGACGCCGCGGCCAGCTCCATCGCCGCCAACGTGCGCGCTGTCGGCCAGAAGGATACGGTCGACGGCCAGGCGTACCTCTGGGTCCAGAACGTCAATCACACCTGGTACAACGTGGTCAATAACGTCTCCTGGGGCTCGCTCTCGGGCACCGTCAGCCTGAGCGGCTTCGCTCCCAACGCCGCGTACACGCTGTCCTGGTGGGATTTCGACGATCCGGGCAATCTCACGCAACAGACGAGCACGGCGACGGCAGACGCGTCGGGTACCCTCACCTTGAACCTTGCCGCGCTGCCAGGCTCGACCACCGATGCCGCGGTCAAGATCAGCGGACCGGGGTCGAGCGGGACCGTGACGGTCACTCCGACCGCCACGACCACGCAGACGACGACGACGACGCCGACCGGCACGATCACGCCGACACCAACCAGCACGCCGACGGCTGCCACGACAACATCAACGGCCACGGCAACGGCGACCGGTTCTAGCACGCCAATCACGACCGCGACAACGACGCCAAGCGCCACGGCAACGGTCGCCGCGACGCCAATCACAACCGTGACAACCGCGACGGCGACGCCGACCCAACCATTGCGACTGGTCGCAGACGGCACACCCACCTTGACAATGACACCGCTTCCAACCAATACCCCACTGGCAACCAGCACGCCGCTCCCCACCTCGACCCCGACTCGCACCAGAGGACACCGTCATCAGACCGCATCGACTCCCAATGGCACGGCGACGCCGACCCCAACGATGCTACCCGCGGAGGCGAGCACGCCCTCGCCCACCAGCACTCCGACTCGGACCAAGGGAGGTCATCACGCGAATTCATCGGCGGGCGGTCGCCCGGCGACCGCGACGCCGACCTCGCTTCCAGCGCTGGCCAGCGCCGCGTCTCTGACCGATACACCGACTCTGACCGTCGTGCCCACGCCGACCAGCACGCCGGCTCTCACTGAGACGCCAGCCCCGACCAACACACGCGCCGCGACCACGACCCCGACGGCAACCGAGACGTCGATTCCAACCAGCACACCCACTCTGGAAAGCACACCAACGCCGACGGCCGGACCGAACCTGGCCACGTTGGCGGTCTCGATCGCCAGTCCAGCATCCAACAGCGCGGTTCAAGGAGGGACGCGGGTGAGTATCGACGCGGCGGTCGCACCCGGCGCCACCGTGGCCAGGCTGGAAACTCTCGTCGACGGCAAGTCGGTGTGTACCGAGATCGCCGCACCCTATCAGTGCATCTGGCACGTTCCCGACAAGCCCAACGCTACCTATGCGATCCAGGTGACCGCGTACGACGCGGCGGGGAACAGCGCCTCCGCGACGAGCAGCGTCACGGCGACCCGCTGAGCCCGTCGGCGACTTTCAGGTTGGTTTGGCGTTTGCCAGGGCTGTGCCTCGGCAAACCAGCCAAACCAATCTGAAAGTCGCTCTATTATTGTCATGTCTGTGCGCCTGCGGTACCATGGCGTCCAGGGAGTGCCTGGTCCGGGACCTTCCGCCGCCATGGGCCGCTCGCGCAGGAGAACGGTGTGCTTCGATGGGCCGCTGGATTGTGTCTCGCCGGATTGTGCGTCGCCGCCATCGGCGTTCTGCTCAGCTCGGCCGTCCGGACCCACCCCAGCGACCCGGCGCTGTCTTCGACGGTGAATGGGCCGCGGCTCACCAATCTCAGCGCCAGCGCCGCCACCGTGCCTCTCTACGAGAAGTTCGAGCTGACCTTCGGCGTGGCGAACACGGTGGCGACCGACCTCCAGTTCCCCTACGACCCTGCCCCGCCAGCCGGTCTCCCCGCCGCCACCGGCATCTCCGTCGAGGGCCTCTTCCTGCCGCCCGGCGAGTCCGACTGGTCCCAGGCCCTCCATCAGCCCGGCTTCCTCTACCAGGACTACCAGCGCCAGCAGATCGACGGCGCCGAGTGGCTCTACCCCCAGGGTTCCCCGGTCTGGAAGGTGCGCTTCGCTCCCACCGCCCTGGGCACCTGGCAGTATCAGGTCCGCGCCCAGGACGCCTCCATCTGCCCGGCCGGTGCCAATCCCTGCAGCGCCTGGGTCACCAGCAGCGTCGGCAGCTTCGCCGTGCAGCCTCCCCTGGCCGGCAACCACGGCTTCCTCCACGTCAGCCCAACCGATTCCCGCTACTTCCAATTCTCCGACGGCACTCCGTTTGTCGGCCTGGGCTTCAACGACGGGTTCAGCACGACGGACTTCAGCTACGATGCCGACGCCAAGCTCGCCCAGGACGCCGCTAATGGCATCACCTTCCTTCGGACGTGGCTGAGCAGCTCGGACATCGCGGGCAGCTCCTGGGGGCCGTGGAGCCGGTTCGGCGCGCCAACCTATGGCGGCTACCTTCCCGACCCCGGCCTCGAGCCCGCGCCGCCAGGATCCGGACACGATTTCGCGTTCGCGCTCGACCAGGCTACCGGCCAGTCGTGCATCTTCGATGGCTTCACCCAGGGCCCGATCGCCGTGAAACCCGCGACGACCTACCGCTTCGCGGTCACGGTGGACGCCCACGGCATCACCGGGCCACGCAACGCGGCGGACCCGCGCTACGGCTTCACCGTCAAGCAGGCCAATTGGCCCAACGCCGACACCTGTCCCGACGGACTCGCCGCCGCTCCGAACCTTCTGCCCTATCTTCAGACCACCACGGGATGGGAGACGCTGCAGGGCACGCTGACGACCGGCCCGTCGCAGCGCTTTCTCGACCGGTACCTTTATCTGCTGCTGGACAACGTCTCGGGGGGCCGGGCCTACGTCTCCGACGTCTCCCTGCGCGAAGTCATGCCTGATGGCAGCCTGGGACCGGAGGTCCTGGTCAAGAGTCAGAGCGATGCGTACCTGGACTTCAATCAGGCGCGCTCCTGGGATTGGGACCAGGTGCTCGATCAGGCCGCGAAGGACGGAGTGTACTTGAAGCTGGTCGTGCTCGAGAAGAACGACCGGATCTGGAACGACCTGAACCGAGACGGCATTCCGACGCCCTCGGGCGGAAACGACAACTTCTACGCCGCCCCAAATACCAAGGTCCGGCGCCTCCAGGAATACTACTGGCGCTACCTTGCCGCGCGGTGGGGGTACTCGACCGCGGTCCACTCATGGGAGCTGCTGAACGAGGGCGATCCGTTGAGCAAGCTTCACTACGAGCAAGCAAATACCTTCGCTCGGGAGATGCACCAGCTCGATCCCAACCGTCACCTGGTCACCACCTCGACCTGGAATAGCTTCCCGGCGAGCCAGTTCTGGGGGAATCCCGCCTATCGCGACGTCGACTACGCGGATCTGCACGCCTACATCAGCACCGGGGGTGGCGTGTACGGCGAGAGTGCGTTCGGCAACCACGTTCGGTTGGACCGCGATCTGGCCTGGTTCACCACGGTCTTCTCGCTGCACGACGGTGCGAGGGGCGACTCGGCCGTCGGCAAGCCCGTCGTCCGAGGCGAGTCCGGCATCGACTCCGTGGACGGCTCCGGCGAGTTGCGGGCGCTGGCCGATGACCGGCACGGAGTCTGGCTGCACAACCTGGAGTGGGGCACGCTCAACCCTGGTGGCATGTACGAGCTATACTGGTGGACCGACAACATCGTCAAGAACAACCTCTTCTTCCAGTACAAGCCGCTCCACGACTTCCTCGAAGGAATTCCTCTCGACAACGGCCATTACCAGGACGTGAACGCGCGTGTCTCTGCGTCGAACGTGCGCGTGCTCGGCCAGAAGGACGTCGTCGATGGCAAGGCCCACTTCTGGATTCAGAACGTCGGCCACACCTGGTACGACGTCGTCAACCAGATCCCCTGGGGTTCTTTGTCCGGTACCGTCATGGTAGCGGGCTTCGCCCCGGACCGGACCTACTCGATCGCGTGGTGGGAGTTTGACGACCCCGGCAGCCTGACGATACAGGAGGGGACCGTCACCGCCGACGCCTCGGGCAACCTGACGCTGGATCTGGCGACGCTGCCCAGCACCGTCACCGACGTGGCCGTCAAGATTTCCGGCGACACCGCGACGGGCGCTTGACGAGATCAGTCATGGAACCCCAGCGCCCGCACGGCTGCCGATGCCATCCTGCCCATGGTCAGGGTCTCGGTCACGAACGAGTATGCTCTCTCGACGATACGCTGGCGCTCACGATCCTCGGCCAGGTAGAAGCGGACGGCGTCGACCATGTTGGGCAGGTCGGCCACGGCGAAGTGCGCGTCTGGAGTAAACGGGCCGGTGCTCGTCGGCAGCAGTCTTTCGGAGAGCAGCATCGCACCGTTCGGAGCAGCCAGGAGGAGGCGAAAGACGAGATCGTCCCACGGCTGCCGCATCACGTTCAACATGATCCTGGACCGGTTCAAGAGAATCGTGCGGTCCCGATCGAAGGCAGAGCCACGCTCCAAACTCCCGTCCTTGACGACGGTCCGGACGCCCTTCTCCGTCAGCTGCTCCTCTAGCTGCGCGATAACGCGCCGCCGGCGCTGGTCCCGGGTGCTCCCGAGGAACACGACGTCGATGTCACGGTCCAGCCCCAGGCGCTCTCCGAAGGCCTGGTGGTAACCCATCGGGATGTTTGTGGCCGGCAGGCCGTGCCGCCACAGAAAGCGCACGTTGGTCTCGGAAAAGGCACCGATCAGTCGGAGCACCCCGTACTGCTTGAGCGCCAGCATTTCTCCCAGGGCGCGAAAGCGCCCGGCCCGCCGCAGCAACGTGGCGACGAAGCACCGCTGACGCACCCGAGCAGGCACCAGTTGGGCATAGCAGATTCTGTCCAGGAAGTACCGTAGTTTTGCGATCGGGTAGACGAGCGCCCGGGGAGAGCTGGGCCACGGGACCTGTTCTGTAAACCAGACGAACACCGGCGTCGACGGGGAGGCGAGCTGCCGCAGTCGGGCCACGGCGGGTGCCATCGATTGCATGGGTCCGTAGGTGGCGAGGAAGTCGCAGCGGGGAAAGGGCGGCTCGGAAGCGGGCGAGAGCAAATGGACCGCGCACCCACTCTCGGCGAAGCCAGCGGCCACCGCGTCGGTGAGGCCATCGTGCCCGGCGAGTACGAACAGACCGCAGCGAATCGACGCGCTGGGACCGGTTTCTTCAACCTGCCGCGCGTGCAGTCCAGTTTGATTGGGGTCGCGCTCGGTCATCGGCTTCGTCACCCCTCGTCGTCCCAGTTACTCGGCGGGGTATTCGCCAAGGCGGCCATTCGTCCAGCGAAGCTCTGTCCCATCTGGGACGCTGAAGACGTAAACGGGCGAGCCGACAGCTAGCGGGACGGTCTGCATAGACACGCCCGCGGGGACTTGACGACGGTCGCCGTCGAAGAGCACAACGGTCAAGCCGTTGGCGGCGCCACGCGGCAGCCCCAGGGATTGCGCGGAGATCCGCTGCACACCATCGCCCGGACCCGCCGTGACCAACTGTCCGCCCGCGTTCACCGCAGGCAGCCGCATCAGCCGATACTCCGGGAGGTAGTAGCCTACCTGGCGCCAGTTCGCCCCGACGAGGACGGTTCGGTCGGGTGGAAACTCGGACCGGATGACGGCGAACAGTGAGAGGTAGTGTTGATCCAGGTCCGCGATCGCGCTCCGGTTGACGATCTTCGGCGGGAGCGGCCGCGGCAGGTGCTCCGGGAGGGCGACGAAGATCGCCGCCTGTAGCAGCGCCACCACCACCGTGCTCGTCCAGAGCAGGTTGAGCGGCCCGATCCGCCGGTCGGCCAGCAGACCGCTGGCGGCGGCCGCGGCCAGCAGGGCCACCAGTGGAAAGAAGATGAAGATGACACCTTGCTGGCCGGTGAGCACAAAGAGGTAAAAGATCAGCGGAGGTGCGACCCAGGCGGCGAAGAAGACCGTCCGCGCGTTCGTGAGCTTCGCGGGTAAGGTCCGATGGTAGGCGAGGACGTAGAGCAGGAGCGCCAGCGTCGCGATGCTGGAGGCGAAGGCGACGTACGAGAGGAGCTTGAACGCACCGTTCAGGAAATTTCGCGGGTCGCCGCGCAGCAGAGCCAGCGTCGGCACCCAGAAATCCTGCTGGCGCATGAAGACCGTGGTGATCTGCTCGTAGCGAGCGACGCCCCCCGTCAGCCAGAGGACCGGCACCAGCCAGACCAACGAGAGACCCACGGCGACGACCGCGGCCAGCAGGACAGTCCGCGGACGCGTCCGAAAGGCCACGAGGAGACACAGCGGGACCAGGAACTCGACTGTCTGGGGACGGATGCCGCCAGCAGCAGCCAGGACCGGCGCCGCGGCTAGCAGGTACTGGTCCTGCCCCTGCCAGGCGCGATAGAGCAGCAAAACGATGAGCACGACGAAGAAGCAGTCGACGTCGTGCGGCAGCGCCAGCTCGCCGTAGAACCAGAAGAGCGGACTCGCCAGCAGCAGAATGCCGGCGACGACGCCAGTCCGGCGGTCGAACGTGGCCGACCCGAGATAGAACAGGGCGCTGGCTGCCAGGCCGCTGAACAACACGCTCAGCATGACGAAGGTCGTCTGGGGGTCGTGGGTGGCCAGATCGCCGAGCCACCCGAGGGCCTCGTACAGGATGGCGCCCGGGGGATGCGGCTGGTCCTGGGACAAATCGAAGCGGACCGTTCCCAGGGCGTAGTTCACCGCATCCCAGGAGTAGAGGATCTGGCCCCGAAACGGCAGCCGAGTCGCCACTCCCAGGACGAAGAGTGCAGCCGCGATCAGATCCGAAGACGGACCGTCGCGCTTCCGTCGATCGGTCTCTTCGCAATCACGGACCGGGACCACGATCATATCCGAACTCCAGCTCATCTCCGGTCTTGCCAGGTCATGCTTTCCCCTTCAACGATGGCGTGGGGGAGGTTCGCCCCGGCCAGGCCACCGGACTCGACGTTCTCTTCCGTGGAGAGCTCGAGCTGCCGAACAGCAGGCGTTGATACCGTCGCAAAGGTGATCTTGCCGTCGCCCACATGACCAGCATTGGTCCGCCCAGACCGGCTACCAGGAGCAGTGGCTGGAGGAGCACCTGCCGCTGTAGCACGGATGGGGCCAGGTGATAGACGATTCCGGCGGCGTAACCGATCACCAGCGCTTGCACCAGGTAGATACCGTAGGATTGAATTCCGAGACGGTCGAGAAGGTGCCCGAAGCGCCCGAGACGCCATTCCCACGATGCGAGCGCCAGCGTGGCGACCGCGACGTAGAGAAACGAGGGAAAGCTGGGCGTGAAGTTCGCGTAGCCGTGGTTCAAGCGGTTCAGCAGATCGGCCTCGACGATCGAGAGCAACCCGAGTCCGAGCGCGCCGACGGCCAGCGGCCACTTCCACCGGGCCAGTCGCGGCCGAAGCGGCTCCTGGTAGCGCGCGAGAACCAGGCCCAGTGCGAAGAAGAAAATCCAACGCCAGGGGAACGACCACGGCAAGAAGTTGAGCAGGCCCGACAGCACGGGACTGGTGACGCCGAGGTATCTCAGGTCGTCCCGCCCCCAGATCATCGCTCCGAGGATCGCCGACAGGGCCAGCAGCCGGCCCGGGTATCGAAAGGCGGCCCGAGCCAGCACCGGCGACAGTAACAGCATAATGCCCAGCGCCGGGACGAAATAGTAGTCGGCCCAGCGCGCCTGGACCAGTCCAACCAGTCCAGCCAGCGCGGCCGGCCCACTCGTGGGATTGACGACCGTCGGCACCAGGTACAGGACCACGGAGATGACCATCCACACCACGAACGGGAGGATCAGCCCCTGGAACTGCCCGCGGATCACGCTCCAGGAGAGGTTCTTCGGGTTGCCGCGGGTGACGTAGGCGACGTAGAAGCCCGCGGCGAACAGGAAGACGGGCACCGAGATCTGCGTCAGCTGGGTCACGCCGATCAGCGTATAATAGGTCGGCGTTCCCACCCAGCTCAGGTCAGGAGGGGGGCCGAACTTGCCAAACCGGTCTCCCCACCAGGCCAGCGCAATCATGCCGAAGGCGGCGGCGTGGCTGATCACGACGGTGAGAATGGCGATGCCTCGGAGCGTGCCGAGCGTTCTCAAGGCGCCGCCTGCTGCTTGCGACGAACGTAGCTGGCCAGTCGGCTGATCGAATCGAAATTCTCCGGGAGCACTTCGTCGTCCCGCACCTGGATGCCGAAGGCTTCTTCGACGAAGAGCTCCAGCTCCAGGATGCCGGTCGAATCGACGATGCTGTTGTCGATGAAGGAGTCGTCATCGGAAAGCGGTAGGCCGTTGTCGGCGAACGACAGGTTCTCCTCGATGAAGCGGCGGATCGCGTCTTCCACGGAGATCCCTGAGCTTACTTTGATCGTCATGTCCTATTCCTGCACGTTTCTTCTTTTCTCCGAGACTCTCGTCACGACCAGGCGCGATGCACTGACAACCGTCCCACGATCGACGACGACCTCTACAGGACACGGGCGACCGAGGAATCCCAGGAGGCTTGCCGTTAGCCCGTACGCGCCGACGTTCGGGATGCGGATGACGTCGTCGCGGTCCACGCTGGGAGCCTGCACGTGGCGCGCGAGCACGTCCGTCGGGGTACACAGGGGACCGGCGATGGTGGCGTCTGCGAGAGGTGGTGCCGGGTCCCCATCCTGGCCAATCTTCTGAATCTCGATCGCCATACGCGGCACCCGCCCCAGGCCCGCCATGCCTCCGAGGACGTTGATCCCCCCGTCGACCAGGATGAATGCTTGCCCCTTCGTCCACTTGACGTCCCGCACCTGACAGAGCAACCGCCCGGCGCCGCCCACCAGATAGCGTCCGCTCTCGAAGGCGATCCGGGGCATTCCGGCTCTCCTGCGGGGAAACGCCGCGGCCAACGCCGACTCGATCGGCTCCCGCAGGCGAGAGAAGTCGTAGCGCTGCCCCGCCGTCCCAACCGGGTGTCCAAATCCACCCCCGAGGTCCAGGAACTCCACGTCGATCTTGAGGCGTTCGGCGAGCTCGGCCGAGGACCTGAGGGCGAACGAAAACGTCGCCAGGAGCTCGTCGGCGGAGCTGACGTTCGTCGCCACGTACCAGTGGAACCCGACGACGCGCAAGTGCCCGGTGCCGGCGAAGTCGTTCGGGCGCTCCACGAGCTGATCTGCATCGATCCCGAACTGCGATGGCATTCCCGACATGACCAGCCCCGAGTGGCCCGGCGGCCGGCCTCCGTTGATGCGGAGCAGCGCACGCGCGCACACCCGGGCCGACTCGACCGCGCTCGTCACTCTCCGCAACTCGGCGAGCGACTCGATCGAGAACATCCGAACGCCACGGTAGATGGCCTGCTGGATCTCTTCCGCCGTTTTTGCCGGGCCGGTGTACATGCAGGCTGAGGGGTGAACACCGCCTGCCAGCGCCGCGCTGAGCTCGCCCGAGGACGACACCTCGGCCTGGCAGCCGAGACCGGCGAGCTGCCGTACGATCTCCGGGTGGGGGTTCGCCTTGAGCGAGTAAAAAAGACCCGCGGACTCCGGCAACGCCGCGCGCAGAGCGGCGTAGGCGCTCCTGACGTCACTCAGATCGTAGACGTAGAGGGGCGTCCCAAAGGCCGTCGCCAGCTCCAGGCCCTCCACGTCCAGACTCGCCCCGGTCGCACTCGTCATCGCGCGACGACCGGTTGCCGCCACGCCTCCCGGAGCTGAAGCTTGCTGATCTTCCCCGACGGCGTCTTCGGAAGGCCTGGCCAGATCTCGACCCGCTTCGGCACCATGAAATCCTCCAAACTTCGGACGCAATGAGCGAGGATCGCGCGTTCGGTCAGGCGGGAGTCGTCGCGAACCACGACGTAGGCCGCGATGGCCTCGCCCAGCAGCTCGTCCGGCAGGCCGATCACCGCCGCCTCGACGACACCATCGAGCGCGCAGAGGGCGTTTTCAACTTCGCGTGGGCTGATCTTCTCTCCCCGGCTCTTGATCACGTCGTCCTTGCGACCGACGAAAAAGAGGAAGCCCTCCTCGTCCATCCGAAAGAGGTCGCCGGTGTAGAGGACCCGCTCTCCCGGGTACGGGCCGGGACGCAGCGCCCTGGCGGTGTCCTCGGGCGCCTCCCAGTATCCGCTCATCAGATGTGAGCCGCGGACCACCAACTCGCCGACGACACCGGGCGGCACGCGCTGGCCGGCCTCGTCGACGATGTACACTTCGGTGTTCGGAATGGCGATGCCCACGGACCCCGGTCGGCGGTCCGCTTCCTCCGGCGGGAGGTAGGAGACGCGCTTGCATTCGGTCAGTCCATACATCGAGTACAACTTCGCCCCGGGGAACATCTGTCGGATCCGGCTGACGTGGCTGACCGGCAGTGCCGCCGCCGTGTTGGTGACGTATCGCAGGTGGGGGAAGTCCATCGAGCGCAGGCTATCGAGCTGGAGCAGCATCGCGAAGATGGTCGGGACGCCGGGGAAGCCGGTCACGTTCTCCTGTTGAAGGAGCTGGGCGACGCGGTACGGGAAGGTGAAGCCATCCTCCAGCACGACCGTCGCACCGATCCGGAAGGCCATCAGCACCTGATAGAGGCCATAGTCGAAGGAGAGCGGCAAGACGTCGAGGATCACGTCGTCTGGCGTATTCTCGAGATACTGGGTGATCGAGGTGGCCGCCGCGACCATCATCCGATGCGTCGACATGACGCCCTTGGGGAAGCCGGTGCTCCCGGACGTGTAGATGATGGTGGCGAGATCCACGTCGATGCAGGCTCGGCGCGGCGGTTCCGCCGGTTGGTGTGCCAGGGCGCTCTCGAACGGCGTAGCCTCGAAGCCGAGGTCGCTCTCCGCCCGCGTCCCGGCCAGCAGCGCGAGGCGCAACGATGGCACGGTCGGGACCGCCTCCGCCAATACCCGGGCTTTGCGTTGATGCGCGACCAGCCCAACGCACTGACAGTTATTCAAGATGTAGGCGAGCTTCTCCGCCTTGGTGCTGCCGTTGACGATCGAGAAAATCGCGCCAGTCTTCAGAATGCCGAAGACCGCGATCACGGCCTCGACCGCGTTGTCCATGTAAATGACGACACGGTCACCACGGCCGATGCCGTTCGCGAGAAGGTGGTTTGCCAACCGGTTGGCCGCGCTGTCGATCTGGCCATAGGTCAGGCGCTGGCCTCCGAAGACCAGGGCGACGTGGTCCGGGCGCGATCGGGCGCTATTCTCCAGGAAGTCGTTGACGAGCATCTACACACTCCAGGGGTGGTGTTCTCAGGGTCCGGAGAGGGGCGGGGGGGGGGGGGGGGGGGGGGGGGGGCGCCCCCCCCCCCCCCCCCCCCCCGGCGTTTCCGGACCGGCCTGCCGCGCGGGTGTGACCCACCCGCTTGGCGCCTTCGTCGCCGTCTGATGGCAAGATGGCGGTGCCGACGTCGGCGGCGCACCACTCCGGATGCGTCGAGCCACGGAGCACAGGGGGAAGCATGCAGACCAGGACGCGCCGGACGTGGTGGGTGGTCGCGGTGGCGGCCGTCGCCGTGGCGGTCGGCCTCGGTATCGTCCTGGTGGCCACGGCCTCGCCCAGCACCTCCACGTCGGCCACCCCCGGCTCGCCACTGCGCGGCGGCGGCTCGGTCGACGAGGCGTGGCTGACCGGCGCCGGACCGGGTGACTCGGCCACCCTGTTGCACGACGGCGCACCGGTGCACGACGCGGGCAACCCGGGCCGGACGGACCAGCTCGGATCGCTCATCGTGCGCGACCTGACCCCGGGTGCCGGCTACAGCTGGCACGACACCACGACCGGCGCGAGGAGCCGGACCTTCGCGGTGCAGGCCCCCGGTGCCGACCCGGCGACCGACTCTGCGCTGTACACGGGACAGCCGATGCACGAGGGGCTCAACTACCTCACGATGCGGGACGGGATCCGGTTGGCCGCCACCGTGCGCTACCCCTACGGCTCGACCTGCAGCGCGACGGCCCCGTGCCCCACGGTGATCGAATACTCGGGCTACGGCACCGCCGGACCCACCGACCCGATCCCCTCCCTGCTGGCCCAGGCCACCCACACCGCCTGCACCACCTGCGGGGACCCACACCTGCTTCCGGACGGTGCCACCGACGTGGGTGCGGTGCTGGCCCGGGTGTCCGGCTTCGCCACCGTGAGCCTGCAGATGCGGGGGACCGGGTGCTCGGGTGGCGCCTACGACCTCTTCGGCTACCCGTCCGACTACGACGCCTACGACGCCATCGAGATCGTGGCCCACCAGGACTGGGTGGCCCACCACAAGGTGGGAATGGTCGGGATCAGCTACTCGGGACTGTCCGAACTGCCCTCGGCCGGCACCGACCCGCCCGGCCTGGCCGCCATCGCCCCGATGAGCCCGACCGACGACCTGTTCTCCACCGGGTACCCGGGGGGCATCTACAACGACGGTTTCGCCGCCGGCTGGATCGGCGAGCGCATCGACGACGCCAAGCCGGCTGCCGTCCTCACCGGGTCGACGCTGGCGCCGCTGGCGACCACCCCGGTGTCCAAGGTCGGCCAGCCCTGGACCTACTACGAGATCGACGCCGAGCTGGCGGCCAGTGGCGGGAAGTCGTCGACGTGCCTGGCGAACCAGGCCCTCCACGGGCAGTCGGAGAGCCTGTCCACCCTCGTCGGAGCCCAGCTCGTCGCCCCGCGCACCGGACCGGGGCGGAGCCCCGCCCTCTTCGACCGTCGGTCGATGAGCCAGTGGGCGACCCACATCCGGGTACCGGTGTTCGTGTCCGGGGCGACACAGGACGAGCAGACCGGCCCCCAGTGGCCGGCACTCCTGACGGCGCTCCACGGGGATCCGCACGTCTACGCCACCCTCGTCAACGGCGGGCACATCGACTCGACCGACCCCCAGACCCTCAGCCGATGGCTCGAGTTCCTCGACCTCTACGTGGCCGACAAGGTGCCGACGGCCCCGAGCCCGCTCGGGCGGCTGATCCTCGACTCGTTCACGAGCTTCGCGGCGAGCACCTCCGCCCAGGCCCCGCTGCCGCCGGTGCGGTTCACCACGGCGGCGAATGCGGGCGCGGCGCGGGCGCAGTTCGCCAAGCAGACGCCCCGGGTCGAGGTCCACTTCGACAACGGGGCCGGCACGGTCGGGGCCGGTGACCCCCAGTCGACCTATG
>Ga0307373_10005461_pt1 | contig 20780 bp, 19 predicted proteins | sample OX2MG_FD_202534 | JGI IMG/M metagenome (GOLD analysis project Ga0307373, IMG submission 202534) | Soil microbial communities from Risofladan, Vaasa, Finland - OX-2 | ecosystem: Environmental > Terrestrial > Soil > Coastal area > Acid sulfate soil | place: Finland: Risofladan, Vaasa | collected...
TGCGGGCAAGGTGTTCTGTACGGGTGCGGTCCCGCACAGGTAGGCTTCGGCGTTTGGTTATCCTCCTTTCATCGCCTCACCCTTTCTTCTGGAGGTAAACTTAGTCCCGAGCCACTGCGGCTCACGCACCCCGTTGGGGCTTACGACAGGTTTTCGTTCTGCGAACCAGGGGCGTTGCCCCTGGCTGTTGCAGCGCGCCCTTTCAGGGCGGACGGCGTAACCGCCCTGTGAAGAATCCCCAACAATGGGTTCCTCGCCACAGCTCAGGCGGCCTTGCCGGCAAGTCGCGCCGCGCGGAAAAAGTCGGCAAAGGACTCCTCGACGTAGTCGAGCATGGCGGGCGAAAGGCCCGGGTAGACGCCGATGAAGAAGGCGTCGCGCATCAGCTTGTCGGTGTTCGTCAGGTCGCCGACGACGCGATGCTCCACCGAGGCAAAGGCCGGCTGGCGCAACAGGTTGCCGCCGAATAGTTGCCGGGTCTGGATGCGGCGGCCCTCGAGGTGGCGAACCAGGTCGGCCCGGCCGAAGGGAGCGCCGTCACGGACCGTGAGCAGCAGGCCGAACCACGATGGGTCGGAGTGCGGCGTCGGCCGGGGCAAAACGAGGAATTCCTCGTAGGGGGCCAAAGCGCGCGAGAGCCTCGCATGATTGGCTCGCCGCGCGGCGACGAAGCCGTCGAGCTTCTTCAACTGCTCGCAGCCGATAGCGGCTTGCACCTCAAGTGGCTTGAGGTTGTAACCCAGATGACTGTAGGTGTACTTGTGGTCGTAGCCGTGCGGCAGCCGGCCGAGCTGCCAACCGAACCGTTTGCCGCAGGTGTTGTCTTGACCGGAGGCGCACCAGCAGTCGCGACCCCAGTCGCGGAACGACTCGGCGATCCGCCGCAAGCGGCCCTGGTTGGTGAGCACGGCGCCCCCCTCGCCCATCGTAAGATGGTGCGGTGGGTAAAAGCTTTGCGTGGCCAGGTCGCCGAACGTGCCGGTGCGCCTGCCGCGAAACTCGCTTCCCAACGCGTCGCAGTTGTCTTCGATCAGGTACAGTTCGTGCCGCCGGGCGAGGTCGAGCACCCCATCCAGGTCGAACGGATTGCCCAGCGTGTGCGCCAACACAATGGCTCGCGTCTTGGGGCTGACCGCCGCTGCCAGCCTATCGACCGGCGCGTTGGCCGTTTCGAGCGACACGTCGACGAACACCGGCACGCACCCGTGCTGCACGATCGGGGCCACCGTGGTGGGGAAACCGGCCGCCACGGTCAGCACCTCGTCGCCGGGCTTGAGCGGCCGGTCGAGCTGAGGACTGGTGAGCGTGGCGACGGCGACCAGGTTGGCGCTCGATCCGGAATTGACGACCAGCGCGTGCTTCACGCCTACGAACCGGGCCAACTCGCGTTCGAAAGCGTCGCCCCGCGGGCCCAGCGTGAGCCAGAAATCCAGCACCGAGTCGACGGCGGCCACCAGCTCGCGCTCGTCGAATACGCGGCCTGCGTAGGGCACTTTGCTTTCGCCGGGCACGAACGGACCAGGGGCGTGGCGAACGCGGTGGTACTCGCGAACCAGGTCGAGAATGCGATCGTGTAATCGATCGTCCATCGCTAAGCCGCCTTTTTCGTCGTGATGGTTTTTCGGAAGAGGTGTCCGCCGGTTTGGTCGTGCAACGGAGCCACGAAATCGCGGACCTGCGCGGCGATCGACTCGACGTCGAGCTGGTGCTCGCGCATCAGGTAGGCATAGCTGCCGCAAAAGCGCGAGAAGCGGTTGCGAATGCCGACGCGGCAGACGAACGTCGGTGCGCTATCGCAGGCGACCTCGGCGACGGCCGACCCGAGCCCGCCGTGGATCGAGTGTTCTTCGAGCACGATGACGGCCTGGTGCTTCTCACATGCCTGTCGGACGGCCGCGGCATCGATCGGTTTCAGGCAGGGAGCGCTCCAAACCTCGCTGCCGGGCCATTGGCCGGCAAGCGCCAGCGCGGTTGTGACCATCGACCCGGTCGCGATCCAGGCGAGCGGGCCGTCGCCGGTCCGCAGCTCGCACCAGCGCCCCCAGTAAAGAGCGGGAGTGCGGGAATGAACATCGCCCAGGTCCGACTTGCCCATCCGCAGGTAGACAGGGCCGGTGGCGCAAGCACATAAGCCCGCGCAGGCCGTCATCTCGTGCGCATCGGCCGGCGAAAGGATGCCGATTTCGGGCAGGGCCCGCAGCGCGGCGACGTCTTCGGTCGCTTGATGGCTCGCGCCCAGGGTACTATAGACCACGCCCGCCCCGTCGCCGACGAGGACGACGGGCAGGCCCTCGTAGCAGATGTCGATTTTGATCTGTTCGAGCACGCGCAGCGGCACAAAGGCGGCCAGCCCGTAGACCCAGGGCCGCATTCCCCCCTTGGCCAGGCCGGCGGCGACGCCGACCATGTTCTGCTCGGCCACGCCAGCGTTGAGGTAACGATCGGGGCAGACGCGGCGGAACTCGTCGAACAACGAATAACCATGGTCGCCGGTGAGCAAGACGATGCGTTCGTCGGCAAGCGCGGCTTCGACCAGGGCGCGGGAGAAGGCGTTTCGCATCAGGCAACTCCGCATTCGATCGCGTTGAGTCCCGGGCCTTGTTCGGCGCTCAATTCAGCCAGGGCCGCGGCGTAGGTCTCCTGCGTGAGCCGCGTGTAGTGCCAACGATTGTCGTCCTCCATGAAGGAAACGCCCTTGCCCTTGACCGTGTGTGCTATCACCGCCGTCGGCCGGCGGGAGGGGTGCCGCGCGAGCGCGCCGAACGTGCGGTCGAGGGCCTGTTCATCGTGGCCGTCGACTTCGCGCGTTTCCAGCCCAAAGGCAGTGAACTTGTCGACGATCTGCCCCAGGTCGATGACCTCGCAGGTGCGGCCCATCGCCTGGTAGCCGTTGGCATCGACGATCACCATCAGGTTTGACAGCCGGAAATGTGCGGCGAAGAGCAGCGATTCCCAAATGGCGCCTTCGTTGATTTCGCCGTCGCCGACGACGGCGAAGACGCGCTGACCGGATCCGCGGCGGACGGCGGCCAGTGCCAGCCCGACACCGACGGAGAGACCGTGCCCCAGCGAGCCGGAGCTGACCTCCAAGCCCGGCACGTGGGCGTCGGACAGTCCCTTCAGGCGGGTCCCGTCGGCGAAGTAGCGCCCCACGTCGCCCTCGGAAAGCCACCCCAACTCGCACAGGCAAGCGTATTGGGCCATCACGCCGTGCCCCTTGCTCAAAACGAGGTAATCTCGCTCGGGCCAGCCGGGGCCATCACCCAGCCGAAGGTGCGAGCGATAGAGCACGGCCAGGATTTCCACCAGGGAGAAGGCGCAGGCGACGTGTGCCGTCGAGCCGGTGTAGGCCATTTCCAGCACCGTCTTACGCAGCCGGCGGGCATCGAATTGTTTCATCGTCGAGCAGGCTTCGGGATTGGACAGTGGGGCTCAAGCGGTGGCCGACGGCGCCGCGGGCGCGGAGCGACGGTCTTCGACCGGCGCCGCGAGATTGATCGAGCGGTCGATCAAGAAAAGTGGGCGGCCCTTGGTTTCGATATAGATCCGGCCGACGTACTCTCCCAGCGCGCCGAAGCCGACGAGTAGCACGGTTAGAATTGCCAGCAAGAGCAGATAGACGGTGGTCAAGCCCGGCAGCGTGTAGGAGAACAAGTACCTCCCCAGGCAGACGACCGCGAGCGTGCAGGTGCCCAGCGCCGCCAGCGCCCCCAGCATCGAGAAGAGTTGCAGCGGCTTGATCGAGAAACAGGTGACGGCGTTAACGGCGAGATTGACGAGGTAGAAGAACGGCGCCTTGCTCCTGCCGGCGGTGCGCGGCCGGCGGTCGTATGGCACGGCGCGGCTCCGGAAGCCGATCCAATGGGCAAGCCCGCGCAGGTACCGGTTGCGCTCGTCGCACTGGTTCAAGGCGTCGATCGCGCGCCGTGAGAGTAGCCTGAAATCGGTGGCATTGGGGGCGATTTCGATGTCGGCCATGACGTTCACAAGGCGGTAGAGAAGACGGGCGCCGAGGGCCTTCCACCACGGGTCGCCCTGGCGGCGGCGCAAGACGCCATAGACGACGTCGTGGCCCGTCTCCCAGTGTTCGAGAAACGTGGGAATCACCTCGGGCGGGTCCTGCAAGTCGCTGAACAGCACGATCGCGGCGTCGCCGTTGGCCAACCGCATGCCCGCCGTGATCGAGGCCTCGACGTTGAAATTGCGGCTGAACTTCACGTACCGCCAGCGCCGGTCGCGCTCGCACAGGGCCGCGGCGACGTCGCCGGTGCCGTCCGTGCTGTCGTTATCGATCACCAGCACTTCGTAATCGTAGGGCAATCCGGCGAGAACGGCGGTCAGCTCGTCGTGGGCGCGCGGCAGGTTGGCTTCCTCGTTGCGCGCGGGCATGACGATCGAGAGCCGCTTGCGCGGGCCGGCGGCATGAAACGTGCCGGAGATCGGCAGAACGTCGTTCATGCGCCTGGCCTCGACCGTGAGCGGGTTCGATGGGAAAAGTTTGGCGCCGCGAGTGCGTGGTGGTCGCTAGGCGCGGGCGCCAAACGGCGCATGGTCACGAAATAGCGATCGATCGGCCGCCGGCAATCGGCGCCGGCCGGCTCCCAGCTCACGACGTCGCCCTCGACGGCCCGAACCAACGGCACGCGCATCGTCTCCTCGAAGCCGTACTGCTCATACAGCCGGATGGCGCGGGCATTGTCGGAAAGCACGCGCAGGAACAGTGCCCGCATTCGCAGCACGGCGAACGACCAGCGAGCCAGCGCCTCGACGGCCGACGACATGGCCCCGGGAACGGCGTTGGGGACGCCACGGATGACGTTGTCGAGCTCTACGCTGCCGTCGTCGAAATCGAAACGGTACAGGCCCAAGTGACCGATGCGTTCTCCCTGAGGCGCTCGGACCCAGAACAGAAGTCGATCGTGGTTCTCCAGAAGCTGCTTCGCGAGCCAGCGGTGCGTTCCCTCGAGCGTGACGGGAAACTGGGCGGGAAAGAAGGCGTTGGCGGAACCGCGCCATGCGGCCAAGAGCGCGATGGCCCTCGGATCGTCGGCATCGCGCCAGGTGACCGGCTCGAGGACGACTTGCGCATGGTCTGGAGCCGCGGTTGGGCACGCGACGGGCACGCTCGACAGGCCGTCCTTTAGCCTTCGAATGATGTCCAACACCGCTTCACGGTCGGGAACCGACATTTACCAGCTCCTGTGGCCGATTGACAGTGAATTAAGCGACCATCCGCCGGCGCGATCCGAGCACCTCGTCGAGGGCCGAGCAGACATAATCCACGTCGTCTTCGGTCAGGTTGTGTCCGCTGGGCAGGTTGATGCCCTGCCTCGCGATACGGTAGGCGACGGGGTTTTCCGCGGCGCGGCTTTCGAACATCGGGAACGAACTGATGGGCGGAAAGAAGGGGCGGCTGTCGACGTGCCGCGCCTTGAGGCCCGCGATGACCTCGTCGCGCCGGCAGCCAAGGTCGTCATCGAGCACGATCGAAGTCATCCAGCAAACATTCCGCGCCCAGGGGCGCTCGACGTTGAGCTCGATTCCCCGGCGCCGGCCGAGACGATCGTGGTACCAACGATAAATCTGCCGCTTCTTGGCGACCAGCTCCTCGATCCGCTCGAGTTGGGCCAGTCCCATCGCCGCCTGGATGTTCGAGAGTTTGTATTTGTAGCCGATCTCGGCGATCTGAAAGGCAACCTGCGGATCGCGACCATGGTCGCCCAGGAACTTCGCTCGCTCGAATATGGATTCGTCATTCGTGACGAGCATGCCTCCCTCCCCCGTCGTCATGATCTTGGCACCCTGAAAGCTGAAGGCGGCGACGTCGCCGATGCCGCCGACCTTGCGGCCCTCGACCTCCGCGCCCAGGGCGGGGGCGGCGTCTTCCAGCACCCTCAACCCATGGGCGCGCGCCAACGATTGGACCGCCGTCATGTCGGCCGGATGGCCATAGAGGTGCACGGCGACGATCGCCTTGGTGCGCGAGTTGATCGCGCGCGCCGCGCTGGCAGGATCGAGGCACCAGGTGCCAGGATCGATATCGACGAAGACGGGCGTGGCGCCCGTGTAGGTCACGGCGCTGGCCGTCGCGACCCAGCTCACCTCCGGCACGATCACTTCATCGCCCGGGCCGGTCCCCAAGCTCAAAAGCGCCAGGTGCAAGGCGCCGGTACAGCTTGAAGTCGCCAGCGCGAAGCGCGCCGCGACGTAGTCGGCGAAAGCGCGTTCGAACCGGACCAGGTAGCCGTTCCAGTTCTCGTTCCAACCGTGCCTGACGGCGTCGTCGACATAGCCGATTTCGCTCTCGGTAATCGACGGGCCCGCCGTCAAAATGGTCTTCCGTGACATACGACATCCTTGGGTGTCGGCCGGCGGGTCGCCGCCACGCGGGTGATTCGCACTCGCCTCATCGACGCCTGGAAGCGATCGCCTTACCAGGCACCGTCGTCGAAAAGGGGGACTTATAAGCCCCGCCACTCGAATGGTCAAGGTCGATCCGGCCGGCACCCAAAACCCCAGAACCCAACTGAGAAGCTCAGGACAACTCTTCGATCGGCGTGCCGCTGGGCAATACGACCATGGGCCGGCCGGCGGCATTGACGTATTGTCGCTCGGTATCGACGCCGAGGAATCGGTACATCGTTGCCAGCACGTCCTGCGGCGACTTGGGATTGGTCTTGGGAAACGCCCCGTGCTGGTCCGATTCACCAACGACCCTGCCGCCGACGACGGGACCGCCGGCCAACGCGGCCGAGAACACGTTCGGGTAGTGGTCGCGCCCCGCGTCGGCGTTCACGCGCGGCGTGCGTCCAAATTCACCCCAGGCGATGACCAGGGTTGAGGGTAACAGCCCGCGCCGGTCGAGATCGTCGATCAATGCCGAATAGGCCTGATCGAAACGAGGCAGAAATCCCCGTCGTAGCGAGTCGAATCCCTTGACGTGCGTGTCCCACCAGCGGAGATCGACGGTCACCAAACGCACGCCCGCCTCGACCAGCCGGCGTGCCAGCAGAATTCGTTGACTCCAGGCCGGCGCGCCACAGCGGTTTGCGGCGCCGGGGTCGAAGGCCGGTTGAAAGCCATAACGTTCGCGCAGCGCCGCGGGTTCACGATCAAGATCAAACGCTTCACGCGCGGCCGGCGAACTGAGGATGCTCCAGGCCTGCTGGGAAAAGCGGTCCATTGCTTCCATCTGCCCGCTGGCGTCGACGGCGCGACGGAGCCGATCGAAGTTCTCCAGCAGTTCGCGGCGTCCGCCGAGCCGTTGGTAAGTGAGCCCTTCGGCCAGGGTAAAGTTGGGCACCTGAAAAGGTCCCGGATTGGCCGGGTCGGCGCCGGTCTCGAATGGCTTATGGGCCACGCCCAAGTAAGCCGGTCCTGTGCCGGGCACCATCCGCGGAACGATCACGTAGGCCGGCAGATCCCGGCGGCGGCGGCCCAGTTGTTCGGCGACGATCGAGCCGCAACTCGGCATCAAGTTCTCGTCGGGGTTGGGGCCGCTGGCGTAACCCGTGAAGCAAATCTGGTCGCCGCTCGAGTGTCCCGCGTCGACGTGGTTCAGGCTGCGGACGATCGACCACTTGTCCATCACGCTGCCGCAGAGGGGCAGCATGTCCGAGAGTAGAATGCCGGGAACCTTGGTCGCGCTGGTACCGAATTCACCGCGATACTCGGCCGGGGCGTCGGGTTTGGGATCCCACATGTCGATGTGGCTTGGCCCGCCGCGCATCCAGAGGATGATGACCGACGTTGGACGCGAGCCGACCTGGGCCTCAACGGACCGCCCCTCATTTGCGTGCGATTCATGACGAAGCAATTCGGCCAGCGACATGCCCGACGCGCCAAGCGCGCCGGCCCGCAAAAAGCCGCGCCGATCGGTGCGCGACGCCGCGCGCAGATCATCGCAACCCAGCCGACGGTCCCAATGGCCACTCATTCGAAACGACCTCCGCCAACGCATCTATACGCCCTTATACACCATTCGGCGGGGGCGGGTCAATCGGCCGATCCGCCCCGCTTGGGCCGAGACAGACGCGTGACCTGCGCGGGTTATGCCTCAATTCGACCCATCCAGCATGCACATGCCTCAGGAACGGCCCAGGTAGCGAGTGCTTCAAACCTGCGATTTGACATTCGGTTTCCTCGTTGTATGTTTGCCGGTCGGCTGCGCGCCTGGTGCTCCTTTCGTATTGATTCGATGGGTGGCCGAAGCGTGGAACTTCGGATTGGAAGTCTCACGAGTGGATCATGGGGAAGATGCCATGAATGGATTGATTCTTCGCGCCGCCGTCGGTGCCGCGGTTTTCTTCGGCGCCGCCTTGCTTTGCACCGCGCAGGTCCCGTGGGAACCGCTGGGCCGCAGCAGCGAGAACCGGCTGATCGAGTTCGTCCAGCTCGGCCAAGGCGAACAAGACGTGCTGGTCATCGGGGCGATGGCGGGTGACGATGCTCAAAGCATTGGGCTGGCGGAAAGACTGGCGGCCCACCTGGCCCGCTTTCCCACCTGGTTGGCCGGCGTCAAAGTGACGATCGTCCGCGATCCAAACCCGGACGGCCGAGGTCGGCGAACGCCGGGCAACGCCCACGGCGTCGAGATCGACCGCAATTTCCACACGCTGCGCTGGCGGAAAGTGTCGGTAAACGACCGCTGGATCAGCGGGCGCGAACCTGAAAGCGAGCAGGAAACCCGAGTGCTCGCCGACCTGCTCGCCGACTTGAAGCCGCGGCGGATCGTCGTTCTGTCGAGCTCGCAACTTCAACTGTCGCTGGGATCCTGCGGCCCGGCCGAGAACTGGGCTCGCCAAGTCGGCGCCGAGCTGCGCAGCTCCCCGCAACCCATCGACCCCGCTTTGGCTCCAGGCTCGTTCGCGGTCCTTGCCGGTCATGACCAGGGTATCGCGACCGTGGTGCTGCGTTTTCCTCCGGGCAAGGAAATTGAACGCGCCTGGTCCGAGTACAAGCGCGCGTTGCTGGCGGCCGTCAGCGCCGGTTCCGGGGGCGGTCCCAGGGACGATTCGACGGCACCGGCGGCCGCATTGCCTGTCGCGCCGCCGTCAACCGCGTTGGAGTTTCCTCCCGGCGCAGTGAGTGATGCGCCGAAACAGCCCCCGCAACCCAAGGTATTGACTTTTGATGAGTTAGCCGGCGGCACGGCCCTGGTACCGGTGATTCGCCGTCGCGAAGCAGCCCTGTCCGAGACGCCGGCGCCGGCGCCGGTCGCGTCGGTCCCCGTGGCATCGCCGTACCCGGCGCCGCGCACTCCCAAGGAGAATCATCCCACACCGGCCACGCCCGTCGCGGAGTCGCCACCGATTACCCGGGTGCGACTTGAACGTCTGCCGGCAATCGATCGCACTCGGCCAACGGTCCGCCCCAGGCAACAGGAGCCGATTCCGTTCTATCCCGATACGGGCATGTAGCTGGCAGAGCCCAAAGCCGCGCTACGAACTGCCGAAAACCAGCTTATGGCAGGTCGGATATCCGCCCCGCTAAGCGCCGACTGGCTCGCGATCGAGGGCGCGCCGCACGCCTGAGTGCGAGCGCTGGGCCTTAAGGCAGGTTTGCCTGAACGTTTCCGGGCGCGACACGCCCGACAACCGGAAGGTTTCGACCTTGCCGTTGAAAAAGATCAAATCTCCGCACGGGTACCACTGCTGGCCCGGCAGGACTTCCACTTCGATCACGTCGAACTGGTCGAGCGAGACCTCGCCAAAGACCGTGCCCGACGTCCCGTGCTCGATGACTACCCGGCGGTTGGTCAGCCGATAGCGCCGACACCAGGGATTCGACACGTAGATTCGCGGGACCGGTCCCATCTTGGGCAGAAAGATGAAACAGGGCAGCAACATGAAGAAGTAGAGGGGAAGGATCAGGGGGATCGAGAGCAGGGCGATCAAACGGCCGACGGTCACAGGCACTCCGCAAAGCGTCACGCCCGGCTTCAAAAGGTACAGACGGCCGAACATCCTCCCCTCCGATCTGGCGCCCAACGTGGGCCAGACGGTCATGATCGTCATTTCGCCCTGCCCGGGCGGTGACACTCCGGCAATCGCCTGCTTCATCTCGACCGCTTTCTGCTTTCGACCGTAAGAGGATCTTGCACCTGATGAAGTCTGTGAGGTTAACAAAACGGGCGGCGAAAATCCACCCCCTCGCTCATTGCAAGATCCGGGCCAAGAACTTCCGCGTCTGGTCTGGCAAAAACCGGCAATTCCGATCATATTGAACGCGGGAAAATCATGAACGCCGATTCCCGAGGTGACAACCATGGCCACAGCGTCGGAACTTGCAACCGAAGTTCCCTCCCTCCAGGAATGGAAGGATCTGCTCGAGGACATCCTCCCACCCCAAGGACGGTGGAGCGAGGAGGAATACCTGGTTTTGACCGATCACAGGAACCGGTTGATTGAGTTTACCGACGGCTTCCTGGAAGTGCTGCCCATGCCTACGGACAAACATCAGAGCATATTGCAGTTCCTTTTCCTGGCGTTTCTCGAATTCGTCAAGCCCCGCGGCGGCAAACTGCAGTTCACACCGTTACGGCTGCGAATTCGGCCGCGCAAGTTTCGTGAGCCCGATCTACTGATGCTACTTTCGGCCACCGACCCGCGCCGGCAAAACCGCTTCTGGCTCGGCGCCGACCTGGCGCTGGAAGTTGTCAGCGAAGACAAACCGGAACGGGACCTCGTTGACAAGCGGGGCGACTATGCCGACGCTCATATCCCCGAATACTGGATCGTCAACCCGCAGGACCAAACCATCACTGTGCTACGACTGCAAGGCGACGCGTACATTGAAGCCGGCACCTACCGGCGTGGTGAAACGGCAAGATCGGTCGTGTTACCGGGGTTTACCATCACCGTCGACGGCGTGTTTGACGCGGATTGAGGCTGACGCGGATTGAGGCTGACGCGGATTGAAGCTAAGGCTTTCAGCCCCACATTCCGCCCGGCGGCGACGGGGGTGTCTCGTCCGCCGGTGTGCCAGGTGGCTCGGCCCAGCTTGGCGCCGGCGAAGGATGGGGAACCGCCCACGCAGGCGGCGCGGGAGGTGGTGCTGCACTGGCCAACAGCGTCACGGGTGGCGACTTGCGCTTGATCGCGGCCTTTTTCTTGGGGGCCGACTTGGCCACCTTGGCCTTTTTCTTCGAGACCTTCTTGGCGAGCTTCTTCGCTGGTAGCTTCTTCTTGACCACCTTTTTCTTCGCGGCCTTCTTTGTCATTTTCTTCTTTTTCGAGGTCTTCTTTTTGGCCATTGCCGTCTCCCAACGTACTGGTGGTCCCCGTGATCGAACAGAAACGCCTTCCCGTGACCTGCCTAGCGTAATGTCCGGCACGATGACAAGCAAACTATTTATTGGCAACTATCCGTAAATCCGTAAAAAGGCCAGGATTCCACGTGCTTCCGTAATGAACGTCCCCGTGGCTTTGCGTCGCGACGGACACGACGTCGGCACTCAACTCACGTAAACCCGGCGCGCCGGGAAAGGGCGATCCCAGTGGAAACCATCGCTGTCGGCCCCATCCCAAGCATTTTGGCGGCTGCGTGGTGGCTCCGTTTTGTCGCAAACTATTGTCCTGACAAGCGTTAGATTCCTCTCGTCCCATCCCGCTTTCATCCCCGCATTTCTCGTTGCGGCTTGCTCGTCTTGACCCCTTTTGACAGATCGGGATACTGACTCGTCAAATTGCTCATGGACGAGTCTTACGCGATCGAAGGGTCATGATGACCATCCACCTCGTCGTCTTGAATTTCAACGGCCGCGAACTGTTGGCCGAATGTCTTCCGTCGCTCATCCACGCGGCGGCCATGTCGCGACACGAATGCGAGGTGACCGTCGTCGACAATGGCTCGTGGGACGACTCCGTGTCGTGGTTGCGATCCACTTTTGCCAATGTACGCGTGATCGAGCGGCCAAATCACGGCCTTTGTTCGTTCAACGAAGTGCTGGCGGGCCTGGCGGGCCCGGTGGCCGTGCTCTTGAACAACGACATCAAATTGGCCGACGACTGCATCGACCCCTTAGTCGAACCACTACTCGAACCATACGGCCAATCGGGCGGCGCCCGAGCGGCCTGTTTCATGACGGCGCCCCTTTGCTGGCTGTTCGACGGCGCAACCCATGAGGGGTTGCAAGCCGCGGTCGAATGGCGCTGGGGACTGACGCATACGGTAATCGATTTTGCAGGCTGCCAACGTTCGCGGCACCAGGCTGGACTTACGGCCGCGGCCGGGCCGGTGTTGGCCGTCGATCGCCGCATCTTCCTGGAGTTAGATGGTTTCGATCCGCTGTACCTGCCCGGCCGACTGGAAGACCTCGATTTTGCCTTTCGTGGCTACATGGCCGGCTACGTCGCGCGCTACGTGCCGGAAGCGGTCGCCTACCACAAGGGGCAGGTGAGTTTCGACGCGGCCCATGGACCGAGCGGCTCGCAGGCGCTGGCGCTGCGCAACACGCTCTTGTTCCAGTGGAAAAACCTACGGCAGCCGTGGCACGTTGCGCGGCACTTGCTGGCGCTTCCCGCTCGCTTCGCTTTCGACTGGCTCCGCGCGCCGTTTACGCCGCGCAACCTACGATTTCCGTTCACGCGGGCATTTCTCCACGCGCTCGCACGGTTGCGGCAGCTTTGGCAACGCGACTACAAGCCACGACGCTCGTTGAAACGGGAACGCGAGTTCTTTCGGCGTTTCGATCCGCGCCGACTGGCCCGCGAATCGGCGAGTCGCGACGTTTCTCAGCGCAACCTATCCTCCTCGGTCATCGAATCCAAGTTCCAATTTCCCAATTCCAAAATCGGCACGCGCCCATGACTCGTCCGACGCTCAGTGTGACCATCATCGCGCGGAACGAAGAGCGAAACCTGCCCGGCCTGCTCGCGACGTTGACCTGGCCCGACGAGATCGTGATCGTCGACGGCGGCTCGACCGACGCGACGGCGGCGATCGCGCGGTCGAACGGCGCGCGCGTCTACGAGAGGCCCTTCGACGATTTTTGCCGGCAGCAGAACCATGCCCTTTCGCTGGCCACGGGCGACTGGGTGCTTTCGCTCGACGCCGACGAACGGCCGACGCCAGCGATGGTGGCCGAAATCCGTCGCCGCCTTCCGCACTGCCGCGAAAACGCTTTTCGCGCGCGGATCCGCAGCACGATTTTCGGCCGCCCGTTGCGGTATTCAGGCACCCAGGGTGATCGCCAGGTGCGTCTGGCGCGCCGTCGGCTCGCCCGCTGGGTGGGTGAAGTCCACGAAACGCTCGAGGCGCCCGGACCGATCGGCCAACTGCGACACTGGCTCGACCACGATCCGCTTCCGGACCTGGCCGCGTTCCTAACGAAGATGCACCGTTACACGACGCTTGCCGCCGGCGCGCGATTGGCCGAATCGCGGCCCCCACGACGCCGCGACCCTTGGTTGAACCCGGCCCGCGAAGTTTTCCGACGACTGATCTGGAAGCACGGCATCCTCGACGGGCCTGAAGGGTGGGCGTTTTGTCTTCTAAGCGGGCTGTCGGAATGGGTCATGGCCGAAACGCACCGGAAGGCGTGGGCGAAACGGGACGGAACCCCTACCAATGCCTGACCAGCTACCGTTGCTGCCTCTCGTGCTGGGCCTGGTGCCCGATGGGCTGCGGCGCGCCTTGGCGCAAGCGGGAGTGCCTTGCCGCGATCAACACTCAGCGCCGACCGAAGGGCGATTCGTCTTGTTCGATTCGCGTGGCGCGCAGAATCTGGTCATCGCCGATGGACAAATCGCGATCGACGTCGATCGTTTGCGCGCCTCTTTCGACGAGGATCCGTTCTCAGCTCTCGAAAACGAGCTTTCCTGCCGTTGTGAATGGCAAATCGGGCGACTCCGTGTCCAAGAGTCCGTCGCGCGGGTGGACAAGTTCCGCATTCGCAAGCGACTCCTTGCGGATCTTCGCGCCATGGTCGAGGGCGCCGGCGGCACCTGGTTGCAAGTGTCGGCCTATCCGTTTCCGTACCGTAGCGTGTTCAATTTTCGCATCGACCACGACGACTACGACGACCACGATTTCGCCGCCACGCTCGACGCGACGATTGGCCACGAAGCGGCCATCAGCCATTACGTTTGCGCCGCCGACTTCGTCGGCCGCCGCGACGAGCTGGCGCGGCTGCGAGGCCAACACATCGGATCTCACGGCTTCCTGCACCATACTTTCCGCGACGCGGCCGACAACCGGCGAAACATCCGCCGTGGCATCGAGGCGCTGCGCAATGAAGGAGTCGAACCGGTAGGTTTCGCCGCGCCGCACGGTCGATTCAACCGCGCTCTGCGCGCCGCGTTGTCGGAATTGGGTGTCGGCCACAGCTCCGAATTCGGCCTGGCCTACGACGAGTTGCCGTTCTTCCTCGGCGACGTGTTGCAAATCCCAATCCATCCGATTTGCTTGGGAGTTTGCATGGAGGCGGCGCTAGAACGTGGGGCAGGTTTCCAACCTGCCATACCGGGCTTTTATGGCAGGTTGGAAACCTGCCCCACGAGCCCGGCCGCGGCGGCGGAGATCACGCTTACCCACTTCCAGGAATTTGCGAGAGAGGCCTCCCTCGCCGGCGAACCGATACTGCTCTACGGTCATCCGACGGGCCGGCTCGGCCGCTACCCACACGTCCTTGCCGGCATTCTCCAGTCGGTGGCCCGGCTCCACGGTGTCTGGCGAACGACTTTGGCCGAGTGGGCGGCCTGGTGGCGAGCGCGGGCCGGCGCGAAGCTGAGCGTCGTACAAGAAAGTTACCGATGGACCGTCCATGCGGAAGGACTTGGTACATCGTACCCAATGGCGGCCGAGGTTTGGCGCGGCGAAACGGTGGCCACACTGCCGCTCGATCAGCCAATAACGACATTCATACCCAGCGCCCTGGCCTTCGAACGGCGGCCATTCAACCGGTCGCGACCTGCGCCGAAGCCGGTTCCGAACGAAGGCTGGCGTGAGCGCATGCGAACCTACCTCGATTGGGAACGCGTCACGCCGATCGAAGAGATCGGCGCCGACACGTTGCGCCACTGGGCCAAACGGACGCTGCGACGCATCAAGGATTGAACGATGGACGAATCGTCGAAACCATTGACGATCGATAATTCGCTACAAACCGATACTTTCGGGAACGCCTTCTCCCGGCGCGCCGGGATTCCGTTTCGCGCGAGCCGACGTTCATACCCGCTTCACGGAATCCCAGTGTGCCGGGAGAGGGCGTTCCGTACACGTGTCTCGGGCGCGGCGCGGATCTTGCTTGCCGGCAAACTGACCGCTATGGAGGCGCCCGGCGGCGGTGAAATGCAAATGTCGGCCTTGGCCAAGGCTCTCGGCGAGGTCGGAATCGAAGCCCGGCACTGGCGGCCGTGGGAAGAACGTCTGGCGGATTACGATTGTCTGCACTTGTTTGGCAGTGAGCCGGAACACCTGAGCGTGATCGCCTCCGCGCACCGGCAGGGGGTGCCCGTCGCGCTTTCGACGATCGCCTGGTTCGATTTGGCCTCCTGCTGGCGGGAACCTTGGCCCTGGGCGCGGCGGCTGGCGGCGTGTGGAAAATTCCTGATCCGAGCGACATTCCCCCGGCTCCGCTCGTGGCGGCGCGGGCTCTACCAAGCGGCCGATCTGTTGCTGCCGAATTCGCAAGCCGAGGCGGAACAGTTGAGCCGGCACTTCGCGGTGCCGGCCGGCAGGATTCGCGTCGTTCCCAACGGCGCGGACACCCGATTCGCCGAGGCCTCGCCGAACCTCTTCGCCAAGCACGTCGGTTGCCGCGATTTCGTGCTTTGCGCCGGCCGGATCGAACCGCGCAAGAACCAGCTTGGCCTGCTTCGGGCGATGGCGGACGGCGACGTGCCGGTCGTGATCGTCGGCGACTTTGTGCCGGGCCACGAGGCCTACCTGGCGGCCTGCCGCCGCGCGGCGGGGCCGCACGTGCGGTTCCTCGGCCGGCTGGAGCACGACGACCCGCTTTTGGCCAGCGCCTACGCGGCCTGCGGCTGCTTGGTACTGCCGAGTTGGTACGAAACCCCTGGCCTCGTCGCGATTGAAGCCGCGATGTCGGGCGTTCCCCTCGTGCTGCCACGGGGCGGCTCCGCCCGGGAGTACTTCGGCGTGTACGCGGAATATGTTGCGCCAAACGACCTGGCCGGCTTGCGCCGGGCCGTAGACGCCGCGCGGACCAGCGGCCGCAGCCGCGAGCTTGCCGAGTTGGCGCGACGAAACTATTCGTGGCGGTCGGCCGCCCTGGCCACGCGGGAGGCCTATGAAACGCTCCTTTGAACGCGCCGGACGCGGTACGCAGACGGGTCCGCGCCGTCGCCAGCCGGCCGGCCGATATCGCTACGTTCGCATCCACTGGCGATTGCTCTTTGCCCTGATCGATTCCATCGGTCGCCAACTATGGAGTATCGGCCGCGCGATCGGCGCGGAACGGCAGGGCCCTCGCTCGAAAGCAGACGACGCGCGGTCGATCCTGCTGGTCCAGCTCGACCACCTGGGCGACGCGGTGCTCACGGCCGGCGTGCTGCCGGCGCTACGACGGCGCTTTCCGCGGGCTCGAATCGAAGTGCTGGCGGCCCCGTGGAACCACGAGGTGTTCGCGGCCTGTCCTGAAGTCAATCGGCTCCACGTTTCGCGGATCAATCGTTTCACGCGGGGCTTTCGCCCAGGTTGGATTGCGGCCACGTTCTGGTGGGGTTGGAAGCTGCGGTGCGAGCGGTTCGACCTGGCCATCGACGTTCGCGGCGAATTCCCCTTGGCTTTGATCCTCTGGTTGGCCGGCGCGCGTCGCCGCTTGGGGTGGGACTGCGGCGGCGGCGGCTTTCTACTCACCGACCGCGCACGCTACGTGCCCGGACGGCCCGAAATCGAGTCGCGCTTGGCGCTGTTGGCCGAGGTAGGTGTCGAACCGGACCCCGACCTGCTGCGCCGCGAGCCTTGGTTCGACGCCGGGCATGACGCGCGCCGGTGCGTCCACGATTTGCTCGACGGCCTGGGCGACCCATCGCAGCCGCTGTATGTGCTGCACATCGGCGCCGGCACGCAGGCCAAGCGCTGGCAAGCGGAGCATTGGCGCGAGCTGTTGGGCCGGATCATCGTCGAACATGGTGCCAAGGTCGTGCTGATTGGCGCCGGCGACGAACGCGCGTGGGCCGCGGCGATCACCGGCGGGCTGGCCTGGCCCGGCGCTCACGACTGGACCGGCCGGTTGAGCCTGGTAGAAACGGCGGCGCTGATCGAGCGCGCCTGCGTATTCGTCGGCGCCGATTCAGGACCGGCCCACCTGGCCGCGGCGGTCGGCACGCCGGCCGTGGTGCTGTTCAGCGGTACCAATCGCGTCGACCAGTGGCGGCCCTGGGGCCGGCGGGTCGTGGTGTTGCGGCACGAGGTGGCCTGCTCACCCTGTCATCGCCAGACCTGCCCTTGGATGGAACATCCCTGCATGTCGGGGCTTACGGCCTTGGCCGTGTCGCGTGCAATTCATGCGGTGCTGCAATCGCGACCCGGCACGAACCGCAACCCGCCGGGCGTTGACATCGTCCCCCATTTTTCCTCGTCGGCAAGGAAATCCGGATGATCGCCCCGTGGCGCAAACCGCCCGATGACGGCGACACGCTTGTTCGCCGGCGCCAGCTCGCCGTCGCAAGGCGGGTGGTCGCGGCTGCATTGCTGCCGACAGGCGAGGGTCAGCCGCGGCCGCCGCGCCGCATGGCCTGGCGGGCATGGCTCTGGGCCGCTTGGATGCTGCTCGCCATTGGAATTTGGATTTTAGGTTTTGGATTTTGGATTGGAGGCAAGTAGTTGCACACACTCTGTCCACTTCGTTGAAATAGAAGTTGCCGCGGATGGTCCGCGGTCGTGGCCGGCGAGCGAATATGCCGTCCGAAGTCAGCACCCAGAAACAGGATTGGAGGTCGAACCATGAACGAGAAAGAATTCAAAGATCGAACGAAAAAACTGGCGCTCAGAATCATTCGCGTTGTCGAGTCGCTTCCAGAGACAAAAACCGGTCAGGTCATCGGGCGACAACTGCTCCGCTGCGGCACATCCGTGGGCGCGAACTATCGCGCGGCTTGTCGTGGCGTTTCAACAGCCGATGTCATATCGAAGCTTGGCGACGTCGAAGAGGAAGCCGACGAGAGCCTCTATTGGATGGAACTCCTGATTGACGCCAACTCGGTCGCGGCCGCGCGGCTGCGCGACTTGATGCGTGAGATGGACGAAGTTCTCGCGATGACGGTCGCTTCGATCAAGACGCTGCGTTCCCGCAATCCGAAATCCAGAATCTAAAATCCAAAATCTGCATGCTCTCCACCCTCATGTCTTTCTTGTCCGTCGCGACGATCGCGGTGGCTGCCTTTGGAATCGGCCGGCCCCTGGTCCGAGCGCTTCGAGTCGGCGACGACGACCCGTTGTCCGTTGGCGTCTGGAGCACCTCCGCCGGACTGATTGCCGCCGGGCTGCTGCTGGCCGCCCTGGGGCAGGCAGGGCTCCTTTATAAGTCGTTGATCGGAGCGTTGACGCTCGCGGCGGGCTTTTGGGGCATCGGCGAGCTATCGCGGTCGCACTGGCGCCGGCAAGTTTACGCCCGATCTCAAGTGGCCAATGCGCCTGAATCATGCTGCGCCGTGTTTCGATCGAAGCCTGCTCGTTGGTTGGCTTGCGGCATGCTTGTCCTGGCGGGCCTGGCGGCAGCCGGCTCGTTCATCGGAGCCGCGGCGCCCCCCACGGCCGGCGACGCACTCTGCTATCACCTGGAATTGCCCAAACGCTTCCTGCTCGAACAGGCGCTCGTTTACCTTCCGGACAGCGACAATTCGGCCAATCCGCTCTTGGTCGAATGTTGGTACCTCTGGGCCTTGGCACTCGACGGTGGCGTCGCGGCCCAAATGGTCCATTGGGGCCTAGGGGTGCTTTTGGCGCTGGCGGCCGTGCTCCTGGCGACGCCGATCCTCGGCCGGCCCTGGAGTTGGTGCGTTGGATGCCTTGTATTGCTCGTGCCAGGAGTCAACAACCAGATGACCGCGCCCTTGAACGACGTCGCCTTGGCGGTCTACACGACGCTCGCGCTGGCGGCCTGGTGGCGGGGGGCGATCGACGACGACGGTCCGCGCTGGTTCGTTTTGGCGGGCTGGATGCTCGGCGGCGCCCTGGGGACGAAACACCTGGCAATTCTTTTTGCCTTGTCTTGGGTTGTGGTCGCGCTGGGCTGCCTATGGCGGCAGCGATCGTGTCGCCGAACATGGTTGACGGGAGCGGCGGTCCTGGCCACGGTGGCAGTGAGCGTGAGCGGATTATGGTACCTGCGCGCCGCGTTTTACACGGGCAATCCCGTCTATCCGTTCTTCGACGAGTACCTCGGCGCGCATGCCACCGCCGATCCATTCGGGTTAGCCCGCGACCAGGCGCCGCCGACGTTCCCGGCCGACAAGGCGCCCCTGGGTCGGGATCTGCGCGCCTTGCTCGCGGCACCCTGGCAGGTGACGATGCACCCTGAGCGCTTTGGGGGGCGCGGGCACCAGTTGGGTGCGCTCTTCCTGGCGACGCTACCAGGCCTGGCTTGTTGCAGGCGGCTACGCGGATTGGGCACGCTGCTGTCGATTTCCGCGGTGTACCTGGCCGGCTGGACGTTGTTGCGGCAGAACGTTCGGTTCTTGTTGCCACTGGTTCCCTTGCTTGCTGTGCCGATCGTCTGGGTGTGGATCGAAATGCGGCGGCTGCCGCGCGTGCCGGCCGGCCTGGCCGCGGCGCTCACGATCAGTGTTCTAGTCATCTATGCGGCAGTGGGCGCTGCGCGCGCCCGGACTTGCCTGGCGGTGTGCATGGGGCTGGAATCACGAGACGATTTCCTGTTGCGCCGAGAGCCGAGCTACCGTGCCGCCGCCTGGGCCAACGCCCTGCTCGACCCTGGGGTACGCATTTTGAGTCAGGAACAGCGAGCGTTCTATTTCAACGCTCGCGTGGCGCGAGAGAACGTCTATCGACGGCGGACCGGCTACGACCGGCACATCACCTCGGCCGCCGAGCTTGCCCGGCACCTCGCCGGCGACGGCTTCACTCATTTACTCTTGGCAGAGACGCTGCACGGATCCGGCATCCACTACAACCACACGCTCTGCAAGCTGGCCGATCTGAACGATGCGGGCATGGACCCAAGCCCGTTCCGCTGCCTGACCGAGTACCGATTCACCAGCGACGACGGTACGGTTCGGCGCTACAGGTTGATGAAGCTGATCAACCGCTCAGTTTCAAGAGCAGCGCCAGCACGACAAACAACAGAGCGATCCCCACCGCGGCGCTTATGATGTTGCTGCGAAGCCGGCGCTGGGCTTTCTCCTCGGGCGACAATCTGCGCAAGGGTCTTTTCTCTTCGGGCGCGGCTTGCCGCGTTTGACCCGACGGCGTCGCCGGTGCGACCGGAGCCCCGTACAAGGGCGCCGACACCACCGGCTGCGGAACCATCGTCTGTGGCACGATCGGCCGTGCCGCTGAAGGCATGACAAGGGGTACCGGTGGCGCCATGCCCGCCGTTGGCGGTGGCGCGAGAGGGGGCGACCCTGCAATGGGCGGAGCGGTAACCCCTGGCGGCGCGGCAAGGGTCACAGGCGGGAGACGGCTCGTCACCGGCGGTGGACCACCCATGACCGGCGGCGCTCCAAAAGCGACGGGCGGCGCGCCAAAGGCAACGGGCGGCACGGGACCGGCGACTGGCGGTGGGCCGGCGGTCATGGGCGGGGGACCGCCAAAGACCGGCGGCGCAGCCGGCAGGAGCACGAGACTGCCACAGCCAG
>Ga0307373_10005462_pt1 | contig 20779 bp, 21 predicted proteins | sample OX2MG_FD_202534 | JGI IMG/M metagenome (GOLD analysis project Ga0307373, IMG submission 202534) | Soil microbial communities from Risofladan, Vaasa, Finland - OX-2 | ecosystem: Environmental > Terrestrial > Soil > Coastal area > Acid sulfate soil | place: Finland: Risofladan, Vaasa | collected...
TCCTGCTGGCTGGCCAGAACCAGCTCCTTGAGCTCCTCCTCAGTAAGGAAGGGGTTGCGCCGGCCTCCCTCTCCGGGCAGGACCCGAAAGAAGACCGCGGACATGGCAGCCAGGACAAACACCACCGGTCCCAGCAAGCGGGTCGCCAGGGCGACCGGTCCGGCTACCCGCCGAGCCATCGCCTCGCTGTGCTGAAGCGCGTAGGTCTTGGGGCCTATCTCGCAGAAAAGAAGTACCAGAATCGCCAGCGCGACCGCCGACCAGATGGCCGCCCCCGCGCCCAGGTGCTGCTCCGCCAGTAGGGTCGCCGATGACGAGGCCAGCATCAGGGCCAGAGTGTTGGTCACCAGAATGGTTCCCAGGTACCCACCCGGATTGCGGTGCAGGCGCTCGACCTGGGCCGCCCGAGGGTCGCCCTCAGCCCGGCGAGCACGCAACCAGATGCGGCTGACCGAGGTCAGCGACGTCTCAGCGGTGGCCGACAGCCCGGCCAGCACCAGCGCCACCACCAGAACTGCGATCAGCCAGCCGTTCACGGGGATTCGGGTCGGGACGGCCGCTCCGTCCTGCCTCGGCTCACCGGCTCCCGGCTGGGCCATCCCCAGTCAGTGGCTCTCCCATCCTCCCCCAGGGGGACCGGCCCAGCGCCAGGTTCGATTGGTCGGCGGGTGAGCCAGAGCTCATCTTCCGAACGAGTCTAGCAGGCGGCCCTACTCACCGAAACAGGGCCGAGACGCTCCGCCCCTCGTGCACGCGGACGATCGCCTCGGCGATCAGCGGGGCGACCGAGACCTGGGTGACCTTGGGACTGTCGGCGATCGCCTGCTCGAGCGGAATGCTGTCGGTGACGACTACCTCGTCCACCGGCGCCGCCTCCAATCGGGCCAGTGCTCCATCGCTGAGTACCCCGTGGGTGGCCAGGACATCGACCGAGGTTGCTCCCTTGCTGATCAGAGCGTTGGCGGCGCCGGCCAGGGTGGCGGCGGTTGAGATCAGATCGTCAACCAGAACACAGCGGCTGCCGTCCACCTCTCCAATCACGTTGAGGATCTCGATGTCGTCGTCCCGGGGGCGGCGCTTGTCGATGATGGCCAGGGGCGAGTCCAGCCGGCGGGCGATCGCCCTAGCTCGGGCCGTTCCGCCCACGTCGGGGGAGACCACCACCAGCGGCTGCCGGCCGTGCCGGGCGCGCACGTGGGCGGCCAGGATCTTGCTCGCGGTCAGGGCATCTACCGGAATGTCGAAGAATCCCTGGATCGCCTCGGCGTGGAGGTCAAGGACGATCATCCGCTCCGCCCCCGCTACCTGCAGGAAGTTGGCCATCAGCTTGGCCGATATCGGATCCCGAGCCTGGGTCTTCTTCTCCTTGCGGGCGTAGCCGTAGTAGGGCAGCACGGCATTGATCCGGGCGGCGCTCGCCCGCCGGAGCGCGTCCAGGATCACGAATAGCTCCATGTAGTTGTCATTGACGGGGGGGCAGGTCGACTGGATCAGAAAGACATCGTGGCCGCGCACCGATTCGCCGATCTTCACGTCGAACTCGCCATCCGCGAAACGGGTCACCTCCATCGGGGCCAGGGGCACGCCAACCTCCTCTGAGATTCGACGACCGAGATCGGGGATCGAGGTCCCGCAGAGCAGCATGAGCGGCCCCTCGGATCCGTTCACCCCGGCCCCTCTGCCTGGTCTGACCTCTTCCCGCGGCGGCGGGCGACCCAGCCGATTACGTTCCGCTGGCGGACCCGCGAGAGCGCCAGCGACCCCGCCGGCACGTCGCCCGTGATTACCGAGCCGGCGCCGGTGTAGGCGCCCTCGCCCACCGCCACCGGTGCGACCAGGATCGTGCCGCTGCCGAGCCGGGCCCGGTCGGCGATCTGGGTGCGGTGTTTGGCGAGGCCGTCCCAGTTGGCGGTGATGCTGCCCGCTCCGTAGTTCACGTCCCGGCCGATCTCGGCGTCCCCGACGTAGCTGAGGTGCGGGATCTGGCTGCCTTCACCAATGCGGCTGCGCACCACCTCGGTGAAGGTGCCTAGGTGGGAGTTCGGCCCCATCTCCGACTGCGGACGCACCCGGTTGAACGGTCCGACATCCACTCCATCAGCCAGCTTACAGCCGCTGAGGTGGGAACGACCGATCCGGCAACCACTCCCGGTCTCGACGTCGTCGAGCTCGGCGAATGGTCCGACGAGGCACTCGGACCCGATTCGGCTCCTGCCCCGGATCACCGTCCCGGGCCAGATCACGGTGTCGGCTCCGACCTCCACATCGCAGTCGATCCAGGTGGAGTAGGGGTCGCTGATGGTGACCCCCGCCAGCATCAGTCGGCGCAGGGTCCGCTGCTGGAGGGCCCGTTCCGCCTCGGCCAGCTGCACCCGGTCGTTCACCTGGATGGCCTCGTCCGGGTCGGCGACCGGGACGGTGACGGCTCCGCCGGGAGCCGCCTGGGGAACCCAGCTTAGGTAGAGCTCCCCCTGGGCATTCTCAGAGTTCAGGCCCGCCAGCGCCTGCCACAGTCCGGGCAGGCTGAACGCGTACACCCCCAGGTTGACCTCCGCCGGGGTGCCGTCCCAGGGGGCGTCGGCATCTTCGACTACCTGACTCAGCTGACCTTCGGCGTTGCGCACGATCCGGCCGTAGCCCCGGGCATCGGCCCGGGTCGTGGTCAGCACGGCCGCCCCAGCCCCCGAGGCCGCCAGCGCGTCCAGCAGGGCCTGGAGGGTGGTCGGCCGGAGCAGCGGCATGTCGGCAGGCAGTACCAGCACCTCCCGTTCCCCAGCCAACTGGGACCGCGCCGCCGCCAGGGCTCCACCCGTTCCGTTGAGGTTCTCCTGAAGGACCAGGTCGGCCCGCGGCCCGAGCGAGGCGTGAGCCGTCTCGTCCAAGGCCGCGACGACCACGATCGGCCGTCCCGCGGTCGCCGCCTCGCAGGTGCGCAGGGCATGCTCGACCAGGGGGAGCCCGCCCACGGGATGCCAGACCTTGGCCAGGCGGGAACGCATTCGGGTGCCCCTCCCGGCGGCCAGCACCACCGCCCGCGCAGCCGAGCGCTCGCTCAATTTCCACCCCGCTGCCAGCCTGGTCTGTGAACTCGCCAGCCGCTTTCGAGTATAGCAACGGCCGGTTTGGATCCAGACCTGGGCGCGGAGCGCGCCGCTATGCTCCGGCTCGTGAGTTCGAAGGGAGGCGAACCGCCGGCCGACCTGATCGTGGTCTCGCACCCCCTCCCGGGTGTCGTCCATCTCGCCCTCAACCAGCCTCAGCAGCGCAACGCCTTGACTGAGCAGCTGGCGCTCGCGCTGCGTCGGGAAGTCGCCCGTGTGGCCGAAACCGATTCGGCCCGGGCCCTCATCGTGACCGGAAACGGGTCCGCCTTCTGTGCTGGGGCCGATCTGGGGGCGCTCGGCGCCGAGGCAACGACGCCGGCGGCCAAGCGGCAGGTCCTGGTCGACTACTACCGCGCCTTCCTCGACCTGCGCGAGCTGCGCCTGCCGACCATCGCCGCCGTCAACGGCGCCGCCATTGGAGCGGGGCTCAACCTGGCCCTGTGCTGCGACCTCCGCATCGTCGCCGACGATGCCCGCCTGGCGGCTCCCTTCGTGCGGCTGGGAATCCATCCGGGCGGGGGAGCCACCTGGATGCTGACCCGGCTGGTCGGCCCCGCCGCAGCCAAGGAGATGCTCCTGTTGGGGCGGCCGATCGATGCCCAGCGGGCCTACCAGATCGGCCTGGCCAACCGGGTCGTCCCCGCCCCGGCTCTGCAAGGAGAGGCGCTGGAGTGGGCGGCGGCGCTGGCGGCCCTGCCCCGGCCGGTGCTGCGCAATCTCAAGCGCACCCTGGAGCTGGCCCAGTCGGGCGCCCCGCTCGAAGGGGTGATCGACGTCGAATCGGCGGCCCAGGCCGATGCCCTGGCTAGCGAGGACGCGCGGGAGGGGTGGGCCGCCTTCCGCGACCACCGGGCGCCTGAGTTCCGCGACCGGTAGCCGGACCAGTGGGGCCCGGAGTGCCCCGGAGCAGGGACGACGGGCACCAGGTCTCGAGCGCGCAGGCTTCACAGCGGGGACGGCGCGCCAGGCAGACCTGGCGACCGTGCAGGATCAGGCGCAGGCTGAGTCCGGTCCACTCCCCGGCCGGGACCATCCGGCAGACCTCCGACTCGATCTTGACCGGGTCCTGGGTCTTGACCAGCCGCAGCCGATTGCTGAGCCGAATCACATGGGTGTCGACCGGGAACCCTGGCTTCCCGAATGCCACCCCCAAGATCACGTTGGCGGTCTTGCGACCCACCCCGGGCAGCGCGGTGAGCCCCGCCATGTTGTCGGGGACCTCTCCCCCAAACTCCTGGACCAGGACCCGGCCCATGCCCATCAGCGAGCGGGCCTTGGCCCGGAAGAACCCGGTCGCGTGGATGAGTCCCTCGAGCTCGGCGGGGTCGGCCGCGGCGTACTCCGCCGCGCCGGTGTATTTGGAAAACAGTGCCGGAGTGACCTGATTGACCCGTTCATCGGTCGTCTGGGCGCTGAGAATCGTCGCCACTAGGAGCTGGAGCGGGTTGGCGTGGTCGAGGGCGCAGGCCGCTGGATAGTTCTCGGCCAGAGCCGAGACCGTGGCGAGGGCCCGCTGACGCGCCGTCCGGGGCAGCTCGAGACCGGTTCTCTCCTCACCCAGGGAACTCACTATGAGCGCCCAGGCCCGCCCGGGACGGCTATCCTGAACCGATGCTGGCGGGTCGATGGCAGGGGACGGCCGCCCGACTGTGCAGTCGGGCTGGTCGGGGAGTGGCCGCCTCGGTGACGCTGGCTCTGCTGCTCGCCGGCTGCAGCTTCTTCGGCGATGCGGGAACGCCGGGGGGCGCCCACATCCAGTTCCCTCCAGGCAATCAGGTCAACCAATCCGACTCCAACCTGAAGATCAAGGCCATCACCCACCCTCCCAAGAACCCCGAGTACCGGATCATCATCTACCACAACGTCAACACGGTGGGGGCGTTTGCTCCAGCCCAGCTGACGGTTCCGGTGGGCTCAACAGTGGAATGGGTGTGGACCGACCAGTACGACCAGCACAACGTTTGGTGGATCGACCAGGCGCTGCTCAACTCCCCCACCAAGGGATCGGGGTATCGCTGGGCGGTGCAGTTCCTGACCCCGGGCACATATGACTACTACTGCACCCTCCACCCGGGAATGCAGGGCACCGTGATTGTCACGGGGTAGGCGACTGCTTTCCCGGCGCGCCTGGGTGGTCGCCCCTCTCCTGGCCCTCTCCGGCGTGCTCCTCTCCGCCTGTGTGGGGCCGGCTCCCGCCGCCCGGGCGGCCCTGAATCAGTGGTTGGCCGACGTCCGGGCCCACTCGGTTGCCTACGCCTACACCATGCTCAGCCAGACCGCCGAGGAGCGGACCCAGTACGACCCCTTCTTCGCTGGGGTCAACGCCAGCCGCGCCACCTTCAGGATCGTGTCCGTTAAGGTGATCGCCGCCAACGACGTCGAGGCGCGGGTCCGGGTGACCACCCCCGGCGCCCCGCCGACCTCAGTCCAGGTCCAGATTGTCGAGGAGGGCAACGCCGGCGACTGGCTGGTGGGCAACCCGTTCTCGACCGAGGGCGCCCGGGCGATCGGCGAGTTCGGCTAGCCGGCCAGCTGGGAAGGCGGGCCGCTAGCTCCCGGCGCGAGTCCGGCGGACGGGCCCGCGGGGAGGCAGGTCGCTGCCGGGCTGGAGCATCGGGAGCAGATGGTCCGAGACGCCCTCGGCTCGCAGGGTGGCCCAGCCCTCCTCGACCGATGTGGGGGAGGTCACCACCACATCGTCACCGACCAGCCGCACCTGCCACTCCAGCGCCTCGAGCCGGCGCAGCACATCGGCGATCAGGGTCAGCCGGCTCTTAAGCTCGTGGCCCACCGCCGCCAGCCGGACCGAGACCGGCAGCCGGTCCAGGGTGGGGCGATCGGGAAAGGCGAAGCTGCGCACCTCGAAATAGGTGGTGAGCGAGCGCGGTACCGGCTCCTCGGTAATGGCGGCGAACTCACTTCCCGGCTGCCGGATCGGCCGCAAAACCAGCCTCATGGCCGGAAATCCCAAGGCATCACGATGCCCACCCCGGAAGGGCCGTTGAGCGCCGGCCCGGTGCTCGAGGGCGGAGTGAAGTTCTGCTGCTGGTTGATCAGCACCTTGTTGGTGATCAGGAAGGGAGCCCGGCTGTCCTCCCGGATGTAGCCCATCAGGGCCATGATCAAGCTCACGGCAAGGCCGACGGTGATCAGGGCCGCCCCTTGGGCGCGGCCGGCGTCTCCCCAACGCAGCTCCCCCTGGGTGACGTGCTTGAGGTAGACGGTCACGGCCACGATGGCTACCCCGGTGAAGGCGATCAGGGCGACCAGCTTGAAGGGGATCATCTGGCCCCAGGGGATGAGGAGTCCCCCCTGCCAGATGGGGACGTTGGCGTTGGCGGCGACCACGTCCTCATAGCTCCAGGCCAGCGATGAGGGGGTGGCGATCAGGAGCCAGGAGGCGAAGGACACGGCCGTGCAGACGGCCAGGGCCGGGGAGTGGAACCCGCCCAGTTTGACCCGCCGCCAGAGGTAAAAGATCCCCACCGTGAAGATCGCCCCCAGCAGGAAAACCTGGAAGAGGAAGGCCACGCTGAGGCCGCCCAGCATCATGCTGTACCAGGAAGCGTAGGCGTGGAGCTGGATCTCTTTGGCGTACTCCCAGCCGATCAACGGCTGGGCCAGGGTGAAACCGATCGCGTAGATGAGCCCGTAGTGGCCGATCCAGTCGGCGTAGGCACGGGCCTGGGGACCCTTGGCCAGCAAAATGCGGATCCCCCCGATCAAAGCGATGATCGCGCCCGCAAAGGCGATGTTCCCCACGAACCGGTGCATCTCAAGGGGAATCTCGGTCGGGTTGAGCAGGTTGAGCGCCAGGCTGTTGGAGGGCCGGGGCGTGAGCATGTAGGAGGCGACCACGTCGATGGCCAGCATCTGGATCGAGGCGTTGACGAAGAGGAGCAGCTCCAGGCCCACCCGGAGGGGGCGCACCCCGGCCAGGCGATCCCACTGGCTGTAGAGCAGGTAGAGGCAGACGATCTCACCTATGAAGGCGATCCCCTCCACCACGAAGGGCCAGAACATGATCCGCACCAGCTCGACGAAGAACTGGCTCCAGAGCCCGAGGAAGAGGATCAGGACCGAGAAGATCGCCAGCGCCGAGCCGAAGGCGAAGGTGACCCCGAGGCCGGTGACCAACGCCTTGGAGAAGCGGTTCTGGCGCTCGTCGTTCCGCTTCCAGCCGAGGAAGTCGGTGACGGCGAGGATGATGTAGCCCCCCTGCTGAAAGGCGGCGAACTGGATGTGGGCGAGCATCAGCACCGCCACCAGGGCGGTGGCCATTCCAGTCGAGATCGGCACCGGGACGAGGTGGGGGGAGGCTGCCGCCACCAGGGGAGCCGGGCTCATAGGTTGAAAAGCCGGTTCACGGCGAGGAGCGCCTCAAAGACGAGGAACAGAGCGGCGAACAGGGCGGGGACCATCACCTCCGGGCGGCGCCAGGGTTCCCGCTCCGGGGAGCGGTCGAGAAATGGGACCAAGATCAGCAGGGTGGTCCCGATCCCGGGCAGAACAAACACCCCGACCGGGATCATCCAGGCTTGGGGGAACTGGACTAGGAGCTGGTCGAGGGGCAGAAAGAACCACTCTGGAGTGGGCACGTAATTCAGGGCAGCCGGGTTGGCGGCCCGCTCCAGAGGCGCCCCGACGACGACGGCCATGACGAAGATCAAGAGCACCAACCCGAAGCTGACCAAGGCGTCCTTAAAGACCTGGGATGGGAAGAAGTCGTCGATGTCGACCGGGACCGCGTAGCCGGGGTCGCTGGGCAGGGCGGGGTAGGGATACTCCGCCGTTGCCATCCGTTCGGCGCGAACCGACTCGGGCTCGGTCTGGACGCCCTCGTAGTTGACCCAGGATCCGTGCTCACCGTGGCGGCGGAGCAGGACCAGGTGGAGCAGGACCAGGGGCACCAGGAGCGCGGGCAGCAGCCAGATGTGGATGGCGAAGAACCGAGTCAGCGTCTCTGGACCCATCTGCGGGCCCCCTCTGAGAATCTGCTGAATCCAGTTGCCGAAGAGAGGGATGTAGTCGACCACGTGGGTGACCACGGTGGCGGTCCAGTAGGCGGCCTGGTCCCAGGGCAACATGGCCCCGGTGATCCCCAGACCTAGGACGAGGAGGAAGAGGACGACTCCGACGATCCAATTGAGCTCGCGGGGCTTCTTGTAGGAACCGCTGACAAAGGTGCGAATCATGTGCAGGCCGATGATGATCAGCAGCACGTAGGCACCCCACAGGTGCATGCCCCGCACGATCGCCGCGAACTCGTCGTGGTGCTCGATGTAGTTGAGACTCCCCCAGGCCTCGGTGGTCGACGGAACATAGGTCCAGAGCAAGAACATTCCGGTGACGATCTGGAGCACGATGATGATCAGCGTGGCGCTCCCCAGCGAGTAGGCCCACGCCCCGCGCCGAGGCACCGCCTCATAGAGCAGCTGGTGGGTCAAATCGGAGACCCCCAAGCGCTCGTCGACCCACCGGTAGGTAACCGCCAGCGGTCGCGCCACGGGCCGGGTCAGCTTGGCCACCAACGGGCTGCGGGGAAGCTGGCTGGGGCTGGCCACCCGGGCTACGCTCCGATCCCGGTCAGCACGTTGCGCACATAGAGGGTGTTCCCGACCAGCTTGTGTTGATAGCGAAACAGCGGCCAGGGAGGGGGCCCGCCGATGTTGGTGCCGTCGATGCTGTAGAGGCCGCCGTGACAGGGGCAGAGGAACTGCTCGAGGTTGATGTCCCAGTGCACGTCGCACTGCATGTGGGTGCAGACGTTGGAGAGGGTGATCATCTGCACCGTTCCGTTTAGGTTGAGCTTGACCACATAAACGGTGCGGGGGACCGGGGGCACCGACCAGCCCTCGTCGATGGGAAGGTTGACCACGTAGGCGGTGGGTACCCCGACCGCGACCTGAGCGACGTCCGCGACCAGAACCCAGGGTGTCTTGCGCTTGGCGAAGAGCGGGCTCAGTACCGATCCCACGATCGGTGCCCCGATCATCAAAGCGATCCCGGCCCCGATGCCGTTGATGGAGACGATCATGAAGCGTCGCCGTGAGAGCCGCTGGTCGACCAGTTTCTGGGCCGGATCAGCCACCGGCCAAACCCACGATCCCGATTAACAGCGCCAGGCAGATACCCAGCAGGAACAGGAAGGTGAACACTCCCGAGGCGACCATCAGCGCGGCCACCCCAGTCCCCTGCTCGATGGCCAGCTTGCGGGAGTGGCGGACGACCAGGATCAGGCCGGTCAGCATGATGCAGAAGAAGGAGGTCACGATCAAGCCCAGGAACCAGGCGGACTCGAAGTCCTGGTAGTTCACGGCTGGTATCCCCGCGGAACGGTGAAGTTCTGAGCCGACTGGGGCAGGCTCAGCAGGCAGCTGTTCTGCCCGGTGAGCGCATCGATGCCACAGGGCAGCTTGGCGTTCTCCTTGATCACCCCCATGTAGATGCTGAGGGCCAGAGCGCAGACGCCGACGACCCCGATCAGACGGCCGGCAAGCGGATTGATGCGGGCGCTGGCGGCGCCTCCCCGCAGCGAACGGAGATAGCTGACCAGGTTGGCCGCGGTGGCCAGGAAGGCGATCAGCAGGGCCAGGTACCGGAGCAGCACCAGGTTGGCCGGCAGGATCGCGGCGGGCAGCGCGGTCGCCGCCATTCCCAAGAGGGCCACCACCGTCAGAGGGCCGCCCTGTCCCCGGGTCGCGCCGGCCTGCTGGTGGCGCCAGAAGACCAGGTTGGCGCCAACGACCAGCACCGCGAGCAGCACTACCTGACCGATAAAGAGCGAGGCCGAGTTGAGCACGAACAGGTTGTCGAAGGCCGGCAGCGAGCTGGTCTTGACCGTTTCCGCGAGCAGAAAGCCAGTGATCGGCTGGGCCATTAGAAATACCGACCCGATCGCGAAGTTGATCCGCGCCGCCCAGCGCTGGTAGGTGATCTCGGCAGCAGACTTGGCCTTGCTCCCCCGCCAGACTGCAATCCCCGCCAAGAGCAGGGGAGCCCAGGAGAGGTTGGCCCCGGCGTAGTGGAGCAGCAACCACGGGTAGCTGGGTGAGAAGGCGGCTCCGACGGCGCTGACCGCGGTTCCGGGCGTGAGCACGTAGCTGTCCAGCTCGACGATGGTGAACAAGAAGAGGTACTGGACGGCCGCGAAGGCGAAACCGATCGCCAAGTGAAGGCGGGGGGAAAACCGGTCCCACCCATAGGAGTACAGGAGCAGGAGTGGAATCCCCACGAAGAAGCTGGCAAAGGCGATGGTCAGCGGCAGCAGCAGCTCGTTGAGCAGAGTCCCGATCAGGCGACCGTAGAGGCCGGCCAACAAGAACACCGCCAGCACCGCCCAGGTCGCCCCCAGGCTGTAGAGGTAGAGGATCGCCCGCGAGAGGCTGCGGGCGTAGCGGAGGCACATCTGGTCCCCGCCCCGGCGCCGACCCGCCAGCTCCATGAATGGAGCCAGCCCGGTGGCGGCCAGGATGAACCCGACCAGGGCGATATGAATCAAGAACAGGGCCCCGATCGCGAACTGGGCCCCCAAGGTGCCGAAGGGCAGCCTCGGGAGCGGGGTGGCGAGCGAGGACAGCAGCACTTCGCCCCAATGCTGACGGCACCACCCACCGCAAGGCAACTCCCTGCAGCCCGGATCCGGCGCAGAGACCGGGCTGGATAATCGGGCCGTGGTCGAACCGCTGGTTCTGGTGCATGGTGACGATCCCTACTTAGTGACCAGCACGGCTTTGCGCATGCGCGCCGAGCTGACCGCCGATCTGGTCACCGATCTCGGCCTCGAGGAGTTCCGATCTCCGCGCGACCTCGAGGCCCTCGCCCGCAGCCTCCAGACCCCGCCCTTCCTCGCCATCCGCCGGGTAGTGGTCATCTGGGACCCGCCGCAATTGGCCACCAGCGCCCGGACCACCAAGGACGCCGCGCTGCTGGGTACCACCCTGGAGAGTCGGCTCGAGACCACCGCCGCGTTGGTGGTCTTCCGGGGAACCGCCCCGACCGGCTCCCCGCTCCTTCAGGCGGTGCGATCCCAAGGCGGGGAGATCCGGCTCCTGAAGAGGCCGCGGGGACGCGAGCTGAGAAGTTACGTCGAGGCGGAGATCCAATCTCGGCACCTGCTCCTGGGGCGGGCAGTTCTGGCGCGATTGGTAGAGGTCGCAGCCCAAGACCTGGGTCAGCTCCACCAGGAGTTGGAGAAGCTGGAGCTGCTCAGCCTGGGCCGAGGGACGGTAGCCGACCCCGACGGCCTGCTTCTGGTTCCCCCCACTCCCCCCACCGAACTCTACCGCCTCACCGACGCACTCTTCGAGGCTCCGGGCCAAGTCGGAGACCGTCTCCGCGATCTGGTTGGACGGTCTGACCTGGGGCCTCCGGCGGTCGTGGGAGCGTTGGCCCGCGTGGTCCGGGAGTTGCTCGCGTTCGCCGACGGCCAGGGACCGAGACATCCCCCCTGGCGGGAGGAAAAGCTGCGCGCCCACCAGCGCCGGGCCGGCGAGCCCCGTTTGCGTCGCTGGCTGGTGGAGCTGGCCGACCTCGACTGGTCGACCCGGACCGGGTCGGTGGACGGCCAGGAAGGGCTCGAACTGCTGCTCGCCCGGATGGCGTCCGAATTGCGAGCTCGGCCTCCCGGATGATCGGGGTCGTCCGGACCTAGCTGGGCTTGCGGTCCTTGCTGGCGCTTCCGGCGGCCCGGCGCTGGGAACTCGAGGTCCGCTCCGTCTTGGTAGCAGGTCGCTTTGTCTTGGGGGCCGCCGCCGTCTTGCGGGTCGCAGCGGTTGACTTGGGCTTGGTGCCGCGGGCGGCGGCTCGTTTGGGCGCCCCCTGGTTCTCGCCGCCGACCGTTTCAGCGCGCGCCGCCGAGCGCATCAGCCGGGACTTGCGCCGGCTTACGTTGCGGGGATGAAGAACGCCATGCTCCGATGCCTTGTCGAGCGCCGACGTGGCCAGCTTGAGCAGCTCCTGGGCGGCACCCTGCTCGGCGCCATCGATCACCCGCCTGGCCTTGGCCACGGCGGTCCGCACCGAGGACCGAACTCGGCGATTGCGCTCGTGTTTGCGAGCGGAAGACCGGATGCGCTTGCGGGCGGAACTTGTGTTGGCCATGCTCTCTGGGCTGAAGTTGGGGCGCCGGGGACACCGGGCCTGAAGCGCCGACCGCGAAGTCGGGCCAGCGCCGCAGTATAGCAATCGGGTCCGGGCGACCCGGGACGCCCCCTTAGAGTGGCACCGGTGTTGCGCGCAGGCCGGGCCTCAGCAAAGTTGAATCTGGCCCTGGAGCTGACTGGTCGCCGGAGCGACCGGTACCACCAGTTGGTCGCTGTCTCCCAGACGATCGACTGGAGCGACTTGATCGCCGTCGAGCTAGCGGAAGGCGACTCGCCGATGACGGCCCCGGCAGCTCTCCTCGAGCTCTTCGGGCCGGAGGCCGGTCGGGTGCCACAGGGTCCCGCCAACCTCGCGCTGAGGGCGGCCAATCTGCTGCGGGCAGAGGGGCACGGGGCACCGATCGTTCGGCTCGCCCTCGACAAGCGGATCCCCACCCAGAGCGGCCTGGGCGGAGGCTCCGCCGACGCAGCGACCGTTCTCCGCCTGGCAGGCGAGGGCCTCAGCCGGGACACCCTGGAGCGGCTCGCCCTGGAGTGCGGGGCCGACGTGCCCTTCTCCCTGAGAGGTGGCGCCAGTCTGCTTCACGGTGTCGGCGAGGTGATGACTCCGCTCCCCCCGCTGACCAGCGGCGCCTTTCTGATCGTGCTGCTGGGCTCGGTCGCGACAGCGGCGGCATACCGCGCCACCCGGACGGGGGACTTCACCGACGGGGGGCGGGCGAGCGCGCTGGCCGAAGCCCTCCAGGCAGGTGCGCCTCCCAATCCCCGACTGTTCGGCAGCGGCCTTCAACCCGCCGCGGAGCGGGTGCTGCCAGCGCTCGGGGAGCGGCTACGAGCGCTGCGGGCGGCCACCCCCGGCGTGGGCTGGGCGATGACCGGAAGCGGCGGTGCGTTCTTCACCTACCAGCCGGATCCGAAGGCGGCGGTGGCGCTGGCGCGTAGGGCGGCCCGGTCCTGTCCCGACTGCACCGTCCGGGTGGCCTTACCCTCTCCCCCCGAATCCGCTTAGGGGTCCCCCGTCGGGGGCCGACCCGCCTGGGGTGACTCGCCCGCTCCCCTCGGACTGCCCTCTAGAACTCTGGGAGGGGACGGACCTGGGAACGCACTCACGAACATCTCCCGGCGCGTAGCCCTACTGGCCTCGCGGTTCATCGCGAGGCTCTGGTCCGGGGCGCGGTCGAAGTTAGCGCCGCCGACACTGTATCTCGGACAGGGAGGAAACCTGGTCAGCGGGCTCGAAACTTTCTGCAGTTTGGGAGGGCCTGGTCCGGCGCACCAGAAGACCGCCAGAGACCCTCTCCCCGGGGCGATGAACGTGATCACCCGACCGGGACCCTGCATCTCCTGGGGAGCCACGATCGGTCCTTCCTGACCGTAGACGATGAGGTCAGGTGCGGGAGACGGAGTTGGCAGATGCCCGACCGGCCACCCGCCGCGGAGTGCGGGTGCGAGTCAGGAAAGTTGGGCGCCTGGCGGGGTAGTTCGCCTAGGCCTGGGTCAGCGCGCCCGCCAGGCCACTCGGGGTGGGAAGTGGGCCAGGGACCAGGTGGCTCGGCTTCTGGATGTTGAAGTTGCTTCCGTAGCCAGAAAAGCTGCCCCTCACAGTTAGGGTCAGACCCGCGGATCCGGTCGGCAGGCCAGACTGGCCAGGCGCCAGTACGGCGAGCTGGGAGAGGTCAAGGGTCATGCCCACCGTGGTGTCGATCCGGGCCAGCTGCCCGCTCGCGGTGAGCACGAAGCTGTCGGAGGTGACCTGCGTGAACTGCACCAGCCGCTCGATCGTCGGCAGCTCGGCGCTGAGCGATCCGCCCTGCGCTCCGAGATCGCTGGTGATGGTGCTGAGGATGCTCGCCCAGGAGCGATTCAGGTCGGCTCCGGTCAGGCTGGTCTGAATGTGCTCGACCTGGTCGGAACCGCTCCCGGTCCTGCCCAGATCCTTGACGGTAGCCTCGCCGCGCAGGCTCTGGCCCAGGCCGTCAACCTGGGACTTGAGATTGCTCAGCCCGCCGCTCAGCTTCCCCGCGCCTCCAGCCGCGGTGCTCGGCTGAGAGTGCCACTGAGTTCCGTTCTCGGAGATGTACTCGGTGCCGTTGACGTCGATCAAATGGACGGCCTGGGTCAGCAGCGGGCTCAAGGTGAACGACATCTCGAACAGCTTGGGACTCTGGACCTCCAGCACCCCCCTCAGCTGGAGGTTGTTGATCTCTGCCTGGATCAGGCCGAGCGCTCCGGCGCTCATCCCGGCCGCGGGGGTGACTCGACTCAGGTTCACCGCCAGCTGGGCTGTGAAGTCGGCCTTGAAGGAGCTGCTCAGCGCCTGCTGGTTGGCCGCTTGAAGGACGGCTCCGGGAGTCCGATCGGTCGACCCGGCAGGCCCGGCGCAGCCCACCAGGGCGAGGGTCCCCAGGGCGGCCAGGGCGGTCGCACCACGGCGGAGGGGATCGGTCACCCGGCGATCCTACCGCGAACACGCTCCAATTCGTCCCGGGCACGAATCTGCGAGCGAATTGTTACTGCTGACCGGCGGCTCAGAGCCGGTGGTAGCGTAGCCCTGGTGACCGACCCCAAATCTCAACGCCCGACTGCTCCGCGGGCCCCCCGGAAGTCGCCCGCCCGCTCGACCAAGATCGTGGAGCTCCCGCTCCCGGGCCGCCCGGGAGCGGACGCCCGCCTGGGGGATCCCGGCAGCTACATCAATCGTGAGTTGAGTTGGCTGGACTTCGACGCGAGGGTTCTCGCCGAGGCCCAGGATCCTCGCGTTCCGCTCCTCGAGCGTCTCCGCTTCCTGGCGATCACCGCCAGCAACCTGGACGAGTTCTACATGATCCGGGTCGCTTCGCTGAAACGGCAGCTGGCGGAGCGGGTCCAGAGCACCCACGCCGACGCCATGACCGCCACCGAGCAGTTGCGGGCGATTGGGAAGCGGACCCGGGAGATCGTCACCGCCGAGGGACGCTGCCTGCGCGAGGATCTAGTTCCGCTGCTCGAGCGTCAGGGCGTCCGATTGCTGCTCCAGGGCGAGCCCCTGGCCCGGGCTGAACGTCGCAGCTGTGACGCCTACTTCGAGTCCCAGCTCTACCCGTTGCTCACCCCCCTGGCGATCGACCCCGCCCACCCCTTTCCCTACCTCAGCAACCTATCCCTGTCGATCGCGGTGATGTTGGGCGAACCCGGCGAGCGGGCACCCCGGGTGGCCCGGGTCAAGGTGCCCTCCTCAGCGCCGCGGTTCTTCCAGGCCGGCCGCCGCGGTCCCTTCGTCCCCATCGAACGCATCATTTCCGAGCGCCTTGACCGGCTCTTCCCGGGCATGGAGGTGGTCGCCCACGGCCTCTTCCGGGTGACCCGGGACGCCGACTTCGACGTCGATGAGGACGAGCCCAACCTGCTCTCGGCGATCGAGGAGGAACTTCGCGAGCGCCGCTTCGGGGCAGTGGTTCGGGTGGAGACCGCGCCCGGCCTCTCGGCCGAGATCGTGACCATGCTCGAAACCGAGCTGGGGGTGGCCCGCGACGACGTTCAGGATGTGGATGGTCTGCTCGACCTAACCGGACTCGTCAGCGTCGCCGATGCCGTCGAGCGGCCCGACCTGGCCTATCCCCAGTTCACCGGGACCACCCCGCCCCGGCTGCTGACGATGCAGGATCAGGATCCCGACTTCTTCGCCGTGCTGCGCCGCGGGGACGTGCTGGTGCAGCACCCGTACGACTCCTTCGCAGCCACCACCGAGCGCTTCATCGAGCAGGCCGCGCGGGACCCCAAGGTGGTCGCCATCAAGCAGACCCTCTACCGGACCAGTGGCGATACCCCGATCATCGACGCCCTCACCCGGGCCGCCGAGGACGGCAAGCAGGTAGTCGTCCTGGTCGAGATCAAGGCCCGCTTTGACGAACAGAACAACATTCGCTGGGCCCGCCAGTTGGAGCAGGTTGGGGCCCACGTCGCCTACGGCGTCCCCGGCCTCAAGACCCACGCCAAGCTGGTACTGGTGGTTCGCCAGGAGGAAGGGGGAATCCGCTACTACGCTCACGTCGGGACCGGTAACTACAACAACGTCACGGCTAGGCTCTACACGGACTTCGGACTGCTGACGGCGCGAAGGGAGATCACCGAGGAGGTGGCCGACCTCTTCAACTATCTGACCGGCTACTCGCGCAAGCGCGACTACCGGGACCTCTGGGTGGCGCCCATCAACGCCATCCAGAGTTTTGAGCGGTTGGTTGAGCGCGAGGTCGAGCACCACCGCCGCGGTCGCCGGGCCGGGCTCCTCATCAAGGTCAACGGCCTGACCGACGAGCGCGCCATCCGGGCCCTCTACCAGGCCTCCCAAGCGGGCTTGCCGATCCGACTGTTGGTGCGCGGTATTTGCGCCCTCCGTCCCGGGGTTGAGGGGCTCAGCTCGACCATCCAGGTGCAGAGCGTGGTGGGCCGCTTCCTGGAGCACGGGCGCGCCTTCGTGGCCGAGAACGGAGGTGAGCCCGAAGTCCACATCGGGTCTTCGGACCTGATGGGCCGAAACCTGTATCGCCGAGTTGAGTGCGTGGTCCCGCTGCTGGATCCCCAGGCCCGCGATGAGGTGCGCCAGGTGCTCGAGCTGACCTGGAGCGACCGGCGCCAGAGCTGGCGGCTCCAAGCCGACGGCCGCTGGGTCCGGGTCGACGCCGGGGCGACCACCTCCGGAATCCAGGAGGAGCTGATTCGGCGGGCTCGGGCCCGGCCCCTGCGCTGGGAAGGTCAGGTCAGAAAGGGAGCCAGCCGTGGACGCCGTAGCGGCTAGGGCGTTTGTCGCCCAGCACCACCACGCCATCCTGGCCACCCGCCGCCGCGACGGCAGCCCCCAGCTCTCTCCAGTCGTGGCAGCCGTCGACCCGGAGGGACAGGTCGTGATCAGCAGCCGCGAGACGGCGGTCAAGGTTCGCAACCTGCGCCGACGCCCGGAGTACGACCTGGTTGTCTTCAGCGACCGCTTCTTCGGGCCTTGGCTGGCGCTCCGCGGCCGGGTCGAACTGGTCTCGCTCCCGGACGCGCTCTCAGGGCTGGTTCAGTACTACCGCGACGTCGCTGGGGAGCATCCCAACTGGGAGGAGTACCGGACGGCCATGGTCGCGGAGCGCCGGGTCCTTCTCAGGCTCTCGATCGAAGAGGTCGGCCCCAAGGTGAGCGGCTGACTTGGAGCTGGCCCCGGACCAGTTCGAGGCGGCGGCGGCAATGGTGGGTGCCCACGCCGCCGGCTTGGTCCTCCCGGGGATGCGCCTCGGGCTGGGCAGCGGAAGGATGGCGACGGGCTTCATCCGCCAGCTCCGTCCCCGGATCGCATCCGGATTGCAGGTCCAGGGGCTCTGCACCTCCCGGGCGACCGAGGCGCTCGCTCGCGAGGCGGGCGTCGGGCTGCTCTCCTCCAGCCGGGGAGGCCTCGACCTCGACGTCGACGGAGCCGACGAATTCGACTCGTCCCTGAGTCTTCTCAAAGGCGGGGGCGGGGCGCTGCTCCGAGAGAAGGTGGTCGCCGAGCGCAGCCGCCGCTTCTGGTTCCTCGCCGATGCCTCCAAGCGGGTCGCGCGGCTGGGCTCGGAGCATCCGGTCCCGGTCGAGGTGCTCCGTTATGACTGGGAGGGCACCGCAGCGCGCTGCGAAACCCGGCTCGGGTGCCGCGCCCAGCTCCGCCTCCGAGAGGACCATCCGGTCATCAGTGACAACGGCAACTTCCTGCTCGACCTGGACTTCCCGGGGGGGCTGGCCGACCCCCAGGCCGTAGCGGCCGGGTTGAGCGCGATCGCGGGGGTGTTGGGCCATGGGTTGTTCCTGGGCCAGGCGACCGCGGGCTTGATCTTCGACTCGGGTGGGGTGCAGCTGCTCGGCGACCTCGACTTCGACCGAGGTTGGTGAGCCTACCCAGATCAGTCCCGGGTCTCGGCCGCGGCCCGTCTGCGCCGGTTGAGCCCGAGGCTCAGGCCGAGCGGGATCATCACTCCCAAGAAACCGGTCACGACCGCGATGCCATTGGGCAGTCGATGCGGATTGGCCATCCCAACGTAGGAGAAGACGGACGAAAGGAAGGCGGCGAGCAGGATTAGGGTGATCGCCCCGACCAGGACCCAGGTGCCATTCTCCTGGCGGCTGATCACGAAGGTGGGCCAGCGATTGCGCACATATCGGTACACGTTCACCGCGGTCAGGCTGTTCAGGATGAGGGCGCTGATGAAGGCGCTCACCGCCACCCCCCACCGGAAGGCCCCCAGCTGGGAGATGACCCAGGCCGAGAAGTTCACCACCAGGAGCCCGACCGGCGTCGCCAGTCCGATCACCGGGAGGATGCAGGTGCGCCAGTCCTCGGGCAGCGGGATGAACAGCCCGCTCTGAACCGGCCCGCGGCTCCGCCGCATTCGACTCACCTGACCGCCGCCGTTTCGTGCCGTGGTTTCAGCTCCTCAGCGTGGGTTGATCGGGTGCATTGTGACCGGGTTGTCAGCCCCGGAACTCGCGGCAGAGGGACGATGATGGGCGCCAGATCATGGACCTAATCGACCTGCTCATCATCGCCGCCCTGCTCTACGCCGCCATCAGAGGCTACCGGAGAGGGCTTACCTACTCGCTCTTCTCACTATTGGGACTGCTGCTCGGGCTCGGCGTGGGTGCCTGGCTGGCGACGTCACTGCCGCCCCTGCTCCACGACTTCACCGTGGCCGTCCGCTCGGGGCTGGCGATCGGCATCCTGCTGGCCCTAGCCCTGCTCGGGGATGGCGTCGGCACCTGGGTCGGGCTCCGCCTGAGGCTGGGCACGGTGCGCCGCCACCTGGGCCTGATCGATTCGTTCCTGGGAGTCGCCTGGGGACTTCTGGTGGTGTTGCTCGCCAGCTGGTATCTCGGCCTCACCTTTGCCTCTGGGCCGTGGCCCCCGCTTTCCACTCAGATCCAGGGGTCTGCTGTGTTGCGCGGGCTGGCTCGGGACTTCCCCCAGGATCCCGCTTGGCTGGGCGGTCTGCAGCACATCTTCAGCGCGGTCCCCTTCCCCGAGGTCTTCGCCAACCTGATACCTCCTCTCCCCGCTCCCGTCACCGTCCCCGCCACGCTCTCCCAGGATCGTGCCGTCACAGCTGCCGCCGCGGAGACGGTCAAAGTGATCAGCGACGGCTGCGGCGGACTGGTCGAGGGCAGCGGCTTTCCGGTCGCGCCCGGGCTCGTGCTCACCAATGCCCACGTGGTCGCGGGCGGCCACGACTCGCGAATCGAGGTCCCAGGTCAGCTGGGATCGATGGCCGCCCCGGTGGTCTTCTTCGACCCCCAGCGCGACTTGGCACTGCTCCGAGTTCCCGGACTGCAATTGGCGCCGCTCACGCTCAGCACTTCAGGAACCAGGGGGACCCAGGGCGCGGTTATCGGCTACCCGGGAGGCGGGGCCGAACAGGTGGTGCCGGGCGCCATTCGAGGCGAGCTCAACGCCATGGGGAGGGACATCTACTCGCGCACCATCGTGACTCGGGAGATCTTCGTCCTCCAGGCGTCGGTCATCCCCGGAAACTCGGGGGGTCCCTTCGTGAATCTCCAGGGGCAGGTCGTGGGGGTGGTCTTCGCGAAATCCCTGGTGGTCACTGACCAGGGTTACGCCTTGACGACGGGCGAGCTCCTCCCCGACTTGGTCAAAGGCGAGTCCCGCACCACCCCCGTCTCCACCCAGGGCTGCGTCGACTGAGTCCGGACCCCGGGGCGGCTCGGATCCGATGCCGCCCACCCAATCTCTTGAGCTTCCGGCGACTCGGCAGAGGCCGACCCGATTACTGGTCGGATTTCGCGCCGGTATCGACCAGGGCGGCGCCGACGGCATGGTAACCGCCGTCGACGTGAACCATCTCCCCCGTCGTAGCGGGAAAGTAGTCGGAGAGAAGCGCGACGACGGCCTTGCCCACCGGGTCAGCGTCGCGGGCGTCCCAGCCCAAAGGCGCCTGGCGGGCGAAGATCTCGGGAAAGGTGGCGAAGTCAGGGATGCCCTTCGCCGAGGTGGTGAAGACCGGTCCCGCCGAGACCGCGTTGACCCGGATCCTGCGTCCGCCCAGGTACTGGGCCAGGTATCGAACCACCGACTCCAGCGCCCCCTTGGCGACACCCATCCAGTCGTACCCGGGCCAGGCCTGGGTCGCGTCGAAGTCGAGGGTGACTACGCTGCCCCCGCTGGCCGGGATCAGGGGCTCGAGAGCGACCACCAGCTGCTTCAAGGAATAGGCGCTGATCCGGAGGGCGGTCGCGACCGCCTCCCAGGGGGTGTCCAGGAAGGCTCCGCCCAGGGCCTCCGCCGAGGCGAAGGCCACCCCGTGGACGATCCCATCGAGCTGCCAACGCCGCCGGGTGAGCTCGGCGGCGATGGCGGCGAAGTCCTCGTCGCGGGTCACGTCGAGCTCCAGGATCGTCGGCTTGACGTCGAGCCGCGCCGCGCTCCTCTCGGTGAGGCGCATCGCCCGACCGAAGGAGGTGAGCACCACCTCAGCCCCGTCCTGCTGGGCCTGGCGGGCCGCGGCGAACGGCAGCGAAGCCGGGGTAAGCACCCCGGTGATCAGAACCCGCTTACCTGCCAGCAGCATG
>Ga0307373_10005464_pt1 | contig 20778 bp, 19 predicted proteins | sample OX2MG_FD_202534 | JGI IMG/M metagenome (GOLD analysis project Ga0307373, IMG submission 202534) | Soil microbial communities from Risofladan, Vaasa, Finland - OX-2 | ecosystem: Environmental > Terrestrial > Soil > Coastal area > Acid sulfate soil | place: Finland: Risofladan, Vaasa | collected...
TCCTGGGGCGGCACTTCGAGCGTGATCACGCGCATGTCCATCTTGACCAGGCGGTCGATCCCAAACGGGATGATGAAGTTCAAGCCTGGCTGCCGAAGCGCGATGAGCCGCCCGAGGCGGAATACGACGCCGCGCTCGTACTGGTTGATGATTCGAATCGCGGAAATGGCCACGATGAGGGCCAGCACGACGATCACGACCAGGACGGTCAGAATGCCAAAGTCCACTATTGCTTCTCCTTCACCAGCTCAGCCGCGCTCGCGACGACGTCCAATCGCAAACCGTTTCGACCGACCACCTGCACCGGGCTGCTGACCGGGATCGGTCCGCCCTGGGCCACCGCCTTCCACAGCGCCCCGCGCACAAAGACTAGTCCCTCCGGCGAGAGCTCTTCGCGCGCCTCGCCGACTGAGCCGACCAGCGCGTCCACGCCGGTGAACACCCGACGCCGGCGCGACCGCACGATCCTGTCGACGAAGAAGACGAAGAAGGCCAAGCTGATCGCCGCCGACCCGAAGATCACGATCGGATCGACGCCGAGGCCGACCGGCCCGGTATTGATCAGAAACGCCATGCCCAGGATGAGCGAGAGCACGCCGCCGAAGCTGAGTATCCCGTGGGTGTTGGCCTTCAGGTCGGCCAGGAAAAGGATGAACGCCAGCAGCATCAGCAGGACGCCGGCGATGTTGACCGGCAGATTGGCCAGCGAGACGATCGCCAGGATCCCTGCGATGCCGCCCACCACCCCGGGCAAGATCGCACCTGGGGAGGTCAGCTCGGTGATGATCCCGTAGGCGGCCAGCAGGATCAGCAGCACCGCAATCGTCGGGTCGATCAGGGCGTTGAGGAACTCCTGCCAGTACGGCATCGGAAAGTCCACGATCGCCGCGCCGGCAGTGTGCAGAACGAGCGCTCCGGTGACGCGCGGAAGGGTGCGACCATCGACCGCATTCATCAGCGCCCCAGGATCAGCGATCTCGAGGTCCGCGACGTGCAGCTTGACCGCATCTTCGGCGTTGATGTTCACGCTGTTGCGGACCGCCTGCTCGGCCCAATCGGCGTTCCGGCCGTGCATCGAGGCCAGGTTGCGAACCCTGGTCACCGCGTCGTTGAGAACCTTGGTGCCGAGGTCCCCCGTCAGGTTGGCGCCTGACGCGTCGATGGGATGCGCGGAGCCGATGTTGGTGCCGGGAGCCATCGCGAGGATGTCGGCAGCCTCGGCGACGAAGAGCCCGGCCGACGCGGCGCGCGCGCCGCTGGGATACACGTAGACGATGACGGGGACCTTCGAGTTGAGAAGGCTGGTCACGATATCGTCCATCGAGGTGGAGATGCCGCCCGGTGTGTTCATCACGACCAGGAGGGCGTCGGCGTGGTCGGCCTGGGCTCGATCGACGGCGCCAGTGATGTAGGCGGACATGATGTTGTTGATGTCGCCGACCAGGTCCACGCGCTCGACGTGCGGAGCGGCCGCGGCGGCATGAAGGGGGAGCAACAGGGCCACCCCAAAGGCCACCATTCCGGCTTGTAGCGCCCGCCGCGCGCGCATAGATCGAGTATGGCGATCCCTGGTCTGCAGCGCCGGTGTAAAACGTGGAACATTGGCGCCAGCTCGGGTCGGATCGGCCCCGGGCGCGTCGTAAAATTCCAGTCATGGCAGCGCAGTTCGAGAAGGACGAGAGACCCGACGCGCCATCCTCGGTCGACGAAGATGCCGCCGCGCTGGCCGCGCTCGCCCGCAGCGTGCGGCTGGACCGGCCGATCGACCCCAATGAGCTGCAAACACTGCTGGAGCGGGCGGCATTGGGAGACCGCGCCAGCGAGGAGCGCCTGGTCGCCGCCAACCTTCCGATGGTCATCCGGCTGGCCGCCGCCCGCAAGGACCAGGGCCTGTCGGCCGGTGACCTGGTTCAGGAAGGCTCCATCGGCCTGGTCGAGGCGGTCCGCTCGTTCGCGGTGAGCGGGGAGGCTGACTTCGGCAGCTTTGCCGAGCAGCGGGTCGGCGCGCAGATTGATGCCGCGATCGCGATCGAGTCGGCGTCGGTTCGTGACGCCCAGCTGCTCGTGGCGGCGGCCACCGATTACGAGAGGACTGAGATCCTGATGCGCCTCGAGCTGCAGCGCGAGCCGAGCGAGGTCGAGCTTGCGGAGAAGCTCGAATGGACGGCGGACCGCACTCGCTACGTGGCTCAGGTCGTGGCGGACGCCCGGCGCCGACATGACGAAGAGCTGCTCGCCTTCATCGACCCAGACGCGATCGACTCCGGCGACGATGCGGACGAGCGCGCCGAATTTGAAGGATAACCAGGCCCGCCGGACTCCCCTTTACGATCGCCACATCGCCCTGGGGGGCCGAATGGTGGATTTCGGTGGGTGGGATCTGCCGCAGCAATACACCTCGATCCGCGACGAGCATCTCGCCGTCCGCAAAGCCGCCGGCCTGTTCGACGTCTCTCATATGGGTCGCTTCCGGCTGACAGGTGAGGCTTCGCTCGACTTCCTGCAAAGCATCGTCACCAACGACCTCGGGCGGATCCAGCGCGGCAGGGCCCAGTACAACCTGCTTTGCAAGGACGACGGAGGGATCGTCGACGACCTGATCGTCTACTGGGGCGAAGAGGGCTTCTTTGTCGTCGTCAACGCCTCCAATCGGGAGAAGGACCTGGCGTGGATGCGGGAGCACGCCCCAGCCGGCGTGGAGATCGAAGACCGAACATTCGAGCTGGCCCTGCTGGCTTTTCAGGGGCCGCGAGCAGAAGAGCTGTTGCCTTCAAAGGGGCTCGGTGACCTTCCTTACTTCGGGTTTCGCACCGGCGAGGTTGCGGGCACCACGGCGATGATCTCGCGCACCGGTTACACGGGCGAGGACGGCTTCGAGATCTTCGTCGCCGCGGATCGCGTCGGAGACGTTTGGGACGCCATCCTCGAGAGGGGCCGGCCAGAGGGCGTGCTGCCCGCCGGCCTGGGGGCCAGGGACGCCGCGCGATTGGAAGCTGCACTGCGCCTTTATGGAAACGACATGGACGAGACGGTGAATCCATACGAAGCTGGGCTGGGCTGGGCGGTGAAGCTGGACAAAAGCGACTTCATCGGCCGTGAAGCCCTCACCAGGGTCCGTCAGGAAGGCCCCCGCCGCACGCTCGTCGGGATCACGACCAAGCCTGGGGACATCCCGCGTCATGGCGCGGCCGTCAAGGGTGAAGGCGGTAGCAAGGGTGTCGTCACCAGCGGCACGCATTCGTTCTTTCTGGGCCACCCCATCGCACTCGCGATGGTGGAAGTCCCATCATTTCGAGTCGGGGACAAGGTTGCGGTGGAGGTGCGGGGCCGCGAGGCTGACGCCGAGGTGGTGAAGCTACCGTTCTACCGCGGCTCGGCGCGATCGGCTGCAGCGCCCGCGAAATCCTGAGCCAAACGTTTCGAACCGAGATAGACAGGGAGGAGTCGCATGGCCGAGCGCCGCTATACCAAGTCCCATGAGTGGCTCACCGCCGATGGCAAGAGCGTGACGGTCGGCATCACCGACTTCGCCCAGGCGCAGCTGGGCGACGTGGTGTTCCTCGAACTGCCACCGCCCGGCCGCAAGCTCACCGCCGGAGAGAGCTTCGGGGTCGTCGAGTCGGTGAAGGCCGCCAGCGATCTCTATGCGCCGGTCTCGGGTCGAATCACCGCCGTCAACGACAAGCTTGCCGCTCATCCCGAGCTGATCAATTCCGACCCGTATGGCGACGGCTGGATCCTCAAGCTCGAGCTGGCCGGCGACCTCCCCGATGGCCTGCTCGACGAGGCCGCATACAAGAAAGTCGCCGGGGCCTGAGCGGGCTTGCCTTATCTCGTCCACTCTCCCGAAGATCGCGCTGCGATGCTGGCCGCGATCGGCGTCGACTCGATGGACGGCCTGCTCGTCGACATCCCGCGCTCGCTTCGAATCGAGTCGCTGGCGCTGCCGGCAGGCCTCTCGGAGTTCGAAACGATGGCTCAGGTCGAGGCGCTGGCGGCGCGCAATCGGACCTTTGCCGACCGGCTGACCTTCCGCGGCGGCGGCGTTTACAGGCGATTCATCCCTGCGGCCGTGGCGGCGGTGACCTCCAAGCCCGAGTTCTACAGCGCCTACACGCCGTACCAGCCGGAGGCCAGCCAGGGCACCCTGCAGGCGATCTACGAGTTCCAGACGCTGATCGCTGAGCTCACCGCGCTCGACGTCGCCAATGCTTCGATGTACGACGGCGCGACAGCGGTCGCCGAGGCGGCGATGATGGCCCACATCCACACCGGCCGAAACGAGGTGCTGGTGGCCGGCTACCTCCATCCCGAGTACCTGGAGGTGTTGCGCGCGTTCGGCGAGGGTCGCGGCATCAAGGTGCGCAAAGGCACCGAGGCCAGCGCGAAGACCGCGGCCGTGATCTTCCAACAGCCTGACTTCCTGGGGCTGCTGGTCGACGCTCGAGACCTGACCGAGAGCGCCCACCGAGCCGGGGCGCTGGCGATCGCCTGCGTCGACCCGATCAGCCTCGCCATCGTTGCTCCCCCGGGCGAATACGGCGCCGACATCGCAGCCGGCGAGGGTCAGCAGCTCGGCCTCAGCCCGAGCTATGGCGGCCCGCATGTCGGCTTCATCGCCTGCAGCAAGGCGCTGGTCCGCAAGCTGCCGGGGCGCTTGATCGGCACCTCTCACGACGCCGCCGGGCGGCGGGGATTCGTCTTGACCCTGACCGCCCGCGAGCAGCACATCCGCCGGGAGCGCGCGACTTCCAACATCTGCACCAATCATTCTCTGTGTGCGCTGGCCGCCAGCGTGTACCTCACGTATATGGGCGCCGAAGGCCTGCGTCAGGTCGCCGAGGTCAGCTTCAAGCGGGCCCATGCCCTCGCGGACCGGCTGTCGAAGCTCCCGGGCTGGGAGATGGCCTTCCCCGACCGGCAGTTCCTCTACGAGTTCCCGATTCGCGTTCCCAAGGGTCCAGCGCTGAACCGGCGCTTGGCCCGCAAAGGCATCCTTGGCGGGCTCGACGTCCACCGTTGGTTCCGGGAGCTCAAGGGCGTCCAGACCTTCACCTGCACCGAGGTCAACGACGCGCGGGCGCTGAATGAGCTGGTCGAGGCGGTGGCGGGTTGACCGAGCTGCTGAGCTTCGAGAAAAGCCGGCCAAATGCCCACGGCCCGCGTCTGCCTGATGCCGATGTCGAGGGCCCTGGGTCGGCTGATCTCCTGCCGAGTGACCAGCGCCGGGCCAATCCTCCCGGGCTCCCGCGACTCAGTGAGCCTGAGATCATGCGCCACTACGGCCGGCTTGCCTCGCTCAATTACTCGATCAGCAAGCAGTTCTATCCGCTCGGCAGCTGCACGATGAAATACAACCCTGTCGCCAACGAGGTGGCGGCCGCCCTGCCCGGCTTCACGGACTTGCATCCGTACCAGGACGAGGATTCGGTGCAGGGCGCCCTCTCGCTGATGTGGCGCCTGGAGCAAGCGCTGTGCGCGGTCGTCGGGGTCGAGCGGGTTACCCTGCAGCCGGCCGCCGGTGCCCATGGCGAGTGGACGGCCCTGCGCATGATCCAGGCGTTCCACCGCTCGCGTGGCGAGTCCCGAACCGAGGTCCTGGTCCCCGACTCGGCCCACGGCACGAACCCCGCCAGCGCGGCTCTCAGTGGCTTCCACGTGGTCGAGGTCAAGTCGGGTGCTGACGGCCGCATCAGCCTGGCCGACCTCGAGTCGAAGCTGTCGCCCAGCGTCGCCGCGCTTATGCTGACCAACCCCAACACCTTGGGGTTGTTTGAACGCGAGATACTGGAGGTTGCGGAAATGGTGCATGCCACCGGCGCCAAGCTCTACTACGACGGCGCCAACCTCAACGCGTTCATGGGCATCTGCCGGCCGGGCGACATGGGTTTCGACGCCGTCCATATGAACCTCCACAAAACGTTCACGACCCCGCATGGCGGGGGCGGCCCGGGTGCCGGCCCGGTCGGCGTAAAAGCGGAGCTGGTCCCGTTCCTGCCGACGCCCACGGTGGAGCGGCTCAACGGCCAGCTCAAGCTCGACTTCAAGCGGCCGCAGTCGATCGGGCGTGTACGCAGCTTTTACGGCAACTTCGGGATGCTCGTGCGCGCCTACACGTACATCCTGGCGATGGGCGGTGATGGGCTCACCCAGGCGTCGCTCGATGCCGTGCTCTCGGCCAACTACCTTCGCAGCGAAATCAAGGGCATGCTGGAGATGCCGCACGACGGCGCCTGCATGCACGAGTTCGTCGCCAGCGCTCGCAACCTTGCGCCCCACGGAATCAAGGCCCTCGACGTGGCCAAAGGCCTCCTGGAGCGGGACTTTTACGCCCCGACCATCTACTTCCCGCTGGTCGTCCCTGAGGCGATCATGGTCGAGCCCACCGAGACCGAGAGCAAGGCCACGCTGGACGCCTTCGCCACCGCCATCAAGGAGATCGTCAAGCAGGCCGAGGACGACCCGCAGTCTCTGCACGACGCGCCCCACGGACTGCCGGTCGGAAGGCTCGACGAGGTCGCCACCGCGCGGTCGATCAACACCTATCTGCAGGGCCAGAGCGAGGACCCGGTTCTGCGCTGGAAACCGGCTTCCTAAAACACCCCCCTTAAGGGTCCGCTGAGGCCTTTTTCGAACTCGAAATCCGGTAGAATTTGAATCCTGAAACTCTCCCCAGTAGTTCCCCACGAGTTTTCCAGGCTGGGAGCGCTGCAAGCACTGTGAGCGAGGCCCGAAATCTCGACCCAGAGCGCAAGCGCAGGCCCCAGCCTTTGGGCGCCGACGTGGCGTACACCGCCGATCAGATCCAGGTCCTCGAGGGCCGGGAGCATGTCCGGCGGCGTCCGAGCATGTACATCGGCTCGACCACCACCACTGGCCTTCATCACCTGGTCTACGAGGTCGTGGACAACGCGGTCGACGAGGCCCTGGCCGGCTACGCCACTAGAATCACCGTCACCCTCTTCGCCGACGGCAGCGTCCAGGTCGAGGACAACGGCCGCGGCATCCCGGTCGACATGCACAAAAAAGAAGGCCTGTCAGCCCTCGAGCTGGTGCTCACACGGCTCAACGCCGGTGGCAAGTTCGGCGGCGGCGGCTACAAGGTTTCGTCAGGGCTGCACGGAGTGGGCGTATCCGCCGTGAACTTCCTGAGCGAGAAGCTCGAGGTGTGGGTCCACCTCGGGGGCAAGGTCCACCACATGGAATTCGAGCGCGGCGTGCCCAAAGCCTCGGTCAAGGTCGTGGGCAAGACCGACCACACCGGGACGGTGGTGCGCTTCTGGCCTGACCCGCAGATCTTTCCGGACACGAAGTTTGACCGCGAGGTCATCCAGCGGCGACTGCGCGAGATGGCCTACCTCAACAAGCGTCTGGAGATCTCGCTCGCGGACGAGAACCTTGGGTTCACGAACACCTTCTACTTCGAGGGCGGCATCGTGTCGTTCGTTCGCGCCCTGAACCGTGACAAACAAGTGATCAACCCGCACCCGTTCTATGTCGACCGCGAGGTCGAGGGCACCCAGGTCGAGATCGCGCTGCAGTACAACGACACGTTCGTCGAAAACGTCCTGGCCTTCGCGAACACCATTCACACGATCGAAGGCGGCAGCCACCTGACCGGCTTCCGGTCGGCGCTCACGAACGTGCTGAATCGCTACGCCAGGAAAGCCGGAATCCTCAAAGAGCAAGACCCGAACCTGTCGGGCGAGGACGTGCGCGAAGGGCTGACCGCGGTGATCAGCGTCAAGGTGCTTGATCCACAGTTCGAAGGGCAGACCAAGGGCAAGCTGGGCAACGCCGAGGTGCAGGGCCATGTCTCCATCGCACTGACCGAGGGCATGACGCAGTACCTGGAGGAGAACCCGAGCGACGGGCGCCGCATCGTCGAGAAGTCGCTCACCGCGGCGCGAGCACGCGAGGCTGCCCGCAAAGCCCGCGACCTCGTGCAGCGGAAGAGCCTGCTCGAGTCGAGCACGCTTCCTGGCAAGCTCGCGGACTGCTCGGAGCGCGATCCGGCGCACTGCGAGCTCTATATCGTCGAGGGCGACTCGGCCGGCGGCACCGCCAAGGGCGGCCGTGATCGCCGCACGCAGGCGATCCTGCCCCTCCGTGGCAAGATCCTGAACGTCGAGAAGGCGCGCCTCGACAAGGTGCTGACATCAGACGAGATCCGCAACCTCATCACAGCGATGGGCGCCGGAGTCGGCGACAACTTCAACGTCGAGAAGATGCGCTACCACCGGGTCATCACCATGACTGACGCGGACGTGGACGGCAGCCACATCCGCACGCTGCTGCTCACCTTTTTTTATCGCTACTTCCCGCAGGTCATCGAGAAGGGCTATCTCTATATGGCACAGCCGCCGCTCTTCAAGGTGTTCAAAGGCAAGCAGATCGTCTGGTGCCACTCCGAAGGCGACCGCGACAAGGCGCTGCGCCAGCTTGGCAAGAACGCCGAGTCCGCGCGGATGAAGGGTCTTGGCGAGATGAACGCAGAGGAGCTCTGGCAGACGACGATGAATCCGGCCACTCGCGTTCTGCTGCAGGTCAACGTGGAAGACGCTGCCGCCGTCAACGACACGTTCGAGAAGCTGATGGGGCCCGACGTCGAACCACGCAAGAAGTTCATCCAGGCGCACGCCAAGAGCGTCCGCAACCTCGACATCTGAGCCCGGTTCCCAGACATGCAGATAGCAGTCGACGCCATGGGCGGGGACCACGCGCCGGCACAGGTGCTGCAGGGCGCCTCGCAAGCCGCCGCGGAATATCGCATCGACATCGCGGTGGTGGGACTGCCTTCCTCGGTGCAACCGTTGCTCGACCAGCATCCGCTGCTGCGGTTGGTGCCCTGCACCCAGGTTGTCACGATGGAAGACCATCCTGCGCAAGCGGTGCGCGCCAAGCCCGATTCCTCGATGAACGTATGCGCTCGCATGTGCAAAGAGGGCAAGGCCGACGGCTGGGTCTCGGCGGGTAACTCCGGCGCCATCATGGCGAGCGCGCTGCTCATACAGGGCCGGATCCGGGGTGTTGACAGGCCCGCTCTAGGCTCCATCGTCCCCACGCAGACGGGGTTCGCATATTTTCTCGATGTCGGAGCGAACGTCGACTCGAAGCCCGAGTACCTGGTGCAGTTCGCCACGATGGGAGCGGTCTATGCGCGCCAGATGCTCGGCCGCGCCAACCCTCGCGTCGGCCTGCTGAGCAACGGCGAGGAGGAGGGCAAAGGCAACGAGCTGGTGAAGGAAACCACACGCAGGCTGAAGGGCTCAATGCGCTGGTTCGTCGGGAACATCGAGCCCAAGGACCTCTACGCGTCGAAGGCGGACGTCGTGGTCGCCGACGGTTTCGTCGGCAACATCGCGATCAAGATGGCCGAGGCGACGGCGGACTTCCTGTTCCGCAACCTCCGCGAGGAGATACCGAAAACCACGCGAGGCAAGATCGGCGGCCTGCTGATCAGGGGAGGCGTCCGCAAGCTCCGCGACCGCATCGACTGGCGAGAGTTCGGCGGAGCGCCTCTGCTCGGAATCGACGGCGTTGCGGTGGTCGCCCACGGCCGTTCTGACGCCCGGGCCGTAAAGAACGCGATCAGGGTGGCGAAGGAAGCGGTGGAGAATCAGCTCGTCGGTAAGATTCGGGCGGAGGTGGGCAAGTGAAAACGAATGGTCGGACGCGTGTCGTGGTGACCGGAATGGGGACCGTCAACCCGATCGGCAAGACCCTGGACGAGTACTGGGACGGCCTGATCGAGGGTCGCAGTGGCGCGCGCACCGTAGAGGGCAGCTACTCGACCGACAAGCTGGCGACCAAGTTTGCCTGCGAGGTGCATGGATTCGATCCCCAGAACTACATGGATCGCAAGGCTGCGCAGCGTATGGCGCGCTTCTCCCAGCTGGCTGTGGCCGCCTCTGGCATGGCCCTTGAGGATTCCGGGTTGGACCTCGCCAAGGAAGACAGCTTCCGCGTTGGCGTCGATATGGGCACGGGCATCGGCGGCTTCATCGAGATGACCAATGGCGCCATCTCGTATGCAACCAAAGGACGCCTGAACCCGCTTTACGCCCCGATGATCATTCCCAACATGGCAGCCGCGTCTGTGGCCATGAACTTTCACCTTCGCGGCCCCAACACCACGGTGACCACGGCCTGTGCCGCTTCCACTCACACGCTCGGTGATGCCGCCCGCATCATCCAGCACGGCGACGCCGACGTGATGCTGGCGGGAGGCGCAGAGGCTTCGCTGTGCGAGGTGGGCATCACGTCCTTCAATTCCATCCGCGCCCTGTCGACCCGCAACGAGGCGCCAGAGAAGGCGAGCCGGCCGTTTGATCGGGACCGCGACGGCTTCGTCCCCGGCGAAGGCGCGGGCACCCTGGTGCTCGAATCGATCGAGCATGCGCAGGCACGCGGCGCAAGGATCTATGGAGAGGTGCTGGGCTTCGCCCTCACGTGCGACGCCTATCACCAGGTGGCGCCCGATGAAACTGGCGAGGCCCCCGCGCGCGCCATCACATTGGCGTTGAAAGATGCGGGCATCGAGCCGTCGGACGTGGACTACGTCAACGCACATGGCACGTCGACCGGACTCAACGACGCCGCCGAGACCAGGGCCCTCAAGATGGCTCTGGGCGACCACGCTTACAAGGTCGCGATCAGCAGCACCAAGTCGATGATCGGCCACTTGCTCGGCGCGGCCGGCGCGGTCGAGGCGATCGCGACATTTCTATCGATCAATCGCGGCATCGTTCACCCGACCATCAATTACGAAAACCCGGACCCGGCTTGCGATCTCGACTACGTGCCCAACCATGCGCGCCGCATGGACGTGCGAATCGCGATCTCGGACGGCTTTGGCTTTGGCGGCCACAACGCCGTTGTGGTCCTCAAGAAATTCGAGGAGTGATCCAGCTTGACTGACGAACACCAGATCGGGACTGTACTTGGCCGCAGCCTCCAGGAGGAGATGCAGACCTCCTACATGGAGTACGCGATGTCGGTCATCATCAGCCGGGCGCTGCCCGACGTGCGTGATGGCCTGAAGCCGGTGCAGCGCCGAATCCTGTACGCAATGAATCGCGCCGGCTCGACCGCCGGAACGCGACACCGCAAGAGCGCGGCATTCGTCGGCGACGTCCTCAAGCTGTATCACCCCCACGGCGAGACGGCGGTCTACGACGCCCTCGTGCGCATGGCGCAGCCTTTCTCGCTGCGCTACCCCCTGATCGACGGGCAAGGCAACTTCGGCAGTGTCGACGGCGACCCCGCCGCGGCGATGCGGTACACCGAGTCGCGCCTGTCGGCGATCACTGGCGAACTGATGGCCGACATCGACAAGCAGACGGTCGACATGATCCCGAACTACGACGGGCAGGAAGAGGAGCCGTCGGTCTTGCCGGCCCGCATCCCCAACCTTCTCCTCAACGGAGCATCCGGCATCGCCGTCGGCATGACGACCAACATCCCGCCGCACAACCTGCGCGAGATCACAAGCGGCGTGAAGCACCTCATCGAAAACCCCGATGCGACCGGCGAGGACCTGCTGTCCTTCATCAAGGGCCCGGACTTTCCGACCGGTGGCTTGATCATGGGCACGGCGGGCATCAAAGCCGCCTACGCGACAGGCCACGGGCGCATCGTCGTGCGCGCGCGGCACACGTTCGAGCAGGCGCCCAACGGGCGCGAGCGGATCATCATCGACGAGCTTCCATACGCGGTCAACAAAGCGACGCTGGTGGCGAAGATTGCCGAACTCGTGTCGGATCGCCGGCTCGAAGGCATCGCAGACCTGCGCGATGAATCGGATCGCCAGGGCATGCGAGTCGTCATCGAGCTGAAGCGCGACGCCCGCGTCTTCACGGTCCTCAACAACCTCTACAAGAGCACAGCGCTGCAGACGACGTTCGGCGTGATCATGCTCGCCATCGTCGACGGCAGGCCGGTGGTGCTCAGCCTCAAGCAGGCGCTCCAGCTCTTCATCGACCACCGCCGCGACGTGATCTTGAAGCGGACCCGCTTCGATCTGGATCGAGCGCAGGAACGCGCTCACATCCTCGAGGGTTTGAAGATCTGCCTCGACCACCTCGACGAGGTGATCAAGACGATTCGCGCCGCCAACGACACAGATGGCGCATCGACCGATCTGCAGACTAAATTCGGCCTCAGCGAGCGGCAGGCGCGCGCGGTGCTGGCGCTGACCCTTGGGCGGCTGACCAAGCTCGAGCGCGGCAAGATCGACGCCGAATACGAAGAGGTCATCAAGACCATTGCGTACTTGGAGAGCGTCCTCGCCAGCGACCAGAAGGTTCGACTCCTCATCAAGGACGAGATGGACGACCTGGCGAAGAAATACGGCGACGACCGCCGCACCGAGATCGCAGACCAGGAAGCCACCGAGCTCTCAGCCGAGGACCTCGTACCCAAGGAAGAGGTGGTTGTCACGCTGACCCACCGGGGCTACGTCAAGCGCCAGCCCCTGCGCGTGTTCCGGGCGCAAAAGCGTGGTGGGGTTGGGCTGAAAGGTGCGAAGCCGACAGCGGGCAGCGATGCGCCGAGCGGCACTCGCGAAGAGGACTACGCACTCCACCTGCTCATCACGCACACGCACGCGTCGATGCTCTTCTTCACGCAGAGCGGACGGGTGTTCCAGCTTCGCGTCCATGAGATTCCGGAACGCGAGCGCCAGGCGAAGGGCATACCTGTCAACAACCTGATCGACATCGATCCCAATGAGCGCATCACCGCAGTCTTCGTCAAACCCGAGACGGAGACCGAGGCGCGCTACATGTTGATGGTCACCAAGAACGGCTACATAAAGAAGACGGCGCTAGCCGAGTACGCCAACGTTCGACGCAACGGCCTGATCGCCATCAACCTGCAGGACGCCGATGAGCTTGACTGGGTGGCGCCGACGACCGGGACCGACGAGATTCTCATCGCCACCGCGCTGGGCAAGGCAATTCGCTTCAGCGAGGCAGAGGTCCGCGCGATGGGCCGAGACACGCAGGGCGTCATCGGCATCAAGCTGGGGAAGGCTGACTTCGTGGTCGGCATGGCTACTGCCGTACCGGGCGGGGACTTGCTCGTCATCACCGAACGCGGCTACGGCAAGCGGACGCCGCTCAGCGAGTACCCGATGCACCACCGTGCTGGGCAGGGCGTCTTCACGCTCAAGATCACCGATCGTGTCGGCAAGCTCGTCGCCATGCGGGTGGTCAGCGATCCCGAGGAGGAGATCCTGGTCATCAGCGCCAGCGGCATGGTCCTGCGGACGCAGGTCGGGGCGATCTCCCAGATCGGCCGGCAGACGCAGGGCGTGATCGTCATGCGCATCCCCGCTGACGACCAGGTCGTGGCCATCGCACCTGTGGCGGGAATCGAGGAGGGCGACCCCAAAGAGTGACGACGCTGGGCTGGGTCGGCGTCGGCCTGCTGATCGCGGGCGGCCTGGCGATCGTCGTCGAGGCAGTCGTCGCGGCGTTGTGGGGCGCGGCCGTCGCCAGGCACGCGCTGGCGCTCTCACAGCTCCTGCAGACGGAGCGAGCGTTGCTGGAATCGGACCTCGAAAGGCTCCACCTCGCCCTGGAGGAGACGAAACGACTGTGGCGTCCGTATCGCTTCGTCCTGCGCTGGCTGCGGCATCCCCTCGTCATCGCGCTGCTGGGCTCTTACCGCCGCCGCCGGCTGCTCCGGTGACCGATACGGCTGACGCCGCGGCGGCCCATCAGGCTGTCGAGGATGCCGTCGCCCGCGAGCGGTCTCGCATGGCTCGAGAGCTTCACGACAGCGTCGCCACCGACCTCGCGGGTGCGATCTCGTTGTTCAAGGCCTACCTCGAGGGCCACCCTGGGTCGGCGAAGAAAGGCCCGGCCGACGGGTCGCTGCTCAATGTCCTGGAGATCCTGGAGCGGATGCTGAAGCAGGTGCGCGAGACCCTCGCCGACCTGCGGCCGCGGCCGATCGGGCCCGAAGGCCTGGTGGGCGACATCCGCCACCAGGCGCAGGAATTCGCCCGGCTGTATTCGATCCGGGTGGAGATCGCGACCAACGGCACCGAGGACATGCTCAGCCCGCAGCAGCGCGAGGTGGTCTACCAGGTGGTACGAGAAGCCCTGACCAACGTAAGGCGTCACTCAGGCTCATCGATCTGCCGTGTCAGGATGGCTTTCGCGGCCCGACCGTTCCTGATCGAGATAGCGGACGAGGGTCAGGGCTTCGGGTCGGGGCGTTCCGGGGGCTATGGGCTGGTCGGGATGCGCGAGCGGTCGGCGGGTATCGGAGGCCGACTCGAGGTCGTCAGCACCGAAGGCCGCGGCACGACAGTCTTCCTGTTCGGTCCGAACTAGGTTCCGGGGTCGACTACCAGGTCAAAGTCCGAACCTTGGCCGTCGGGCCGGCCTCTCCACGAGCGAAAGCTCCATGTCGTCGGTGGTGACCAGCTTGAGCTTGCGGGTGACGCCGTCCACGAGGGCCCGCGTTCGGTGGTCGTCGAAGCGAATCGCTCGTGCGATCTCGGGCTCGGACAGCCCGTAGCTGAGCAGCTGGGCAACCTCGCTCTCGATCTCGTTCAAGCGAGCGAGCGGACCGCGGAGGGCGGCAACCAGCGGCGCCAAAGTGGTTCCCAGGCTGCCCGCGTAGTGGACGTCCTCCTCCGTGTACCAGTGGTCGCGCCGGCAGCCGAGGATGAGCAGGCCGATCGGGCGTTGACCTTCTTCGCCCACCGGCGCGTAGAGGATCGCAGGCCAATCGAGCTCCCAGTCATAACCGCTTGAGGGATTCGGGTTCTCGATCACCGAGTTGACGACCACCGGCCGCTTCTCGTAGAGCGCGCGGCGTGACAGCGGCATCAGCGGGCGGCTCTGCATGAATCGGCGCGAAACCTCGGACGCCGCGATCGGCTGGAGCCAGCCGCCGCGGAGGTAGCCAAGGACCCAGCGGTCGTGGCAGAAGACTTCTAGGGCCAGTCCCAACCGCCGCCTGGCTTCTTGGAGGTCGGGGAGCTGGCCCATGACTGGAGGTTATTTGGCGTCGGCGCTTGAAGCCTCAGCGCAACCTCAGCGTTTCCTCAACAAACGCTGAACCTGATAGGTTGCCGCGGGGATGGGGGCGTGACCGCAAAGCTGCTGGTCGTTGACGACGAGCCTCGAACGGCGGAGCTCACGGCCGAGCTGCTGCGCCGGGCGGGCTACACCGTGGAGGTTGCAGCCAGCGGCACCGAAGCACTGGCGCGGGTCCGCGCCAGCTCGCCAGACCTGATGCTCCTCGACTACGAGATGCCGGATATGGAGGCGCCAGAGGTCCTCGACCTGCTGCGCGCTGGCGCCGACCGCCTGGACTTCCCGGTGATCATCCTCACAGGGGCACGCCACGCTGCAGGCGACCAGGTGATGGGCATCGAGCGCGGGGCGAGCGACTATATCCTGAAAGGCACCGACCGGCAGGTGCTGCTCGCCCGGATTCGCGCGGCCCTTCGTGACAGCGCGGGTGCTAGCGGAGTCATAGTTCGCGGTCGCCTGCGCATCAACGCGGCCCGAGGCCAAGCCTCGCTCGGCGATCGGGCGTTGAAGCTCGAGCGCAGGCCGCTGCTGATGCTTAAGCTGCTGGCCGGCCGCACTGGCGAGGTGGTGACGAGGGCGGAGATCCTCGAGCAGGTGTGGGGCTCGAGTTACGCCGGCTTCGAGCACAGCCTGGAGCAGGCGGCGCACGAGATCCGCAGCGCTCTGGATGAGCCGGGCTGGATTGAGACGGTGCGTGGAATTGGCTACCGGTTCGTCACCAAAGACTGAGCTGGCGGCGACGCTGCACAGGTTGCGCTCGACCCTGGCGCGCCTGAAGGCGGAGCTGGAACTGGCCGAGGCCGATGGCCTCACGCCGCCGGTCGACAGGTTGCTCGCGGACCTCGACGAGGCATTCACGCTGCTTGGCGCGGCGGAGGGCGCGACTCAGCGGGTTACCCGCGTCCTCGTCGTGGACGATGACGCTCGGCTCGCGGAGATCACAGCACGCGGCTTGCGACGGCTCGGGTTCGACGCCGACTCGAGCAGCCAGGTGCGCGAGCTGCGCGATGGCGAAGCGCTCGTGTTCGACCTGGGCCTTTATTCGGGCCTTGACGCTGCGGCGACGAAATCAGTGCGCGCCGCCAAGCCAATCATCGTCACCGGCGCCACCGATTCCAAGGGAAGGGCGCTGGCGGCGAGTCTTGACGCCAGCGACTACCTGGTCAAGCCGGTCGAGCTGGAAGAGCTGGCGGCGGCGATCAGGCGACGAGTGGGAGAATCGTCAGTCGACGGGTAGAGTCGCCTGGCCGCCCGACGTGCGCTCAACCGATTCGAGCATGAATCGCAGGCCGATCCCGAGCGCGCGCTCGTCGATCGTGAAGCGCGGGTGATGGTGCGGGAAGTCGGACTCCAGCTCCTTGTTGCCTGAGCCGATCAGCGCAAACGCCGTGGGCGCCACCTTGGCGTAGTAAGCGAAGTCCTCGCCGCCCATCTCCGGTGGCTGGGCGAGAACCGAGCTCGACCCGACCGCCCCGGCAGCCGCCGGCGTCAAGAAGTCGACCAGGCGGCCGTCGTTCACGCACGCCGGGCTCCCCCACTGGTACTTGACCTCGGCGGTGCCGCCATGGGCATTGGCGTAGCTCTCGGCCATCGCCGTGAGGTCGCCGGCGATCTTGGCCCGAACCTTCTCAGACAGCGTGCGAACGGTGCCCTTCAGTGTGGCGGTGCCCGGGATGATGTTGGGTGCGCTGCCGGCGTGGAATGACCCGACGCTGACAACCGCCGGGTCCATTGGTGAGACTCGCCGGCTGACGATGGTCTGCAGCTGGCCAACCAGGCCGGCCGCGATCATCAGAGGGTCGATCGCCTCGTGTGGATAGCCGCCATGTCCACCCTTGCCGGTGATCGTGATTTCGAACGTGTCGGCAGCGGCCATGATCGGGCCCTTGGTGAGGGAGATCAGTCCCGTTTCCAGGTTGCTGATCAGGTGAAGCCCGACGACGGCCTCGACTCCCTCGAGGGCGCCGGTTTCGATGAGGTGCCTGGCGCCGCTCTCGGTTACCTCCTCGGCGGGCTGGAAGAGCAGGCGAACCTCGCCATGGATTTCGTCCCGCAGGTCGTTTAGGGTGCGGGCTAGCCCCAGCAGGATCGCGGTGTGCCCGTCGTGGCCGCAGGCATGCATCTTGCCGGCGGTGCGGGAGCGGAACTCGAACTTGTTCGCCTCATCGATAGGCAGGGCGTCGAGGTCGCAGCGGTAAGCGACGGTGGGCCCCGGATGCTTGCCGTGAACGTGGGCCACCAGGCCGGTCGGCATGGGGCGCTCGTAGGGGATGCCCCAGTCATCGAGCATCCCGGCCACGTACTTGGTGGTCTCGAACTCTTCGAAGCTCAGCTCCGGGCGTTCATGAAGGTATCGGCGCCAACCGATCAGGTCGGCTTCGGTGTCCTCATCCACACGCTCGGACCAATCCATCTTTAGCAAGCGTAATCGCGAACGGCCGCAAGGGGTCGTAACGGCATTACCATCGCTGGCGTGAACATGTCGTTCAACAGCTCGTGCCGGTTGGCGCTGACCCTGCTCGTCTTCACTTCGGCCCTGGCTGCTTGCGGGGGCTCGACTGCCGGGACCCCGCCACCCGCCGGTTCCACCCCGACGTCGTCGGCTGTGCTCCCGACCATTACGGCGGCGCCGAGCTCTTGCCCCACCGCCGGCACAGTCGGTTCAACCCTCGGCATCACACTGCCGGCGCCAGTCGGTGTCAAACCCAGCGGAGCATCACCCTTTCCACCAGGTGCCACAGTCAAGGTATGTGATTACCACGCCCAGACCTTCAACGTCATCATCGAGGTGCTGGGGAATATCAGTCCGTCCGACATCTCGCTGTTCAGTAGCCAATACCCGGTGCCGTACAAGAGCGTGAGCGGGGTTGGAGACCAGGCTCGGTCCTTCACCCAGTCCATCGGCGGTGGGAGGGACAACGAGGGCGTTGTGGCGACGAAGGGATCGACCCTGGTTGCAATCGACGCCACCGCCACGCCGGCTTCCCTCGCACAGGTCGAAGGCCTGGTGAACCAACTCCTGTAGTCCTCAGCCCCGACCCCCAGACCAGCGCGAGTTGACGCCCTTTCCGCAGGTTTGTTAGGGTGACGGTCGGTCTTCAGCGTCCGCGCGCACGCCAGAAGACGATTGGGGGTACGCGTTGCGCATCTATCGCTTGATGACCCATGTGGTGGTGCTTGCGGTGGCGGCAGCCATGTCCGGCTACGCAGTCATCGACCGCAACTTCTCCCCGAACTTCCATGCAGGCACCATTACCGCTACCGCTGCTGACGACGGACTTACGGTCGGCGACGTCTCGCTGGGCCGTGACAACGTCATCATCAAACCGCTTTCAATTCCGACGGCGCCGCTCGTAAGCCACGCTCCAATCGTGCACTTCGTCGCGCAAGGAGACACCCTCGACAGCATCGCCCGACAGTTCAACCTCCCCTGGAGGGACATCGTCTGGTCAAATCCAGATCTGCGCATACCGCTCGTGGTGGGAAGGGCCATCGAGCTTCCACCGGTGCCGGGTGTCGTGGTAGTCGTAAAGACTGGCGTTACGCCGACAAGCCTGGCCACCGCCTACGGCGTGGATGTCACCACTGTGCTCGGCTTCAATGGAATTCACGGCCCGCAGCTGACTCCCGGCTCGGTGCTTGTGATTCCGGTCGATCCCAACCCGGGCCCGAACCTGAGCACTGGCGCGCCGGCCGACCCTGTCGACCCCGGCCAGTTCCTATGCCCGACTGCCGGCGCCAAGATCATCCAGCCGTTCGGGCCGACGTCGTTCGCGTTAGAACCGCCTTTCGACGGTTACCCGCATTTCCACACCGGGGTCGATTTGCTGGCCGGCTATGGCACGCCGATCGTCGCGGCCGCCGGTGGAAGGGTGACTGCCACCGGTTATGCATTCGACTTCGGTATCCGGGTTGAGGTAACCGATAGTTTCGGCCTGGTGGAGATCTACGCCCACATGTCACAGGTGGCAGTAACCGTCGGGCAGGAAGTTCAGCAGGGCGAGAAGGTCGGTTATGTCGGCAGCACAGGTCTCTCGGTCGGCCCGCATCTGCACTTTCAACTCGACGTCGCAGGCGTGCCGACCGCTCCAGGTCCCTTGATCGGTTGTTGAAGCGCCTACCGCCTACTGGTGGAAGGGTGACATTGAAGACTCCCGGTCACTCGAGATCAGCCGGCGAACGGTGGTAGCACCACCGTAAATACGGCGCTCCGACGGTTCCCTTCGAACAACAAATCGCCTTGATGCCAACGTGTCAGGTGCTCCTATTTGAAGGCGCGGAGGCGGGTCGGAAATACTGACGTAATTGGTCGATCTCATTGTCAGCCAAGGGCACAGGCCCGCCCCACCTTTTGGAGGGGACAAGACCAGTTCCGGCAGCCGAGTCCCACCACAACCGGAAGGGACCGATTGCAGTTCTCCAGAAATGCGCGATACGGTAGGCAAAATTCCACTACAGCAGACCAAACAGCCCGGTAGAGAGCACCAGCGCGATCCGGACGGCAGCTCGCGCTAATCCCGGCGCTAGCCCATCAGCCGGCCGACCACCCGAACGTCGGCGACGACTCGTCCGACCGACTGACCTAGAAAAGCGGTGAGCAGTAGATCGATCCCGATGAAGTACAGATGCAGTCTTAAACCGGAATACGTCGGTGCCGAGAGCCCGTAGGCGACTGCAGCGAAAACCCGTAGGGGCGGCGAACCAGTGAAGAGGCATGAACTGTCGCCTCGCTGGGTGGAAGATAAGTCCCAATGCTCATCGTCCTGGCTCTGGGCGGCAAGGCGCTGTTTCGCCTGGGCGTAATGCCGGACGCGGGTCCTCGGCTGCGGAATATTGCTGTGGCCGCTCACGCGATCGGGGCCGTCGCGCGGGAGCACGCCGTCGTGGTCACCTACGACAACGGTCGGCCGGCGAAGGAGACAGAGCCAAATCACGCCAACTCACCCCATCCCGTTGACATGCTCAAAGCTGACAGCGAGGGCATGACCGGCTATCTCCTCGAACAGGCGCTGGAGAGCGAATTGCCGAGAGTGGACGTCGCCAGGCTGGTCACTGACGACATCGCCTGGCTGGAGCCGGGGGGACCTCGCTACGCGGATACTGAAGACGGCCGCCAGTTTGCCGCCGCGCTCGGCTGGATGGTGGCCAGGGAGGGGAGTGGGTTCCGTGAGCTCATCCCGTCGCTCCGGCCTCAGAGAACAGGCGAGCTCAACACGATCAAGACCCTGATCCGAGCGGGCGTGCTCGTGATACGCGTCAATGGCAGGGGGATGCCGATCAATGAGGACGGCGGCGGACTGAGGAAGGGAGCCGCGATGATCATCGCTACGGACCAGGTAGCGGCTGTGCTCGCGTATCAGGTCGGAGCCGACATGATGATGTTCCTGACCGACGCTGATCGCGTGGAAGCGGAGTTGGGCACCGAGGCTGCGCCCGGCCTCCGTGTGACCACGGTCGACGCCCTGCGCAAGACTTGGTTCGCGCCGGGCTCAATAGGACCCGAGGTTGAGGCCGCGTGTTGGTTCGTCAAGTCGACGCGGAAGCGCGCCGCGATCGGTGCACTCGCAGAGGCTGTGGAGGTCTTGCGCGGCGATCGCGGGATCCAGCTGACGGCATCCGGTGTTACGTGCATAGCCACCCAACGGGTGGCCAGGTTGACCTGAGCTAGTTACTAAATGGTGGGAGGACGACCGTGAAGACGGCACCATGGCGTCTGCCTTCG
>Ga0307373_10005465_pt1 | contig 20776 bp, 19 predicted proteins | sample OX2MG_FD_202534 | JGI IMG/M metagenome (GOLD analysis project Ga0307373, IMG submission 202534) | Soil microbial communities from Risofladan, Vaasa, Finland - OX-2 | ecosystem: Environmental > Terrestrial > Soil > Coastal area > Acid sulfate soil | place: Finland: Risofladan, Vaasa | collected...
GTGGAAGCCCCGAAACAGGCTGGACACCGCGTCCGAGACCGGCCGCAGGTTCACCACCTGATCGGCGTGGGCGGCGATCTGGGTGGCGTAGATCCCCAGCTGGGTCAAGATCACCAGGGCGATCAGGAGCAGGATGATGGTGGCGTCGCGCCCATGGCTGCCTCGGAAGCGACGGGGCCGAAGCCAGTAGCGGTTGAGCGCCGCCATCGCCAGGCCGGTCAGCACCGCCGCCGCCAGCAGATCCTCAAGGAAGGCGAAGGGACCCCACCAGTACTGCTGCTCCAGGTTCAGGGGTGGCACCAGGGCCTCCAGGCCGGCCTGCAGGATCTCGATGTTCAGGATCACGAAGCCCCAGAAGATCAGGAAGTGAGCGACCCCCGAGAGGGGCCAGCGCAGCAGCCGCTTCTGGCCCAGAGCCAGCACCACGACCCCCCGCCAGCGGGTTCCCTGCCGATCACTTCTCAAGGCCGGTTGGGCCTGCCGCAGGGACCTCCAGAGCGGGGCCAGCCGATGCCAGAAGAGGGCCGCCGTGACCGCCGCCAGCAGGACCAGGGCGACGCTGTTGATCCAGATCATGGGTGGTCGAATCCGAGCGCCAGAGCGAACAGCGCTATGGCCAGCACCAGGGTCAGGGCCTCCACCGCCCAGAACCAGTGGGGCTCGTCGATCCAGAAGGGACCGACTCGCTGGCGCGCCCCGCGGCTGGTTCGGTTGGGGTCCTCCCCATCTCGACCGGCGCCACCGCCCCCGCTCGCTGTCACGCCGGTGATGGTAGTGACTGCCCGGACATCAGATCAGCGGCCGGACCATTCCGGCTTGCGCTTGGCCAGGAATGCGGCTATTCCCTCACCGGCATCGGCGCTCCGGAAGGTCGCGTCAAAGGCCTCCAGCTCTTCCTCCAGCCCCTCGTCGAGTGGCCGGTCCAGGCCCTGGCTGACAGCCCTCTTGATCGCCGCCAGAGCCACCGGTGGCTGGCCGGCCAGCCGCTCGGCCAGGGTCTGCGCCCCTGCCACCAGCTGCTCGGGCTCGACCAGCCAGTTGACCAGCCCCAGCTCCAGGGCCCGGGGCGCCTCGATCTGGTCGCCCAGCAGCAGCAGCTCCAAGGCCCGGCCACGGCCCACCAGCCGGGGCAGCCGCTGGGTGCCGCCCCAACCCGGGATTATTCCCAGCAGGACCTCTGGCTGACCGACTCGAGCGGTGCGGCTGGCGATTCTCAGGTCGCACGCCATGGCCAGTTCCAGACCTCCGCCCAAGGCGTAGCCGTTGACCGCCGCCAGCAGCGGCAGCCGGGAGCGCTCCATCTCCAGGGTCAGCCGCTGGCCGGTAGCAATCTTGGCCCTGGTCGAATCGGGACCGTCGCTGAGGAACTCGCCGATGTCGGCGCCGGCGACGAAGAAGCGGTCGCCCTCCCCGGTGATCACGGCCGATCGCACCAGGGGATCGGCCTCCAGTTCCTGGAGACTCCCCCGCAGCCCCTCCAGGACCTCCCGGTTGAGAGCGTTGGCGGGGGGATGGTCGATGACGATCCAGCCGACCGCGCCGCGACGTTCCGTACGCACCACTGCTGCCATTCCACCCACCTCCAGTTCCACCTGAGCCCAGCCTCTGTAGGCTAGCTGGGTGGACCCCATCGAGGCGGACTCGGAGCCTTTGGATCCGGCCCGGCTGGCCGCCCTGACCGAGCTGGAGTTGACGGAGCTGGTGGCCGCCATGGACGACGCGGAGCGCCAGCTCCGGCGCGACCTGGCGCCTCTGCAGACGCGCCTGGCCGACCTCGCCAAGCGCCAGGCGGTGGTCGCCACCGAACGCCGGCGCCGCGAGCGACAGCAGCAGCTGGCGCGCCGGCGGGAGATCCGCGAGCAGGTCAAGGAGGGCCAGGCGCCCTCGCTGCGGGACCTGGTGGAAGCGGCTGAGCCGCCCGAATTCGGCGAGCCGTCCCTGGCGGACCTGGAATTTCTGCTCGAGACCGGCGGGGCGGTGGCGCTGGGGTACCCCGGCGCCCGGGTCGCCAGCCTGCAGATGACGGACGGCAGCGCGGTCGCCACCGCGACCGACTTGGGAGAGGTCCGCCGCCTCTACGGCCAGGGGTGGGAGTTCGGGGTGCCGGCCCGCTCGGGGGTGCGGGTGCACACTCCGGGCACCCGCCTGGAACGGCTCCTGGAGCCCGAGCGCTGCTTCGTGCGGGCCAAGCCGGCCTCCGGCCCCAACTGACGCTGGCGGTGGGCAGGGAGGATCACCGGCTGGCAGGACCGCAGGTCATAGCCCTCACCGGAGGAATCGCCAGCGGCAAGTCCACCGTGGCCGGGATGCTGGCCGAGCTGGGAGCGGTGACCGTGGACGCCGATGAGCTGGCCCGGGCCGTGGTGGCGCCCGGGACACCGGGCCTCGCGCTGGTGGTGACCAGCTTCGGGGCGGGAGTTCTGGGGGAGGACGGGAACCTGGACCGGGAGCGGCTGGGTGAGCTGGTCTTCTCCGACCCGGTGGCCCGCCGGCGGCTGGAGGAGATCGTCCATCCGAAGGTGGCCCGCCTCAGCCAGGAGCGGATCGCGCAGGCGCTCTCTGGGGGCGCCCCGCTGGTCGTCTACGAGATCCCGCTGCTCTTCGAGACCGGCCGCGAGTCCGAGTTTCCGATCTCGGTCCTCGTCTACGTGGACGCCGCCACCCAGTTGCGCCGACTGATGACTCGGTCCCATCTCGATGCGCCGGCGGCCAAGGCCCGGATCGCGTCTCAGATGGACCTCGAGCGCAAGCGCGAACTGGCCACCTGGGTCGTTGACAACAGCGGCAGCCTGCGTTCCACGAGGGATCAGATCGAGAGGCTTTGGAGGGAGCACCTGGAGGGCTCGGCGACCGCTCCGCGATAGCCGGCCGCCCCTCGCTTGCAGTATCCTGGGCCGGAAAGCGTGGCCATCTCGACCGATCTGTGGATCAAGGTCCCAGCGCCGTTCTTCGGAGCTGAGACAGTCGGGTTCAGCGTCCGCTATGCGCTGGACCTGGGCGAGGACCAGTTCGCCGACGTCCCCTTCTTCGTCGAGGGCGAGGCCGGCCTGATGGGACGGCTGATCCGGCAGTTGCGGCTCTTCCCCCAGCGGGACCGCTTCGTGGACTGCCGGGCCACCGGCGAGGCCTACAGCTGGACGGACCCGATCAGCCTCAGCGACGAGGTGGTGGTGATGGCCTTCCGGGACCAGAGCCTGAGCCAGCCAGCCACGGATCCGGTGCAGGCGGTGCGCAACCGGTTGATCAACCAGATGGTGCCGCTGGCCTTCCCGTTCCTACGTGACTGCGTGCGTGTGGCCGGGCTGCGACTCAACTCCTGGATCTCGGTGCGGATCGCTACGGACCAGGTTGCCGAGATTGATCTATCGCTGCCGGTGGGGCACATCGTGCAGGGCAACGGAGCCCGGGCTCTGGCCGACCTCTGACCGCTTCTGTCCCTAGGGGGTTGCGGACGCCACCGGCGACTTGGTCCCAGTGGCGCTCGGCGATGGGCTCACTGTGGCCTTGGCGGTGGGCGACGGGCTGACAGTCGCCTTGGCGGTGGGCGAAGGGGTCGGCGTCACCACCTGCACCACCGGAGTCGGGCAGCCGAAGGGCACGGTGGGGATGGTGACCGAGGGGGTTGGCGACACGCTCACCCCGGGGGACGGCGTGGGCGTGGCCCGGATCACGATCGGGGTCACCTTGGGGCATGGCGGTGGTGGCGGCAGGGCTGAGGCGGTGGCCGCCTTGACGACCAGGACCAGCAGCACGACCAGGCCGCCGACGACCACGGTGCCCACGAAGGCGACCGCGCCCCACTCATGCTTGATGAAGTTCCAGTTCAAGTTAGCTCAGGCTCCCTCACGTCCGATCTTGCCGCGCCAGCGCTGCCAGGCCAGCCAACCCATGCTGCGAGCCTGCTGCTGCAGCCGGGTGGTGAGCGCCGGGCCGGCGGGCTGACGATACTTCTCCAGGGGGATAGTCTGACGTGCCTCGATGGCCCGGCGCAGATCTGCCGCCGTGCTCCCAGGAAACAGGGTCACGGTTCGGGCCAGGTCGTGAGCCCCGAAATGGCTGTCGCTGGACCCGACCGCCGCTCCCAGGCGATCCTGGTGCAACTCATAGAAGGCGTCCAGCTCCCGGATCCGGGAGGAGGTGGTGACCGCCGTGTGGCGTAGTTCGATCCCATCCACCGCCTGCCGCGAGATCAGCCCGCGCAGGCCGGCGGGCGTGATCGAGGCGAAGTAGGTGGGCATGAAGGGATGGGCGAGGATCGCCAGGCCACCCTGGTCGTGAATCGCCCGGATTGTGTCCCCGACAGGCATCCCCATCCGCACCGGGCCGTCCAGGAACAGCCCGACCACATGGACGCGGGCGGGCTTGTCCGTGGTCACCTCCTCGCCCGCAACCACGTCCACCCCGAACCGGAGCCCGGCTTCCCGGGCCTCTGGGATGGCGCCGAAGTTGTCATGGTCGGTGACCGCCAGCACCCCCAGCCCGACGGCCGCGGCGGCCCGGACCAGCTCGGTGGCGCTCACCATGCCGTCGCTGGCTAAGGTGTGGGCGTGAGGATCCGCGACGGCATACCCGACCGGGACCGCAGGGGGCGGCGCCGCACCCACCTGGTCGGTGGTGCTCAGAGACCCGGTCCCCTGGTGCCCTCGTGGCTCTCCGGGTGCTCATCGCCGCCCTCCTCGTGGCCGGGGCGGTTGCGCATATTGAGGATCCGCAGGAAGTCCTGAGCCCGGGCCATCGCCTTCCATCGCTCCGGGTAGAAGTCCTGGGCCACGATGCTGGAGTCAGCCAGGCGCAGAACAGAGACACACCACTTGTTCAGGGTGTGCGACACCTCTACCTCGAAGTCACCCTCCTGGCTGCGGTAGCGCAGAAGGTCATCACCGCGCCGCGGGCGTTGCACAGCCATTGCACTACCTGATGGATTTCGGAACTGGGGCCGGGGAATTCCGCCTCGGTGGACATCTGGCCCGTCAGTATAGCGCCAGCCAAAAATGGGAGCGGCCCTGGTTCTGACCGCCCTGGCGGGGTCAGGGCCCGGTCTCCTCCAGTTGCTCGATCCTGGCCCGCAGGGCCGGGCCTAGCTTCGAGTCCTGCCACATGATGGCAGCGTTAGTCGCCAGCCAGCTCTCCAAGGTGCCCACGTCAAGTATCTGGCCCACGAACTCCACCCCGACCACCCTGCCCTGACGGGCTAGGGTGCGGATGGCATCAGTCAGCTGGATCTCCCCGCCGTGGCCGGGCGGGGTTGCCTGCAGGGCGGAGAAGATCTCATCGGTGAGCACGTAGCGCCCCATCAGGGCGAGATCGCTGGGGGCGTCCTCGGGGGCCGGCTTCTCGACCACGTCGGAGACCCGGAAGACCGGTCCATCGCCCTCGACCGCCGCCACTCCATAGCGCGAGATCTCGTCCTTGGAGCAGCGCCGCAGGGCCAGCACCGTGCAGCCCTCCCAGGTGTAGGCCTCGATCAGCTGCGACAACAGTGGCGGGGACCCCGAGAAGAGGTCGTCAGGGAGCAGCGCGGCCACCGCCGCCTCGCCCTGGACCCGCTCCAACGCGCAGAGGATGGCATGCCCCAGCCCCAGTGGCTGAGCCTGCTCGACGAACTCCAGCGCGCAGAGCTTGGAGATCTCGCGGATCCGCTCGGCCAGCTCGAGGCTGCCGCGCTGCTCCAGGACCGCCTCCAGGGACGGGTCGGGGGCGAAGTGGGCTTTGATAAGGTCCTTTCCGGGCGCAGTTACGATGACTGCCCGGCGGATCCCCGAGGCGGCCGCCTCCTCCAGCCCCCACTGGATGGCGGGCCTGTCCCCCACGGGGACCATCTCCTTCGGCAGCGCCTTGGTGGCTGGCAAAAACCTGGTGCCCAGGCCACCGGCCGGCACCACCACGGTGCGTACCGAACTCACTGCCAGGGATTGTACCCACCCGCAACCGCGAAGCAACGGCCCTGAGCGCCACAACGCGAGCGGCCGGGGCGCGCAGGGATCGCCAGGTAGAACGCCAGAGCTCCCTTCCGGAGGCCCTCAGCGCCAGTGAGACCTGACCGGGTGGCGGCCGCGACACCTGACCCCTGCCGGGCGACTTCCGGTCAGGCCCAGCCCCGGCCATCGCGCTGGCGCAGCAGGGCCAGCCCCACCACGACTCCCGCCGCCACCCCTCCCAGGCCCACCCAGGCCGGCCCCGGCACCTGGCGGGCGACACGGAAGACCTCGGCCAGTCCGTCCGCCCCCCCCGCCGCCCGCTGCAGGCTGGCCTCGGAGAGGGCGCGTTCGTAGAGGCGAGCTCTGGTCTCGGCCCGGAGCGGAGTCGGGGCTAGGGCATCGACCAGAAGCACGGCCGTGCGGGCGACCGCCCGGGAGGCGGGGTCGGAGATGGGCTCGGGCTGCCGCCCCTCCAACCAGCCGGCCAGGTCCCCCGCCAACCGCTTCTCTTCCTTGCTAGCCATCCTCAAACCTCCGTGGACTCATCCCCGGATGCCACCCTGAGACGGGGCGGGAAGTGGGACTCGAATTCAGGACCGAGCCGACGCTCCAGCGAACGCAGGGCTCGGAACACCAGCAGCTTGACCGCGCCCTCGCTCTTGCGCATCACCTGGGCCACCTCAGCGTTGCGCAGCCCGGCCCCGAAGCGCAGGGTGATGGCCTGGCGCTGGTCAGGGGACAGGCGCCGCACCGCAGCCTGGATGCGGCGCACCTGTTCCGACCTGAGCGCGGCCGCTTCGGGCCCCTCTCCGGGGTCCGCCAGACCCTCTGGCAGTTCGATCCACCCGGGTCGGCGATGATCGCGCAGGACCAGGTTGGAGGCGACCCGATAGAGCCAGGCCGAATAGGGAACGCCGCGCCACTCGAACTTACCGATCTCGGCATAGGCGCGCATGAACGTGGTGGCGGTGACGTCCTCAGCGCGCTCCCAACTTCCGGTCTGGTGATAGACATAGGCGTGGATGGCGTCAACATAGCGATCGTAGAGCTTGGCGAAGGCGGCCGGATCCGTCTTCGCCGCCTCCACCAGCCGGCGCTCCTCCTCCAGTTCCTCCGGGTCCCTGCCGCGGTGGTAGTCGGTCTGCGATCGTGGTCTCTCGGGATCGGGCGTAGCACCATGTACTGGAGACAATTCAGGCGCCGGGGCCATGGTTACGCTGACCTCGCCCCAGCCGGGTGCAGGTCCAAGCCGAGCGCGCCCGCCGCGCTGGCGAAGGCCTCGAGGGCGCGGTCCAGCTGCTCCCGACTGTGGCTGGCGGTCACGATCGTCCGCACCCGGCCCTTGTCCTTGGCCACGGTGGGGAAGCCCAGGCCCTGGGCGAAGACCCCGCGCCGCCGCAGCTCGTCCGAGAGGGCCATGGCGGAGCTGGCCTCGCCCACGATGACCGGGGTGATGGGGGTCTCGCTGTGGCCGCAGTCGAATCCGAGCCCCTCCAGCCCGGCCTTGAAGTAGCGGGTGTTCTCCCAGAGCCGCTCTTGGCGCTCCGGCTCCTCTTGCATCACCTCCAGGGCGGCTATGCAGGCGGCCACCACGGCCGGGGGATGAGAGGTTGAGAAGAGAAACGGCCGCCCCAGGTGGATCAGGGTATCGCGTAATTCCTGGGAACCGGCGGCGTACCCGCCCAGGACTCCGACCGCCTTGCTGAGGGTGCCGACCTGGATCGCGACCCGCCCCTCCAGGTGGAAGTGATCCACCGACCCTCGTCCGTTCCGGCCCAGCACTCCCGACCCGTGGGCGTCATCCACCATCACCGCCGCGCCCGCGGCCTCGGCCCGGGCCACGATCTCCGGCAGCGGGGCGATGTCACCATCCATGCTGAAGACCCCGTCGGTGACCACCAGCACCCGGCGCCGGCCATCGCGGCGAGCCTCCTCCAGCCGCTCCTCCAGGGCGGCCATGTCCCGATGCGGGAAGACGTAGCGATGGGCCTTGGTGAGGCGGATGCCGTCGATGATGCTGGCGTGGTTGAGGGCGTCGCTGACCACCGCGTCGGCCTCCCCCAGCACTCCCCCCAGCACCGCCAGGTTGGCGGTGTACCCGCTCTGCAGGGTGAGGGCGGCCTCCGTTCCCTTGAACTCCGCCAGGCGTTGCTCCAGCTCCTCGTGGATGGCCATGGTCCCCGCAATGGTGCGCACCGCTCCCGACCCAGCCCCCCACTTCCGGGTGGCGAGGATGGCCGCCTCCTCAAGCCGGGGATGGGTGTTCAGGCCCAGGTAGTTGTTGGACGAGAGGTTGATCAGGGGCTGGCCGTCGATCACCACCTCCGCGTCCTGCGCGCTCTGGAGTACCGCCAGGGGCCGGAAGCGGCCCTCGGCCCGGAGCTGGTCCAGTTCCTCCGCCAAGCTCGAGTTCAGATCCGTCATGCCGATTCACCCTCCTGTCGCCGCTGTCCGCGCCCTCTGCCACCGGTCGGACCGCTGCCGGCTCGGTGGCGAAGTCCAACCGGCCGCAAGCCCCGCCGCGTTCCGCAGGCCGGGCCGGCCAGGTGCCGGCCCCAACCCGCAAGTGCCGCTACCACCGGTCTGGAGGATAGAGGACCACCTTGCCCACCGCGCCGGACCGAGCCAGGTTGACCGCTCGATCGAAGTCGGTAATCGAGACCGTGTCGGTCAGGATCGGGTGGACATCGACCCTGCCCGAGGTGAGGTAGGCCGAGGTCTGCTCCCAGGTCTGGAACTGGCGGCGGCCGGTCACCCCGAACAGGGTGACCCCCTTCATCACCACCTGGGTGGTGAGGTCGATCAGGTCGACGCCGTCACCCAGCCCGAGCAGGCTCACCCATCCCCCGGGGCTGATCACCTCCAGCGCCGCGTTGATCAAGGCGGGGTGGCCCGACATCTCCAGGACCACGTCCGCGTCGCCCCGGCAGGCGGCCCGGAGCGCCCTGGCGAGGTCCCCACCGGTGGAGGTGTCGACCACCTCATCGGCGCCCATCGCAGCCGCGATCTTGAGCCGGGCCGGCACCCGATCCACGGCCACCACCCGGGCCGCGCCCTCCGCCTTGGCGATCCCGACGGCGGCCAGGCCGATCGGGCCACAGCCGGTGACCACCACCGCCCGGTCCCTCAGCTGCCCCTGCGAGGCGGCGTGGACGGCGTTGCCCATGGGCTCCTGGAAAGCGATCGAGGCTGGGTCGAGGTGGGCGGCCGTGGGCCAGCAGTTGCGGGCTGGCACGACCACCCGTTCCGCGAACACCCCGTCGATGTCGACCCCCAGGATCCGGGTGTTCTGGCAGACGTGGTAGTCCCCCCGCTGGCACTGGGGGCAGGTGAGGCAGACCACGTGGGTCTCCACCCCGACCATCTCCCCCACCTTGGGACTGCCCACCCCGGCTCCGACGGCAAGCACCAGACCCGCCAGCTCGTGGCCCATGACGCGGGGCGGGTGCACCCGGGACGCCGCCCACGGGTTCCAGTCAAAGATGTGCAAGTCGGTGCCACAGATACCGGTGGCGACCACCTGCAGCAGAGCCTCGCCGGGCCCCGGCTCCGGGTCTCGGACGGTCGCCAGCTCAGCCCCCGGGCCGGATCGTGCCTTCACGACTGCGCGCAACTCTTCCCTCCTTGAGCTCTCACCCGGGCCTGCCGGTAATCATGCGGGGGGCGACCCCGAGACGCTGCCCAGATCGTAGCTCCCGGTGGATCTTCCGCCGAGCGCGGTTGGGGAGCGCCTGCCGCCGTAACCCAAGCTTCAGCCAGGGGCAGCACCCTGCCGAAGGGCCACCGGGCGGATTGGCCGCAGCGGTCCTCGCCGCCGCCTCTGGTCTGGCCCACCCCGGGCCCCATCCCATCGTCCCTTGATCTGGCCCAGATCTGGGGCCAGATCTTGAGGTCGCCTTCGGGCGCGGCTGGCGCTGGCACCGCCGCCGGTGCGATCATGGCCACTCCGTCCAGGTGCAAGAGGTGGCTGATCATGCTGTTGGAGAACTCGCTCACGCTTGGTATTACGCCGGATCAGCTCGTACCCCTTTTGGCTGACCTGGAGCGGATCGCCCCCTGCCTGCCGGGCGCCAGCATCACCGAGCGGGTGGACGACCGCACCTACAAGGGCCGGGTGGTGGTGAAGGTGGGGCCGGTGACGGTCCGCTATGAGGGCACCATGACCGTGCTCGAGGTGGACCCGATCGGGCGGCGCCTGGTGATGCGGGGCGAGGGCCGTGACCCCCACGGGGCCGGCAACGCGGCCGCCACCATCACCATGACTGTCACCGCCACCGATGAAGGTGGCTCGCTCGGGACCATTCAATCAGATGTGGCGATAACTGGCCGGGTGGCCCAGTTCGGCCGCGGTTTGATGCAGGACGTGGCGGATCGGCTGCTGACCCAGTTCTCTCAATGTGTCGAGGCCTCGGTGACGGCCGAGTCCCGGGAGATGGCCAGTCCCGGCGGCGGGGCCAGTCCCGGTGACCCCACGGCCAGCGCGTCGCCGTCGGGGCCGGCCACCCAGTCGGTGGGCATGCTGGGAATTCTGTTCAGCGTTCTGTGGAGGCGGCTCCGCGGCCTGTTCGGCGGTTCCTCGTGACGCCCACCTGTAGCGCGGGCTTCGCCTAGGTCGCGCGCTGGCTCAGACCGCGCGGCCGGCCCCGGCTCGGGGCCCTGGGATGGAGCGACCCAAGGGCGAGCGGGCTGGCCTTCCATCCGCCCGCGAGATCGGATATGGTGGGCGCGACAGGTGCCCCCTGGGGGTCCCGCAGAGCTTTGAGGAGGGCGACAATGGTCAGGGCCTACATTCTGATGACCCTTGAGCCGGGCAAGACCATGGACGTGGTCCAGCGCCTGCGGATGGAGTCAGGAGTGCTGCAGGTCGACGCCATCACCGGTGAGTACGACGCCGTCGCCCAGATCCAGGCCCCCGACGTGAAGGGCATCGGGTCCTTGATCGTCGACCGGATCCAGAGCTTCAGCGGGGTGATGCGGACTATCACCTGCCTGGCTGTGGAGTAGGGCGGGCCCGCCGCCGGGGCCTCCTTCCAGGACGGCTCAGCTGATGTAGGGCGCCACCTTGTGGCCCTGCTGAGCGGCGTCCATCACCACCTCGCTGACCGTGGGATGGGCGTGGATCACGTCCCCCAGCTCCGCCATCGTGAACCCATCGCTGATCGCGACTCCAACCTCGTGGATCAGCTCCACCGCGTGCGGGCCGATGATGGTCGCCCCCAGCAGGCGGTCAGTGCCGGCATCCGCCACCAGCTGCACGTAGCCGTCGGGCTCGCCCTCCGCCAGCGCCTTGGCCTCGCCCACGAAACGGGCCTGGCCCAACCTCACCTCATGGCCCGACTCGCGGGCCAGGTCCGCGTGCATCCCGACGGTGGCGATCTCCGGGCTGGTGAAGATGCAGTTGGGGACCACGGTGCGGTCCATGGGCCGTCGATGGGCAGGGTCCAGAGCGTTCTCGACCGCCCGGTTGGCCTCGGCCGACGCCAGATGGGCAAGCTGCAGGCCGCCGATGCAATCGCCGACCGCCCAGACCTTGGGGTTGGCGGTGCGGAGGTACTCGTCGACCTCAACGTGCCCGCGCGCGTCGACCACCAGACCCGCCTGCTCGAGCCCGATTCCCTCCGTCTGGGGGGTTCTTCCCACCGCGACCAGGAGCAGGTCCGCCTCGACCTCCGCGCCCTTGGTGAGGTTCGCGGTCACGCCCCCCTCGTGGTAATGGATCGACTCCGCCTTCTCCTCCAGATGAACCGTGACTCCTTTGGCCTCCAGCAGCCGCTGGAACTGCTGCGCGGTCCGCCGGTCCACTCCCGCCAGCAGCTGGGGCAGCATCTCAACCACGGTGACCTCGGCCCCTAGGGGTGCGAACAGGCTGGCGAACTCGCACCCGATCACCCCTCCGCCGATGATCAGCAGCCGGCGGGGAATCGCGGTCAGGGTCCAGACCCCATCGGAGGTGATCACCCGGGGATGGCTCATGTCGATCCCGGGCAGCCCCGCAGGCTCGGTGCCGACCGAGACCACGAGATGGTCATAGGCGTAGCGTTCGCCGGCGGCCACCACCTCACCCTGGTCGAGATGGCCCTGGGCGGCCACCACCTTCACCTGGTGGCGCTGGCAGGCCGCCTCCACCCCGTGGCGCATCTTCAGCACGATCTCGTCCTTGCGCGCCTGCATCTTGGGGAAGTCGAAGGAGAGCTGACCCACTAGCAGGCCGAAGTCCTCGGCGTGCTGGATCTTGGAGGCCAGCGCCGAGATCGCCAGCAGCGCCTTGCTGGGGACGCAGCCGCGGTTGAGGCAGGTGCCGCCCAGCTCACGTCTCTCGATCAAGACCACATCGGCGCCCATCTGGGCCGCCCGAAGCGCCGCCACATCGCCCGCCGGCCCGCCCCCAAGGACCACCACCCGGGCTGCCATCAGCTGGCCTTCCGCGCGGGGGCGCCCGCAACACCCAGGGCCGCCGCGAGCAGGCGCTCCTGCTCGCGCAGATGGGCGCTCATAGACCCCTCCGATGGGGAGGCCTGCGCCCGCCGGCCGACGTACTGGAGCCTGAGGCCGGCCGGCAGCCGGAGCCGCGAGGCGACGTAGGCGTAGGCGCCCATGTTGCGGGGCTCCTCCTGGACCCACACCACCTCGCTCAGACCCGAATAGCGCGCCAGAACCGCCTCCAGCACGGCGGCCGGGAACGGGTAAAGCAGCTCCAGGCGCAGCACCGCGCAGTCGGAGCGTCCCTCCTTGTCACGGCGGGCCTCCAGCTCATGGCTCACCTTGCCGCTGGCCAGCAGCAGCCGGCGGACCCGGCTGGGGTCCGCCATAGCGCCGTCATCGATGACCGGTCTGAAGCCGCCATTGGCGAGCTCGTCTGGGCTCGCCGTGGCTGCCGGCAGCCGCAAGCCACTCTTGGGCGTGAAGACGACCAGCGGGCGCCGCTCCTCGGCCAGCGCCTGGATCCGCAGCAGATGGAAGTACTGGGCGGCATTGGTGGGGTTGGCCAGGCGCATGTTGCCCTCCGCGGCCAACTCCAGAAAGCGCTCGATGCGGGCGCTGGAGTGCTCCGGTCCGCTGCCCTCGTAGCCATGGGGCAGCAGCAGGGTCAACCGCGACTCCTGGTCCCACTTGGCCTGGCCAGCGGCGATGAACTGGTCGATGATCACCTGGGCGTTGTTGAAGAAGTCGCCGTACTGGGCCTCCCAGATCACCAGCGCATGGGGCTTGGTGACCCCGAACCCGTACTCGAACCCCATGGCCGCCACCTCCGAGAGGGGGCTGTTGTGGAGCTCGAAGTTCGCCCGAGCCGCATCCAGGTGCTGGATCGGGGCGTAGGCCGCCCCGGTCACGGTGTCGTGCAGGACCAGATGGCGCTGGCTGAATGTACCCCGCTCGGAGTCCTGGCCGGTCAGCCGGATCGGCACCCCCTCCGCGATCAGGCTGGCGAAGGCGAGCGCCTCGGCCTGGGCCCAGAGCAGCCTGCCCCCCTTAGCGAACGCGGCCGGACGCTGGCCGAAGAACCTGTTCAGCTTGGGATTCAGGTTGAACCCGTCCGGGAACCTCGCCAGCTGGCGGTCCAGATCAGCCAGCCGGTCGCGGGCCACCGCAGTCGCCACCTGAGGCAGACGCGGGTGCTCGGACATGGTGCCGGCCGGCTGAGCCTCGACGCTCAGCTCGGCTCCATGGGCGACCGCCTCGGCGTGGGCGTCAACCATCTCCTGGTAGCAGGAGGACTGCTCCTGGGCCAGCTGCTCCGAGCTGAGCAGCCCCTGCTGCATCAGCCGCTCTCCGTACACCTGGACCGGGGTCGGATGGTTGCGGATCTTGGCCATCATCAGGGGCTGGGTGTAAGCCGGTTCGTCGCCCTCGTTATGCCCGAAGCGGCGGTAGCCGATGAGGTCGATGAGGACGTCGCGCTCGAAGGTGGCGCGATAGCTGACCGCCAGCCTGACGGCGGCCAGACACGCCTCCACGTCGTCACCGTTGACGTGGATGATGGGGATGTCGTAGCCCTTGGCGATGTCACTGGCGTAGCGCGTGGACCGTCCGTCCGCGGGGTCGGTGGTGAACCCGATCTGGTTGTTGGCGATGATATGCACGGTGCCGCCGACCCGGTAGCCGTCGAGACCCTGCAGGTTCAGGGTCTCGGTCACCACCCCCTGGGCGGTGAAGGCGGCGTCGCCATGAATCAGCACCGGGATCGCGTAGCGCGTGTCCTGGACCAGCTCGGGCTGGCCGTCGGCGGTCTGGCGGGCCCGGGTTCGCCCCTCGACCACCGCATTGACCACCTCCAGATGGCTGGGGTTGTGGGTCAGGACCACGCCCACCTCCCGGTTGTCTCTGGTCCTGGCCACCCCCTCAGCGCCGTAGTGGTATTTCACGTCGCCTGTGGAGGCTCCCCCCAGATAGGCCCCGCTCTCAAACTCCGCGATGATGTCCTCTAGGGAACGACCCACGATCCGGTGGGTGACGTTGAGCCGGCCCCGGTGGGCCATGCCCATGACGACCTCGTGGGTGCCGTCCTTGGCAAACAGCTCGATCAGAAGCTCCAGCATGGGCACCAGCGCGTCCACGCCCTCGATCGAGAAGGTGTGCTGGCCAAGGTAGGTCTTGCGCAGGAACCTTTCGAAGGCGTCCACCTGGGCCAGTCGATGGAGCAACTCCAGCTGCTCCTCCGGCCTCAGGTGGCCAAGATGGGCTCCCGATTCGATCTGGCTGCGCAGCCAGGTGCGCTGCTCGTGGCTGGAGATGTGTTCGATCTCGTAGGCGAGCGTTCCACAGTAGGTCTGGCGCATGTGAGGAAGGGCTTCGGCCAGCGTCGCCCCCGGCACGGCCACCCGCAGGATATCGGCCGGAACCTGGGCCATCAGAGCCGGGTTGAGCCCAACCGTAGCCGGCTCCAGCGAGGGATCCCCTGGTGGCTCGCTGCCCAGGGGGTCGAGTCGTGCCGCCAGATGCCCATGGGTGCGGTAGGCCTTGACCAGTGACATTCCGGCCGCGACCGCCCTCATCAGCTGCCCGTTGGATGCGCTTGTGGTGACCGCCAGCAGGCCGGGCGTGGCGGCCGCAGGTGCAGCCGCTGTCGCGGGGAGGGCGAGGTTAAGGCTGCTGAAAACCCGCTCGTAGAACTCGTCCTCGCCGGCCAGGAGCCGCTCCAAGCGACGCAGCAGCATGCCCGACTCCAGGCCCTGCACCAGCCGATGGTCATAAGTGCTGGTTACCGTCATCACCGGCTGCAGGCCCAGAGCGGCCGCCGCCGCCGGCCCCATGGTCGAGAACCCCGGGGGGTTGCCGATCGCGCCGACCGCGATGATCGCCGCCTGCCCGGCCATCAGGCGGGGAACGGAACCGATCGTGCCGACCCCTCCGGGATTGGTGAGGGTGATGGTGGCCTCAGCCAGGTCATCCACCGAGAGGCCCCCGGTCCGGGTCCGACGCACCAGCGCCTCGTAGGCGGCGCGGAACTGAGCGAAGTCGAGCTGGTGGGCGCCCTTGATCACAGGCACCAGCAGAAAACGGGTACCGTTGGAGCGCTCCACGTCCACCGCCAGTCCCAGGTTGACGCCCTGGCGGACCAGCTTGTTGGGATGCCCCTCGACGCTGATGAAGCCGGTGGAGAAGACGGGCATCTCCGCTGCGGCGCGCACCAGCGCGAATGAGATCAGATGGGTGAACGAGACCTTGAGGTCGGAGTGCCCCGCTGCCCGCAGCGCCTCGTTGAGCTGGCCCCGCCGGCTGCTGAGAACCGGGACCTCCAGGGTCCGGAAGCTGGTGGCGGTGGGGATCCCAAGGCTCGCCTCCATGGCGTCCACGAGCACCGCCGCCGAGCCCTTGATCGGCACCGTCAATGGAGCCGCGGCGGGGGCCGCGGAGCCGATCGGCGCCGCCACGACGTCATCGCGCCTGACCACACCCCCCGGCCCGCTGCCCGGCACCCTGGCCAGATCGACCCCTTGGAGGACCGCTGCCCGGCGCGCCAGCGGCGTGGCATCCACATCGGCGGGGACGGGGACCGCCGAAGGAGCGGTCGTCGCTGCGGGCGGCGGTGCGACCGGAGGGGGAGCCGGCGAGGTGGCGATTGCTCCCGGCTCGATCCGCGCTAGCACCGTGCCCACCGCCACCGTCTCCCCCTCCGGCACGATCACCTCCAGCACCCGGCCATCGACAGGGGATGGCACCTCGGCGTCCACCTTGTCGGTCTGGATCTCGACCAAGGTCTCTCCGGCGGAGATCTGATCCCCCACCTGCTTCCGCCAGCTGCCCACGACACCCTCCGTGACCGACTCACCCAGGGCCGGCAGCGGAACCGACACCACCTCGGCGGCGGGCCGTGGAGGGCCCGCAGGTGGTGCGGGCAGCTCCCCTACCGGGACGGGGGCGCTACCCTTGCCCCCGGCTCCGACTTCGATCTCGGCCAGAGGGCCGCCGACAGCGACAACGTCGCCCTCCGCGGCCAGGATCCGGACCAGTTGGCCCGACTCCGGGGCTGGCACTTCAGCATCGATCTTGTCGGTCTGGATCTCCACCAGCGTCTCCCCGGCGGCAACCTGGTCGCCTACCTGCTTGCGCCAGGAGCCCACCACCCCCTCGGTGACCGACTCTCCCATCTGAGGCAGAGTTACCGCCAGGGTCTTTGGGGGCACAATATCTCCGGGTTCGATCAGCTTGGGCGTCACCGCCGGCAGGGCGGCTAGCACCGCCGCTCTGTGTGGCTCTACCAAGGATTCTAAGAGACAGCAGATGAAGACACGATATGGGCCTTGACTCCTGGATGCCAAAGGCCCAAGATATTGCGTCTAGGCCCGGTCACGACCGCAACATGTAGTTCGGCGGACACCTAGGCAACCTCAGCAACCCCCCCTCGTCCCACCAGGAGGAAATCCCGTGGACCGATCCGCCAGCGACCCAGAACCAGCCCCGGCCGGAGTATCCGACAGCTCGCCGCTAGCGGCTGCCAGTGGGTCCGCAGCGCCCGCTGTCAAACGCGAAGGCCTGCGAGTCAAGCGCCGCTTCAGCGAACCCGGAGTTCATCCCTTCGACGCCATCCAATGGGAGCTCCGCACCGCCTCCATCGCCAACGAGAAGGGTGAGTCGGTCTTCACCCAGGAGGAGGTCGAGGTGCCGGCGGCCTGGTCTCAGTTGGCCACCAACGTCGTGGTGTCCAAGTACTTCCGGGGCCTTCAGGGCAGCCCCCAGCGCGAGCACAGCGTTCGCCAGCTGATCTCTCGGGTGGCGGACACCATCCGAGATTGGGGCCACCAGGGCGGGTACTTCGCCACCGACGAGGATCTGGAGACCTTCCACGCCGAACTCTGTGCCATCTTGGTGAACCAGATTGCGGCCTTCAACAGCCCGGTCTGGTTCAACCTTGGGGCCGAGGCGAACCCGCAGGTGAGCGCCTGCTTCATCAACTCGGTCGAGGACACCATGGAGGCGATCCTGACCCTGGCCAAGACCGAGGGCATGCTCTTCAAGTGGGGGTCGGGCACGGGCACCAACCTCTCCACCATTCGCTCCTCGGTCGAGAACCTCGCCTCCGGCGGCACCGCCAGCGGGCCGGTCTCCTTCATGAAGGGGTTCGACGCCTTTGCGGGCGTGATCAAGTCGGGCGGCACCACCCGGCGAGCGGCCAAGATGGTCATCCTCAACGCCGATCACCCCGACATCGTGGACTTCATCAACTGCAAGGTCCGCGAAGAGCGCAAGGCCTGGGCCCTGATCGAGGCCGGCTACGACGGCTCCTTCACCGGGGAGGCGTACTCCTCCGTCTTCTTCCAGAACTCCAACAACTCGATTAGGGTCAGCGACGAGTTCATGCGCGCCTTCCTCGAGGACAAGGAGTGGCGCACCTACGCGGTCACCGACAAGACGCGGGTGGTTGGAACCTACCGGGCCCGAGACCTTATGCGCCAGATCACAGAGGCGGCATGGGCCTGCGGAGATCCCGGTCTGCAGTTCGACACCACCATCAACGAGTGGCACACCTCGCCCAACTCGGGGCGGATCAACGCCAGCAACCCGTGCTCCGAATTCCTCTATCTGGACGACACCGCCTGCAACCTTTCCAGCATCAACTTGATGAAGTTCCTGGCTCCCGACGGCAGCTTCGACATCGAGGGCTACCGCCACACCAGCCAGATCATGCTGACCGCGATGGAGATCCTGGTGGGCTTCGCCAGCTACCCCACTGAGAAGATCACCGTCAACAGCCACAAGTTTCGCCCCCTGGGTCTTGGCTACGCCAACCTGGGCGCGGTCCTGATGGCACTTGGCCTGCCCTACGACAGCCCCCAGGCGCGCGACTACGCGGGGGCCCTGACCGCCATCTTGACCGGGGAGGCATATGCCCAGTCGGCCCGCATCGCCAAGGAGGTGGGCCCGTTCGAGGGCTATGAGATCAACCGCCAACCGATGCTGCGAGTGATGGATAAGCACCGCGCGGCGGCTTACAAGATCGCGGCCGACTCGACTCCGGCACCGCTTCTGGCGGCAGCCCGAAAGGCCTGGGACGACGCCCACGAACTGGGCGCTGTGAACGGCTACCGCAACTCTCAGGTGACGGTGCTGGCGCCGACTGGGACCATCTCCTTCATGTTGGACTGCGACACCACCGGGGTCGAGCCGGACATAGCCTTGGTCAAGTACAAGAAGCTGGTCGGAGGCGGCCTACTCAAGATGCTGAATGGCACCGTCCCCTCCGCGCTGCGGCATCTCGGCTACGGCGAGGAGGCCGTCTCCGACATCGCGGCGTACATCAGCGAACATGACACCATCGAGGGGGCGCCCCACCTGCGTGAGGATGATCTGGCGGTCTTTGACTGCGCCTTCCCGCCCGCCAATGGACAGCGCTCGATCACATGGCAGGGCCACATCCGGATGATGGCCGCGGTGCAGCCGTTCATCTCGGGCGCCATCAGCAAGACCGTCAACCTGCCCAAGGACGCCAGCCCCGAAGACGTCGAACTGGCCTACACCGATGCCTGGAAGCTCGGGCTTAAGGCGGTGGCTGTCTACCGCGACGGCAGCAAGCGGAGCCAGCCCCTCTCCACGTCGCACAAGCAGGCCACCTACACCGGGCAGGAGGCGGCCGTGGCTGAGGTTCGGCCAGCGCGCCATCGGCTGCCCTCGGAGCGCGCTGCGATCACCCACAAGTTCGAGATCCAAGGCCACGAGGGGTACCTCACAGTGGGCCTGTACGAGGATGGCCAGCCGGGCGAGATCTTCCTCAAGATGGCCAAGGAGGGCAGCACCCTCAGCGGCATGATGGACTCGTTCGCTACCGCGGTCTCGGTAGCTCTGCAGTATGGCGTGCCGCTGCGGCTCTTCTGCGCCAAATTCGCGCACACCAGGTTCGAACCGGCCGGCTACACCGGGAACCCCGAGATCCCGATCGCCAAGTCCATCGTCGACTACATCTTCCGCTGGCTGGCAGCGCGGTTCCTGTCCGTGGAGGACCGGGACGCCCTGGGAATCATCAGTCGCCGCGAGGAGACCATCAGCGGGATAGATGCGCCCGTGGTCGGGAGGGCGGCAGTGGGCACGCCCACAGCGACCGCTGGAGCGGCTCCCAACCAGGCCAGCGCCAAGCAGCTGTCAGCCGAGCTCACCTTCCGTAACCAGGAGGATGCCCCTTCCTGTTCCGAGTGCGGCGCTCTGATGGTCCGCAACGGAGCCTGCTACAAGTGCATGAACTGCGGCAGCACGTCGGGTTGTTCATGACGGGGAGCCTTTGGCGAATTTCCGCCTAAACATTGGCGACTTTCGCGAAGCAGACGCCCGGAGAGCAATCTCCGGGCGTTTTGCTGTCCAGAGGCCGGATTCCCGGCTCTGGAACTCAGTCGAGCAAGCCCTCAGGGCCCTCGAAGACGAGATCAGCCCTCACGAGGACGTGCGGAATCCTCGGAGGGCTGAACTGTAGTCGCGGAGCGGGCTCTGGGTCAGGCGGCCAGAGCCACCTGACCTCGAGAGTGGGGAACTTTCGGCGGATGGGCCGCCGCCTCCCGGTCCAGGTGACGCAGGTGGAGGTTGACCGCCACCCAGCCGATCATCGCGAGGAGAGACACGTTGATCTGGCCTCGCAGTTGGAAGTGCTCTTTGCTCATGCCAACCACGTTCTTGTTCTTGAACAGTGGAGTGGCCCTATGGGAATAGACAGGTACCTAAGCTGGACTCATCGAGTAAAACCGAAGAGGACAGAAATGGCAGGAGCGACGAGACGGAAGTTCACCGCTGAGTTCAAGGCTGAGGTGGCGGTGGCCGCCCTGAGGGGCGACAAGACCCTGGCCGAGATTGCCCAGACCTATGGGATCCATCCCACCATGGTCACCCAGTGGAAGGGCCGGCTGGAGAAGGAGGCGGTCCACGTGTTCGAGGGCCCCGAGAGGAAGGCCGGACCTCCAGTGGATGTGGATGCCCTGTATCGGAAGATCGGTCAGATCGAGATGGAGAGGGATTTTTTAGCGTCGCGGCCAGGGATCATTGCGGCTCTGCAGAGAGGAAGGCGATGATCCAGCGAGAGTCCCCCAAGGTCTCGGTGGCCCGGCAATGTGGTCTCTTGGGGGTAAACCGCTCCAGCCTCTACCTGACGCCATCACCCAAAGCGGACCCCCGACTTCCCCTCACCAGCGCCATTGACCGGATCTATTTGGAGCACCCCTTCATGGGGTCGCGGCAGATGACCCGAGCGTTGCGCGCGGAGGGGTTCCTGGTGCACAGGAGCCGGGTCCAGCGGCTCATGCAGCTGATGGACCTCCGCTCCATGGCTCCGGGCCCGCACACCAGCCGCAAACATCCATCACACCCCATCTACCCCTACCTGCTGCGGGACCTGGAGGTCACCCAACCCAACCAGGTGTGGGCGACAGACATCACCTACA